>Ga0194129_10002269_pt1 | contig 29251 bp, 48 predicted proteins | sample TA2KigCa35mmetaG_FD_150862 | JGI IMG/M metagenome (GOLD analysis project Ga0194129, IMG submission 150862) | Freshwater microbial communities from Lake Tanganyika, Tanzania - TA2015038 Kigoma Deep Cast 35m | ecosystem: Environmental > Aquatic > Freshwater > Lake | place: Tanzania: Lake...
TTGTATGGGTTTTTGTAAAACGCTATAAAATCACGGGTTTTAAGGCATTCAACGCATTGCCGCATTAGCCCGCTTTTCCTTTCGCTGCTGAAGAATACGCTCTCTGTTTTTGTGGTAATATTCTCTTCTAAGCTTTTTTCGCTCTTCACTGTCCTGGTTTTGCCTATATGCCCTTGCGGAGGCTATACTCCGCATTCGCATTTTGGGGTTATTGGCGATATATTCTTTGTGCTTTGCGCTAGCACACTGCTTACAGTAGGAACCATACCCGTCTCTCGACAGGCTTGACTTATTGAAAAGTTTGACTGGCTTAATCTGCCTACAGCTACTACATGACTTATCTGTTCTAATGAGTGTACCAGCCATTTGCTCTGCAACCTTGTTAAAGCATGGCTTACATCGAGCATCATACCCAGAGGAGTACTTTTTACTTTTATAAAAAGCAATAAGCTCTCTACTCTTTCCGCAAGCCGTGCAGGTCTTCATTTCAAAGGGAGACATGGTTCAAGCTTACCACAGAATTGGTAGGCTGTCAATCGTCCCTTAATTGTAGATGAACCTGAAAAGAAAATATCAAGTTAGTTGCTCAGAAATAAGAAAACTAGCCAGACAAATTTTATCGTTTAGAAAAAGAATTTGTGCAAACTGCAATTTTGACGAATACGTAGAGTGCTGTCATATCAAGTCAATAAGCAGTTTTTCAAATGAAAGCTTTGTCTGCGACATCAATAGTCCTGAAAATTTAGTTTTCCTTTGCCCGAACTGCCACAAACTAATGGATAGCGGAAAACTTACCCCCAAAGAATCCTGGACAAATATCTATGTTGAAGAGTTAGATGACGTTTTGTAGGTAAAAACATCTAGCTTGTAGATTGCTTGCTTATCCGCCAAGTCATCTGCTTCATCTTTCATGAAGTCTGAGCGAATGGCGACTTGATCTCGTAGATTATTCATTCTTCTTTTAATCTCTTGCTCATCGGTGGCCTTATTGATTTTTTCAAGTACAAAGCTTGCGTCTGATATAAGCAGAGAAGCGTTTTCAGACCTATTTTTAAGAGGTAGGCATATTTGAATAATTTCTTTGAGAATGCTTACTGCTAACTTTTTTGTAAGTTCTGTCTGAGCTTTCTTTTTAAGGAAAGAATAAACTACGTTTACTCGCATGGTTCAGAATCCTTTGGCCTGAATGACGATCCACAACCACAGCTATGTGCGTCTGGGTTGCTGAAGGAAAAACCCTCGGACATGAAAGTTTTTTTATAGTCAAGAATGACATTTTTCAGTAGATCAAGACTTTCTTGTGGAATAAGTACAACAAGACCGTCATCATAAGTAAACTCAAGATCGTTTTCTTGCTTATGATCTAAGCCGATGACATACTTAAAGCCAGAACACCCACCGCTTTGTGCAGCGACTTTTGGAATGAATCCAGGATTTAAAGAGACAAACTCGACTAGCTTACTTCTTGCTTCTGTCGTTATTTCTAGACTCAACGTAGTAACCATCAACCATTTCAATTAATAGTCCGAGTAAAAGCGCTGCGGACATGAAAAGCACAACTGTCTGGCCTTCAGATAAGGCGACGTACTCCATAAAAACCAACCTAACAAAGTCTTAATAAAACCGGGTGTCCTGGTCCCACTATAAGAATATGTAAGAGGCACCTACCTAAGGAGATATATAGGTGAAAGACGATTACATTGATGAAGATCTGAACTATAATGTTAAGATCAACTTTAAGAAGTTTGCTAACCCTAATAGCGCGACGATAAAGCATCTTTTTTATGATGACATGGCAAAGTTTTTCAACAGCCCTGAAGAGATGTGCGAGTTTATGACCACCGTTGGGAAAAATCATCCCGATGGCATTAATTTTCGTTACCTTCTTCAGCTCATTACGCACTACACAACCTCTAAGGCCCTTCAAAATCTTGAGGAAAAGGGCATGTTGACCTCTGACATCAATGATGATGGTGAGGTTGTTTACCAGCTTACGGAGTTCGGCAAAGCGGTCTCTGACGAACTCCTTTAGTTTGTTGTTTTTTGAGGGGCTGTAGGCGAAAAAAGTCTGCAACCCCTTATTTTTTGAAAAACTATAATAAATGGCAATGAGCAAAAAAACTAACAAGAAAAAACTTGGACTATTCATTCCAGTATATAAAAACTTTGTTTATCTAAAGCATATGCTAGACTCCGTAAAGTCTGAGCTTAGGGATATTGAGTTTTATCTGATAAATAATGGGTCAGACGATGAAACAACAAAGTTCTGCAAGATTTTATCCAGGAGGAAAGGATTTCATCTTAAGCACTTCGACGAGGCCTTAGGGGTCTCGCGAGTTTGGAACATGTCAATAGACTGGGCTATTGAGCTTGGTCTAAATGAAATTATTATTACAAACTCAGACTTACTGTTTCATCCTGACTGTATCGACACGCTAAGCCGATACATGGACAGAAATGAATCTGCTCAATTAGTTTGCCCACTCGACATAAAAAAAGTACAATCAGTACTAGAGTCTTATCCTTTTCTTTCTGAAAAGGAGATGGCCTCATTTAGATATTCCGCAGATGGTATTGCTAGGTTTAAAGAAGTACTTGATTCTATTGAGTACAAGAGCAAAGATCCAAAAGTAATATCAAACATTATTGACTATTCATGTTTTATGATTAGACCAAAGATGCTAATTAATCAAGTTGGATACTTTGATCAAAACTTCTTGCCAGCTTATTGGGAAGATACAGACATGCACTGGAGATTAGCTTCATTTGGCCATGTATCAAAGACTATTATGAATGCAAACATTCTCCACATTCAAAGCCGTTCTGTTGTTGAGGGTGACTTCAAAAACAACTCCTACGTCCCTAATGCATTCTATTTCTCAAGAAAGCATAATATGACATTCACCCCTGACAAGTTGTTCAGGGACGAAAATGGCAGCATCTACGCAATAAGAACTTGCGAGGCTTCAGAGCCGTATAAATTTTTCTCTACTGAGCCAGATAGAAGAATTATAGATTGCTTTATCTTTGATGGTGACCTAGATGCCTTAGAGGTAAAGCTAGAGATGTTACATGATGTAGTGGATAGCTTTATCATCATAGAAGCTGCCTTTGACTATGAAGGTAATCCTAAGCCTCTTTACCTGAAAGAAAATAAAGAACGTTTTGCTAAATATTTAGGAAAAATCAAACGTTTGGTTATTACTGATTTTAAAAATGCAGATAATCCTGATGCAAGAAAAAATTTATTACTTAGAGCGTTAGCTAGCGGTATAAGAGGCATGAGATTTACCGATATCATGGTCCTCTCTGACGTTTATTCATTGTTTGACGTAAGGAAAGTCAAAGAGTTTCAAAGAATGCTAGGCGTTAAGCAAATATCAACTAAAAAGCTAGCAAACTTCATTAATATAACGTCTGACAAAACGATAGATAACGTAAAGTTCTGTACAGTAAAATGTTTCCAGGATGACTTTGGTGGTGATATGGCAAACTTTTCTCTTTCCAAGGGATTTGTGATTGAACAAGGTGGATTTTACCTTGACAAGATGCCAAATGACCAGGTGGACCGCGACATACTTTCTCTTAAGTTGCATAAAATAAGTATTGATCATCGTCATCTACCTTTGGCGGAAGATAAATTTGAGTCTCTAACACAATGGCTATGGAATCCATCAAAAACTAATACCCACAAAGGTGAAGCATCTGTAGATGTCACTTTAGAGATTTAACTCATGTCCATAATTTTTGGCACGGATGGGTGGCGCGGTAAAATAGGTAGAGAATTTACCGATGAAAATCTTCTTTTGGTCAGTCAAACAATATGCGATTACCTAAAAGATCAGGACTTAAAGAACAATTTTATTATTGTTGGCTTTGATAATAGGTTTAGATCCGAAGAGTATGCTGAAACAGTGGCGAACTTATTTTCAGCTAATGGGTTTCAGGTAATTCTCTCTACAGAACCTGTATCTACCCCAGTAGTCTCTTTTGTAACGAATAGATTTAAAGCGGCTCTTGGTTTATGTGTAACAGCAAGCCATAATCCACCATATTACAACGGCTTAAAGATAAAAGAGAACTTTGGTGGAAGTGCTCTGAATAGCACTATTGATGGTATAAAGCCTTACTTGCAAAACGCTAAGCCTGTCATAGGTAACGACAGGAATGTTACTCGCGTTGATCTCAAAGTTGAGTATATCTCAAACCTTAAGAAAATGTTTGACATCGATAAGATAGCAAACTATTTCAATGAGCATTTGATACATTTAAACTATATGCACGGGTCAAGCTCAGGATATTTCAGACAAATCTTTTCTGAATTATACGTTCCAATCATGGAGTATAGCCTAAACAGGGATGTTCTTTTTGGTGGGGTTAACCCTGAGCCCATACCAAATAATCTCACAGATTTTATAAACTGTGTTTATAAAGGTGTAGGTTTTGCCTTTGACGGAGACGGTGACCGGATAGCAGGTGTTTTACCAAACTCTAGGTTTGTTTCATCTGGGCAGCTACTTTCGTGTTTAGTCCCGTACCTTACCTATAAGAGTAATGCCAATAAAGCTGTTTTTACTGTTTCTTGTTCAGATCTTCCATCAAAAGTTGCTAAGTCTGTAGGCCTTGATGTTGAAATCACTAAGATAGGTTTTAAACACATTGCAGATAAAATGATCAATGGAGATCCTGTTCTTATTGGTGGAGAAGAATCAGGAGGTATAGGATTTATTGGATACATACCGGAGAGGGATGGTATTGCTGTAGCGCTTCTTGTTCTGGAAATGATAGCTACTGCAAGAATGCCACTCGGTGTTATACTGGACGATTTAGAAGAAGAGTTCGGAACTCATATTCAAGATAGAGTAGACCTTACTGTGAAAAACCCTCAACTTACCTTAGATAAGATCAAGAACCTAGAACGATCTCCAGAGTTACTTATCAAGTCAACAACAAACGTAGATTCTACTGATGGTGTTAAAATAATAGTACCAGGGGGATGGTTCATGGTAAGGCAAAGTGGGACTGAGCCAGTAGTAAGAGTCTATGCAGAATCTGACTCCATAGAAAAGACACAATTACTCATTAAGAGAGCTAGTGAGTTTATTTTAGCATGAAAGCAGTTATCATAGCTGGGGGAGAGGGCACTAGATTAAGGCCCTTGACTCATATAAAGCCTAAGCCCCTTCTTCCTTTATGGGGTAAGTCTTTTATTGAGAGTCAGATTGATAAGCTAAAAAGCGCTGGCGTTAAAGAGATTATTATTAATGTTGGCTATAAGGCAGAGCAATTTGAGCAAGTGTTTAGAGATAGAGAGGACGTTAAGCTATCTTATGAGTATAGACCCATGGGCACTGCAGGGGCTGTCAAGTTGGCAGAGAACTTATTTGCCGATGCAGAACATTTGATTGTGCTTAATGCAGATATAGTTACTGATTTTGACTATAAGTGCCTGATAAACTTCCATAAAAACCTCAATAATGATGTTTCTCTATTTTCAGTAAAGGTAGATGACCCCAGTAGATTTGGCCTTATACTTGCTGATCCGGTCAGTAAAAAGGTTAAAGCTTTTCTTGAAAAGACACCAAAAAAAGAAGCACTAAACTATACTAAGGATTTTTATATAAATGGCGGAATATACGTATTTAAATCAAAGCTTTTCAGCCTTTTTCAAGACAATATTCCTCTATCTTTTGAGAAAGATGTATTTCCAACGTTAATAGTCAAAGACTATTTTATCAGGAGATACGACTTTTCTGGATATTGGCTTGATGTTGGCACAAAAGAAGCATATGCTCAAGCCCATTTTGACTTTGCAAGGCAGGCAATTTTTGGAAAACTATAAAGAATATAGGCCATGGGGAAGCTTTGAAAACCTAGCTGATGAGAACTTTTGCAAAGTCAAAAAGCTAGTTGTAAATCCAGGTGGCCAGCTTAGCCTACAAAGTCATGAGAATAGGGATGAGCACTGGATTGTAGTATCTGGTACAGCTACAGTAACGAGTCTACCAAGGTATGAAAGGGCTCTTGTTTTGTACGGCTCTCATGTCTTTATACCAAGAGGAGTAAAGCATAGGCTTGAGAACTTTGGTAAAGATCCGCTTGTTCTTATTGAAGTTCAAGTAGGTAATAGCTTTGAAGAGTCTGATATTAAACGTTATACCGACGTTTACAACAGAAGCTAAAGTTTACCTAGTTCTTGTCTTACTGCGATAAGACTTTGTGCCGTGTCTACATGAGAGACCAAGTGATACAAAAAAGCTTGCGTTGTTTTGTCCCCAAATAGCTGTGCCTGGGAATCTCTGTACGTCCCATAAGTCACTAGAAAAACTCTCTGTGGGGCTAGTGCATGGCTAATTATGATCTCAAAGTCAAATGGGGAAGTGACTCTACCCATAAGACCAGCTTTTACAAGAATATCTTGTTTTTCCTGGGTAAAGCAGAAAAGCTCATTATCAGACCACATTGGCTTGATATAATAATAACAATATGGACTTAAGATAAGATACTTAAGCCTGGTAGAAGAAAAATCTGGTGTTTCTTTTTTTATAAAATTTGTAAAAGCGGTAGGCTCATTAATATTATTACCTACTGATACATGGTAAAAGTTATAAAAAGTCACATCGTTCATTTTACTATAATTAAAAGAAGTGAAAGATTATTATCAAATTATTCTTCTTAAGCTTATTGATGCAAGCAATGAGTTAGATGAATACTTTATAAAAAATATAGCCGATGTAATTCAAGAAATGAATTACATCGACTTACTTCTTGCCGTAACGATAGCTAAGAAGGATTAATTTCCTTACAGGATTCTAATAGATGGTTTAGAGTATCTACTACATCTAAAAACTTATCCTTTAGATCGGGCTTTGCGTGGAATAAAGGCTGTCTCCCAAAAGCGCTTCTAACTTGATGAGAAGATAAGTCTAAAGCCTTAGCAATCAATTCCAAGTTGTGGATAAACTTAACTAAATCAGCTTTTTGCTGATCATCCATGATTTTTTACCTCTTTAAATAGATAATATTTACGATCAAGCAATACTTCCGTCTATAACGTCATTGAGATATACTTTCGATGATTGAGTTACAGACAAGTCGATACCAAATATGCTTATTGATTTACGATCAGTAAGCTTTACTTTTATTGGCGATGACCTTAAGTATTGATTGATTTTTCTTTGTACGGTATCAAGTTGATCTTTCTCTATCCTAACGCCAGGAATAAGTATAGGATTTGTTTGAAGATGCAGACCGGAAATGCCCTCATCAGAAAAGTCCGAAGAGCTTAACTTTAAAAATGCAGCCAAAACTTCATTTTCTATCTGTTGAATAATTTGCTGCATCTTACAAAACAGTCTCTACTTCTAGGTTTGGAAGAATTTTTCTAATCTTATGGTTATAGGTGTCCGCTACGAATATTACTCCGGAAGAATCCTGGCATACACCCATAGGATAATTGAATGAGGCATTCATGCCATCATCATCGCCTTTTATTCTGTTACCTGCAAGAGTCGTAACATTTACATCAGCATTTATCTCTCTTACGGCATGGTTGCCTGCATCTGCCACAATAATTCTTCCATCATGTGTAGCAAATAAACCATAAGGCTCGCAAAAAGAGGCAGAAGATTGGCCATCTGTAAACCCAAAAATTAATGAACCAGCAAGTGGGTATATATCGTTTTCTCGCCAAACAGAAACGCGATTAACCCCGCGCTGCGTGAAAACAACTTCCTTTGTTAGCCTATTAACTGCCACCCCTAAAGGCCTTTTTACTGGTAACGACTTTACCTTACTTGTCTCTAAATCGATAATTATGATTCTATCATTTAATGTATCAGAAACGTATGCCTTATTTTCAAATATATCAATCTGAGTCGGGCTAGCAAAACTTGTCTTACCAGACAACTCAACTTCTTTGATTTTTTTTAGAAGCCCTGTACTAGAACTTCTCTTTACAATCTGATCGTGATCGGAATCTACAATATAAAGATCATTGCCTTCAGAAAACGCCATATCTGAAGGGAAACGCAAAGATGAGCCGCCAGACCCGCCAGTTACTGATATCAGGCTGGACTTTTCAATCTTTCTAATTCTATGATTATATGTGTCCGTTACATAAATGTCAGAGTTTTTACCAACTCTAACGCTGTAAGGAAATAGAAGATTAGTGGTATTTCTCATTGAAGTTGATTATAGAGTTGTTATTCTGGTACTTATGATGTAGGTTGTTAAAAATTAGGAGCCTTAGAATGCTAAGCGAAGATCAGAAAAAAGAGATCATCAAGGCGGCTGGTACGTTCAAGATAGAAACCACTATTTTGACAGATTCTCAAACTATTGATCAGTTAGATATAGCTGATGTCCCTTGGACCACAAAAAAAATTATCCAATACGATTTGAATCAGTAAGTTTTATCTGGGGAAACTTAGCCCGCGCTGAACAAGACTCTTCGTAATCTTTTTTGGCTTGAACAATTCCTGGACAAAAGGCTCTACTAAATCTAGATCAAAAGCTTTACAGCTAAATATATCAATGAACGAATGGCCCTTTACCTCAAAAGAGTGTATGGAGCAATGGCTTTCCGCGATTATAACTAGACCAGTAATGCCTTTGTCCTCTGGTACTAATCCAGAGTACGGGAACACATAGGGCTGAGTTATTTTTGTCATTCCTAATAAGGTAGGAAGCTCATTTAGAAAATGAAAGTGCCTATTAAGATCTGATAGAAGCTCTTCTGGGCAGTATTCTAAGTCTAACGTTAAGTGGGGGCCAAAGCTTTCCATAATGACACAAAAACCTCTTTGTGGTAGCTGACAGAGTACCTCTACATATAGAAGTGCTCTGTCTTATTTTTTAACAACTAGGACGCAAGAGCACGCCACTTAACATATAAGTGGTCTCCGGAAACAGAACCATTAAATGTAACGGTGCCAGTTGTGCCATTTACCGTCCAGGTAAAGTAGCCTTCCGTTTCGCCTCTTTCGATAAGTTGTCCGTTAAAATAAACTTCGATATCAGTTGAAGCTAAGGTATTCACGTTAGCTACGGTCATTTGAGAAGCATTACCAAAGTTCAAGGTTATAGCGTCATTGCTGGTAGTTGCTTGCTTACTTAGCGCCCTAGTCTCTTTAAAAGATAATGACGATAAACTATGGGTATGTAGAGCCGAAGCATCAGAACCGTCTGTTAGGGTCTTTAGATTCGCTGCAGTTACCGTAGTAGCATCAGTCGCTACACCAGCAAGGGCTTGAATAAGGTCTGCGCTGGTAACCGTAGATGTCCCATTCGTTACAGATAGGGTGGCCCCAGAAGGTACCACAAGTCCACCAGAAAGCGTCATTGCGCCAGTTACGGTAAGGCTACCGGATATTGTTCCGCCAGACTTTGCAAATAAACTATCTAGATCATAAGTCCTGTCGTCTGTACCGCTAATTTCTAATGTGTTTACAACAGTAAACGTGACAGAAGAACCTGTTGCCTGTGCTGATTTATTAAGTAAAACATTGTTTACGACAATTCCGCTAACCAAGTGGTTAGTATTAATTGCCTGGTTAGCAATTTGCGGTCCTCTAATTTTTGCCATAGTCTTAGCCCCAAATAGACATGTTTTTAGAAAGTAATTTCAATAGTAAGTCAACAAAAATACTATACTAAGGTTTTTTATTAACTTTCAAATTCTATAACTCTAATTTTTATTTTAAAAAACGTTCATAAATTTGTAAGGTATAATGCTTCACGGGGGTTATGATGGAAACCTCAGATGCTCATTACAAAAGAAACTCAAATTTAGAATCTTTAGATTTTCATATCCTAACTTGCAAACTTTGCGATGTTGTTTTTCTGCGCGAGTTTAAAGAAGATTATCATACTATTATTAGCGGATATGATAACAAAAAAGGTATATATACCCAAACAGGTCAATACCAGACTAATCACATACTGACTTATGCTAAGACTATCACGCTTACTAAAGAAGATCTTCTTCAAGAGTTAGATGAACTATCTTCTAAAATTAGAGAGAAAGTAGAAGAAATTATGCCACTATCTAAAGTGGATCAAGACCTTGAGTTTAACGCTAGAAAAATACTAATAAACTTCTACGCAAAACAGGGTGGAAGCCTGTAGTAGCTCCCACCCTGTTTGCCTGAGTTTATCTATTAAGCCGAAGCAGGCTTGACCCGGTTAGCCCGACGGAAAGCCGCCAAGCGAGCCTTCAGTTCGCTCATCTGCTGGTCGATCTCTTCGGGGGAGAACTTAGCAGTGATCTCGCTGACTTCGATACGCTGAGCGTGGCGCTCCCTGAGGTTATTGATCCTGGACTCAAGCTTAGAAAACTTGCTGTTGTAGCTATCGGTCAAGCTCTGACGACGCGCCTCAAGGTCCTGGAGAAGCTCGTAAGAGGTCCTGCGGGCCTTGCGGGCCTTTGTAACGGGTGCCTTCTTGGTGGCCATACTTCCTCCTGAAGTTTGGTTTTCATTTCGGGGACTGTCCCCTGGGATACGTTCCGAGTTTGTTGCTTGAGCCTGAGTCTCGCGCTTCATTCCCTTCACGTTGAAACAATACCCTAAGTACTGAACAATTGCAATAGTTTTTTTGAACTTTTTTGTTTAAGGTTGGGTTATATAGATCAGCAAAGAAAAAAGGCTGCAATCTTTACTGACTGCAGCCCGATCTGGCTCTCTTATAGCCCCTACAAGAAGATAGTATAGCCTTCAGCTCATCCTGGGTACTTCCCATGACCCATAGAGTCTCCAGGGCCTGAGAAACCGAGCACCCGTCTGAACGAGCAATTCGCTTTAGAATGTTCACTGCACTATCAACATCAGCATATGGGTACTCGTTTCCAGTCTCAAGGTCTTTGATTACCCTAAGTTTGATAAAGTTAGACTCATTAACGGCTTGAGCTACGGTATCAGTTTTCATGATTGCTGATAAGCCTTCCACATAGAATCAGTACAATGTTTGCTACAAGTAGGTACACCAACGCCAAATAACGTACTAATCCACTGAGTAGGGCTTGAGCACTCGCCGCAATTATCTACATCGGAAGACTTTCTTAGATCAACCTCAGGAGATTCACCGGGTACTGCATTTGGGTATGCTTGATCATACTTGTAGTCAAGAGGATCGCAATTGTAACAATCTTTTCGCTCATCATCAAACCATAGAGGCTGAAAATTGGCACCACAAGACTTACAATTTGTAGTGTCCTTCTTAGGAAAAGACTTTGACCATAAAACAGGAGATGTGCTGTGAGAATGAAAAATAACCCATGACTTTAGGTTATACCTGGACAAAAATGACTCAAGCTGATCAAACTCACCTTCAATCACTAGCGCATTCTCATGCCGATCAAGAAGAAGAAAGTTCCTATATACTAGATCAATCTCTTCTTGGTAGGCATTTTTTTCTTCGCCATGATATGCAAGAACAAACCTGTCTTTCATTTTTCTCCTCAAATCTGACAAGTGTGTGAACCAACGTTTTTTAAATATACCAACCGCGCAACTTTGTAAGAAAAGTTTCAGCTGTTAAGAATCCAATTTCATCTACTTCTGTGTCAAACTTTTGACATTTTTTTCCGTCCCCGACTACTGCCCATCCCACCATATTCCCATTGGCATCTGGTACAAGACCAAAAGTAAAACCTCTTGGGTGAAACACAGTTCTATTTATCAACCAAAGAAGTCCACTGTTCTCTAGTTCATTAAAGTTATACAATTTAACGTCTTTGTGGCCGCTACTCACTTTATTGCCCTCATGTTTTAGCAAACAGAAATTAGATACTTTTTAGACTAGAGCTTTCCAACCTTCACCATATAATCATAGATCGCAATCCCAGAGGCAGTTGCAACATTTAAAGATCTTACTGAACCTAGCTGAGGTATGAAGACAACATCATCTGCCAAATCTATAGCTTCAGGGGTAACGCCTAACCCTTCCTGGCCAAAAATAATAGCTGTCTTATCTTTCCATGTGTAGTCACTTATAGATGATGAGCCAGGTATGTTATCCATAACGACAACTCTATAGCCATCCTTTTTAAGTCTTTCGATAACAGGCTCAATAGTAGTCTCGTATACAACGTGCTCATACTTATAGGTGCCGACAGTCCCTCTCCTATCGTACTGCTTTCTCCCTATAATATATACGCACTTAGCCACAAAGGCATTAGAGTTTCTAATAAGTGTGCCAATATTAAAATCATAACCCCAGTTTTCCGCTATTAGGACTAGATTTGTTCTTTTTTTATCTAAATCGCCTTTTATAAGCTCTTCCTCTACGAGCTTATAATGGTCTATCACGTTTCTTCTATCCGAGGCACTTAAATCTCTAAAGTTTCTCGGATAATTTACATTGATCAAGTCTGCCATATTCAATAATAGGGTAGAATTCTGTAGGAAATTGTTAAATAATTGTGGTATTTGGCTCTACATCTTGACTTAGGTCAGGGGCAACGAATACCCCTGATAGCCATGGTAAGATAATTAATGGTAAATCTAAAAACCTGTATCCGCTTACTATCAAAGAACCTGGTATTCGTTGAATCTTCTGGTTAATCAAGCCATGATTCTGGTTGATTAGAAGTTCAAAGACCTTACCATTTACTTTTTGGTCGGTACTAGATAAGGGAGCAGCCTGCTTTATTTCCTCTAAAATCCTTACTGACTCTATGTAAGAAAATTGCTGTATCAAACTTAAGTCAGCATACTCGCATAACTCGGTGTAGTCTTTGCTTCCGATAAATATGCACATAGGTTCTAGTTTTGTACTTCTTAGGTGAGCTACTTGGTCCTTAATTATTTCTTGTATCTTAACAGGGCTAACGAAGCTGTAGCTGAAACTTACGTTACTAGCCTCAGCAGAAATTTCTTTTATTATCCCTAATCTTATGAGAGATTTTGTCAATAAAGAGTTTTTTACTGTATATCTTTTTTCAGCTTCACGATTGACTTGTTTTGTGAAAATATGAAAAATTTGATATGGCATTTGGCAATAGTCTACTGGCTTAACACTTTAAGTGCTCTTTTGTATACCACTGGATGAGTAGAGAGAAGTTCCCTAACATCGTCTAGTGGGGGATTATAGCCCTGCGTATGAAATCTGGTTCCTAAAAATGTCCCAAACTGAGAGGAGTCAAAACCCGCATCGCGCATCAAAGATACAGCAAACATATCGCAGGCATACTCTTGCTGCCTTTGTATGAACCTTTCGGCAAGCAATCCTAATGGGATAGAAACAACTAGAGTCCATAGGCCTGTAGTTCCTAGAAAAAATAAAGAAGCCCCTATCGTAGTAACTTTTGTTGCGACCAAAGCTCTTTGAGATTTAAGCTCTCTGTGCCCTATTTCATGGCCAATAACTCCAGCAAGTTGACTTATTGACTCAATTCTTGAGAGCATGCCTATGTTTAAATAAACTCTACCGTCAGGGAGAGAAAAAGCATTACGCTCACCGCTGCTAAGAATAACAATTTGGCTATCCGAAATCTCTGGCCTGGCAATCTTGAACTGCATCAAGATTGTTTGAATCAGAGACGTTACTTGAGGCATGCTATCATTTGGGATAATATAGTGATCCCCCTGTACCGCTGCAGCAGAAGCCTCTGTAACTTTACTTTGAATGGGTTCAGGAAAAATCCCTAATCTTACGGTAAGGGCAGAAAGCACCATCGCTATACCGACACGTTTACTTGCCCTCCTAGCTTTTTCCCAAATGGTTTTAAGTTTTTCTTTTAGCACAAACAACTATAGACAAAAAAGGGGTGCCTCTATTAACAAGAGGCACCCCTTTAAATTAACTCTTCAAACTACATTTTTACCAAGATAGAAAAATTTCATCATGTCTCTTGCAGAACTTTTCGCTAAATCAGTAGTAGAGAAATGCTCTGCCAAAATTTTCATGTCGTTTACTAGGGTTTTTTGACCCAATTCACTTGAACAATACCGTTCAAGTTTCTCCTGATCGTCCTCAAAGTCAGGTAAATCGTAGAAATCTTTACTAATGTAAAGACTATTTCTAAGCACAAGTACAGTTGAGTTTTCAAGAAAAACTCAACTCGGAAAATCAATCAAAACTATATAGTCTGACGGATTTTCTGGCCTTTTAGCACCGTAAATCAATCCACGGTAGGTAAAGTTCATAAGGTTACCTTAGTCCAGTTGGCCAACACTGTCAAGGTTGGTTTTCTAAAGGACGCCTGTACCCCTCTGGAAGCTCTGAACCATGAGGAACCCTTCCCCTCCAGGGTGCTGTAGTTTTACCCTCCAACCAACTCCTTTTCCAGATAGAAAACTTAGACTCTGTCTGCTCTTCTACCGTAGAGAGGAATTCTTTGATCTCATCGGAAAGCTCTTCTGGTGTCCTTCCTTTAGGTTTTTGAGGTATTTCTTTACCGTTTTCCTTGGCAAACTTTGCAGCAGCTAACCAATGACCAAATGACTTTGTTTGAGCATGAATATAAGAATCCAGCGGGTCATTGCCATAAGATGGAGTTAATGATGCCAAGATACTATCTCTTGTTTTAGGCAACGCTAAACACCTTGAGCCACACAAATACAAATCATCCCAATCGGCAGGAAGTTTAGGCGGTTCGGCTTTCTTTACTTTCTCATCGTAGTTAGCAGGTATATCATAAAACTCGCGATGAAGCGGGGGTATGATACCCCTGGACTGTAAATCAAAGTTAAAGAGGTCTTCGAAATAAATCTCCTGTGACCTCTTAACTTGTCCAGTAAATGTTTGAGAAGTTTCGTAAAAAGCGCTTGAGCTACGAATTCTATTCATTTTAAGAATAAGATAGTAGAGCTTTTGCTCATAAGAAACCTCTTCGGGCCAATAAACTGGTTTTTTCATAACAATACCTCTTATTCGTTAATCATTCGTCTTGATAGGAGTAACTTTAACAGTGAACTACATTTATGATCTTCCTCACGGCTGGAGTCAGCCTACTTCAAAAGATCAACTATTTTCAGCTATTAACTTAGAGAAAGAAGCAGCAGATCGAGGCTATAAGCTAAGCTCTACAATCTATACAAACTTTTTTACGATTCGCGTGCTTGAAGCAAGTGCGGAAAAGGAAAGATTTCCCTGGGTTTTAAGCGTTAAGTCACCGATCAACTCATTCTTCATCTACACAACTAGTCTACCAGCATTCCTTGAGTGCTGCGGCAAACTATTAATCAACGACGTATCTGCATAATAAGGCTCTGCTGTGCCTCCTGGCGTTTGATAAAAAATAGCCTTCAACGGAAACTGTAGAAGAAAGTTTTGGCAATGCCTGCAGGGTTTCGATAGGACAGGAAACCCAGTTTTAGATCTACCACCAATGTAGAGAGTCGCGCCCTCAATAGTTTCTTTTTCGACACCAACTAAGCAGTCTGTCTCAGCATGGACCTGGCAATAGTCTGGATAGTAGTCTGTTTTAGCTAAAGCAGGAATATTCCTGTTTAGCCCTATCTTTATGATTCTTCCGCCCTTTACTAAAAGAGCGCACATCTTGTACTGACGGCAAGAAGAATTCTTTGACAATCGATATGCCGTCTGTACCCATCTATCGTGTCTCATAAAACCCCGTATGTATTTTCCACACGGGATTATAGGAAGCCTGGCTAGAATCGATATATTAAAGAGTCGTTAACAAGGCAGATTCGATTCATGATTTCTGAAGTAACAAAATCTACTGTCCGATTTCCGTCAATGATCATAGTGCCTAAGGGAAGGTTTTGTCTGTAAACATCATAAATTGTATTCATGAAATCTACACTACCTTCAAGACAGTCTTCTCTGACTGGCCTCCTCTTAAAAGAATCTTCTGGCCTAATATCAATGAAAATAGTGGCATCTGGTAAGGGTAGCCAGCAGTTTATAGACTCTAGCCAATCCCTATCTAAACCTTGAGCTAATCCGTAAACCAAACCAGAAAGTATGTAGCGGTCTGAAAGCAAAATAGTATCATCTGAAAACTTATAATTAGCAAAAAACTCTTGCCTATTAATCGCCATTAGGGATTGAAAAAGCAGGGTTGATTCTTGAGTCTTAAGCCCAGATTTTAAAAGTTTTTGAATTAAAGTACCGGTTGGAGAGTCGTAAATAGGGAATTTTACAGTTTCTACTTTTTTTTCGGAAACCAAATCGCGACGAAGACGATCAGCAACCAAATTAAGCTGAGTTGACTTACCAGACCCATCAATACCCTCTAAAACTACGAACACGATCCACTAGACTCCTGACATAGAGTGAGACGAAAAAGACAAACACTGATACAAATCCCACCAGGGACAGGATCATCAGTACTAGCAAAAGGAAAGTAGCCATACGGATACGTTATCATAGTTTTGTCCCAGTGTCAATTGGAATTTTCTCGAAACCTTTTCACAATATCGTCAATCGAGTCGCCATCAACTACGATAGTTGGGGAAGCTTTCCATTTTTTCTGCAATAGAAGGATAATCCAGGACTTTAGTCTATTAATTAAGACCATCGATCTATGTTTCCCTCATCAAGTTCACTAACGTCATGGACATTGTGGTTTTTTTCTCTAAGAGCATGGGCAAGAAAATGATCAATCGCCACTGGCTCTTCTTTGCTGGGGCTTTTAAGGCTAAGGTGACAAGAAGAACAAGAAACAATTATACCACCATCTGTGAATTTTGTTTGTAAGATTTTATGACTGCACATCTTCTTGGCTTTCTTCCAGGTGAAATGTAATTTTATCTGGTTTTGGCTTAGGTAGCTCTTTTAGATCTGGCAAAGTTTCCCCGTAAACTGGCTTGTCTTTAATATAATCCATATTTACCATTACTTTTCTAATTTTATCCATTAGCCTTGCGTCTATTACTACATACTTTGGCTTATTGTTGTGCGAGATAACATTGTAACGATCAAGCTTAAGTATAGCCTGTGCTCTTCTCTGCAACTGAGTAGAATTAATAAGAGACTGCTTTTGGTTAAAGAGCTTACCTAGATAAAAAGTAAGCTCATCAAAATCATCTTCGAATTTTCTTACTCTTCCCATCTTGTTCCACCTTCAATCACTACATTATAGTAGATATGTCTCCAAACTACTACGATGTCTTAGGGGTCGCGAAAGACTCCAGTGCAGAAGAAATAAAAAAGGCTTACCGCAACCTTGCTAGGCAATTCCATCCGGACATTAATAAAGAGCCAGGTGCTGCAGAACGATTCAAGGAAATCGCAGAAGCTTACGAAACTCTTTCGGATGAAGATAAAAGGCAGTCATACGACTACCAAAATGACGCCTCATTTCGTCCATTTTCTTCTGGGTTTAATCCATTCGGTGATTTCTTTACGCAAGCTGCGCCAAGAAACATTAAAGGATCTGATATACAGCAAATCTTGGATTTAAGCTTTGAGGATATGCTTTTTGGGGTTAAAAAGACTATTTCTTATACCAGAAATCAGTCTTGCGAACCATGCGACGGTACGGGGTCGCAAGATAGGCAAACCTCAAAGTGCAAAAAATGTAATGGATCCGGAAGATTTACAATATATAGACAAGTTGGCCCAATGAATATCCAGGAAACTAAAACATGTGAGGACTGCGGGGGTCAAGGAATGACTATCAGTAACCCTTGCAAGATATGTTCTGCTACTGGACTGTCAAGCAGAAAATCTTACACTGAAGTTGAGATTCCACCAGGGGTTCTTACGGGCATGCAGCTTACAATGAATGGCTTAGGGCACCAGGCCCCAAGAAAACAAGGACCCCCTGGAAACTTAAATTTTGTTGTAAACGTAAAAAACCACTCTCATCTATCAGTAGAAGCTGGGACCTTAAATCTAAAATATAAGGCTAAAATTCATATATTTGAAACCGTAATAGGTACAAAGGTTGACGCTATAGCGCCTGATTATGAGAAAAATCAACTGTCTTCCGTAAAAATAACAGTACCTCCTGGTTTTCAAATTGGTAAAAAGTTACGCTTAAGCGGTCAGGGCTTACGTCACGTACAGGACAAAACCAAGATGGGTGACTTAATTATTGAACTTGAGTATGAAGTACCAGCGGTAACTGATAACGAACAAGTTGAGAAAATTAAAAACCTTATTGAACGGCTTTGAGTTGGCCTATACTGAAGCATGAAAAACACAATTATTGATGCTGCAATAGAGCAGCTAGAAAAAGGTTTGGAAGAGCCTATACCGCAAAATCTAGTATACCGCATACTTGTAGCAGATGTAGCAAAAGTAAGCAGTACTTGGAACAGCATTAAGCTTGCCAAAGTTATCGCATCAAGTAAGTTCAAGCCTCTTACGAAGCAACCTAAATCTAAAAAAGTACTTAGTATCGGAATGAAAACACCGACAAAGATGTATTATTATCCAATACTAAACTACCTATCTGTTAATAACCTGTCAGCAAACATAAAATATATTTATGGTCACTTAGAAGATACTCAAGTCTTTACAACATCAGACCTTGAGTTGGTTGGCGGTGTTAAGTCTGAGCCAAGATGGAAATCAACAGTGCGCTGGGCAAAACATGAACTGATTGAAAAGGGATTTCTAAAGCGTAAGAGCCTACGAGGTACCTGGGAAATGACTAAGTCAGGGCACCGTTGGTACGTTAAGCATATTTCAAAAGGTATCTGAACTTGAAGATTATCTGCAAGATCTGTAAAAAGACACTTGATTCTCATTCTCAAAGTGCATGCCTGGATCAGACAATCTATTACTTGATGACTGGCGAGCTTTCTGAAGATGTTCCTTCTTTTAGTGGAAGCCTTGAATGGTCATTGTTGGCCCTTGGTGTCGCAGAAAAAGCAGTGTCTTTTATAGACGGCATGAGACTACTTCGTAATAAAGTCAATGATTCAAGTATGTTTATATTTCTAACTGAGGCAGAAGTAAAGGATGCAGAAGAGCTTGGTATAAGCAGAAATCAAGCTAAGACTAAGTTTCTTAGGAATCAGCATAACTTATCTAATCTAGACAACGAAACTGTCCATATTAGAGGGGCTTTATCAGAGGTAGCTTTTGCTAAGATTTCAAACCACGTTGTCAATAGAGATCTGTACAAGACTCATGGTGACGATACGGACTTTGGTGGTATCGATATTAAAGGCGCCTCTCATAGAGGGGCTGACGTTGAGTTAAAAGTACCTATCAAGGAATGGGAAAACAAACCACAAAAGTACTATATACTATCCAGGTTTTTTGCTGAAAACTACGGGCAGTTGGAAATTGTGGGTGGAATAGATTTCAATACATTTGACTCAATAAAAGTACAGAAAAAGTACAGCAAGTATGGGCCACAAAATTACGTAGCTAGCGCAGATAAGCTACAACCAATAGATGCTATGAGCTTTAGTTTAAACCTAAAGACTCCACTTGATATCAGTAAAGCAGCTTTAAATAAGTTTGCTGCAGAAATACTAAACTAGTTCAAACGATCAAGCTATACAATCTTATAGCTTGATCTTTAAAGTAACTCCAGACCAAGCAAGCGTATCTCCGCTTGTTGAAAACCCACTTTCTCCTACGTCTTTGTATATATACAAACGATGAGACATCCCATCAAGTTTCTCTGCCATTGCCCAGGTGTATCCAGAAGAAACGTTTGCCGAAATAATGAAGTTTTGCTTGAATATTTTTCTTAAAAATGAAAACAATTTTCTATGCTGAATTTAGCCTTGGGAGAGAATTAAGTAGAAAACTAAAGTTTTACCATTTTAAATACTACAAATCTAGCAATATTTGAGTAACGATGTTCTTGTTTTTAAGAAATTGAGAAGCAATCGCAACGTAATCAGCGCCTAAGCTTAAGTACTTATAGTAGTCTTCTGCATTTCTTACACCACCACAAGCTATAAGAGTACCATTAAAAGACTCCCTCACTAACTCAAGGTTTTGAACAACCTGGTCGCGTAAGTATCTTCCAGATAAACCACCTCGCCCTAGCGTCTCATGTTGGTATGGAATAGTGTTAGAAAATGTAACAAAATCAATACCTAAACTGCTTAGGGATTCTAAATTGAAATCTAACCCTATCTTTAAACCAATAGGTATTCCTAAATTTTTATTCCTTACTAAGGATATTATATCCCTCGATTCAGTTAGGGAGTCTTTATTGGGGCAAGATAAGTTAAGTTCAAGGCCACAGATACTCAATCCTTGAATTTTATCTAAGAAAAGGTCTATTTCGTTTTTTTCTTGGAACGATGCACTTAATATTACGTTTTCCTGAAACCTCAAGATTCTTGGTAAAGTATCCCGTACAACTGCATCAACTCCTGGATTATCAAGTCCCCACCTGTTTAAAAAAGATCCACCATCGATCTCTTCAAAAAGACAATCCCCTGATATAGGATATAAAGTGCAAGACTTGAGAGTCACGGCACTAAACAAGCCAAGCTCTTCCGTCACCTCAAAAGGCGATGAAGCGAGTAGTAATTTATGAGCTTGTGTTCCCAAATCCAACATGTTTGTAAATATCTTTTCTATGATCGAATGCTAAAAATAAAGGCCGCTTTATAGTTCCGCCATACGCATAAATTAATCGATAGCGTAACCTAACGCAAGCCTTCATTATAAAAATTCGACCTTCTTCCACGCCTTCTGGAATTCCGAACTTTTCCCTAAATAGGTTCGCATACTTTGAGTCTGCTAAATGACTTCCTTTTTGTGGGTTGCTGATGATAGAAGCCATAGACTTTTTCATCGCTAAAATAATCTCAGGATGAATTTTCCTATTTTTTACGCCTTGTATAAAAATTAAGTCAGATGTGGAAAAAGATGAAGGGCTTAAAGATTTACCTGAACTTTTAAGATTTGACCCGTTCAAAAATAAAACCAGGTCTCTTACCGTAGATGCTTGATCTTCGGTAATCTTTGTCTTCTTTATACTCGACAATCTTTTTTGTAGCTGCTTGTATGCGGCAAGCTGTCGCGATAGTTCAGTATCCATGATACTACTATGACACGTTCATAGTCTTCTGTCAAGAGTTTTTATTGTTTATTAAAGTTAACGAGAGACCACAAAATCTAAAGACTTCTGTGATCTCTCGCTAAGTCAATAAAAAAACTCTAACACTAAAACACTGACCTAACGCTTTGCATAAAGGGTGCTAGACTCCTATCCTTAATAGCTGCTCTAATTCCTCGTACAATCTTTTTATGCAAAGGATAGGATAAGCATATTTTTAGTAGTTCTGCGGTGGCTAAGACATCTCCTAAAGCATCGTGAGCATTATGTTTTATACCGAAATACTCAGTTAGCCCTCCGAGCCTGACACTTGATACCCGGCGCTCCTGGAGCACTAGCTTTTGTAAAGCCATCTGAGCGGTGCAAAGAATTCGACGGTCAAATTGTTGATCCGTATCAAATCCAACTGGTGCACTTGTTCTTGCCCAGGCTTTAAAAAAGTCATAGTCGAATTTAGCGTTATGGGCAACAAAAAATCCTTGACCATAAGGTTTAAGAAATTCAACAAGTGCCTTAAAGGCTTCTTCTTTGCCTGGGGCGTCTTGAAGTAGGTCAAGGCTTAGCTTATTTACCACAAAAGCATCCTGCGTTACTCTTTCAGCTTCAGGTTGTATATAGGTAGAAAACTGAGCAAGAGGTAGCAGAGTACTTGAGTCTAAAACCATAACTGCTACCTGAACTGGGTCATGCAATGATGGGTCTAGTCCACCAGTCTCAAAATCTACTACAAAAAAATGTTTTTTATTCATCCTGATCCTCTACTCCTTCTGGCCCGTCATCTAACATTGCTAGTAGATTCTGAACCTTGTTATAGATAATACCAAGAATTTTTTGTTTGTCAAGTGGTAACTCAGCAGGATCTTCTAAAGAAAGCATCTTTTCATTTATTTGTCTGACTTCTTCTCTTACCCCAAAAAGAAAATCATCTACCACATTTAATGTTGAGTTTGCGATGACCATCTCTAGCTCAATGGGATCAGATAAAACCTCAAACTTATCCTCACCAGTTGATGAGTCTATTTTTGCAAAGATGGTCCTATCTTCGTCTAAAACAAAATCGTCATCGCAAAAAAGCGTGGCATATCTTTTACCAAGTATCTCTTGAATATCTGTCAAAAAAAACTCAAGCACTCTGCCATCTACTTGAAGCTCAAGTACGATAACTTCTTCTTGCTCTTGGCCCTGAGGCTCTTCCATATGTCAATCTCCTATAAGCACTTATAGAAGAAGGAAAAGGCTTTAGTTTTGCTTGTTAAGCGTCAGACCAATTTTATCAAAAAAGGCTTGCCTGGCTATTTTGTTTCGTAAATCTATTACGGGCTTATTTAAGGAGTGTGCCATCTTTTCGACTATAAATAAACTGTCTTCGTATTGCTTAGCTGGGTCTTTTACCATTGACCAAATAACTACAAAGTCAGACATGTTTAAAATGCCAACATAACGGCAAAATATCTTTTGTAGAGCTGGAGAAAGTTGCTTGTAATCAGGCCTAAACTTCTCGTATACGAGTTCCCAACTTTTATGAAGCTTTGGTGTGAAAACAATTCTATTAGTACCAGCTATGTAGGCGTCTGCTTCAAATGACATCCAGGGTAAAATGATTGTACAGCCTTCTGGATTTACCGAAGAAAACCCTCTGGAAAATGCTTGTTCAGCCCCCCTGGAGTTACCGGCAATAACCTCATGACCCTTAGCAGCGAGCTGTTTTCCAACCAACTCACAGATCCTAAGCTCTACTTCGTCAAGATGACGATCTCCAAGACAAGCTATTCTCATAATTCCTACTCGGTGAAAAAATCTTCTTCATCTTCAAGATCATCGCAATATGTATATCCTAGATGTGCCCTGCATTTAGGGCACATACAGAATAAAACATCGTCTTGATCGTCTAAAATAAGTTCTTTAACTTGGCCTTCCCAAGTACACGCACACGAAATCATTTAAATTGTTATTGTCCTGGCTTTAAGTCGTAAAATTGTAAACCGTATTTTTCAATAGTTGCGATAAGTTTTTTTGCATACTCTGGATCTGTGGCATAACCAGCTTCTTGTAGGCCTTTAGCAAACTTCATATAATCACCGCCAAAACAAGGTCTGTATCTTGGGTTCCTTACCAAAAAGTTAGCGTGATCTACAAAAGATGCCTGCATATCTGGATAAGACCTAAACTTAGCTATTACTGTATAATATCCTCTTTGCTTACTCCACTCTTTGGTGGGGACTTCAACTGAAGGCCCGCGCCATTCATCTTTTGCTTGGTCTTTAATGCCAAAAAAGTTATTTGCTTTGCCTATATGGTGCTTTCCCCATCCACTCTCAATAAGAGCTTGAGCTACAGTAACAGATGTCAATACATTTGTTGTTCTTTGGCAAGCTTGAGCAGCAAGTATGGCTTTATTAAGGAACTCTTTCTGCTCTGTGCTAAGTTTATTCCAATTTAAGTTGACTAAAAGCTCTATATCTACCGAGCTATCGCCATCTTCTGGGATACTGTCAGTCATATTTAAGTTATTTAATAACTTCTAAGAAATTACATTAAATCAGGCCTTATTCTGGGCATGCCGAAGCCGAATTTATCCATGGGACCAAGGCTTTTAGTAAGAGATTTGAGCTTGTCTACAGCTTCTTCCAGGGTGTTTATTTCTGGACTTAATGAAATAATAAGAGCTAGCATGCCAGCTATTGCTGGAGTAGCCATAGAAGTACCTGAAAGCTTTATATATCTATTTCCAATATAAGTAGAATAAACTTCTACTCCAGGACTTACAAAGGTTACTTCACCAGAAGAACCTGAGCTTGAGAATCCGGCTAAGCCGCCTTTATGATCAACCGCACCTACGGAAATACAAAGTCCCTTAGCAGCTAGCCTGGCAGGGAATGTAACAGTTGAGCCAGATTGAGAACCTTGTCCACTATTACCGGCTGCACATACGACAATCAGTCCTTCTTCTTTCAACTGCTTTAAAAGACGCTCTACAGAAATATCTTGGTTTCTGCCACCTAAGCTCATAGATACGATATTTATATTATGCAGCTTATGGTTGTCTAAAACCCACTGTAGCGCTTTAGTGAGGGTTGTTGAGCTTCCTTTATTTTGGGCAATTACTTTTAAGCTGATTAGATTTGCTCTAGGGGCAACACCTATGATTCCTACCCCATTATCACAGCCAGCTATAATTCCAGCACAGTGCGTTCCGTGTCCTATGAAATCCTGCGGGTCATTCTCATGAGTAAAGTCTAATGCTAGCTTCAAATTGGGAGAAAGGTCTGGATGATTTAAATCTATTCCTGTATCAAGGATGGCTACGGTTGCTGATTCTCCACGAGTTTTAGACCAAATGCTGTTTGCATTTATAAGTTTTACGTTATAATCAATTATCTCAACTGTATTATAATAGTTTAAAATATCATAATCAGGAATCTCATACGACATCTCAGCAGTCCCCTTATCTTTAAGCTTAATACCCTTATGAATACCGTAACTATTCATCAAGATAAACGGTATTTCAGCTAATAGGATGCCTACGTCGTTGTAGAGAATACCCGCAATCGTCATACAGATTGCGCCCAATAAAGCAAATACCGCCCTAGTAATAATAAAATCTAAAGGTTTAAAATTGCCAAGATACGATACAACCCAGAAAAGCGGAGCAGCAAGCAATGTAAAAAAAGTTGCTGGGTGAATGTTCACTACTTTTCGTTGGCTTTTTCAATTTGCCTGACTAGCTTCTTTGACCAACGCCAGCCAGCATCACCGCCCCATAGCAACCAGGCAATGTAACCATTCGAAGGTGGATCGCCGTCTCTACCTGTTTTATGTAGATTATCACCGGCATGCCTGGCAAAGTACTTAGATATATGCTTAACTTTTTGCGGACTTATCTTTCCGCCTTTAGAAAGCTTTCTAGCGGTACCCATTCCTACATGGGTACCGCCCCGCTTGAACTCTTTTCTTAGGTCAATACCGCGAATAGCTGCTTTTTGTACAGACTTTGGAATATTAAAGTTAATATGATCATACTTTCCGGCAGTTTTATCTAAACCGGAAGATAGGTCTTCAGATATTTTTAAAAGCGCTTCGTGCAAGTCAGAAAACATATTTTACTTATTCCGTAAGAAATCTCTATAAAGCTTTTCGATCCAAAGAGAACCTGTCCTAACTCTTGGCTCTTGTTGAGCTTTTCTAGAGCTTTCACGGGAGAACATCTCATCAATAGCCTGTTCTTTTTTTGGCTTAAGAAAAGGCTCAAGTCTGCCTTCGCTACCGTCAGCCTTTTCTTTTGGCTTGATCACTACAGTCTCTTGAATCATCCTGGGAAGCTCAATACTGAAGAACGGAGTGTTGAACTTAGAAGACGGTAAAGCATATGCTTGGGCAATAGCTTTTGCATTTTCACCCGTTTTAAACGTGTTTATCAATGCGCTTCTTTGCTTAGAGCTTGTACCAATTTCACCTACTTCCTTGAGCAGTTTCTCTGCCTTACCGAAATTAAACTCGGTATGCTCTCTTGTCTTATCGTCAAGTAAGGACTCAAGCTTATTCTCTAAATCAGTAAGTTGATCGTCTGCCGCAGCTAGATCTTCATAAGGTACATTCGATCTCATACTTGTCATTGTTACCTTGATAGCCGTTAGCGCTTTAGCAGCTCGGTTTTTTGTATGTTGATCTTTGCCTGAATCTCTTAAATGCTCTAGTAGATTAAGAAGCTTATTGAGATCTTTAGCCCAGAAAACCTGATCTACAACCTTATTATGGGCCTTTGCTAGCTCCTTGGCGGCAAACTCAATATCTTTTTGCTTTCTGGATTCCTGGCCCTTTAATACTGGCTGATTTGTTGTACGCTTTTCTGTATTAAGCATTTCAGTAGTTCTGTTGTATACTCGGCTCTGTACAGTCCTTTTCATATTGTAAGAGATAGAATATGTATTCTTGAGGTCATAACGAGGAAGAGAAGGACTTGACCAACGATGAGCGTCCTTCTTCTTGATACCAACAGCCCTGCGCGACTCCTTCTGAACGTCCATCAGAATCTCATGGAAAAGTTCGTCCATAATATCCTGTGGCTTTTGCTCAATAGCATCTCTTTCAATAAAGTACTCAGCACTGCCTAGCTGTTTCTTTACGGTTGCCATCAAAGTTTTCACAAAGGACTCGCCAAAACTAAGTGGATTAATATCCTTTAGGGCCTCTTTAGCTAATGCATTCGCTAACTCTGTTGTATCACCAGAACCCCAACCCGCCTCTCTTTGTAAGATTTCATTTGCTTTAGTTGGATTTTTTTGAATATAAAGACTTACAATATCGTCTTTTGTGTTTCTTACTCTGCTTGCGATATCGTCTTTTCTATCAACCCATCTCTTTTCAGAAGGGTCAAACTCCATTGTAAATTGTTTAATCCTCTTGGCACTTACATCATTACTAAGCAAGGCATTCATGTTTTTGATTTCAGTATTGATCCTTTTTTCTAAGTCAGCGTTCTCACCTTTTGCGGTTAACGCAACTGGCCAACCGATGCCGAAAAGAAAGTTTGGAAGATTTGTATCTTTATACTTTCTAAGCTTAGCTGATAAGTTTGCGGCGTCTGACTTTAAAATGTTAACAAAGTTTGGATAGTCAGAAAGCAAGTGAATGATAAAGCCTTGCCGAATTGCATCTTCATATTCGGCAACTAGCTCTTTCTTCAAAGACTCGTTGACAAATTGATTGAAAAGATTCTCTACCTTTGACTTATCTAAAGTCAAAGGACGACCTGTGCTTTGCACTACAGTAGGTAAAGGAAAAGAAAGATTTACTTTCTTTGCTGCAACTTTTTCTACCGTTTTTTCTTCAGGGGTACTAGATAGCTTCAGTGTTACTGCAAGCTTACCGAATAAACTAATTTTTAGCATTATAATCTGGGAAATCCTAACTGGTTCTATTTTATAGATTTTAATAAGTAACTATACCTGGCGAAGGGCAAACTCTCCAAAAACTTTTAATTTAACAATGCCTTGTGAAAAATAAACATCATAATCTACCGGGTCACCATCAAGTTCTATTCCAGTATAACTTAATGAAGATATTCTCCATTTCGAGCTAGTGGATATTTCAAAGCCACCTGTATTTTGACCTTTTCCATACATCTGCCTAAATCTCTGAAGGACATAAAAAAGTAATCCTTTTTTACTGCTCTCTGTTGAGTTAAGCCAAATGTTCATATTATTATCGAGAATACTATAGATCAACTTAGGATGTCTTAGTATGTAAGGGTAATCTACTTCTCGTTCTAATACTTGTTTTCCAGCGATCAAGTTAATAGCATCTACTGAAAAATCTGCGTATATGGTAAATGTACCAAGACGCTCTTCAAAATCAATGTCAAAATTATTTACTTTAAATGGAATAGGTTTTTGAGCTAGTTTAAGTCTAACTTTCATATAAGGTACTCTCTAAGTCGCTTAAATATTTTCTTTGAACTGGATTTGAGCGACCAACCCAGGCTTGAACAGTAGGCTCACCTAAAGTAGCTGCAGCAATAAACCTATGGTATCCTTCCATAAGCTTAGAGTTCTTCATGATAATAGGTGGCGTAGTTTGCGGTGATACTGTAGCTAAATATAAGCAGTTTTTTAGTCTTAAATCATGGTTTGGAATAGGCTTCTTCAAACCTAGCTTTTTATAAGGCAAATCTAATCTATAGTTTCTCAAAATACGAGCAAACCAAATCTCAGGAAGCCTACGCATTATTGAATCTGAGTTATCCAATAAAACTTGGCTTACGGGAATAGGCTTTAGTCTAAAAGATAAATCGCCAAAATGTTTGCTGATATTTTTAGCATCTCTTTTCCCGCGCTTTATTTTATCAAGAAGATCTTTTTTGACCCAATCTGGCCAGCCAAAATCTTCGTGCCCATATTCAGTGCCGCTTAAAAACCTTAGAACCAAATCTCTATGTGGGTCAGTGTCATCAATGATCTCACCCACTAGATCTTCTGGATCAGCGGGGTTTAGTACGTGACCGTTTACGCGGAACGTTAACTTGCCTATGTGATGGTTTATAGGCGATTCCGACTCTAGACTCATTTACCCCTATCTTATCCTGTTTAATATACTTCTCAACTGCCAGATAAACGTCATATCTAGTCTCTTTAAGGTCATCTAGCTGACTCTGATGAAACTTGGTTCCTACATAATATTTATCTAAAACATCAAAAATTAAGTCAACTGTCTCTGGGCACATGCTTATTAAAGAACAAGCCTTTAGCCTAGATAGTATCTTTTGTGTCCTTGGGCTTTGTCCTGGGAATACTTCCGCATTCTCAAGTCTTTTCGAAACCTCATCTATTGCTTGCTTCTTTGGGGGCTGGTAATCAAACCACATTTATTAACCTCAATCTGTTTTAGAGTTGGACAGGATTTTATCGACATATTCTGTGATCCAGCCCTTTAATTGTGAATCGGAAAAAGGCTGATTATTGATATACTGCTGATGCATGATAAAAATAATTCTACTAGAAAACTCAGTTAGAATATTTGTTAAAAATGCTCTAGCTATTGATCTGTTCATTATTCAATCAAACTCCGGAAGAACCGAATCCTCCAGAACCTCTCTGAGACCCGTCTAATTGATCAACCTCAACAACGTTATATATGGGCCAAGGCCTTACGAGTAGCTGTGCTACCCGATCACCTGAACTAATCGCAATGTCATCAGGGCCTAAGTTAAATAACTTTACTACGATCTCTCCTTTGTACCCATTATCAATAACTCCTGGAAAAGCAAGTATTCCTTTCATCCCTAAACCAGAACGAGAGCCTATCTCACCGTGAAAGTTAATAGGAACAGGAGTCTGTACAGTTGCTTGAGTAACAAAAGGAACAAAAGAGCTTAAGTTAAGTGTTGACTTTGGAAAGTCAACAGCGATACCTAAAGGAACTTTTGCGCTTCCGGCAACCCCATCTTTCATTCCAGGAATTACAAGGTCAATAGGAGAATAAAGATCCAACCCAGCGTCCTCTCCTGGATGTGCCATAGAAGGCACAACGGCAGAGTCTTGTAGCCTCTTTACTCTAAGTGTAGGATTAATCATTTTTTTAAACCTCTAAGATATTGTAGTGTTTTAACTTCTAACTCATTGAAGCTACTAACTGGTGGATCTTCTGAATTCTCAGACATCAGACTACCCGTAGCTTCAGTATGAGCAAGCCCAAATACGTGCCCTAACTCATGAACTACGGTTGCATAAAACTGAACAGAAGTTTGTACGGTTTTAATTTCAATAAGAGCGTGCATTTTATTGTCCTTTAACCACATGCTCGCCT
>Ga0194129_10002273_pt1 | contig 29231 bp, 31 predicted proteins | sample TA2KigCa35mmetaG_FD_150862 | JGI IMG/M metagenome (GOLD analysis project Ga0194129, IMG submission 150862) | Freshwater microbial communities from Lake Tanganyika, Tanzania - TA2015038 Kigoma Deep Cast 35m | ecosystem: Environmental > Aquatic > Freshwater > Lake | place: Tanzania: Lake...
AAGATGGCGGACGTCTCAATGCCTTCGCCACCGAGCCTCGCATGGAAGTCGTGAGCGCCGACAACGGCTGGGGCTTCCACGAGAGGGCCGAGAAGCTCAACGGCCGCATGGCCATGCTCGGCTTCATCGCCCTTCTCGCCACGGAATTCGCCCTTGGCGGCGAAGCCTTCACCCGCGGTCTGCTCGGCATCGGCTGAGGCCGTTTCCCCTCTCCGGGGAACCCCGTCCGCCGCGGCACATCCTGCCGCGGCTTTTTTGCGACCTGTCACCCGTGTCGACTTCGGTGTCTCCCTCCCCCTCTCCCGGCTCCCGCGCCCCGTGTGCCCTCGTGCGCGGCGCCGGACCCGCAGGCACCCTGGCCGCCCTCGCCCTGGCCGAGGCCGGCTGGACGGTGACCCTGGTCGACCCCGCCTCCCCCGAACGTCTCCTCGCCAGCCAGCGGGCCTACGCCTTCACCCACTCCTCCCGCCGCCTGCTGCAACGCCTCGGCCTGTGGGAGCGGCTCGCCGCCGTGATGCAGCCCTTCGATCAGCTCGACCTCTCCGATCAGGGCAGCCAGTGCGGCGTTCGCTTCACCCCGGCGGATCTCTGGGGGGCGCCAAGACCGGCACCAACGGAGGCGCTGACGGAGACTCCATCGGCGACAGCATCGCAGGCGCAGACTGAGGCACAAGCCTTGGCGCGACCGGTGGGCTGGATCGCCCGGCACGGCCCCTTGCTGGCGGCGCTGTTGGAGGCCGTGGCGGCCCAACCCTCCATCCACCGCGCGCTCGGCGTCACCACACCCGTCGATCCAGAGGCGGATCTGATCGTCGCCGCCGATGGCGCCCGCTCCACAACCCGGGAGGGTTTGGGCATCGGCGTCTGGCGGCATGTCTACGACCAGCGGTGCGTCACAGCCCAGGTCACCCTGCGGGGAGGCCGTCCCACCACGGCCTGGGAGCGCCTGCGGCCGGAGGGACCGTTTGCCCTCCTGCCCATGGGAGGCGGCCGCTTCCAGGTGGTTTGGAGCGCGCCGGGCTGGCGTTGCCGCCAGCTGGAAAGCCTCTCCCCCGCAGCCTTCCTCGACGCCCTGGCCCCTGTCCTGCCGGCGGAGGTGGACCTGGCCTCCCTGGAGGAGGGCGCCCGCGTGTTTCCCGTTCAGGCGCACCTGGCGCGGCGGTTGCGGCGGGGGCGCACGATCCTGCTGGGGGAAACAGCCCATCGCTGCCACCCGGTGGGCGGTCAGGGCCTCAACCTGAGCTGGCGGGATGTGGCGGTGCTCCATCGCCTGGCCCGGCGGGCCCAAGCGGGCCGTCTCTCCCTGGATCGCCTCCCCGCCGCTTATGCCCGCCGCCGCTGGCTCGATCTCTGCCTGACGCTGATGATCACGGATGCGCTGGTGCGGCTCTTCTCCAACCGCCATCCCGCTCTCCTGGCCCTGCGGCGCCCGGCCGTGGTGGCGCTGGGCCGCGCCCCCTGGCTGCGGCGCTGTCTGTTGGGGGTGATGACCAATGGTCCTTGCCAGCCCTTTGAAGCGGCGCCAAGCTGACGCCATGGTGATCAGCAACAGCCGTCAGCCTCCCCCCTCGTCGGAGCTCCTCGCCTTCCTGCGTCATCAGCTCGGTCTGAGCGAAGGGGCCCTGGAGCTGGGCCAACGCCAGGCCAACCTGGAGCAAGCTCCTTTTCCCGCCGTGCTCTGGCGCTACGGGCTGATCAATCTGGAGCAGCTCGACCAGCTGCTGGCCTGGCAGGACAGCCAGGACTGAGCTCCCGAGGCTTCACCTCCCGCCGGGCCCCCGCGAGCGCTCTCAGTAGACGATCAGGGCGTCCGCCGGCACGTTCTCCGGAAGCTTGTCCCGTCCGTTGAGGGCGCTGAGTTCGACGACAAAGCTGAACCCCGCCAACGTTCCCCCCGCCATCTCCACCAGTTGGGCGCAGGCCGCCGCCGTGCCGCCTGTCGCGAGGAGATCGTCCACGATCAACACCCGCGGCTGGTCCTCAAAGCCATCCGCGTGGATCTCCAACCGATCCTGGCCGTATTCGAGGCTGTAGTCCACGCCGTGCACCTGTCCCGGCAACTTGCCGGGTTTGCGCACCGGGGCGAAGGGCAGCCGCAACGCGGTGGCCAGGGCCATGCCCACGATGAACCCTCGGGATTCGATCCCCACGATCAGGTCCGGCTGGCGTTGCTCGCACCGCTGGCCAAGACGTCGCACCGCCTCCTGCCAACCCCGCGGATCGCGCATCAACGGGGTGAGATCGCGAAACAAGATCCCCGGCTTGGGAAAATCCGGCACCTCGCGCACCCACTGACGCAGATCTAAGGAGGGATCAGAAACACTCATGACGGCGGACAGAGATGACGGAAGGCGTCAAGCGCTGGCATCATCGCAGCCATGATCACACCTCCTCCCCCGACAGCGGCAGCGTCTTCTCCCGCGACCCTGGCCGCCCCCGACCCGGCGGTCGAGCGTCCCGCGCGCCCCTTGCCCCGGCAAGGGCTGGAGCGGCTGGATCTGCTCCTGCTCTGCGTGGAGGCCCTCGATCTCAATGGTGGCGAAACCCTGCTCTGGATGGGTCAACACCTTGGATTGGCGCCGCTGTTTCCCAATCGGGTCGCCCTCTGGACCCTGCGCTCCCACAATCCCCTGCGACGCGCCTGCCGACGCGGCACCCCCGAGGCTGCGGAAACCGATGCCCTCATTCGCCTGCTCTGCGCCATGGCGGATCGCGTGTATCCGGTCGTCCGCGGGCTGCTCTCCAGCCGGGAACCAGCGGAGGTGAACCAGGCGCACTGGGCCTTGTTTCAGCAAAGGCTGACCGAATTGCTACGGGAGCGCATGAACGTGCGCCGCAGCAGTGTGCAGGCGTTGATGGATCCCGAGCGGGGGGCTGACGACCGGCGGGCCTTGATCCAGACCCTTGCCCTGGCCGCCGGCACCGGCGGTGTCGATCGCCTCCGGGCCAGCCTTCTGGACGCCGCCCCCTGATGACGCCTGAGCCGCCCCGTCCAGCTCCTTCCGGCAAAGTGCACAGATCGCCAGAGCGGCCATGAAACAGACGTTGACCTATCAGCCCCACAGTTTCGGCAGCCATGCCTGTCGGCTGCGGGTGGAGGGGTTCCCCGATGTCTCCACCGGCCAGTCCATCGGGGCGGTGGGGATCATCACCGGCTGGAGCCTCGACTGGGTGGGTCATCCCCAGCTGGAGGGCCGACGCGATCACCTGCAGGCCCTGCTGACCACCGTGCTGCCCTACGCCCGCCTCCTGCTCAGCGGCGTGGCTCGCCCCGTCGGCGATGACGGCGACGCGGTGCGGATCGCTCCCGATGCGCGGGGAGGGCATCACATGCAACTGCGCAGCGGCCAACCCGACACGCCCCCCCTGGACCTGCATCTCGACGACGCGGAGCTGGCCGATCTGGTGCGGGTCCTCGATCAATGCCGCCTGGACCCGCGCCTGCAGCTTCCGCTGCCGGTGCCCGAAGCCCGGCCCCTGCCCGCCCGGGAGCTCCGCCATCGCCTTCCCCTGCGCCGCCGTCTGGCCGCCCCGCTGGGCGGTCTGGCGGCTCTGGCGGTCGCGGCGGGCGGCACCAGCCTGCTCCCCACCCCGCGACCGGCGGAGACGGCTCGGCAGTCCAACACCAGCCGCTCCCTCAACCCCTCCCCCGCCGCCTCCAAGCCCACCACCCCAACCCCTTCCCCAGCGTCTTCCGCCACCCCACCCCCTTCCGCCCGGGCCACCACGCCCGCGTCCAGCACCACCGAAGCCCGGCTGAGCCAGGCCCGACGCTGGCTCCTGGCCCGTCCCCCCGCAAGCGGCCCGGCGCTCTCCGCCCAGGTCTGGCAACTGGCGGTCGACAGCGGCGGGGATGTGGTGGCGGCCACGCCGGTGGAGGGAAACGACGGGCGGGATCGTGCGCGCCTCGGCCTGCCGGTCACACCCGTGCCGTCGACGCCCGCTCGGGACGCCCTCCTGGTGCGCGGGGCCCTGCGCCCCTCCGGGCTGTGGGAGTTGGCCCCGTGGCATGGTTGGTGATGCGTGTTCCCCCTTGCGGCACCCATGGCGATGACCTGGCCTGAACTGAGGCGCAGAGTCGCCCGACTCGGCTCCGCCCTCGATGTGGTGGTGCGCAGCGATCCGGAGGTCTGCGGCCTGAGCGGCGACAACTTTCATCTCACCCTCCACCACGGTGGCCATGGCGATTGCACGGTCAACGACCTGTCCCTGATCGAGTGCCCCAACGAGCTTGTGCTGCTGGAATTCGAGCGTTGGATGCGCGGTGCCGGCTACCCGCTGGATCGCTGACCCGCCAAGCCATCAGGCCCTTCCCCACCGCTCCTGACCGGTCATGCGCCGCGGCACCCCCAGACCGACGCCCCCCTCCCGGGTCCGCCCGCTCCACCTGCCGACGCCGGGCCTGACCACGCCGGGGTTGCCCCTGCGGGAGTCGCAGCGGACGCCCACGCCCCGCTCCCGGCGACGTCGCCCCTCCGGCCCCTTGCGGCAGCTGGTCAGCGGTCTGCTTTGCGTCGTCGGTGCCGCGCTGCTCCTGCAGGGCTTGATGATCCTGGCCACCCGCCTGAACACCCTGCCGCTGGTGAGCCAGGCCGTGGCCAACCTCATCCGCGGCCTCTCCTTGCTCGCCGCAGGGCTGCTTCAGGTTGTTGCGCTGTTGGCCGTGGCGGCTCTCGCGCTGTTGGCGCTGCTGCTTCTGGTGGGTGGTCTCGCCCGGCTTGTGCGCGCGCTGATCACCCTGCTCGGCACTGGAGGCGCTCCTCGCTCCATGGTGAGGTCCGCAGGGAAGCGGGCCGCGCTCCGCTGATCTCCCGGCGTGGTGTCCGGCGGCGGGGCTGGCGGCCGGGACCCTCAGCCCCGCAGGCGCTGAAACCAGTAGCCGGCCACCTGCCACGACGACCAGAGAAAGATGCCGAGGATCAGCCACTGGAGCCAGGGTGGACGCGGGGGAGGTTCAGACGGAAGACTCATGACGGAGCGACAGAGGAGAAGAGCCGACGCGACAGCGGACCCACCGGGCTGTTCTAGCAAGCACCCCCGGCGGAGCTGGCCTTAGCGTTCAGGATGATGCGCGGGGGCGTGCGGCTTGGATCCGATGATTGCCGCCCTCCTCCGGCCGGACGCCTATCCCCATCCCACCGGGGAGCTTTCCCTCATCGAAACCCACATCTCCTGGGTGCTGCTCACCGGGTCCTGGGCTTACAAGATCAAGAAGCCCGTGAACCTCGGCTTCGTCGACTTCAGCACCTTCGAGCGACGACAGCGCTTCTGCCAGGAGGAGCTGCGTCTCAACCAACGCCTGGCGGGCGATCTCTATCGCGATCTCGTGGCCATTCGCGGTCCGGCGGAGCGGGCCAGCTTGCAGGGGGCGGGCCCGGTCATCGAGGTGGCGGTGCGCATGCGTCAGTTCGACCAGGCGGACCTTCTCCCGGAAGCGCTGGCCCGGGGCCGCGTCACGGGGGATCACATCGATGGCTTCGCCGCGCGCCTGGCCGAGATGCATGGCGCCGCCGCCGTCGCCCCCCCGGAGGGCCCCTGGGGCACCCCCGAGGCCGTGATCACGCCGGCCCTCGCCAATCTGCGGGTGCTGGAGCGGGTTCCGTCTCGCTCAGCCCCGGGGGATCTGGCGACCTGGACCGAGCGGGAGGCGGAGGGGCTGCGGCCCCTTTTCGCGGAGCGCCTGGCGCGGGGGCGGGTGCGGGAGGGGCATGGCGATCTGCACCTTGGCAACCTGGTGCTCCATCAGGGGGTGGTGGTGGGGTTCGACTGCTTGGAGTTCAATCCCGCCCTGCGCTGGATCGACGTTCTCAGCGATGTGGCCTTCCTGGCGATGGATCTGGAAGAACGGCGAGAGCCGCTGCTGGCGGCCCGCCTGCTCAACCGCTGGCTGAGCACCAGCGGCGACTACGCGGGGTTGGCCACCTGGCGCTGGTATGTCGTCTACCGCGCCCTGGTGCGGGCCAAGGTGCTGGCCCTGCGACTGGAGCAACTCCAGGCCGCTCCGCAAGCGGAAACCGACCCGGCGATCCTGGCCTCCCGGTTGGAGAGCTATCTCGCCCTGGCCCACCACCATCGGCGAGGGATGCGGCCGGGCCAACTCCTCTTGACCCATGGGGTGAGCGGCAGCGGCAAGAGCTGGCTCGCCACCGCGCTCTGCCAGCGTCACGGCTGGGTGCATCTGCGCTCGGACGTGGAACGCCGTCGCCTGTTCGGCCGCTGGGGCACCGCCTTGGAGCCGGTGCGTCAGGGAGACCCCTACGCCCCCGCCATCACGGCGGAGCTGTATGGCACGATCCTGCCCCGAGCCGCTGAGGCCATCCTCCGCGCGGGACGCACGGCGGTGGTCGATGCCACCTTTCTCACGCGGCGTCAGCGGGCGATCTTCACCGAACTGGCCGATCATCTGAACAGTCCCTGGTGGATTTTGCGCTGCCCGGTGACGCCCACTGCTGCCAGGGAGCGCCTCGCGCGGCGGCGGCGAGAGGGCGGAGATCCCTCCGAGGCCGATGAGGCTGTGCTGAGGTGGCAGTGGGAGGCCTTGGAACCGCTCACCGCCAATGAGACCCAGCGAGCCGTCGAAGGAAGCGAACTCAGCGGGACGGAGCGAGCTCTTCAGCACCGCGCCCCCGAGCTGTTTAACCTCGCCTGATCGGCGCCGTCAGAACCACTCGCTGACGGCCGATTCCAGGGTGTTCACATGGGCTTCCGGCGTGGAGCGTCGGAATTCGAGGGTGATGCTGCGGCGCTGCTCGCCATCGGCGGCCACCGCCTCGATCGGATAAAGCTGCTGGCCATCGCGGAAGGGCACCTGGATGCGGAAGGTGCCATCGGCGGACAAGGGCACCTCCTCGCCGCCGATGGTCAGCCGCGCGGAGGGATCCGTGGCGCCGTAGACGATCAACTCGGCGTCGGCCACCAGCCAGAAGGAACGCTGCCGCGCGCCCACGCCACCGGCGCCGGATTCGCCGCGCCCGGAGGCCCACAGACCCGCCGCAGAGAGCTGGCCACCAGCGCCGCTCTCCAGGGCGAGGCTGTCCTCCAGCTCATGGAAGGCCTCCGATCCCCGGCCCAGCCGCCGCCAGCGCGACGTGGCGGTCTGATACAGCCGCTCGTGCAGCCCTGGATCGGCGGGTTCCGAGGGGGTGGGCAGCACGGTGGAGGGCGCCGAGTCGAGGGAGAAGGGGATGAATTGATCGAGGATCTGCTCGCTCGGATGCAAGGCCGGCACCCGGGCCACGGAGGAGTGGGCCAGGGAGATCCAGCCGCCGCCGCCCTTGCGGTAGCCCAGCTCCACCCGATAGTCGCGATCGGAGAGGGGAACTGGCAGATACCACTCGGTGGCATGGCTGTCGACCACCACCTCCTGGAGGGTGTGGGGGTGGGAGGAGCCACCAGCCAGGCCGGTCACATCCGCCACTCGCAGGCAGAGCTGTTGAGCGCCGTGGCGCAGGGCCTCTTCGCGATCCGCCTCGCTGATCTCCCAGAACACATAGGCCCACTGCGGATCACGCGGCAGAAAAACCACCCGTGTCTCCTCGGAGGGCCTGGGGGCCGGTGGCAGGTCGGACTCCAGCGCCGCCAAGGAAAAGTCGGGTTCATCCTGACGACTGCTGATGGCTTCCACCAGCTCCTCCTTGGTCTTGCGGCTGTAGAGCGTGATGCCGAGCTCACTGGCGATGTGACGCAACTGACGCAGCGTCATCTGGGCCAGGGAGGACAGGGCGTTCTGACTCACGACTCAAGATTTCGTTTGGGATCAGTCTGCAGGATGAACTCCGACTTTGATCCCACACGGGGCAGCCCGTCAGTGCTTGCTGACGGGCTCCAGGGGGTCAGCGATCTCAGCCCCGTCTGGGAGGACCCACTCCTGGACCGGTTGGTGGCAGGGGTCTGGATCCTCAGGCCACCGGATCAGCGGCCGATGCTGCGATAGGGGACCTTGGAGAGATAGTCCATGCTCGTGTTGCCGGCGGGCGCTCCACCCACCCCGCGCAGGGCCGGCAGGGTGCGCACCCAGGACAGGTAGTCCTCGGGATAGCCGCCACGGCGCTGCTGGGCACGCTCGGGGAAGGAGCGGGCCGTGCCGGTGTACACGATCTGAGGGAAGCCCAGGATGCCCCGGTAGTAGGCGTCGTAACGCGGGGAGGTGATGTTGAAGGGGGTTTCTCCCACCACCCGGGATCCCACCACCCGGTTGCGGTGGTAGGGAACAGTGTCGTAACCGAAGGCAGTCAGATATTCCTCGGAATTGAGGATGTCATCCACCATGCCTTTGACGCCGCGCGTCATGAGGACGGCGGACCAGGCAATCTCCTCCGACTTGCCATGGGTGGTGCGGCCGAGCAGCTTCTCCACCAGGTGGCGGGCCACCTTGTAGTTGCTGTTGAGGTTGTAGAAGCTGCGGGTGAAGGTGTCCGAGAGACAGAGGGAGCGGATGAAATCGCGCACCGTGATCTGCCCATCGCGAAGCTGGCTCTCCAGGGTGCGATCGCGATCAACCTTGAAGGCATGAAAGAAGATCTGCCGGTAGGCCGACTCAGTAACAAAGTTTTGATCCTCCCGGTCCATGGCTTTGTCCATGGAGGCGGCCCTGGGGTCTTCGTCGGAACCGACGCGGAAGGGGCTGACCCTGGAATTTTGAGTGATGGGGGCGTAGTTGAGGAGTGGGAGAGCCACGCGAGGTCAGGCATCCGTCGGAGGGGATCGTAGAAGAAGGCCTCACAGGCTCCCGGCCGCTCTCGCCAGGGCTCACAGTCCGTAACGTTCCATCCGCCCCCTACCAGCCGAGGAGGGACAGGGTCGTTCCCGGGGCCAGCGCCGCCGGGGCCCCGGCCGCGTCCCCTGCGCCCTCGGGGCCGGCGACGCGGGTTTCGATGCAGAACGACGCCGTGTTGGACAGCCCCTCGACAGTGCTCAGGCGAAGGCGCACGTCTGGTCCGACGAAGCTGAAGCGCTCCACGCTGGTCATGGTTTCGTAGTCCGTGCTCAGCACCAAGGCGTCATCCGCCTCCAGGCGAAAGCGGCCGGCCACGGGAGAGGTCTCGGCGTAGCCCCGGTCGCGGAGCAGCCAGCCTTCCCGGCCCCGGCCATCGGTGGGGATCAGGCCGAAGACGCTCTCGCCCTCATGGGACTGCCCCTCCTGATCCCACGCCATGGAGCCGCTCCAGCGCACCTGGCAGCCCCCCACCAGCCCCGAGGGATCCTGCCCGTGGAGGGACGCGATCGCCAACAGGCGGGGATCCGCGGCCGCCAGTTCCACCACCTCGATCCAGGATCCGCCCGGCTCCGCGCGGCGGTGCAGCAGGTGATGGCTGCTGCGGCGCGACCGCCAGCGGCCACAGCTGCGCTGGAAAAAGGCCAACGCGGTGTCCATTGTGTTCTCCATGGCCAGCGACCTCATCGGATGGGCTCTGCGGCGATGATCGCAAGGCCAGGCGCGCGGCGGGACGGCCACAGGTGACAGGACTGCTCACGCCCGCCACCCCCGCACCCTCCACCAGCGTGGTGGCGGCCCTGCTGGCGGCCCTCTGCTGGACGGTGGCCACCCTGCTCTGGCGCCGCCTGCCCTCCGCCTGGACGGCCCAGCAGCTCAATCTCCGCAAAACCCTGCTGGCCTTCCTCCTGCAGCTCCCCCTGCTCGCCCTGGTGCGCTGGCCGCCCGCGTTCCAGGGGGAGGCGCTGTGGCTGCTGGCCCTCAGCGGCGTGGTGGGGATCGCCTGGGGCGACAGCCTCTTTTTCGGCGCCTTGCGACGCCTGGGCACCCGTCGCAGCCTCACCCTCAGCGCCGGAGGCCCGGCGTTGACCGCCCTGGTCGGCCTGGTGACCCTGGGGGAGCGGCCCCGCGTGGCCCAATGGCTGGGGATCGGCCTGATCAGCCTCTCGGTCGTGGTCGTGACCCGGCAGCGCTCCGCCGACGCGTCCGCCAGCGAGCGGGCCGCCCCGGCGACCGTGCCCTGGGCGGGCCTGGGCCTGGCGCTGGCGGCGATGGCGTGTGGCAGCGCGGGCGCCCTGCTGGCCCGGATGGCCCTGCGCTCCGGCGAGGTGCCTGCCCTGGTGGCGGCCACGGTGCGGTTGGGGGCCGCCAGCCTGATCCTCCTCCCCGTCGGCGCCAGGCTCAGGCTGCGGCTCGCCCGACGGCCGCTTTCGCCCCTCCCTTCTTCCCGCGCTTGGCCCTTGCCGTGGCCCCTGGCTTCGCTTTCGTCCCTGGAGCGGTGGCGCACCGTTCTGGTGGCCACCCTGCTCGGCACCAGCCTGGGGATCATGTTGCAGCAGCTCGCCCTCAAGGGGCTGTCAGGGGGACTTGCCGTGGCCCTCCTCTCCACCTCCCCGGTTCTGGCCCTGCCCTTCGCGCGCCTGGAGGGGGATCGTCCCGGACTGTCCGGGTGGCTGGCGGCCCTCGCCGCCTGCGCGGGGGTCAGCCTGGTGGCGGGCTTGACGCTTCCCGGGGCGGGCTGGCCGCCAGGGGGCTGAGGCGAGCGTCCACCCGCTCCCGAACCCAGGCCAGGAGCGCGTCGCCCCCCAGGTCGAGGGGCGGCACACCGACGCGGGCCGCGATGGTTCGCAGGGGATCCCGCAGACGACACAGCTGCTCCACAAACGCCTCCTGGAAGCCCGGATCCCCCGCCAGGGCGGGTTGATCCGCCACCCAGGCCTCCAGCGAGGAACGATCGGGCAGATCCGGCGGCGCGTCGGCGCGGGCGGCGATGGCCTGGAAGGTGCGCAGGCCGTGGAGAAGCAGGCTCAGGTGATGGCGGTCGAGGGCCGGGAGCACGGTGGCGCGCAGCAAATCCTCATCGTCCGGGGTGAGCATGGCGACAGGGGGAGCGGCTCAGCTGGCTCCACTGGACCCGTCCCGCGGCTGGGATTCGATCTCGGGCCGAGGCTGGGTCTTGGACGGGGAATGGGTCCCGGACGGGGACTGGGTCTTGGGCTGAGGTTGCAGGCGAAAGCCGCAAGAGTGGCCCTCTTGCAGACGCCAGTGAACCCGATCGACCTGGCAATCCGGAAAGGTGAGGCGGAGCAACAAAAGCTCCTGATCGCAAACCTGGGGAAACTCCTCCGCGATCCGCATCACCGAGCAGTGGTGCTCGCGAATCAGCCAGGCCCGGCGATCCGGTCCCGCGCTGGGATCCGGCCCCAGATCGGCGACATAGCCTTCCGACCGACGCAGCTCGGTGAGGCGTTCGAGGCGGACTTCCAGGGGGCCGACGCCGATGTGGGTGCGATAAACCCTGGCTTTCTCCTCCGCCTGCTGCTCCATCAGGTTCGACACCGTGTCCGCGGGGAGCGTGGCCGCCATGGACTGGAGGAGGCCGAGAGCGAAGGTTTCACTTCCATCGCCGAACCGCTCCTGTCCGAGGTGGGTCAGGCGCCAATGATTGGTGGGACGGCCGGGGCCCGCGGAGCTGGTGCTGGACTCCACCAGGGCATCCTCCTCCAAGCTGCGCAGGTGGCGACGCATGGCTTGGACGGAGACCCCCAGGCTGGCCGCCAGGTCGGCGGCGGTGGCCTCTCCCCGGCGCAGGAGGAGGGCAAGAACGGCGTCGCGCGTGGCCAAGGGAGGCTCGTCCGCCGGCGCCTCAGCGCCGGAGATGGCGTGGGAAGCCAAGGGCGACCGGTTGCGGTGATGGGGAAGGTGGCGGACGCTCATGGGACGGACTTGACGGTTTTCGCACTCAACCGCGACCCCCACGATGCCACGAGTCGGGGGGAAGTGGGGCGGTGGGAACGCTCGCGCCGGGGACAAGACACAATGGGCGGACCGAAGGCCGCCCTGGATGCCTTAAGGTGTGAGAGTTACGAAACGTTCTCGTTTCGCAATTGATCTCTCCGCCCTGCGTCCAGAGACTATTCCTTCCGCCTGTCCCCTCCAGAGCAGCCGTGACCTCATCCGATGCCCTCTCCTCTCCAGCCAGTGCGGCCGCCGCTGACGCCGCCGCCGCCACCCCGGCGAGCGGCAGCCTGGAGGTGATCCGCAAGTTCGCGGAAACCTATGCCCAGCGCACAGGCACCTATTTCTGTGCCGATCTGGGCGTGACGGCCGTGGTGCTGGAAGGTTTGGCGCGCCACAAGGATGATCTCGGCGCCGCCCTCTGCCCTTGTCGCCACTACGAGGACAAGGAAGCGGAGGTGTCTCAGGCCTTCTGGAACTGTCCCTGCGTGCCCATGCGGGAACGGAAGGAGTGCCACTGCATGCTGTTCCTCACGGAAGACAACCCCTTCAAAGGAGAGCGGCAAACCATCAGTCTCGAAGAAATCAAAACCCACGCCACGGGCTGAGACGCCCAGCCTCCCATGAGCACAACAAGCCTCGAGAGCCTTGTCGCCACGCCGTACAAGTACGGCTTCGTGACCGACATCGAAACCGAAAAATTCAGCAAGGGTCTCGATGAGGATGTGATCCGTCGGATCTCAGCCATCAAGGAAGAGCCCCCCTTTCTCCTGGATTTTCGTCTGCGGGCTTATCGCCATTGGCTGACCATGGCCGAGCCTGACTGGGCCGCCCTCAGCCATCCGCTGATCAACTTCCAGGACATCATCTACTACGCCGCGCCCAAGCAAAACGCCAAGAAGGCGAGCCTGGATGAGGTGGACCCCAAGCTTTTGGACACCTTTGAAAAGCTCGGCATCCCCTTGAGCGAGCAGAAACGGTTGTCGAATGTGGCCGTGGATGCTGTTTTCGACAGCGTGTCCATCGCCACAACCTTCAAGGAAAAACTCTCCGAACACGGAGTGATTTTCTGCTCCATCAGCGAGGCCGTGCGTGAGCACCCACACCTGATCGAACACTATCTCGGCAGCGTCGTTCCTTTGAGCGACAATTTTTTTGCCACGCTCAACTCCGCCGTCTTCAGCGATGGCTCCTTTGTCTTCATTCCCAAAGGCGTGGAATGTCCGATGGAGCTTTCCACCTATTTCCGCATTAACTCCGGAGACACGGGACAGTTTGAGCGCACGTTGATCGTCGCGGAAGAAGGGTCTTCCGTGAGTTATCTGGAGGGTTGCACGGCGCCGATGTTTGACACCAATCAATTGCATGCCGCAGTGGTTGAGCTCGTTGCTCTCGACGAGGCCTCGATCAAATATTCCACGGTGCAGAACTGGTATGCCGGCGATGCGGACGGTGTCGGCGGCATCTACAACTTCGTCACCAAGCGCGGCCATTGTCGTGGCCGGCATAGTCGCATCAGCTGGACCCAGGTGGAAACCGGCTCCGCCATCACCTGGAAATATCCAAGCTGCGTCCTGCAAGGAGCAGATTCGGTGGGTGAGTTCTATTCCGTCGCTCTCACCAACAATCATCAGCAGGCCGACACCGGCACGAAGATGATCCATGTCGGCCCGCGCACCCGCTCCACCATCGTCAGCAAAGGAATCAGCGCCGGATCCTCCAGCAACACCTACAGGGGATTGGTGCAGATCGGTCCCAAGGCTGTTGGCGCCAGGAATTTCAGCCAGTGCGATTCCATGCTCATCGGCGATCAGGCCGGCGCCAACACCCATCCCTACATCCGCTCCCAGCAGCCGGACGCGGATGTGGAGCACGAAGCCAGCACCTGCCGCATCTCTGAAGACCAGCTCTTCTATTTGCAAAGCCGGGGCATTGGCGTGGAGGAAGCGGTTTCGATGATGGTGAGTGGATTCTGTCGCGATGTGTTCAACCAACTGCCGATGGAATTCGCCGCAGAAGCCGATAAGTTGCTGGCCCTCAAATTGGAAGGGTCCGTCGGCTGATCTCCCCTGTCGCCCGCCCCCATCGCTCTCGTTCTTTCCTGTTCACACCCTGCCCGATCCCCTGAACCCGCCGTGATCCGACCCGATGCCCCGATCCTGCTGGAGATCACCAATCTCCACGCTCAGATTGACGACCAGCCCATCCTCCATGGAGTGAACCTCACCATTCGCGCCGGAGAAATCCATGCCCTGATGGGACGCAATGGCAGTGGGAAAAGCACGCTTTCCAAGGTGCTGGCGGGGCATCCGGCGTACACCGTGACGGAGGGGAGCGTGCGGTTTGAGGGGGAGGACCTGTTGGCGCTCTCCCCCGAGGAGCGGGCCCGGCGGGGGGTGTTTCTGGGGTTTCAATATCCCGTGGAGATTCCGGGTGTCAGCAATCTGGAGTTCCTGCGCGTGGCCACCAACGCCAGACGCCAGCAGCTGGGAGACGACGAGCTCGACACCTTCAGCTTCGAGGATCTCGTCCGGGAGCGTCTTGGCGTGGTGCAGATGGACCCGGCCTTTCTCGATCGCAGCGTGAACGAGGGATTTTCCGGAGGTGAAAAAAAGCGGAATGAAATCCTGCAGATGGCCCTGCTCAATCCCAGGGTGGCGATTTTGGACGAGACGGATTCCGGACTCGACATCGACGCCCTCCGCATCGTCGCCGGAGGGGTTTGCCAATTGGCTGGACCCAACAACGCCACCCTGCTGATCACCCACTACCAGCGCCTCCTGGAGGCGATCACACCGGATTTTGTGCATGTGATGGCCGCGGGTCGCCTGCTGCGGACGGGGGGCAAGGAGCTGGCCCTGGAGCTGGAGGAACGGGGTTACGACTGGGTGGACGAGGAACTCGCCGCCCCCCGGCCAGCCAGCCCGGTGGAGGCGCGCTGATGCCCACCCTCTCCCCCCTGCCGCCGACGGCCCGGGCGCCGCGCGGCCACGACTGGTTGACCGCCCTGCTGAAGGCCACCGCCGGGCCGGGCGGCGCGGCCGGTTCCGGCGCCGATCCCCTGGAGGCCGGCCGTGAGGGCGCCAGGGCGGCCCTGGCCCACGCTGGCCTGCCCGGCCGGAACCACGAAGCCTGGCGTTTCACCGATCCGCTTCCCCTCACCGCCCTGGCGCCCCACCTCCTGGCCTCGCCCGCCAGCGCGGCGCCTGATCAGCCGTCCCCCCTCCCCGCCGCGACGGGGTCGACGCTCCGGATCCATCTGGATGCCCCGGACACCCACGCCCGGGCCGCCTGGCCCGACGGCATCGAGCGTCTGGAGGGCGAGGCCCTGCGGAAGGCTGTTCTCGGTTCTGTCCTGACCGACACGGGAGTGGAGCAGGAGTGGGCCGTGGCCCTTAACACCGCCATCGTGCCGAGGGTTCTCGCCCTGCGCGTCTGCGGAACGGTGGCCCCTTGCCTTGAACTGGTGAGCCAGGCCGGCGCGCGGGGCGGGGTGCTGCCCCTGCGCGTGCTGCTCCTGCTGGAGGAGGGAGCCTCCCTCACCCTGCTCCAGGTGCACCTGGCGGAAGGACCCAGCCTCACCAGCGTGGTGATGGACATCGCCCTCGGGCGTGACGCGCGCCTCCAGCACGGGCTGGTGGCCCGCGGCGTCGACGAGGCGGCCTTGCTGGCGGTGACGGCTGTGCGGCAAGCGGCCGGGAGCCGATGGTCCCAGACCAGTCTCTGCTCGGGATGGGGTCTGGCCCGACAGGAGCCGGTGGTTCTGCAGAGCGAGGGGCGGGCCGACACCCGCCTGCGGGGCCTGCACTGGCTGGAGGGTCATCAGTTGGCGGACACCCACAGCCGGATGCGCTTCGCGGGTCCCGAGGGCAGCCTCGATCAGCTCCACAAGGTGGTGGCGGCAGGGGAAAGCCGCAGCGTGTTCAACGGTTGTGTCCAGGTGCCGCGCGACGCCCAGCGCACCCATGCGAGCCAGCTCAGTCGCGGCCTTCTGCTGTCGGATCGTGCCAGGATCGACACCAAACCCGAGTTGGAAATCGTGGCGGATGATGTGCGCTGCACCCACGGCGCGACCATCAGCCGCCCGCGGGAGGAGCAACTGTTTTACTTGCGCAGTCGCGGCATCGCCGCCGAACAGGCGTCCCGCTTGCTGTTGCGGGGGGTTTGCGAAGAGGTGAGCGCCGAGCTGCCCGCCGCGGCCGGGGCCTGGAGCCCGCTGTCTTTCCTGAACGCCGCATCGCAACGCCCATGACCCTCGCCCCGAATCCCCCGCTCACGGCGGAGGCGCCGCTCTCGCCCGCCAGCGCGGCACCCCCGGCCGTGGAGAACCTCGCCCAACTCACCCGGGCCGACTTCCCCCTGCTGGCTCAGACCGCCTGCCTGGGTCAGCCCCTGATCTACATGGATCATGCGGCCACCAGCCAGAAGCCCCGCCAGGTCCTGGAGGTCCTGCAGCATTACTACACCCACGACAACGCCAATGTGCATCGGGGCGCCCACCAGCTGAGCGCCCGCGCCACAGAGGGGTTTGAGGGAGCCCGGGAGAAGGTGGCCCGCTTTGTCGGCGCCCGCCGCGCCGCGGAGATCGTCTACACCCGCAACGCCACGGAAGCCATCAACCTGGTGGCGCGCAGCTGGGGAGAGAGCACGCTCCGACCGGGCGACGAGGTGCTGGTCTCCTTGATGGAGCACCACAGCAACCTCGTGCCCTGGCAGCAACTGTCCCAGCGCACGGGTTGCGTCCTGCGCCATGTGGGGCTCACCGCCGATGGCGAGCTGGATCTGGACGATTTTCACGCCAAGCTCAACGCGCGCACGCGCTTGGTGAGCCTTGTGCACGTCAGCAATGCGCTGGGGGCCTGCAACCCCCTCGCCGAGCTGGCTCCCGCCATCCACGACGCCGGAGCCCTGCTGCTGGTTGACGCTTGCCAGAGCCTCCCCCACCAACGGGTGGCGGTGAGCGAGCTGGGCTGCGACTTTCTTGTCGGCTCGTCCCACAAGTTCTGCGGCCCGACGGGCATTGGCTTCCTTTGGGCCCGCGAGGCGCTCCTGGAGGCCATGCCCCCCTTCCTCGGCGGGGGAGAAATGATCCAGGAGGTCTACCTCGACCACAGCACCTGGGCCGAGCTGCCCCACAAGTTTGAAGCCGGCACCCCGGCCATCGGCGAAGCCATCGCCATGGGCGCCGCCATCGACTACCTGCAATCCCTCGGGTTGAAGCGCATCCACGCCTGGGAGCAGGAGCTCACGCGTCACCTGTTCGCCCGGCTGGGCGCCATCGATGGGGTGCGCATCCTCGGACCCTCCCCCGAACGCCAGCCCCACCGCGGTGCCCTGGCCGCCTTCCACGTCGAGGGGCTCCATGCCCACGACATCGCCGCGCTGCTGGATTCGGCGGGCATCTGCATCCGCAGCGGCCACCACTGCACCCAACCCCTGCATCGCCACTACGGCCTGGCGGCCTCGGCGCGGGCCAGCCTGGGGTTCACCTCCACCCCCGAGGAGATCGACCGCTTCGCGGAGGAACTGCAAAGCGCGATTCAGTTTCTCAGGGATCACAGTTAGGGCCTGGCCCCTTTACCGTCAGGCCACGCGTTTCCTTCCGTCGATCCCCTCTCCATGGCCAGTGAAGACGCCTCATCCCCAACCTCCGTTGTGAGCGAAGCCGATCCCGCGTCCACCCCCAGCACCGCCACGCCCTCGGCGGTGAACCTCGAGGCGGAATGGCGCGAGCGGCTCACCCCGGAGCAATACCGGGTCACCCGCCAAGGGGGCACGGAGCGCGCGTTCACGGGCACCTACTGGGATCACAAGGGCCAGGGCACCTATCGCTGCGTCTGCTGCGGGGCCGATCTCTTCCGCTCCGATGCCAAGTTCGACTCCGGCACCGGCTGGCCCAGCTTCTGGCAGGGGGTGGATGAGCAGGCCATCACCACCCACAGCGACACCACCCACGGCATGGTGCGCGTAGAGATCCGCTGCGCCGGCTGCGGGTCCCATCTCGGTCACGTGTTTCCCGACGGGCCCGCCCCCACCGGCTTGCGCTACTGCGTCAATTCCGCCTCCCTGGAGTTCGACCCTGCGCTGCGGTGAAGGTGTCCAGCGGGGCGCCGCGCTCACCCTTGCCCCGCGATCCACTCCGCCAGCTTGGGCGCCAGGGTTTCGATCGTGTGCTCGGCCAATACCACCTCCCGGCAGCGCTCCCCCACCCGGCGGCGCTCCTCCGGCTGGCGGGCCAGTAGGAACAACCGCTCGGCAAAGGCGCGCAGATCGAGATAGGGAACACCGATGACCGCTCCTCGCGGTTCCAGCTCCGGAATCCCTCCTGATCCCCTGAAGCAGACGGTGGGGATGCCCTGAGCGCCGGCCTCCAGCACGACGATCGGGTAGGGATCCTCCCTGGAGAGCAGGGCAAAAACGTCCAGACAGGCGATGGCCGCTGGTCCCCTCGGCAGACCGGGGAGCACCAGCGCCCGATCCGCCAGCCCCAGCAGGTTGAGATCGCGCTCCAACACCGCGTGGGCCAGGGATCCCTCCCCGCAGCCGATCCAGGCGCCCCGAAAGGGCACCTCCCCGAACACCTCCACACACTCGCGGAGGAGGAGGGGGAAGAGATCGACGCCCTTGCGGGAGAGGGGTTGGCCCAGAAAGCCAAACAGGAAGTCGCCCCGCGCGCGGATCTCCCGCAGCGCGGCCAGCACCCTTTGGGTTTGGGGGTCGTCGTGGCGCGTCTCCAGCGGCTGGGCCAGCGCGGCGGGGAGGCCCACCGGCAACAGCACGCACCGCTCGGGCGGCAGCGCATGGGCCTGGAGCAGGTTGTCGCGCACGGGCTCGGCGCAGGCGATGACCAGGGTGGAGAGCGCCAGCTGGCGCCGCACCAGCTCGGGCTTGGACATCATCACCAGGCTGGGTTCCAGCTCATGGACGTGGCTCACCACCACTGCGGGAAGGAGCTCCGGGGAGAGCGCGCCCAAGGCGTATCCCAGCACCAGCGTGTTGAGGTAGAGCACATCGGGGCGGACGCGCTCCACCTGCTCCGCCAGCCAGGCGTCCGGATCGATGGCGAGCGGTCGGCGGGTGAGCTTGGCGGTGAGGCGGCGTGTCCAAGGGGTGGGGCCAGCGGGTCGCCAGGTGGCTGTCGGGCACAGGGCTTCGAAGTCATCCCGCAAGGGGCCATCCCTCAGGATCGCCACGTGGGCCTCCAGCCGCTGGTGCGTCACCAGCCAGCGCACCAACCAGAAGAGCAGCAAGGGAGCGCCCGTGCGGCTGGCGTCATGGCAAACGAACAGGACGCGGGTCATGGCGGATCGTCCCTGGCGACCGAACGGGCCCGGGTGGGGGAGGGGTCAGCGTAGGTTTCCAACTCCTCGGCGACGCCGGGGACCGCTGGACCCGCGGACTCGGGCCGGAAGGGAGACGCCGCCTCGCCGCCTGAAGCGAGCGAGACCCGCCCCCCCCGTCGACGCGGTGGTGCCTGGGCCAGCTGGAGAATCATGCGGGCGACCGCCTCCACCGCCCCGGGCTCCCCCCGCAAGCCGCGCAGCTCCTGCCGCAGCCTCTCCAAGATGCGCGGCTGATCGAGCCAGCCGGCCGCTTCCATGGCGATCTGGTCCGGCGTGATCGCCCCCACCCGCTCGGGCACCACCAGGCGACCGGCGGAGATGTTGGGCCAGGCCAGAAAGCCCCGATGCCGCATGCGCCAGGCCGTGAGGGCCACCCCCAGGAGCCGATCCACCCCCGGCAGACGGGCCAGCAGGCCCAGTCCCCCATCCCAGGCGCGCATCAGGTGCAGGTGCTGGGTGGGCACGAGCACGATCATCGGCACCCCCAACGCCCCCAGCTCGGCGGTGTTGGCCCCGACGGTGGTGAGGGCCAGGGCGCACTGGCTGAGGGGGCCATGGGCGGGCTGGCGGGTGACCAGCTGAATCGGCGTTCCCCGGGCCGTGCGCAGGACGGAGACGCCGGAGGGCTCCGCCACGAGCTGGGGCGGGCTGTCGAGGTAGTGGTGGGCCAGGGGATTGGCGTCGCTGCCATAGGCCCGCAGCTCCTCGCTGGTGGTGGTGGGGGCCACGGGGAGGAGGAAGCGGCAGTCGGGATGGAGCTGGCGCAGCCGATCGGCCGCCGCCAGAAGGAAGGGCACCCCCACCAGCAACTTGGCGCGCTTGGAGCCGGGCAGCAGCGCCACCCAGGGCCCCCCGGGGGGCAGGGGATCGGCCTGGCGGGCGGAGGCGGGCAGATCGGCCATCAGATCTCCCACCACCCGGGCGCGACCGCGCCAGCGGGCGGGAAGCCGATGGGCGGCGGCCGCGCCCATCAGCGCGAGCTGGTCATTCCAGCGGGGCCAGCGGGCCACCCATTCGGCATAGGTGAGGTGGCGGTAGCGGAGGCGGGCGGAGAGCAGCACGGTCCAGAACTGATCCCCCCCCAGAAACACTACCACGCCCTGACGGGGCCAGGGGACCCGGCGGTGGGGGCGGAGCAGGAGCCCCCAGAAGCGGCGGGCGGGCACGATCCGCTCAAACAGTCCCCAGGACGCGGCGACGTGATGCTCCTGTCCGGTGGCGTTGGGACAGGGGACGAGGACCAGATGCAGGGAGCAGGCCGCCTCCTGTCGCCGGGGGCGAAGGGGAAGCAGGTCGTGGAGACGATCCGCCAGGGGCCGCACCCAGGTCGTGAGCTCGCCGGGGCCATTGCTCACGAGAACGATGGCCGTGGTCGGCGGGGGGATCAAGCGGGGGCGTAAAAAAAGTGCGGATGGCGAGACTTGAACTCGCAAGGCCGAAGCCACACGCCCCTCAAACGTGCGTGTCTACCAATTCCACCACATCCGCAAACCACGAACGGCGGCAAGAGAACCCTGCCTGTTCGGGTGGGAGCTTCCGGCCGAGGCCGCAAACCTTGAGCAATATACCCAAGGCCCGTCCGCCCGATCCAGCCCTGGCGGCGTGCCGGTTTCCCCTGGGCCGGCGAACGCGTCGGGGCAAGCAGCACACGGCGAGGAGGAGGTGGGGCCTGTGAACGCGGCCCGCAGGTGAGGCCGCGGCGTTCAGTCGGCGCTGATACAGTCCATCTCCAAGCACGGTTCGAGTTTCCCCTCGGCCCCTTCCCCCGCCGCGTCAAGGCGCCCCGGGGGTTCCAACCGCACAGGCTCGGATGCCCATCGGCAAGCTGTTGATCGCCAACCGCGGCGAAATTGCCTTGCGCATCCTGCGCAGTTGTCGGGAGCTGGGCATCAGCACCGTGGCGGTGCACAGCACGGTGGATCGCAACGCCCTGCATGTGCAGCTGGCGGATGAAGCGGTCTGCGTCGGCGACGCGCCCAGCAGCCGCAGTTATCTGAACATTCCCAACATTCTGGCCGCCGCCACCTCCCGGGGAGCGGATGCCATTCATCCCGGCTATGGCTTCCTGGCGGAGAGCGCCGCCTTCGCGGAGATCTGCCGGGACCATGGCCTGACCTTCGTCGGCCCTTCCCCGGAAGCGATCCTGGCGATGGGCGACAAGTCGACGGCCAAGCGCACGATGCAGCGGGTGGGGGTGCCCACCATTCCCGGCAGCGAGGGCCTGCTGGCGTCAGTGGAGGAGGCGCGGGAACTGGCCCGGACCATGAGCTTCCCCGTGATGATCAAGGCCACCGCCGGGGGAGGAGGACGGGGCATGCGGCTGGTGCCCGCCGCCGACCAGCTCGACAGCCTGTTCAAGGCCGCCCAGGGCGAAGCGGAGGCGGCCTTCGGCAACCCCGGGCTCTACATGGAGAAGTTCATCGACCGGCCGCGCCATGTGGAGGTGCAGGTGCTGGCGGATCGGTTCGGCAATGTGGTGCATCTTGGCGAGCGCGACTGCTCGATTCAGCGGCGCCACCAGAAGCTGTTGGAGGAGGCCCCCAGCCCCGGGCTCGATCCGGGCGTGCGGGAGAAGATGGGCGAGGCGGCGGCGGCGGCGGCCCGCACGATCGGCTACGAGGGAGCGGGCACGGTGGAGTTTCTCCTCGACCGTTCGGGCGCGTTCTATTTCATGGAGATGAACACCCGCATCCAGGTGGAGCACCCCGTCACGGAGATGGTCACGGGGCTGGATCTGATCGCCGAGCAGCTGCGGATCGCTGGCGGAGAGCCGATCAGCGTGGCGCAGCGCGATGTTCGCCTGCAGGGCCACGCCATCGAGTGCCGCATCAACGCCGAGGATCCGCGTCAAAACTTTCGCCCGGCGCCCGGAAAGATCACCGGCTGGCTTCCGCCTGGGGGGCCGGGCGTGCGGGTGGACAGCCACGTCTACACGGGCTACGAAATCCCGCCCTTTTACGATTCGCTCATCGGCAAATTGATCGTCTGGGCCCCGACGCGGGAGCTGGCCCTGCGGCGCCTGCGCCGCGCCCTCTCCGAATGGGCCGTCACCGGCATCCCCACAACGATCGAATTTCACCTGGCGCTGCTGGATCGCGTCGAATTCCAGAAGGGAGAGGTGTACACCAAATTCGTCGAGGAGAAGATGCTGCCCCTCAGCTGAGGCTGATCTCAGCCGAGGGCGAGCTGCTGGGCGTTGCGCAGCACCTGCGTCAATAGGCCCTGTTGACCCACCAGCAGTTCCCGACCCAGGCTGACCAGGCCCACCCAGATCACCGGGGTGACGTCCACGCCGCCGATGGGCTGGATCACCGCCCGCGTCGGCGCCAGGACGGGCTCGGTGAGGAGGGCCACCCAGCGCGGTGGACCCTGCTGGAGATCGACCTGGGGATACCAGGTGAGCACGAGTCGGGCCAAGAAGAGCAGGGTCCAGGCGGCGAGCACCAGTCCCAGGAAGAGGTGGAGCAGGGAAAGGGTGCCCGGTGAGGCCATCACAAAGCTCAACGCGTGGGGCCTTGAATCCTAGGAACTCCCCCACCTTGCCTAAGATCCCCATCACCGGAAGCTCGCCTCCTCCATGACCCCTTCCCTGTCCAACTTTCTGAGCAGCCTTTTCTGGGGTGCGGTGATCGTGGTGGTCCCGATCGCCCTCGCCCTGATCTTCATCAGCCAGAACGATCGGGTCGACCGTCGCCTCTGATCCCCCCCGGACCCTCGGGCAAGGTCCGAGGGTGGGAAACGGGTTGATGTTTCCTAGAGTGCTGTCAATCCTCCCCGTCCATCCCCTTGGTCAACGCCAGTCTCAACTGGGCCAGCATCGTCGGCATCGTCCTGGCCGTGGGTGGCGCCTTCCTCTATTTCATGAGGAGTTTCAAGCCGGCGCTGGCCCGCGACTACGACGTGTTCTTCGCCGCCGTGGGCCTGCTCTGCGGCGGCATTCTCTTTTTCCAAGGCTGGCGCCTGGATCCCATCCTGCAGTTCGGTCAGTTTCTGCTGGCGGGCACCACAGTGTTCTTCGCCTATGAAAGCGTGCGGCTGCGGGGCATCACCACCGAACAGGCCCGCCGCTCCTCCTATTTCGATGAGGAGGAACCCGCCCCCTTGCGCCCGCGCGGCGGGGTGGGAGGTGGTGGTTGGGATGGTCCTGATCGCTTCAACGAGCCCGAACCCCTGCGCCGTCGCATCCGCTCCCGCGAGGAGGAGGAGGAGGACTTCTACCGCCCGCGGCGCTCCAGCCGGGCCGCCATTCCCGAGCGCGCCGCCAGCCGCATGCCGTATCAGGAGGATTGGGAGCCGGAGGGCAGCAGCGGCGACCGGGCACCGGATCGGGGGCAACCCAATCCCTATCGCGCCAGCGGTCGTTCCGCCGCCCCGGACTTCGGAGCGCGGCGCCGGGATCGGGACGACGCCGGCAGCGCGCGCCGGGGATCCCGTCCCGTGCCCAGCGGCCGTCGACCCGCCGGTGCTGGTGAGGTCCCCGCCAGCCCCGCGTCCTCCGCGGCGTCGGGGCTGGGCCCCACGGGCATGCCCCAGGGCAGTCCCCTCCGTCGCGGCCCCCGAGGGGAAGAGAGCGGTGCAGCGGTGAGCGATGCCGACTTCAGCCCCGTCGATCCCTCCCCGCGGCCGGCCGGCCGGGCGGCGTCTTCTCCCCGTGACAACACGTCCCGCTTCGACGACTGAGCTCCCTCTCGCTGGCCTGGCGGCCTGCCCCCGCCGCGCCGTCCCGTCCAGCCGGGGGGCACCGTGTTCTCGGCATCCGTGGCTGGGCGCACGTCCGCTGGCGGTCCTCCTGCTGCAGCTGCTCTGTGCTGGCTGCGGCGCCGGCCCCTGGCTGTCCCGGCGCTCGGCTGGTCCCGCGGGTGACGTGGGGCGGCAGGCGGATCGCCAGGATCCGGCCTTGAGCGGGAATGGCCAATGGCTGGCCAGCCTGGTGGAGCGGGAGGGAACCCCCGCCGTGTTGCTGCAGGAGCAACCCTCGGGCCGGCGGATCCCCCTGCCGCAGCTGCGGGGACTCACCCCCCACCGCTCCCCCTCCCTCAGCTGGAATGGCCGCTACCTGGCGCTGCTGGTGCAGCAAGGCCCCCGTCGCCTGGCGGTGGTGGAGGATCGCGCCCGGGGTCGGCTGCATCGCCTCCAGCTCCCGGCTGGTCTGGAGCTGGAGCGGCTGAGCCTGGCGCCGGATGGGCGTCGCCTGGCGGTCGCGGCGGTGGCGCAGGGCCGTTCCCAAGTGCGGCTGTTCGATCTCTCCGGATTTTTGGAGCCCGATCTGCCGCCGGCCTGGGCTGTGCGCGGAGCGCCGGCGGTGTCTGGAGAGGCGCCGTGACCCTCGGCCGGGCGCACGTTGCCGGAATGGCCGCCGGGCTGGCGGCGCTGCTCAGCGGCTGCCTCGGTCCTGGACCGATGCCCATGCAGGGTCTGAACCGGAGCCTGGCGGAGCAGGGAAGCCAGGGGGAGCCGAGCCTGTCAGGTCGCTGGCTGGCGCTGATCGCCAATCGGCAGGGCCGCGATCGGGTGGAGCTGGTGGATGTGGAGCGGCAGCGGCCTGTGCCCTTGCCTGGCCTCAACCGGCCGGACGCCCTGCCCTTGAGCGTGAGTGTGAGCGCTGACGGCTCCCGGTTGGCGGTGGTGCGCCAGCGGGAGGGCCGCACGGAGTTGGTGCTGCATCGGCGGACCGTGATGAGCAGCGAGCCGATTCGGATGGAGCCGGAGGGGGTGCCGCGGCGGGCGACGCTGCGAGCGGACGGTCGAGAGATCGCCGTGGAGGTGAGCCGGGGGGGGCTGGTGCAGGTGGATCTGATCGCCGTGCCCTGAGCCGCCGCTAAGCCTGCTGTCCATCCAGTCGGGCTTGCCCTCCGATCCACCGCCCCGTCAAGGCACCAGGCCCGCCCAGTGCAGGAAGGTGTCGTGGCTGAGCCACTCGATCAGGAGCACGGAGGCGAAGCCGAGCATGGCGAAGCGACCGTTGACGCGCTCGGCGTAGGCGCTCCAGCCGAAGGCCGGGGTGTCACGGGTGGTGGCGCTGGTGGCCGGCGGGGCGCCGGGAGTGGCGGGCCCGCCAGGAGCTGGCGTGGCGGACTCGGTGGCGGGCGGAGGAGACAAGGGACGTGGGAGCGGTGGGCGAAGGCGGGAAGGCCGCAGGCGTGGCGACGGGAGGCCAGGCGCGGGGCTGGGCGCAGTCTGCCTGGCCCCTGGCGGCGTCGGCGTCAGTCGGCGCCGGAGAAGGTGTAGCCCGCAGCCGGGACCAGGCGCCAGCCGCCGCTGCCATCGAGCTCCAGAACCGTGTTGTGGTAGTCAGTCAGGGTGGGGCGGTGGCCGACGCTGACGAAGGCCAGATCGCGGGCCACGAGCAGGGTGTAGAGCTTTTTCTCGGTGGCCACATCCAGGGCGCTGGTGGCTTCATCGAGCACGACGAAGCGCGGCGCGTTGAGGAGCAGGCGGGCGAAGGCCAGGCGCTGCTGCTCTCCCAACGACAACAGGCGGGGCCAGTCTTCCTTGATGGACAGATCGGGGTAGCGGCTGACGAGCTCCGGCAGGCACACCTCCTCCAGGGCATGGCGCAGCTGGGAATCGGTGAAGCGCTCCGGGGGCTGGGGGTAGCAGAGCTGCTCCCGCAGGCTGCCCAGCAGCATGTAGGGCTTCTGGGGGATGAAGAGCAGCTCGGAGGTGGGCGGGCGCTGGATGGTGCCGGTGGTGGCGGGCCAGAGGCCGCTGAGGAGGCGGAGGAAGGAGGTTTTGCCGCAGCCCGAGGGACCGACGACCAGCAAGCGCTGCTGGTTGTCCACCGTCAGGTTGAGGTCGCGGATCAGGGTGCGCTGGCTGCGGGGAGGAATCAGATCCACATCCCGCACCACGATCGCTTCGGCCTTGGAGGCGAGGCCAGCGGGGGTGGCCTCGACGGTGAGCTGGCGCTGGGCGGCCTCGCCGCTGATGGCGTTCACCTTGCTTTGGAAGCCTTCCAGACGGCTGATGGAGGCGGAGAACTGGGCCAGGGCCTCGATGTTGTTGACGATGAAGCTGACGGAGAAGAAGACCTGGGAGAAGGCGATGCCGGCCTGGCCAAAGACACCGAAATCCACCGCCTTGGCGAAATAGAGCGGCGCGATCACCAGCCAGGGGAGGAAGCGGGAGAAGTAGTCGTAGGAACGCTGGATGACATTGATCATCGCCTCCCAAATGATCAGGCGATCGAAGTTGCGAATCGCTCCGCCCAGGCGCCGCTCCGCCTCGTCCAATTCCACCTGCTCGCCCTGGTAGAAGGCGATGGCTTCCGCGTTGTCGCGGATGTGCACCAGCCCATAGCGGAAGTTGGCCTCCAGCTTGAGCTGCATGTTGCGCAAGAACACCAGCCTGCGCCCAGCGATCACGATCAAGGCTGTGCCGCCCAGGGAATAGGCCAGGAGCACTAGAGCGAGCTTGTCGCTGATCGTCCAAAGAACGATGATGAAACTGAAAAAGGTGAGCAGGGCTTCAAAAACGCCAACCGTGAAGCCAAGACTCTGTTGCGTGAAGCTATCTGTGTCTTGAGAGATGCGCTGGTCGGGGTTATCGATTTCTTCCTGGGTTTCGTCATTGGGATTGAGCACGTAGTAGGCCCGATCCGAGAGATAGCTATTGATCAAGCGGCCGGTGAGCCATTGGCGCCAGAGCAGGCCGAGCTTGGGAACCAGGTAGCTCTGGATCGCCCGAATCGGCAGTGCCAAAACAAGGCAAAATGCGTAGATGGCGACAATTTTCCAGAATTCATCCTGCTTATAAGCCACCAAGGCGTTATCGATATTGCGGGCGATGAAGCTGATGCCGACATTGATGCCATTGATCACCAGGATCAACAGGATGATCGCGCCCAGCAGAACCCAGGGCACCCAGCGCCCCTGGCGCAGGCGGCCGCGGAAGGCGCCGAAGGTGGCCAGGCCGGCGGCGAACAACACCATGATCACCGCTCCGACCGGGCTCTTCCAGATGGCCTCCACCTGCTGGGGAACGCCGGGCAGGAAACGGCTCTGCAGTTCAGGAATCAAGGCGCCACTGAGGGCCAGAGCGCCACTGAGCAGCAGCAGGGTGAGCCCCACCACCACGGCCACCAGGGCGATCAGCAGCCCGAGAAACCACCAGCCCGAGCCCGAGGTGGCCTCCAGAGGCAGGAAATAGGGCTGGGCCAGACGCTGCAGCTGGCCCAGCTGCTCTCGAAGGGCCTTGAAGGGATTCATGAACGGGGCGCGTCCGCGAACAATGTGTGGGCATTGTGGCGGCCTAAGGGAATCAGCCGGGTGGCCAGGCCAGCGGACGCCCGCCGATGACGTGCACGTGGAGGTGAAAGACCGTCTGCCCGGCTTCGGCGCCGCTGTTGATCACGGTGCGCCAACTGGAGAGGCCCTCCTGCCGCGCCACCTGGCTCGCCACCAGCAGCAGGTGGCCGAGCAACTCCTGATCCTCCAGGCGAGCCTCTGCCAGGGAGGGGATCCACTGGCGAGGGATCACGAGCACATGGACGGGAGCCTGGGGCTGCACATCGCGAAAGGCCAGGCACTGCCCGTCGCTGTAGACGGGATCGCAGGGGATCTCCCCCCGGAGGATGCGGCCGAAGATCGTGTCGTTCGCGGTGCTGTCACCCGAGGGGGAGGGGCTGCTGACCATCGCGGGACGGGGAGGATGTGACAGGTGGTGGCACCCATCCCTTGAACCATGGATGGAGACCACAACGATGTTGGCACGATGCGGAAGCGCCGCGATTCGAGGGCTGGACGCCCTGGCGGTGGGGATTGAGGTGGACATCGCGCCGGGTCTGCCGGGGTTGCAGATCGTGGGCCTGGCGGACGCGGCGGTGCAGGAGGCGCGGGAGCGGGTGCGGGCGGCCCTGCGCAACAGCGGTCTGCGGGTGCCCCTGACCCGGGTGGTGGTGAGCTTGACGCCAGCGGATCTGCGCAAGGAGGGGCCAGCGTTTGATCTGCCGATCGCCCTGGGGCTGTTGATCGCCAGCGGACAGCTGCCGCCGGAGCGGATGGAGGGGATCTGGAGCGCGGCGGAGCTGGGGCTGGATGGCACGCTGCGCGGGATCCGGGGCGCCCTGGCCCTGGCCCTGGCGGCGCGGGAGGGTGGGGCGCGGGCCCTGCTGCTGCCCCGCGCCAACGGGCCGGAGGCCGCGTTGGTGGACGACCTGCCGATCCTTGGCGCCCGCAACCTGCGGGAGGCCCTGGCGCTGCTGGCGGATCCGGCCTCCGCCCCCGCCCCCCGACCGCGCCCGGCGCCGCCAGCGGTGGCGCCGGCCGACCTGGCGGAGGTGCGCGGCGCCAGCCATGGCCGCCGGGCCCTGGAGATCGCCGCCGCCGGCGGCCACCACCTGCTGCTGGTGGGTCCCCCCGGCAGCGGCAAGACGATGCTCGCCCGCCGGCTGCCGGGCCTGCTGCCGCCCCTGACGCGGGAGGAGGGGCTGGAGCTGACGCGGCTGCAGTCGGTGGCGGGGTTGCTGCCGGAGGAGGGCGGCCTGGTGCGGCAGCGGCCCTTTCGCAGTCCGCACCACAGCTGTTCGGCGGCGGCGCTGGTGGGAGGCGGGGGGTCACCGCGTCCGGGGGAGCTGAGCCTGGCTCACCTGGGGGTGTTGTTCCTGGATGAGTTGGGGGAATTCCGCCGGGCGGTGCTCGATCAGCTGCGGCAGCCGCTGGAGGATGGCGAGCTCTGGATCAGCCGCAACCGGCAGCGGGCGCGCTTTCCCTGCCGCATCCTGCTGGTGGCGGCCACGAACCCCTGTCCGTGCGGGTGGTATGGCGAGCCCGGGCGGGAGTGCCGCTGCGCCGAGGGGGAACGGCGGCGGTATTGGGCCCGCCTGTCGGGGCCATTGCTCGATCGCATCGACCTTCAGGTGGTGATGCGCCACCCCGGGGCGGCGGAGCTGGCCGGGGTGTGCGGCGGGTCGGAGGCCCGGTCCGGGGAGGCGATGGAGAGCAGCGCCACGGTGGCGGCGCGGGTGCGGGCGGCGCGGCGGCGGATGCGGGCGCGCAATCCAGCCGGCTGCGGCAACAGCCTGCTCTCCGCCAAGGAGCTGGGGGGCACCCTGGCCTTGGCGGAGGACGCCCGCACGCTCTGGGAGTCGACCCTGGAGCGGCGGCGGCTGAGCATGCGCGGCGGGCTGAAGGTGTTGCGGCTGGCGCGCACCATCGCCGATCTGGCGGATCAGCCCCGGGTGGAGCGGGCCGCCATCGCGGAGGCGTTCAGTTATCGCA
>Ga0194129_10002274_pt1 | contig 29215 bp, 39 predicted proteins | sample TA2KigCa35mmetaG_FD_150862 | JGI IMG/M metagenome (GOLD analysis project Ga0194129, IMG submission 150862) | Freshwater microbial communities from Lake Tanganyika, Tanzania - TA2015038 Kigoma Deep Cast 35m | ecosystem: Environmental > Aquatic > Freshwater > Lake | place: Tanzania: Lake...
GTAATAAGAATGGTTTCTATGAGTGTGTGCATGGGATAAGCATTTCTCCCAAAAAAAATTTCTGTATCATTAAGATTTGGATGAAGAATTGTGTTCATCAAAATCCTGCCATTATTAATCCAGTAAAAGGATTGATTTCTCAGGGTTGCATGTTTAGTAAATGGTAAAGAATTTTGTTATTATTTATGTTTAATTTGTTTATAAATACTTATACACAAATTTTATAACCTTTAATTGGGAACTGGAAAAGGACGTTGATTTTTTTCAATTACTAATGGTTCCGGCATATAGGTCGCCTCCTTAGTAAACAAATTCACTGAATCCAATTGAACTATCTCCGGAACAAAACATGGTGCCGGATTTACTAAATTCGTGGAATTGATTCCCAATAAAAACGATTCTGTATCCGCTGCATTATACGATAATTTGTTCCATGGAACTTGACCTCCTAATAATCCATTTCCTGGAAGTCGAGTATTATAGGCCGCTCCATATTGCGAATTCGGATATAAGGTATATTGCTCAAATTGCCGATATTGTCTTTGTTCTAAAGAATAATCGCCTGCTGTATTTTTATTTCTGGTGGATGCCATGTTTAATATACTATACACGTATATTTATTTTTTCATGAACAAACTTTATCTTTCAACAATGCCAAATCTGTTTCCGCTATTATACCATTATCTAAATAACTACTTATACATTTATGTGTCAAATACATATAATCATATGAATATAATATACATAATCCAAGTATTTCATCTTCGCTAATAAAGGTGGATGCTGCTCTTCTCATAAGTTCTTTTAATTCAGTGCATGTAGATAATGATTGATATAATTCGGTCATTACATCATCATAATTATCGTTTTCAGTCATATTGAAAATAAATAAAAGGTCCTCTTTATATAAGATGTCTCGAATATAGTCTTTTTCTTCCTCGCTTACATCATCTGTATCTAAAAAGATATCATCTTTATGATAACGACATAAATAGTTTTTATCATACATTTACATGTATAGTAAAAAGTATTTAAGTAATTTATTATCTTATTTATAACCAGTATTTATAGTATATATTTCTCCATCACTAAAAACATTTGAAACCAAATATTGAGGTGATGCTAATGAATATACATAATTCCCATTAATAGAAACATCTGCTATTGTATTTGTTTTTATATACGCAATACCATTTATTATAATATTTCCACCTGTAAATGAACCGCCTACATATAGATTATTACTTGAATCGACTGCTATTGCACTTACACTGGAATTAATTCCATTTCCAATTGGTGTCCAATTATTTCCATTCCATTTTGCGATTCGATTTATTATTTTATTTCCAGAACCATCTGCAACAAAAAAACCACCAGCATATAAATTATTACTTAAATCAATTTTTAATGAAGTAACCGAAGAATTAAATCCAGAACCAACTTGTGACCAACTACTGCCATTCCATATTGCAACTCGATTTGCAAAAATATCGCCAGAACGTGTAAATGAACCAACTGCATATACATTATTACTTGAATCGATTGCTATTGCATTTACAGTGTTATTTAATCCAGAACCTAATGCAGACCATTCTGAACCATTCCATCTTGCAATTCGACTTACAGAAAGTGTATTAGAACCTGTAAAAGAACCACCTGCGTATACATTATTATTTGAATCGATTGCCAACGAACTAACTTGACTATTTAATCCAAGACCCAATGCAAACCAAGATGAACCATTCCATATTGCAATATTGTTAGCAGAAATTCCACCACTACCACCAGCATTATTTGTACCAACCGAAGTAAACCCACCACCAACATATAAATTATTATTTGAATCTACCACTAATGAGGCAACTGGTCCATTTGTTCCATTTGTTGTTCCTTCAGGACCTAATAATGGACTCCAAGATGTTCCATTCCATCTGGCAATTCGATTTAATGAATTTCCAGAACCATCAATAGTAAAAGAACCACCTGCATATATATTATTACTTAAATCGATTGCTAATGCATTTACAGGACCATTTAACCCAGAACCTAATGCAGACCAAGATGTTCCATTCCATCTTGCAATATTTGTAGTAGAAATACTACCAGCAAATGTAAAATTTCCACCAACATATACATTATTATTTGAATCAATTACTATTGCACTTACAGAACCAATAATTCCATTCTCTAAACTATTATATGTACTATTTGGATTATTGTTATAAACAGTCAAGTTTGTATTACTTGTAATAGGTATATTAACAGATGATTGAATATTATATTTAACCATATTTAAACCACCAGGTCCAGTAGGTCCAGTAGGTCCAGTAGGACCAATTCCTAATTCATTGTTAATGTATAATTGTCCGCCTTCGTTTTGTAAAGACAAAAAATTCATATTTATATATATATATATATATATAAATTAAATTATTTAATTATTCCTTTATATTTTGTTGAAGTTTTATATAATCTTGTTGTCGTAGAATACTTCTAATAATATTATAATAATTTAATATATATATTAATAAAAGTTCGACTTAAATAAAAACAATATATATTACATATGTCGGTGCCAGAAGAGTTTATTAAAATTGCCAGAGATTTTGTCAGCGATTTAAAAACTACCTTCCCTGAATATATTCCCATTTTGGAAAAATGGTGGAAAAGCAAAGACCACTTTCACTATATTGAAGAAGAAGAAGATCGAAATAAAGCATTTGAAAAATCCGAAACGAAATCCATCACTTTTCTCTTTGAATTCTGTAAAAAGAAATTTCCGCCACGCTTCTTTGATATCTTATACCAAAACGTCGAGATGTTCAAGGAAGATTCGGACATTGATACCGAATTCTTTCCCAAAATCCATTTCAAAAACTTATGGCAATGCGATCTTTCGGATAAAACACGTGAAACCATTTGGAAATATTTACAACTCATGTTATTCGCCGTCGTCGGAACCTTGGAGAACAAAGAAGCATTTGGAGATACCGCCAAATTATTCGAAGCCATCAACCAAGACGAATTCAAATCCAAGTTGCAAGAAACCTTATCTCATATGCAACATTTGTTCGAGGATTCTGGTGAACAAAATATCAATATGAATATAAATCCAAGTGATTTACCTGATGCCGAACAAATCAATGAACATATTACCGGTATGTTGGATGGAAAAATCGGTCAATTGGCAAAAGAAATCGCCGAAGAAACTGCCTCCAATCTTAACATGGATTTCGACGGCGCAACCGATATGAAAGACGTCTTCCAACAACTTGTCAAAAATCCTACCAAATTGATGGGATTGATTCAAAAAATCGGCGATAAATTGGATACCAAAATGAAGTCTGGCGAATTGAAAGAGTCCGAGATGATCCAAGAAGCGACCGAAATCATGAATAAGATGAAAAATATGCCTGGCATGGGTAATATTCAGTCCATGTTAAGCAAGATGGGTATGGGTGGGTTAGGAGGATTAGGAGGAAAAGTGAATACTGGTGCTATGGAGGCACAATTAAATAAACGATTGAAATTGGCCAAGACCAAAGAGAGAATCAAGGCGAAAGCAGAAGCAAATGCATTACGTCGAGAACAAGAAAAACTTGCACAATCAAGTTCTTCAGCACCCAGTTCAAATTCCAAGGTTTCAGAAGAGGAATTGGTAAAACTATTTAGTTCCAGTGAAAAAATAGAGAGAACGCCGCGTCATACTAATAAAAAGAAAAAGTCCAAAAAATAAAGAAAAGAAAGATATGTTTGTTCATATTGAAATTTAAGGGAATTCCTCTATTGAACATTATGGCAAACAAATACCACTAAAATGTTCTGCATTCTCTCCATATTTGGCAAGTAACACATTTTTATCTTCCTTTTCTTTGATATAAATTGGCACCTTATTTTCGAGCACCGTTTCAAATATTTTCTTTGCTAATTGCATACTTGCCTGTGTCGGTTTATAGTGTCCTGATTTATTATTGAGACAAATGGAATTATCTGCGTTCACGGAACCTGAACCGGACGCAACAATAGGCATGCATCGAATATCTTTATCCACATTTTTATTCACTTCTTCGATCAAGGCATAACAACGACTTTTTATTTCCTCCGTCATTGAACTCATATTACCTCCATATGTATTCTTGAATAACAACAAATTATTCACTGCATTACGCAATTCTACATATTCATCGGTATATTTGGTTACATCGAGTAATCCTTCTAATAAACAGACTGGATGTTTGTTTACTTTACCGCCTTTTATGTAATAAATATGATAAGTATTACTATTATTGAATATCACAAATTTGAACCAGTTGTTATCTATATTTTTATATTTATTCAGAAAATATGGTAAATATGCCACATTAAGTGGATCGGCAGTTGCAGTGGCATTGAATATTTCCAATCCTGGTTTATCTTTATCTGTTCCTGCTTTCGTATTACATAAATGAGTATTGACCAAATCAGTTTCTGGGTTCATGATTAATAATCCGCCTCTTTTAATGTGTCTGATGCGAGTATTCCTATGTATATTTCTATGCTTTCGATAACGTCTGGTTTTGGAACTCAATTTTTTATGTGTATGTCTCATACTATTCTATAATATTATGAGATATTTTAATTTTTTAAATGATCTATATATATAATAATGACAATACCATTTTGGTCCAATGATCCGACTATTTTATTTCATAAAAACCATGTTTTCGAACTTTGGCCGATGTCAAATATGTGTTACGAACAAAAATTAAACTCCGTCTCTCGACTCATTCTATTACTCACTATTTTAGGATACATTGCATCCGGTTCGAAAAGAGTGTTGGTCGTTGGCGTCTTAACCTTGGTTGTTATTTTCATTCTCTTTAGAATGCGCAAACAAAAGGTTTCCAAAGAAATGATGGAAGGGTTTGAAAATAGTATCAAACCTGCTAATGAAACAAAAAGCGTATTCAATCAGACCATCGTCAATCCAGTTACCTTGGATGCCGTATTAAGAACCGAATTCAAGGAAGGAAACAAGAAAAATCCATTTAGTAATGTGTTATTAACACAAATCAATGACGATCCAGATAGAAAGGCAGCTCCACCTTCCTTTAATGTAAATGTCGACGAAGATATCACGAAAAATGTGAAACGCGCAGTTCAAATGATGAATCCTGGCATTAAAAACACAAATAAACAATTATTCGGCGATCTTTGGCAACAATTCCAACTGGATAACAGTAACAGAGTGTTCTATTCCACACCTAATACTCGCGTTACTAATGACGGCATGAGTTTTGCTAACTATCTTTATGGTCACATGCCAAGTGCCAAGGAAGACACGCCTGACGGTAATATGCAGCGAGTTAAAGATAATTATCGATACACACTGTATTAATATTATTTGGGCGAATGATCAATTTTATGAATTTGATGAAAGTTGTGTGGGATTGAATTGTCTTGTCCGCGATCTTTCTCTCTTTTTAGAAGAGGGGGAATTGTCAATCGATCGTTATTAAGAAAGTATTCTATAAGAAAATAAAATATTATTATTAAATATATATGGCAACTTATTCTGGATATACATTTAATAATCTCTCAAGAATTGGTTTAGACGACTGTAATTTATCTCAAACCGATATTCAAAATATTTCATCTTGTAATTATTCCACTCAAAACTATTTTGCCAATGACTGTAATATGAGACGCCCTATTGATTTGGCGACTTCACAACCAGGTATCAATTATTCAGGTGGGTATCAAGTAGGTGCCGGCGGATGCAATATCAACGAATCCTCAAAATTACAGATTGGTTCCATCCAGACAAACCCTAAATGTCGAATCGATTTATTTCATCGTCCTTTTGCAACCGTTCCTTATTTAGGAAGAGGATCAGTAAATCCTGTCATGGAATCCCAAATCCAACAAGGCGAACAAATCGTGAATAAAAAGAGTGTCAATACCTTATCAGAAAAGAGTTATATCAAATATAATCAAACGCCGTTATTACCTGCTGTTCAAAAAAGAATTAGTAATCCTGCCAACCAGATTGAAAGTATTGCATCAGACGGATGGGTTCGTGGTGGCGTTCCATCGAGAGAATTGACGAGAGATACCGATTATGCCAAAAAACACACTAAATACCAATATGCATGAAAATCTTTATAATTCTTTACATAAATAAATAGTATCTAAGTTATTATGCAATAATTTAAATATTATGAATAAGTAGTATGTCTAAAGAAATAATTTCAGAAATAGCGAATCGTGATGCATTTTTTCATCTATTACAGCATAATCCAGGACTCATTATCTTGAAATTAGGTGCGACTTGGTGCCAACCTTGTAAATTAGTGGAACGACCAGTGCATACTTTTTTTGCCATGTCGCCTCCAGAAGTGATTTGTGGAGATATAGATGTAGATCAATCCTTTGATTTCTATTCCTTTTTAAAGTCAAAAAAAATGGTCAACGGCATTCCGGTCATTATGTGTTTCAAAAAGGGAAACGCAACATTTATTCCAGATGATATTGTGACTGGCGCGGATTTACAACAATTGCATCAATTCTTTTTACGTTGTGGAAACCATTTAATGGATGCACTAGGTCAATATCCGCCTAAACAAATCAAGAAATAAAATAAATTGAAATATTTTATTGTGAAAACAATACAATAAAATACAATATAATACAATGAAGTCATACGATAATAAAGAATATAATCAATTTACTTCTTTGCCTGAACTTAATTGGATTCGAAAAGAGTTAATGACGCATAATTTATCTAAAAAATGTTGCGCAAAAACAAAATTAGGACATCGTTGTACTCACAAATATACTCATTATTATGTTCACACAGAAAATAAAGAATCTGCTTTATTTTTATGTAATATTCATGAAAAGAAGTTACTAAAAGATGGACATATTATGAAATGTCAATCTTGAAGTTTTTCGAAAAAATTGAGTGCTACATATTGTGATATAATGATATGAACGCACAATAATGACTCACGGATATGTCTATTGTTTTTCGAATGAATCTATGCCAGGTATTTATAAAATTGGAATGACTGAACGTATTCCTGAAATGCGATTAAATGAGGCAAATATGTCAGATACATGGAGACCTCCAACCCCTTACAAAATCGAAATGGCAAAAAAGGTGGTCAATCCAAAAGAGAAGGAATTGACTATGCATAAATTATTGACATGTGTTTCCGAGAGAATTCATCCAAAACGCGAATTCTTCCGTGTCTCTTTGGAAAGTGTTCAATTAATATTTGAGTTGATGGATGGCATTGATTGGGTTGATAAGTATGCACATAAAGATAGTGATGAAGAAGAGGAGTTTGAAGAGGAAGATGATAGTGACGAAGACTACCAACCTAAAAAGAGACAACGAAAGAACGATTGCTATGACATCAATTATTGGGCATAAAAAAAGAGAATCCTTTAATAATTACAATCAAATTATATACTAACAATATCTATTAAACTACTATTTTAACTACATAAATATCTCTCCATATTTTTTTTCAACATATTTTTGTATATGCATTGGCACTTTAATGATTTTATCGGTCCGTTCCCAATGACCAAATTCCAGAAGTTCTAATAACAGCGTTTCATATGTCACCTCAGTTTCGTCATAACGGAAATAATTTCCTTGGTCAAGATTCAATATAAGTTGTTCCATTTTTTGAAATAGTAATTTATTTTACACCTTTTAACATTTCAAACGCCGATTTTCTCGGCATTAAAAAAATTAAAAAGCATAAAATCAATAGTAGGAGTTTCACCTACGATTGCCTAATTTCGTTTCTTGCTTTTACCGAAGTAATACAAGGAGAAGGCGTATGGTTTATCTGAAACTCTTCTGGTCTGGTTTGTGTATTTATCCATTCCTTCGTAAGTTTCATTATTGAAATAGCAGAGTTCTTATCCCTTGTTCTACATACGCCATTTTTGTTTTTGGAACTCACGCAGTTAGAACAACAGAATAATCTGTATATTTCTTTTCCTTTTTTATCTTTTTGATGTTTCAATTCATTATAACATTCACAACATTTTTGAGATGTATAAAATTCATTTATCGTAATTGTATCATATTTCTTATGTATTAGTTTCCTTAATCCTTTATTCATCGTAGGCATCATATGTTTCATTTGTGTATCTCTACTCCAATTTCCATAACCAATAATAATGTTTTCTCCAAATGTTTCTTTTATTTTATTCAAAAATGTATCAATACTTTTCTTACCATAACTATATTTACGAAATTTCATTTTTCTCCATACTTCTTTTCTGTAAAAATCATTTGTTTCTTTATTTAACTTATCCTTCTCAATAAGATATAATTTAAATTTTTCATAATTAATTAATTTGCTATTTTGTATTGATAAACGAGTTTCTTTTTCTATTATATTGTTTCGTTTCTTTTCTTGTAATAATATCCTCTCGTTTCTTTTTCCATAACTTTCTACCTTCCTTTGTGATGCTGTAAATTGAAGTTTATTTCCATTTTTATCCATCATATACACTAATGAATGTTTTCCAGGGTCACAACCAACTATATTTCTGTCTTTCAAAGTTTCTAATTGTTCTTTGGATAAATCATTGATGTAATAAAAATCTTGTTCTTCCAATAAAGGAACTTTTGAACCCCATTTTTTATCTTTCAAATCTTTACGAATAAATAATAAACAACAACTAATACCATCAGTTTGGATTTGGTTATGAAATTGATAATGTTTATTCTTGAATATTCTATTGTTTAAATTTAATAAATTACTCCATACTTCATTTTGTTTTTCTTTTACATTACTTAATAACTCACCCTTCTTAATTTTATTTCCTTCTTTGTCTTTTTCAGGACAAAATAAATTAATAATACAAGCAGTATCTAAACAAATATGTTTTGGAATAATATTATTTCGTAATGGTAATGGTTGAAATAATTTATGTTCCATTTTTTCTAATACAGAATTCATATATAACATTCCTTTCAAATATTCAAATGGTCTAACTTTCACATCATAATGAACTGATTTTTTAATTTCAGTGGGTAATATGTTATGTAAATGAGTTTCTTTCCATTCATTAAACAATTCATTTGTATCAGTTAATTCCATAATGTTTTTTTTGAATTGAAATAATACTGCTTTATCTTCTGTAATACTATCAGTTGTTTTATTGATAAATCGTAAAAAATGTTGGATAAAATGTTCTTGAATATTGTTGTGTAAAGATGTGTGAATTTGAGTTGCTAAATAAGGTAATAAAAAGGTTGTATTCTTTAAATTAGTTTTTTCGTGATTGAGTAAAGGTTGGTATTCGGTTTTGTAAAATTCTTCTAATGTGTCTAAAAGTTCGGTGTCTTTACATTTCTTACCTCTATTATCACGAGTTCCTAATGTCTTAATACAATAAGAAATAAATGTATCGTTTAATTCAGGTAAAGGGTTATTATTAGTAAAACAATAAAGAATATATAACCTAATGAATTGATAAGTATGTATGACTAAATCATTCATTTCAAATACTAAATTATTTATAACAGGTTGTATCATTTCACGATTAAGTAAAATCGTTTTAAGTGGAATTTTGAAAGTTTTGTATGCCGACTTTTCATTATTCCTAAATTCTTGGAATACATCCTTTGGTTTTTTCTTTTTCACCATTCTATAAATATACAAAAGAAAATATTTTTATATAGTTTTTTATATAATTAATTATATAATTTCCTAAATATTTTCTTTTTCCAATTTTTCTTTTTCTAATTTTGCCTTTTTATTTAAATATGCTGTCCTCGCCCATTTTTTTTTCTGCTCTTCTGTTGGTGTATATGTGTAATTTTCTTTATATTTCTTGACTTTTTCTTTTATTTCTTCTTTATGATTTTGGTAGTATTTTTTCATATTAGATGGAGCAGTATATTTTTTCAAATGTTCTTTAGTTTCAACTAATTCAAATTTAGTTTTTTCTAATTCTGCTTTTAGAATACTTATTTCATTAATAAGTTCTTCGTTATTCATTAAGGTAATATAATAAATTATTTTTATATATTTTTCACTATATAAAAATCGGCGTTTATAATTATTTCATTTCATTTATAGATATATCAATATACTCATACATGTATTCACGAATGCTATCATAATCTGGATTGTATAACCAATGAAGTTTGCCTGCCTCATAATAATCCACAACTATTTCAAGCATTGCTTCATCTATTTTAGGTCTGTTGACATAAATAACATGAAATAATTCCATTTCATTATATGGTAAATATCCTTCATTCATTCTTCCAATGGTCAAGTCTGTTTTGAGAATTTCACTTATATGATTTCTCAAAACATCAAAATAATCGCAAAAGTTGTCTGCATAATGTGCCATGATTGTTGAATTTTGAATTCACAATATTTATAATTCGTTATGCTGAAAGATAAAAGATAAAAAAGTATTTCAATTTTATTTATTTATTTTTAAGGGAATTCCTCTAATTTTGCAATCCAAGATTTAAGGGAATTCCTCTAATTTACCAATCCAAGATTTAAGGGAATTCCTCTAATTTTGCCAATCAAGATTTAAGGGAATTCCTCTAATTTCAAAGAAAGTCCTTCTTATCAATCACGACTTCTTTCGCAATATTTTTGATGATTTTATCTTCTTTTTCAATGTCGTTGTCTCCAATTCCACCCATTGCTTCAATCACTAACTTGCTATACTGGTCCGCATATTTTGATTCGCTATAATTGCATCCAGGATGTTCCAATTTGAATTTAGAGAGAAGATTTTGGTTCTTGATGGCGACGCGTTTAATCACCTTCCTCAATTTATTCTTCTCATCGGTATCTCTCTCCCATTTATCTTCGTCTTTAATATAGATGACTTCTCTCTTTTTATCCGCACAATGAACAGGTCGTTTATGAACATCCATCGCTTGTAAATTCTTGACGATGATGTTGGAAATTCCTTCCACAAACCCAACCTTTCCCACATTTTCAAGATCCGAGATCTGTAGATGGAGAGAATCCACAAAATCGGTGATGTTCATGGCATCTTTACACGTTTCGTTTAAAAAGACATTTAAATTAAACGTTTTATTATTATTATTCACATTTTGTAACATGATAGTCTGGTTTGGACCGCTCTTGGATAATTCCATAATGGTCTTGTTTTGTTCCACTAACAGGGACGTTAAATCCGTATTTTGTTTTAACACGCTTAAGACTAATTCTGGTGTGATTTGATTTACTGGGTCATTTATTTTATCGTCATACTCTTTTTCAGAAAATTGACAATTTTTCTTGTGTTTCCAAAGGCCGCTGAGCGTTTTATAGTCTCGCATGCAATTGCAAAAAAAGGTTCTCGTAAGGGGATTTTTGGGATTTCCACTTGATTTCCAATTATTTCCATTGTGACGATCCGAATGTTTGCGAGTAGAAAGATGTTTGGAATAATCCTTTTTACTAGACGTTATATAGTCACATAATACACATTCGAAAATAGGGTGGGATTTTTTGGGATTTTTTATTTCCATTATCCTTAATATTTGGAAATAAAAAAATCCCTTTAAGTTTTTTTTTGAAAAAATTATCGTCACAAACTTTTTTTTTGTCGTTTCAAATGTGACCATACTTTTTTTTTTCGTCACCTTTTTTTTTCGTCAGTAAGGAGTTTTTCGTTGGGTCATTTTTGGACATTTATTTTTGTCCATTTTGAAAAATTTAAAAAACTTTCCCAAGGCATTTTTGTGAATTTGTCTACGCCATGTAGAGAGACCGAAATTTCAAACATGTCTCTACATTATGTAGGCGACTCTTATAAAACGGAGGTCTTTAAGTAGGGTTAATAATATATTATATTTTCGAATTCGAATTTAAAGGGAACGGTCTTTAAGTAGGGTTAAGAATATATTATATTTCCGAAATGGAATTTAAAGAAATAGGTCTTTAAGTAGGGTTAAGAATATATTATATTTTCGTAAAAGAATATAAAGACGACTGTTAAAGAAAAATTGATTTAAATATAACTTATTAGTTGTATTGAAAGAAAATGTGTCTATTTGAAGGTTGTAAGACTCGACCAACTTATAATATGGAAGGTCATAAAGCATTATATTGTTCTCTTCATAAAAAAGAAGGAATGGTTGATGTTATAAACAAAACTTGTCTATTTGAAGGTTGTAAGACTCGACCAACTTATAATGTGGAAGGTCAAAAAGCAATATATTGTTCTCTTCATAAAAAAGAAGGAATGGTGAATGTTAAAAACAAAACTTGTCTATTTGAAGGTTGTAAGACTCAACCGCATTATAATGTGGAAGGTCAAAAAGCAATATATTGTTCTCTTCATAAAAAAGAAGGAATGGTAAATGTTAATAACAAAACTTGTCTATTTGAAGGTTGTAAGACTCAACCAACTTATAATGTAGAAGGACAAAAAGCATTATATTGTTCTCTTCATAAAAAAGAAGGAATGGTAAATGTGATATCCAAAACTTGTCTATTTGAAGGTTGTAAGACTCGACCAACTTATAATGTGGAAGGACAAAAAGCATTATATTGTTCTCTTCATAAAAAAGAAGGAATGGTTGATGTGATATCCAAAACTTGTCTATTTGAAGGTTGTAAGACTTTACCAACTTATAATGTAGAAGGTCAAAAAGCATTATATTGTTCTCTTCATAAAAAAGAAGGAATGATTAATGTTAAATCCAAAACTTGTCTATTTGAAGGTTGTAATACTCAACCAACTTATAATGTGGAAGGTCAAAAAGCAATATATTGTTCTCTTCATAAAACAGAAGGAATGATTAATGTTAAAAACAAAACTTGTCTATTTGAAGGTTGTAAGACTATACCAACTTATAATGTGGAAGGTCAAAAAGCAATATATTGTTCTCTTCATAAAAAAGAAGGAATGATTGATGTTAAATCCAAATCTTGTAAAAGTGATTGGTGTTTTACGCGTGTTCAAGATAAATATGATGGATATTGTTTATTTTGTTATATGAATATGTTTCCAGATAAACCAGTGTCACGTAATTATAAAACCAAAGAATTTGCAGTGGTTGAATACATAACATCCACATTTCCTGATTTGAATTGGATTGCAGATAAAATAATTAATGGTGGTTGTTCAAAGCGAAGACCAGATTTGTTATTGGATTTGTTGTATCAAGTTATCATTATAGAAGTGGATGAAAATCAACATATAGATTATGATTGTAGTTGTGAAAATAAACGGATTATGGAACTATCTCAAGATTTGGGGCATAGACCTATCATTTTCATTCGATTTAATCCAGATGATTATGAACAAGATGGAATGACTGTATCTTCTTGCTGGGGGATTGATAAGAAAGGAATATGTGTGGTTAAAAAATCAAAAAAGAATGAATGGACCAAACGATTACATGTGTTAGAAGAGTATATACAATACTGGACCAATCCAAATAATATAACAAATAAAACAATTGAAATAATACAGTTGTTTTATGATGAGTAATAATTAAAGTCTATATTATAAGAAAATTGAAATGCTTTTTCATCTAAAATCGTGTTTCATATAACCATGTATCAACCTACTGAATTTAACGACGGCAATCATATTATTATTAAACATAATGTTCCATATTACCATTATACAGGTTCAACTTATAAAGATAAATTGAAAAATGGTATTTCCTTGGATTATATATTTGAATTAGAAGATAGTTGTAAATATCTTTTATTCAAAGAAAATGAATACGAAAAAGATTATGATAAAAAAGAACAAGAAAAAGTATTGGAAGAAGAAATAAATAGAATACAATCTATGATTGATTATGAAGAATATTATGGATTATATGAGCAAAATGAGTATAAAACTATTCCTTCTATGCGCAAAGGTAAATGGACGCCATTTAAAAAAAGAAATGCCAGAAATATGAAAAAGAATACCATTCGACAAAAAGGATATGCAGATAAATTATTCACTATTGAACAACACTTATCTGATAATATAGATATAGATGATGCAAATTCATGTAATGAAGAAGAATATTTAGAATATAATGATGACGATAATATTTCAGAACGATCTTGTTATTGCATTTGGTGCAGAGGTGGTTGGCACTAAACTAAACATATTTATTGATAATATTGTGATATTTTTTTATTCGCCATGTGTTTGCACAAACACTTCCAATTCATTGACATCGATATGAGGTAAATTGGGATGTGCTTCCCAAAAATATTTACAATATGCCCAATCAAACTCACATTCCACGCTATACCATTTCAACTTCTCTCGAATCAATGCCTTATATAATCCCTCTGGCAAAAATTGGAGACTTTGTCTTGGTAACACATAACATAATTGGACTAATGTGGATACTGGATGTTTCGGTTTGTTTGGGACCAATTCGGTGTCAAAATAAGGAATATATTGGATCAGATCTGCCAATAACGGAGGATAATTATATTGATAACACCATCTCCAGTCAGGACATCCTGATGTATAATATTTCATGGTCCATTCTAATCCCTCCAAATAATTGACACATATTTGACGTCTGCGTTCGTCGTCGATGGTTACTTGGAACAATGCCTTATAATATCGAGTTTGCCAATGATCTTTATACGGATTGATATATTTCTCGACTTCGCGTTCATAAGTGGGCGTATTCGTAAAGGCAGTCAATTGCTCTTCTTGGGTTTTTCGAGGTAATCGATTCCGCTCTTTTCGATCCCTCAATTTATGTTCCTGTTTCAAAAATTCATGCTCATTCGTCGCCAAAAACTGGACCAATTTACGAATACTTTTCCAGTTCAGTTTGGTGCCGTCTGTTAAATATTCATTCGTGCCTCCGATGGTCGCTTGGTATGCCTGTATCATTTTATCCATTCCTCCTGTTCGGATATTGATGGCAGGGAAATGCGGCATGAAATCGTTACCCAGGAAAAAACATAAGAGAATATAATCATAGATGCGTAGATTTTGTTGTTCTCTCGATAATTCTTCCTCATTATTCATGGTGAGTGTAATTGTTCTTGCCAATTCTGGAATATCCAGCATATAATGCTCATTGGGTTCAAACTCGGAATGAATGGACTGAATAAAATGCGGCGTCTCTCTGAATAAATAGAGATTGGGTGCAACCGGTAAATGATTGATGGATAACATAATCAAATCCGCATCCAACCCATATATGACGGTATTATTGGATTGATGTTCCAATGCATTCTCTCGGATATAATCGAAAATCTTATGCTCTCCTTCCCCACAATCATTGCTCCCTGAAAATCGAATCGTCTTTAAACCATATTTGGTTGGGTCAATAAACGCGTTTTTTACTTGTATGTCAAGTGTTTTCATAAAGGGTGTTCCAGGAGTGATGACGGTTGTATTCCATGGATCAGGTTCTACCGAGCGCGTAATGGATCTTGATACCGATGTTTGGTATAGCGACTTGAATCGTCTGGATCGTTGTTGTTCTAATTTGGCGACAGGAGCAACTCCATCAAAGGCAATAAAGACTGTATTGGTTGGTTTCAATAATTGAATATGGTCTTTGATTCCGGCAATGACCTTGACAATAATTTCGTTGGTCATATGTTCGGTTTTAACGGACTTATCCATCTTATACACGGCATCATAAATAAGCGAATTACAATCCAAATATAAGTTATGGACATGAAAGGATGCAGATACTTTTTTGATGATATTGCTATGATTTTTGATTAAATATGTAAAATAACTTGGGACTCCCATTTTACATATATATGGTGACATCTATTTAAATCCTATTCCTTATTATAATGAAGATCTATCCTCTTCCTTTTATTGGGATTTATGATAAATTAAATATGTATTCTTATTATATGAGTAGTCAACCAATGAAAGTGGGTGGTTTATCAGATTCACCTTTACAATTGTTTCAACCCATGAATTTATTAGTATTCGTCTCCTTTTTCTCTCCCATAATACTTGCCATGAGTGTAACAAGTATGTCCTTCATATTTCAAAATTTTAAAGGACTCATTTATTTAGGATTTTTGATTGGATGTTGTGTGGTCCGAAGTTATATTTACATGAATGCCGGTGCCAGTCCTATCATAAATGATAAAACCATCTGTACTTCTGTTCAATATAGTAAATATGGTAATCCGACATTTAGCGCCTTTGTTTTTGCTTTCACCATATCTTACTTATCCATTCCTATGTTCAGCAATAATTCCGTCAATTATTGGGTATTTGTTTCTTTAATCACCTATTTTTTCTTGGACATCTTTGTCAAAATGTATAAAAAGTGTATTCTGCAAATGGGCGATTTGTTTTTGAATGTCTTATTAGGAGTTGCTTCTGCTGCAGCAATTGTTACATTAATGTATACTGGTGGATCCGGTAAATACTTATTTTTCAACGAAATATCCAGTGATAAAGAAATGTGTTCTCAACCCAGCACTCAAACCTTTAAATGTAGTTTATATCAAGACGGCACATTGGTTAGCGAATTATAAAGTGATTTCTTGATTAGTATCTTTATCAATAGTAATGGTTTGTTCCTTATCAATGGTAGGTTCCTTATCAATGGTTGGTTCTATAACATTATCAATGGTAGGTTCCTTATCGATTTTAGGTGGAATAAATGCATATTTATATTTATGTATCCAAGCAATGAATTGTTTGATTACAAATCCGCGTTGAAACGATTCTGCCAATAGTTTCATATTTCCCTTGGTGTTATACTTGGCAATAAATTGATTTATAACATTCGGTAAATCCATGGTTGCATACTTATCCATATGCACATAATTATACAACGGTTTTCTCTTTTTGGCATTTACGTAATTATGGAATAAATATAACATGTTTTTGAAATCCGTTTTGGTTTTATAATCACTTAACCGTATCTTCGCTAAAAACTGAGAAGCGTCCTTCGAACAGTCTGGACAAGGTAAATATTTACAAATCTGGACAATCATCATATACATAGACGGAATGACCGCTTGATAATGTTCAGGATTCATTTTTTCAATTAATGTATGAAACAATGTCCATATTGCTGGACCCCAAACTTCTGGTGGTGACATTATTATATGAATAGAATATAAAAAATATAAAGATATAACATAATTTACCTATATGACACATTATGTTATTGAAGAAGACATCGATTTTTATAATGAATTATATGCCACGAATGCTAGTGAATCTGCCAATGCTGTATGCTTAATTACAAACCAACCTTTAACAGATAAATCTATCACTATGTTATGTGGGCATACATTCAATTATGTACCATTATACCATGATCTCGTAAATCATAAATCGTATTATAATAAAATGGAATCCTCTATTGATATGCTAAAAGATAATGAAATTAGGTGCCCCTATTGTCGTAATAAGCAGTCTGTCTTGTTACCTTATTATAAAAATATGGGATGTAAAAAGGTTGCTGGCATCAATGCATATAAAGATGAATCTGGATCCTATACTTCTAAATGCGAATATAAATGTGTCAATAAATTACATGACCCTACATCGCCTGATATTGGTGCCAATAGTAAGTTTTCCATTTGTGGAATGATAGGCGCATCTATGATCCAAGTATATAACTCATCGCATCCATTAGAACCTACCAATTATGGAGATCAACATATGTATTGCTGCAAACATAAAAAGCAAATGATTAAACTTTATCAGAAAATGGAAGTCCAGAAACAAAAACAGATTGAAAAACAAGAATTAAAAGCGGCGAAACAATTGGCAAAACAAATGGCGAAAGAGGCATTCAAGCAACCAAAAAAGACAAAAAAGTCTGGTGCCAAATGTGAAGATGTCGGTGCCAAAAGTGAAAATTATAATATGAAAAAATAACCATAGAATATATGGTAGACGTTCAAATTTATTATACGTTTATTGATTATTTAGATCATTATAAACAAGTATTACAGAATATGAATATTGATTTGGATATCACATTAAGTCAAGGTGATAAATCCGTTCAAGAAATATATGAATCTGTCAACAGTGATACTTCATTTTGCCGTGATGAAAACTCTATTTCGAAAAAACATTTAGTATCGTTAATACAGTCTGATATAATATTATATGCTGATATAGACGATAAAGTCGCAGGTGTATTATGTTTCGCGTTCAGTGAAAAAGAGGGTGAAATTGGTATCCATCTAAATGGCATTTGTTCGCCTTCAAGATATGCCAAACAACGTGTTGGAGAGAATTTAATAAAGTCTCTAATCACGATGTCTAAAGTCAATGATGTAAAATATATAGATCTCAATTGTAAAGGATCGATTATGAAGTATTACCGTGATAAATACGGTTTCAAAGTTATGGATACAGAACCTGCCTCTAATTCTGAGAATACCTTTTATTTCATGAAATTGGATTTGTCAAAAACAGGTGGTTATATAAAACGTAAACATAAACAACCTTATAAAAAGGTTTATAAGAAAAGCAAAAGAAATGATATCAGAAAGAGAAGAAAATGCACAAGAAAATTAAAGAAATAATGTCTTTTCAGTGATTATATTTAAACAATAAATATTTAAATATAAAATATATAGATCTATGTAATATGGAAAATAAAGAGGGTGCTTTATCGAAAGAGCAAACTAAAGAACAGTTGGTGAATAATATCAGAGAATGGATTAAGATTGATAATGAAATCTCGCAATTGAAAGCGGAGATTAAAGAGAGAAACAATAAAAAGAAGGGATTGACTGAAAATTTAGTATCTGTTATGAAGACCAATAGTATTGATTGTTTTGATATTCAAGGTGGTGCGTTAATTTATAAGAAAAATAAAGTGAAGAAACCCATTAACAGTAAAACCTTATTGCTTTCTCTCCAAAACTATTATAAATCAGATCCAAAGATGGCGGAAGATATTACTCAATATGTATTAGATAGTAGAGAAGAACAAGTGAAAGAAACGATTAAACGCAAAATCAAGTAAAACATATGTATTTGTTATGCAATATTTTATTATATAAATATTCTAATATAAACATTCATTGATTATATTATATATTTCTTATCATGGATGAATTACGTAAATATGTAACTCCAACTATCAGTTCAAACTCTATTACCAATATACATTTATGCGTTTATTCCATTCAACAAGATGGTAAACATCCATTTATCAAATACTTATTTGTGGATCATGGATATAATCTATTTACTCTTCCCACAATAACCTTGAAAACTTTATTTAATAAAGAATCCCTTCTCTCGCAAGCACTACTCTATATATCTACCATATTGCAACTGAATATAAAAGAAACACATTCTATAATATTCAACGGATTTTATGAATATAATCATGATTTATATTTGTTTTATCAATATACATGTTCTAATAGATTGGATTCTAGTGCATTTTTACATAATGCGACTTTTACCATCATGGACGAAATCGTGAATCATAAACATATCGGTCCTATACCTATTGACGACAAAATATCGACCTTTTTCATCAACAATCACTTTTTGTTTCTGTTACGCGACGAATCTAATCATCCTATAGAAGAACCTATCGTTGCCTATGTATCCAAACCAACCCTTCAAAAAGCACATTTCAGTTCCATCTTTAGAGAGAGTGCCCAAACCAAAAGTGCCATCCTGGGTCCGTTTTATTATTTCACGAATTACGAAAATGCGATTCAGCAAGGAAGTCATGTAGTGCGATTTGCACTCTTTATGGGTCGCACCAAATTTATAGAAGATTTTCCGAATGATCCCATGGATGATTCAGATATCAAATATCAACGATTACATGATCCTTCTCTCGACATTAAGAAAGAGAGACTGACTATGCGTATCTCCGATCATGCCGGAAAGTGGTCCTCCGAGTATGACAGCGTATCTTTAGGGAGATTAGAATTAGATGATGGAAGTTATCTAGACAATGCGCCCTTCTATGTAGTAAAACAATATGACCAGCAGATACCTTTTTAAACATACATTCTTATATATAGACAAATATATATAAGATATTTCTTTTCTATAATATATGAGTCCGATAACATTGATTGGTTTATCGATTATCTTTTTTTATAGTTTAATACAAATCCTCCAGTTCTATGGAATAAGCGAAGATACATATGGAGTCTATCTCTTGTTTTACATATTTTTGATAATGTGTATATTAATTCTTCCCAATCAATATCCAAGTAGTCCTTAAATATACTTTATGAAAACAACTTAAAGACCGAATATTATATATGAAAACAACTTAAAGACCGAATTAATATATGAAAACAACTTAAAGACCGAATTAATATATGAAAACAACTTAAAGACCGAATTAATATATGAAAACAACTTAAAGACCGAATTAATATATGAAAACAACTTAAAGACCGAATAACAAATTCTTTTATTTATAATATATATATATGAAAACAAGACACCGATATAGGAATATCAGACGTAACAAAACCAGAAATACTAAATCTAAAAATAATAAATCTAGAAAATTGCATAGAGGCGGTTTTTTAAACTTTTTCAATAAAGGAACTAATGCAAATACTAATGTCAATCCAACTACTCCAGACGCAACACAAGAAAAAGAAAAAAAACAGTATGGCAATTTATTTGACGCTGCTTCAGTCGCTGCACAACGAAGTGCTAAATCTTGGAATATGCCTGCTATGTTAGGTGCTATCAACACCAAATTGAATGCATTGTTGGTTGGCAATAATATCAATTATGAATTTTCCAATGGTTATAATGCGAGGGATTATGATATGACCAATTCGCCTGGAACTGCTGAAAATGATGGAAGAGGGCAATTAAAACCAACTGCTAAACGCGGCAAAATAACAGGTTTCCAATCGAAAATATACAATATGACAACTGACTCTAAAACGTATAACAAAGGAAAACAACATTTCGATAATATAAAGCAAAAATATTCTAATTGATTAAACCAATTGAAATCCCATATTAGAGTCGTTCATATTGATTTTGATAATACTTGATTTATTGTCATCTATTATCTTCTGAATGGTTTCAATATTGATTTTATCCTTTAAATTATCAATGATCTCCGTCTCGGTAGGTTCTCGATTATTCAAGTTGATGAAGGAATATACAAAATCAACCACCATTTTCTTATTGGATTCATTTTGTTTTCGGATTTTATTCGCCTTTGATAATTGAAGTTTCATGTTTTCATTCAATACCTTATTCTTGTTTTCGTCTGTGTACCATGGATTTCTATATTCAGATGTTGGCACTAATGTATCGCATATCTCTGGTTTGATAATTTTGTCAAACGACTCTTGTTCTAAAAAGTGCGACTTGAAATTTTGAATGATACTTTCCGGAATATTGGGACTCGTTTCAATCAGTCGACCAAATTCCTCTTTACACATCTTCAAAAAATGTTTCGGATCCATTCTCTCGGATGGATGCTTGGCAATCTCGATCTTGATATTTCTGTAAAATTTATCCCATGCTATTCCTGTCACTCTATGCGCCTCGTTCAATTGGGTAATCTTTAGAAATTGCTGAATCGTCGTGATTATTCCTGCTAAAATATTGAATCCGCCCACTAGCATAACAAAATAATTTTGGTATTCTAACGGAACTCTTTCTTGTGCAAAATTCGCTGTTCCAGTTAGGGTCGATATTACGATCACAGGAATAGTATACCATGCATTCAATGTACTATACATCGCATTTTGCCTTTGAATGTAACCATCTATAACACATTGCTTTATCTGCCCACTCGATTAATATACACTCATGTTCTGGCGTCCATTCCAATGGTGGAATCAACTCATTACTCTGCTCTGACGCATCATCCATTTATATTAGCATAATAAAATAATATTGCGTTTTATTATATTATGGAAACGGTCATGGTGAAATTGAAAGGCGAATTTAATAATATTATCACTATACGCACCAGTGTGAAAAACGTCTTTGACATCTTGCAAGTGAGAATCGATAAACTGCGTCAAATCTATTCCGAATTCACGAAAAACAATCAGAACGAAATGTTTTTATTCGGTTTGGACTCTTTCCATTTTCAGAGTAAACTCATTGATATTGAATACGATGACATGAAGCGACTTTTTTTAGCAATCAATAATCGAATGTATTGCGAATACTTTAAACTCCATAAAATCATCGTCGATTACATCTCCAAAAATATCAACGATAAAAAAAGCATCGATTTGGTGAAAATCAATAATTATCCCATCTATAAAGATTTAGAACCGTTCAAAGAATATAAGTTCGAACTCATCTTGGATATCCACGAAAGTATTTTAAATCTATTGAATCTCACTATTTCAGTGCTCAATAATAAGGAAAATGAATTGACCATCCATAAAACAAAACAAAATATCGGTCTCAACATTGATAATTTTATATCTACCTTCACATTTAATATCAGCGTCATGAGGGAAAAGATTATCATGTTCATCAATTACATTGAATTTTTCCATAAAATGCATTCCAAATACTTAAAACGATTTAGCAATAAAATTCAACTTATGTATACTCATATTAACAACGATATTAAATTTGATGACTCAATTGAAATCAGTCGACATAAAAAAAAGGAATTGATTGACGATTTTCTCAGCAATCCGATCGATAAAGAATTATTGAAAGAGTTGAAAACATCCATCGGTTCAGAAACCAATAGCGAAGACAGTGTTCATAAATCGGAATCTATACCTGATAATAACAAAACCGTCCTAGAATTAGAACAGATTTACTCTTTCTCTCCAACTAACAGTTTACAATCGTTTTCTTCTTATCAGCAACAAACAGAAGGAATTTCAGATGACAATCATGAATGTCAAGTCGATAATCGATTATTCACCCATATGATGCCTTATGGGAATGATATTGATCAATTGTTTACAAGTATAAACCAATCTTGCGACCTCATCATTAACAACATTGATATTCCAGTCGATTATTATGATCAACCTCTTATTCAGAGAGAAACACTTAAGAGAGAAAAGGACGACATTGAACCGTCTCTTTAAGTTGTTTTTGTTATTATTATAAAAAATTGAATTAAAGATAAAAATATATATTATAATAACCACATAAAGACATGGAAAAACGCCTGAATAAAAAAGTAGAAAATTATATCTTTTCCTTCAAAGATAGCATCAAAGAAAAGGCGACCCAGTTATGTTTGACCAATGATATTAAAACCACTCAATTATTACAATATATTTATGACTATGACCGTCTCTCCTTTGGCAAAGAAGATTTTCAAAAACGTAAACGTGTCAAGAACTTTGTTCCCATTCATGATAGATGCTGTGCTAGAAGAGCGTCTGGTGAACAATGTACCAGACGCAGAAAAGAGTTAAGTGAATATTGTGGAACTCATGAAAAAGGGACGCCTCATGGCATTATTGATTCGTCAGATGAATCTAAATCCACTACTCAAAAGGTTGAAGTATGGGCTCAAGACATTCACGGCATTGTTTATTATATTGACAGATTTAACAATGTCTATGATACCGCTGACATTATTAAAAACCAAATCAACCCAAAAATTATCGCCAAATACGCAAAACACGATGATCATTATAGCATTCCTGAATTTAATATCTGATCCATAAATTCGTTTATTTCAATATCGTTTTCAAATATATGTTGAACAAACATTTTATCATATTCAAATTCTGGTTCAAAATCGGAATAATACATTTTTACATTAAATTGTTGATATTTTCTGGTAAAGATTAAATGATCCATTTTTGGTAATCTTACTTGCGTATAACATCTCGATATTATATCTCCACTTCTTGTAATTGTTACTCTTGTTCCTGGTTCTATATAGTTCATTATAATTTATTCTTTCTTTTTTATATCTTTATATTTATAATTGATATGCTCGTTATTACATTTTGAAAAAAAAATTGAAATACTTTTCCGACATCAGTTTATTGCAAATATAACCCTTGTATCAAATTTACAAAATTGCAAAATAACGAATAATCGAAAATACGAAAATGGAGTGCTGCATTTGTATGGAAAATATTCAATCATTCACCAAAAATTGCGTCACTACTGAATGCGGACATTCTTTCCATACCAGTTGTTTAATGAAAAATGTCGCCCATAATGGGTTTGATTGCCCTTATTGTCGTTCAGAAATGGCAGAAGAAATCAATAATGATGATAGTGATGAAGATGACGATACTGGTAGTTATGAAACGGATACTTTTAATGACGAAAGATTAGATGCTGAACTTATTGAAACTCATAATGATGACATATTGCGTGGATTCAGATTATTCTTCAATAATGTTCATGGCGAAACCTATTATGAAACCGATGAAGAGGAAGAACACGAATATGAAGAGGATATGATGTATATTAGACAAAAAAGTATTCAAATCAATCTTCCTTCCATGAAATATCTTGAAGAAAAATTAAAAAAACGTAATATTCAATATACAGATGTCTTATTATATTGTTGTTCAACATGGACCATGCTTTATGAAGACCAACCCATAATTGATTCTATCAAATATCTTCAAGAAAATGTGTTACAAATAATGGAAGAGTATCAATATGAATGTGATTTGGAAGAGAAATATAAAAAACAAATGAGATTAAAAATGCAATCAAAAACTAAAAAAATATTAATGAATATGAATATGGATATGGATGAGTTTAAAGTTGAGTTGGTAAATAGTGCTATTAGAAAAAAAATGTACTCTCGTCAGGTAAGAATATGTCAATCTATATATCGATTATACAATAATGAAGTTCCAAAAATGCCTAATTACAATAATGACCACTAACTGGCCTTGTAAAGTCAAATTATTCCCTGAAAAAACCAGAACTTATGGCGCACCTATATTTCCTGTGCGAAAATTGAACACTCCTGTATTAACTGAATTAGGTTTAAAATTAGCAGGATTTTAAGTTGTTTAGTATTTTGTAGTAGTTAAGTATATTGTTGTAGTTAATTATTTGTAATTTGTAACTGATAATCAAGTTTATTTATTTTTTATATTATTTTTTTATTTTATTATAAAAATTGAATGAAATATATATATATATATATATATATATATATAAAACGTAACAAAATTGTTTCTGTCGAAAAAACCAGAAAATGGAGAAAAGTGTATGCTGAACCTATAGAATTCTATGATTATAAATTAGATGCAGGTATTTGTAATGCCATTCTCAATAATTATGTACATAACAGATTATAAATTGGACATATAAATATTTGTTTTTTTCATTATATTATATTGTTATAAAACGATTTAAATATAACACGATATTACATATCATACTATGCAGATATTCGTAAAAACTCTTACAGGTAAAACCATCACACTAGAAGTTGAACCAAGTGATACCATCGATAATGTAAAGGCAAAAATTCAAGATAAGGAAGGAATTCCTCCTGATCAACAACGCCTGATTTTTGCAGGTAAACAATTAGAAGATGGTAGAACATTAGAAGACTATAATGTGCAAAAACAGTCAACTTTGCATTTGGTTTTGCGACTTCGTGGAGGCAATTTAATGTAATGCATATTTTTTTTGATGTTATAATAACTTAAAGACATTATTTGTTAATTAACAAATGAACATTTTAGTGCTATGCTGTTAACCGGACCAAAATAAATTATCAGTTATAAAGTCAAAAATGTAAAAAATGAAATACTTTTTTCATGGAATAAAGAATAATAAATATTCAATTATAAATCTCCTAATATAGCAATAGACATTTCGAAAATATATTATTATTATATTATAATATGACAACTCAATATTATGATATAATTATTATTGGAAGTGGTATGAGTGGATTATATAGTGCTTATCATATTAAAAAATGGAGTCCATCTACCTCTTTTTTAATACTTGAAAAATATAAAAAACAATGGATCGGAGGCAGAACAAGCAACGAACAATTTTATGGAACTGAAATCGTCACTGGGGCAGGAATTGGCAGGAAAGATACAAATCCCCTCCTAATAAAATTAATGAACGAATTACAGATTCACTATTCTGAATACAATTCTATTATGAATTATGCCAAGACATTTCATCCTATTGATATTATGAAATATATTAATCAATTAAAAACTGCCTACAAAAAACATCCAGAATTACATGATAACACATTTAAAGAATTTTTTATCAAACTATTAGGTCCTGATTTATATAAACAATTTATAATAAGCGCTGGTTATACGGACTATGAAGACGCTGATATTTATGAAACATTATATAAATATGGTATGGATGATAATAAAGGCGGATGGAGAGGTTTACATATACCTTGGAAAAAAATGGTTGATACCTTATATCGTGTAATCGGAAAACAACATTTCAAATTTTCTAGTAATGTAGTTCAAATCCATAAAATCCAAAAGAATCCTTGTTTGTTCGAAATAAAAACACATAATAATAACGTCTTTTATTCAAACAAAGTGATTCTCGCAACTACTATATCTGGAATTAGAAAACTTATCCCAAACGCTTCCCACAAAAATAGTCCATATCAACAAATACACGGACAGTCGTTTTTGCGATTGTACGCTAAATTTGACCGTCATTCTTCTGACATTATGAAACAGTATGTTGCCGATTATACTATTGTTCCTGGACCACTTCAAAAAATTATACCGATGGACTCAGATAAAGGTGTCTATATGATTGCTTATAGTGACAACAATAACGCAATTGCGTTAAAAAATAACTTGGCGAATACTCCTCAAAACCGCAACTTATTTTGTGAATTGGTTGAAAAATCACTCGGAATACCTAGCGGAAAACTCCATATTATCGCGATAAAAGATTTTTATTGGCAGATAGGAACACATTTCTATGCGCCTCTCGACAGAACTTACCATTCGAGAGAAGATTTTGTTGATAAAGCACAGCATCCTGAACATGGTATACTTGTTGTAGGTGAAGTGGTGAGTAGATATCAAGGATGGACCGAAGGCGCTTTACAGAGCGTAAAAACTGTGGTCACTAAAGAATGGGTAAAACAAGAATGCTAACAAATTTCGACTACAACACAGTTTCCTTTTAATTCATAAATTTTGCCATCTAATTGATATCGTTTAACACCTTTTAACATTTCAAATGCTCATTATATTAAACCTAAAAATTTGCGTCCAATCTTACTTGTAGAAAAGATACCGCAACCTGAAGCAATTTGTAAATAAAAAATATTAGTTTTTTTAGTACAACATAATAAATATACTGATAAAACAATAAAAAGTAAAGAAAAAAACCAGAATAATTGAGTATATATATCCATTATAATATGTTACTATATAAAATAATTTTGAATAATAAATAAAATCGGCATTCTAAAGACACTGCGTTTCGTCAAATATAAATAGGTTTAATAGATAATCAATTGTCGGATGATCATTTTCATTGTTATGGAGAATAAATAAGAAAACGTGATTTTCCTACTCCAGAAGAAATTCAGGAAAGAGATGAAAGAGAGATCAAAATGAAACAATATAATGAAGATAGGATAATAAAACAAAAAGAACAAGAAAAAATAGTTCAACAATATAAATCATCTTCTAGACTTGATAAATTATGTCAAATATCTAAAATAATTAGTTAAACAAATAATATAAATGATAACCAATAGAAGCAAACCCAAACATTAATAATACTTCAAAAAATTTTCTGGATGTTTTCTCTCCGTGATATCCTATATATATTAATAATGGACCAATAATAAAGACATGGATAATATTTACCCATGTGTTTTTACCAGCATTTAGATATCCATATATTTTGTATAAATGATATACAATAATAACTATGCCTAAATAGAATAACACCGAAAACAATCCACCATATATTTTCTCTCTATTAATGCCGACATAAATAAACAAACTTCCGACAATCAAAATATGAAACAAATGAACTAATGTATGACTATTCATATATTCTTACCAGATATTTTCTTTGTTATATATAATGGAAAGAGAGAATAATCTTAATGAGTTTGATTATGTAAATATTGAAACAAAACAAATGGGTGGAACTAAAGTTGTTAGAAAAGTCTCTGTAAAAAGAGGCAAAGGATATAAAAGTATTACAAAATATAGACGTGGTAAAAAATTTAGCAGTGTTAAAAAACCTATTCATATAGATCATATGCACATGATAAAAGGTGGCAAATTTATATCCGGATTATTTAACGATTGTGTCAATTGTAATAAAACAAGAAAAAGAATATAAAAAATTCAATATATTTTACAAATTCAGTTTGAATATTGGTTCGATACTGTGAAAAATCGAAGAGATATTCATTATATATTGAGAGAATTTAGTGTTATCAAACAAGATAATTATTTAATATGTATTGGAAATATTGAATTATAAAAAATATGTGAAAAAGAAATAGAGTGGCAATATAAAAAATTGAAATACATTTTTCAATTATAGAGATGGATATCTAACTCCAAGAATAAAATATTGAAAGTCTAGTAAAGTTACGAAAATGCCAGTCACAACAAGAAGTCAATCCAAATATTCAAATGTCACAATTAGAGTGAAATGTGATGAAAAAAAAGAAAAAAAAGAAATGAAGAAAGTTGAAGAGGAATCAGTTGAAAAGGAAGAAAAGAAAAAAGATTATGAAAAGGAGTTTAGCAGCAATATTAAAAGACTGCTTGACAGTGTAACATCCAAAACTCAAAGGGAACGCGTGGAAATAGCAATTGAAGTATTTAAATGTGTAAATGCAGGCATTGAGTTAATGGTTCGCTTACAAGGCATAGACGTTATGATGAATTTTATTGAGAAAACCATGAATAAAATGGTTCAATTTCATCAAGTTTTTGAAGAAGGTAAATTGGATAATTTAGGGGATGTGAGATTGGTGAGATTGCTATTTCATGAAATGAAAGAATTTAAAAATATTATTACAAAACTTTTAGGAACACATTTTGTAAAACATTTTGATTTGAATATTTGATTTGAATTATGTAGTATACAGTAAAATTGTTATAATAAAGTATATTTGTTGTAATTGATTAAGTTTTAATTTTTATTTTTTTATCAAAATGTTAAAAATAAAAAGAATAAGAAAAATGAATAAATAAAAAATAAAATTTATAAAAAAGATGTGAAAAAGAAATGTGGTGAGAATAAAAAAAAATTGAAATACTTTAAAAAAGTAAAGAGAAGAACAACGAACAATAAAAGTCAAGTAATAAGTGTTGAA
>Ga0194129_10002276_pt1 | contig 29203 bp, 30 predicted proteins | sample TA2KigCa35mmetaG_FD_150862 | JGI IMG/M metagenome (GOLD analysis project Ga0194129, IMG submission 150862) | Freshwater microbial communities from Lake Tanganyika, Tanzania - TA2015038 Kigoma Deep Cast 35m | ecosystem: Environmental > Aquatic > Freshwater > Lake | place: Tanzania: Lake...
CCAGCCGTCGGGCCGATTGGACCGATCAGGTCTACAAGACCGAAGCCGCCAAATGGCAGGCCGTGGCCACCGAGATCGCCGGGGTGCATGAGCAGGGCCGGCCCGTGCTGGTGGGCACCACCAGCGTGGAGAAGTCGGAACTGCTCTCGAGCCTGCTGGCCGAGCAGCAGATTCCCCACAACCTGCTCAATGCCAAGCCGGAGAACGTTGAGCGGGAGGCCGAGATCATTGCCCAGGCAGGGCGTGCCGGCGCCGTGACGATCGCCACCAACATGGCCGGTCGCGGCACCGACATCATCCTGGGCGGCAACAGCGACTACATGGCACGCCTCAAGGTGCGCGAGGTGCTGCTGCCGCGGCTGGTGCGACCGGAGGATGGCCACAAGCCCCCGGTGCCGCTGCAGCGCTCAGCGGCGGCTGCGGGCGGTGGTTTTGCGGCAGGCGGCGCCACCGCGGCCAGCTTCAGGGCCCCCAGTGAGGCCAGAGCCATCGGCAGTCTGTATCCCTGTCAGCTCGGCGAGGACACCGATCAGGCGCTGTCCCAGCTGGCCCGCGACCTGGTCGCGGCCTGGGGGGATCGCACCCTCACGGCGCTCGAGCTCGAGGAACGGCTCACCCAGGCGGCGGAGAAGGGCCCCACCGATGATCCCCAGATCCTGGCGCTGCGCAACCTGCTGGCCGGGGTCAAGGCCGAGTACGACGGCGTTGTGCAACCGGAAGGCTTGCAGGTGCGGGAGGCCGGGGGCTTGCACGTGATCGGCACCGAACGCCACGAATCACGCCGCATCGACAACCAGCTGCGCGGCCGTTCAGGCCGCCAGGGGGACCCGGGCAGCACCCGCTTCTTCCTGTCGCTGGAGGACAACCTGCTGCGCATCTTCGGGGGCGATCGGGTTGCCGGTCTGATGAATGCCTTCCGCGTTGAGGAGGACATGCCGATTGAGTCGGGAATGCTCAACCGTTCGCTGGAGGGTGCGCAGAAGAAGGTTGAAACCTATTACTTCGACATTCGCAAGCAGGTGTTTGAGTATGACGAAGTGATGAACAACCAGCGCAAGGCGGTTTATGCAGAACGCCGCCGTGTGCTGGAAGGTCAGGATCTCAAGCTGCAGGTACTGGGATACGGCGAACGCACCATCGAAGACATTGTCGAGGCCTATGTGAATCCGGACCTTCCGCCTGAAGAAAATGATTTCACCAGTCTTGTGGAGAAGGTCAAGGAATTCATTTATCTGCTTGAAGATCTGACCCCAGATCAGCTGGCTGGACTGCAGATCGATGAACTCAAAGCCTTTTTGCAGGAGCAGATGCGCAATGCTTACGACATCAAGGAAGGGCAGATTGAGCAGGTCAGTCCTGGTCTCATGCGCCAGGCTGAGCGTTTTTTCATTCTGCAGCAGATCGATACGCTCTGGCGTGAGCATCTGCAGGCGATGGATGCGTTGCGTGAATCCGTTGGACTTCGCGGCTACGGCCAAAAAGATCCGCTGATTGAATACAAGAACGAGGGCTACGACATGTTCCTCGAGATGATGACGCAGATGCGGCGCAACGTGATCTATTCGATGTTCATGTTCCAGCCGCGGGCTCAGGCAGAAGAGGAAGTCACCACGGTCGCGTAGTAATCCGCGCGGCTCTGAAGACCACAGAAGAGTTCAGGCTCGGTCATCACCACTTGGCAGTTCGTTGTTCATGAGCGCCTTGGTCATCAGTTCGTTTTCGCCGATGAACTCCAGGATTTCGCGGTCTTTAAGGTTCTGAGCCTCGCCCCGGCAGGGCTCCAGCAGCGGGCGCCCGGCCGCCAGTTCGCGCAGGCAGGCCTGGGTGCGGGCCAGCTCTCCTTCGAGGGTGTCGATCCGCTCCATCAGGTTGCGGATCACATTGGCTTCGGTATCGGGCAGCGCCGAATGAGCCAGGGGATCGATGCGCACCCCCGACTGGTGAATCACCCGCCCGGGGATGCCCACCACCGTGCTGTCGGCGGCGACATCACGCAGCAGCACTGAGCCCGCACCTATGCGGGTGTTGCTGCCCACGGTGATGGCGCCAAGCACTTTGGCCCCGGCGCCCACCACCACGTTGTCTTCCAGGGTGGGGTGGCGCTTGCCGACGGCCTTGCCGGTGCCCCCCAGGGTCACCCCCTGGTAGAGCAGGCAGTTGTTGCCCACCACGGCCGTTTCACCCACGACCACGCCCATGCCGTGGTCGATGAACACGCCGCGACCGATGCGGGCTCCAGGGTGGATCTCCACGCCCGTGAGGCTGCGGCCCAGCTGGCTCAGCAACCGCGGCAGCAGCGGCAACCCCAGCCGCCACAGCCGATGGCTGATGCGATGCAGCACCAAGGCATGAAAACCGGGGTAGCAGAGCAGAATCTCGAGCGTTCCCCGGGCGGCCGGGTCGCGCTCCTTGATGATGGCGAGATCGGCCCAAACGCTGTCCAGCATGGAGCGAGCCTAAGCAGGCTCAGGCCGCCAGCAGCCCGATCTCCTTGCGCAGCAGATCGATGGTGGCCGCACCCAGGTAGCTCTGGGCGCAATGCACCACGGGCAATCGCATCAGCTGGGCGCGGTTCTGACGCAGGGTCTGCTCCACCAGGGGCAGGCTGGGCCGGTCGCAGAGCACGTGGCTGGCGGCCCGCAGCAGGGCCAGCAGCCGGCTGCCGGTGTCGGGGGTGGCGGTCATCACCAGCAGGTCGTTGCCGCGCATGCTGTGCAGGATCACTTCGGCCGCCCGCAGGATCCCCGGGCTGATGCTCACCAGGCCCACGCAACTGCCGGCGCGCAGCTCCTTGAGCAGGTCGAGTTCGTGGCGGAAGTCGTTGAGATCCACCGGCACCGCCCGCACGCCGTGGCGTTGGGCGATCTCCTCCACGGGCTGCAGGAAATAGCGGCTGGTGACCACGGTGCCGTTGTTGGCGCTTTCGAGCACCGCCTCCAGCTCTTCCATGGGCACCACCTCCACCGGCACCTCCAGATGGGGGGTGAGCTCTTCGGCGATCAGCAGCGAGGCGCCGATGTCTTCGCGGGGGGTGGAGACCAGCACCCGTGCCCCGCAGCGCAGGCGCCAGTCGATCTCGCGGGTGAGCAGATCCCGCGCCTGCTGCAGGGTGCAGCCGGCATTGAGCAGCCCGTCGACGCTCTGGCGCACCTCGCGATCGATGTCGGGAATCGCCCGCTGGCGGATCCCGGGCGGTGGTTTGATTTCGCGCGGATTCTGCTGGTCGCGCACGTAGATGCCCGAACCGGCCATCGCCTCGACCACGCCATCGGTTTCGAGCTGGCGGTAGACCTTGCTGATGGTGTTGCGGTGAAGACCCGTCTGCATCGCCAGCTGCCGGGTGCTGGGCAGCCGATGACCCGGAGGAAAGTGCCGGGCGGCGATGGCAAAACAGATCTGGTTGTACAGCTGGGTGGACGCCGGGATGTCGCTTTCCTGTTGGATGTGGAATCGCACGCCGGGTGTGGGCCAGATGTCTGTCTGGCCACCTTACGGAGGCTGGGCTCAGGTGACAATTGCCGCTTTGGCATAGCCCCCGTGTCTGCTGTGATCGCCGATTGGTGTGTGCTGCCCCAGGTTCCCGGTGAGCCTGAGCTGCGCTGCTGGTGGGCCCGGCCCGCCGCGGATCAACCCGTGCGCGGCGCCGTGTTGCTGCTGCCCGAAGTGTTCGGTCTCAATGGCTGGGTGCGTTCGGTTGCCGATCGCCTGGCGGCCGAGGGGTATACCGCCCTGGCGATGCCGATCTTTGCCCGCACCGCCCCCGATCTTGAACTCGGCTATGGCGACGCGGCCCTGGTGGAGGGGCGCGTGCACCGCGATCAGGTCACCGCTGCCGGGGTGCTGGCCGATGCCCGCCGCGCCATTGCCTGGTTGCAGCGGCAGGACGGTTTGATCGACCGTCCCGTGGCGTGTGTGGGGTTCTGCTTTGGCGGCCACCTTTCGCTGCTGGTGGCCAGCCTGGCTGAGGTGGCGCTCACCTGTGATTTCTATGGCGCGCGGGTGTCGTCGTTTCGCCCCGGTGGGGGCCCCCCAACCCTGGAGGTGCTGCCCCAGATCGGTGGCGATCTGCTCTGCATCTGTGGCGCGCTCGATCCGCTGATCCCAGCCGAGGAGCGCGATGCGATTGCCGCAGCCCTGCAGGCTTCAGGCTCCCGGCGCCGCCGGGAGCTGATCGTGCTGCCCGATGCGGGCCATGGCTTTCTGTGTGATCAGCGCGACGACTACCGGCCCGATGCGGCAGCCAGGGGATGGCAATGGCTGCTCGAAGCCCTGGCCTCCGCAGGCCTGTGACGCCTCAGGCCTTGGTTTCGGCAGGGGTGGGGGCTGCCTTCCTGGTGCTGGCCGGGGCAGCAGCGCCATCAGCTCCCTCCTTGGTGGCCTTGGGTTTTCCGTCGCCCTGGGGTTTGCCGGCACTCAACTTGCGCGGGCTGAGGAACATGATCATGTTGCGGCCCTCACGCTTGGGGGGCTGCTGGATCTCAGCGCTTTCCTCGAGGTCCTTGGCCATGCGCATCAGCAGCACCTCGGCCAGAGCTGTGTGCTGAATTTCGCGACCGCGGAAGATCACGGTGCACTTGACCTTGTCGCCGGCCTTGAGGAAGCGCACGGCCTGACCGATGCGCACGTCGTAATCGTGCTGATCGATCTTGTAGCGCATCTTGACTTCCTTGACCTCGGTCTGGTGCGACTTTTTCTTCGCTTCCTTGGCCTTTTTTTCCTGCTCGAATTTGTATTTGCCGTAATCCATGATCCGGCACACCGGCGGATCGGCTTTCTCGCTGACCAGCACCAGATCCAGTTCCCGGTCCTTGGCCACCTCGAGCGCCGCTTCCCTGGTGATCACCCCAAGCTGGCTGCCGTCGGCGTCGACCACCCGCAGGTTGAGGTAGCTGATGCGCTCGTTGATGTTGGGCAGCTCCCGAACGGGAGCACGGCGGTCAAAACGGGGACGTGGTGGCATTCAGGCGGGCGAGATCTGGTAAGGGAGTGGATATTGCACCACTCACCCTAGGACCTGCCCTACCGCCTGCAAGGCCTGCTCAAGCTGTTGCTGCACATCCGTTCCCTCCAGCCACAGCGGCCTGTGCTGGCGGCGGAACCAGGTGCGTTGGCGCTTGGCGTAGTGCTGGGTGCGGCGGGTGGTGATGGCGTTCGCTTCCGCCAGGTCGATGGCGCCCGCCAGATGGCGGCGCGCTTCGTCGTAACCGATGGTGCTGAGCAGCTCCAGGTCTTCGCCGAATCGGGCTATCAGCGCGGCGGTTTCCTGCAGCAGGCCGTTGGCATAGAGCGCCTGGGTGCGGCGCTCGATGCGCTGGCGCAGATCGGCGGGATTGAGCCCCAGCTCCAACACGGTCCAGCCCGGAGGGTTGCTGCTCGGCTGTCCGCTCAGGGGACGGCCGGTGGCATAGATCACCTCAAGGGCCCGCTGGGTGCGCACCGCATCAGCTGGGGCAATGCGGGCGGCCGCGCTGGGGTCGGCCTGGCGCAACAGTTGATGACAGGTCGGCTGTCCCAGGGCCGCCAGCTGTCGCCGCAGCACCGGTTGGGGTGGCACCGCTGGTGGGGCCATGCCCTGGGTCAGGGCCTTCAGGTACAGACCGGTGCCTCCGCTCAGCAGAGCCAGCGGCCGGTTTTGGGGGCGGGATCCGTCGGCAGTGGCGAATGCCTGGGCTTGGAATTCCTGCTCCAGCGCCGCCGTGGCCAGGGTGCAGAACTCCTGCAGGTTGATCGGTTGATCGGGGTCGCGCAGGTCGAGCAGCTCATGGCGCACGGCCAGCCGTTGCGCCGCCGTGGGCTTGGCGGTGCCCACGTCCATGCCGCGGTACAGCTGGCGGGAATCGACATTGAGCACCGCCAGGTCGAGCGCTGTGGCCAGGGCGATGGCCAAGTCGGTCTTGCCGCTGGCGGTCGGGCCCAGCAGCACGATCACCAGCGGCCGCAACGGGTGGTCAGCCTGCATGGCTCCACTCTGCAAGAGCAACGGAAGCGCTGGGCCGATAGCAACCCACCTTCAGCATCGGCTTCAGAGGCCCTTGTGCGGCGCCAGGGACCTGTCGAATCGGGTTAGCGGTGGTAAATTGCTCCCAGCAATGGGTGCCTCGATTCCCGACGCCCCCAAACGCCTTGAACGCGAATTCCGCGTGTTTCCGCCCCGGGACCGGTCGTCCTGATCCTCTGACCTGGGTAGCCCCTCCCGCATGAGCGAAGCCAGCAAAGTTCAGGCCGCCTACGGCGCCGAGCAGATCCAGGTTCTCGAAGGTCTGGAGCCGGTGCGCAAGCGCCCGGGCATGTACATCGGCTCCACCGGCCCCAGGGGTTTGCACCACCTGGTCTACGAGGTGGTCGACAACTCGGTCGATGAAGCTCTGGCCGGTCATTGCGACCAGATCCTGGTCGTGCTCAATGCCGACGGCTCCTGCAGCGTTACCGACAACGGCCGCGGCATCCCCACCGACATCCACCCCCGCACCGGCAAGAGCGCCCTGGAGACGGTGCTCACCGTGTTGCATGCGGGCGGCAAGTTCGGCGCCGGCGGCTACAAGGTCTCCGGCGGCCTGCACGGGGTGGGCGTGTCGGTGGTCAACGCCCTCAGCGAGTGGGTCGAAGTGACCGTGCACCGCCAGCAGCAGGTGCACACCCAGCGCTTCGAGCGGGGGCAGCCGATCGGCATCCTCGCCTCAGCCCCGGCAGCTGCCGGTGAACAAGACCGCACCGGCACCTCGGTGTGCTTCAAGCCCGACATCGAGATCTTCAGCACGGGGATCGAGTTCGACTACCAGACCCTCTCCTCGCGTCTGCGCGAACTGGCCTACCTCAATGGAGGCGTGCGCATTGTCTTTCGCGATGATCGCCCCTCCGCCCGAAATGAAGCGGGTGAACCCCATGAGGAGACCTACCACTACGTCGGCGGCATCAAGGAGTACGTCGCCTACATGAATGCGGAGAAGGACCCTCTGCATCCCGATATCATTTATGTGAACGCCGAAAAGGAAGGTGTTCAGGTGGAGGCGGCACTTCAGTGGTGCGTTGATGCCTATTCCGATAGCATTCTCGGCTTTGCCAACAACATCCGCACCGTCGATGGTGGCACCCACATTGAAGGCCTCAAGACGGTTCTGACCCGCACCCTCAATGCCTTTGCCAAAAAGCGGGGCAAGCGCAAGGAGGCTGATGCCAATCTCGCCGGCGAAAACATTCGCGAGGGCCTGACCGCCGTGCTGTCGGTCAAGGTGCCCGAGCCTGAGTTTGAGGGTCAGACCAAGACCAAGCTGGGCAACACCGAAGTGCGCGGCATCGTCGACACCCTGGTCGGTGAGGCCCTGGGGGAATTCCTGGAGTTCAACCCCTCGGTGATCGACCTGATTCTCGAGAAGGCCATCCAGGCGTTCAACGCTGCCGAGGCGGCTCGCCGTGCCCGCGAGCTGGTGCGCCGCAAGAGCGTGCTGGAAAGTTCCACCCTGCCCGGCAAGCTCGCCGACTGCAGTTCCCGCGATCCCGGTGAATCGGAGATCTACATCGTCGAGGGTGATTCGGCCGGTGGTTCGGCCAAGCAGGGCCGAGATCGGCGTTTTCAGGCGATCCTGCCGCTGCGCGGCAAAATCCTGAACATTGAAAAAACAGACGACGCCAAGATCTACAAGAATTCAGAGATTCAGGCGCTGATCACGGCGCTGGGTCTCGGCATCAAGGGAGAGGACTTCGAGGAGAAGAACTTGCGCTACCACCGCATCGTGATCATGACCGATGCTGATGTGGACGGTGCCCACATTCGCACCCTGCTGCTGACGTTCTTTTATCGCTATCAGAAAGCCCTGGTGGAAGGGGGATACATCTACATCGCCTGTCCGCCCCTCTACAAAGTGGAGCGTGGTAAGAACCATAGCTATTGCTACAACGAAGCGGATCTCAAGGCCACCCTCGAGTCGTTTGGCGAGAAAGCCAACTACACGATCCAGCGCTTTAAAGGTTTGGGTGAAATGATGCCGAAGCAGCTGTGGGAAACCACCATGGATCCCACCACCCGCACGATGAAGCGTGTGGAGATCGAAGATGCCCTGGAAGCGGACCGCATCTTCACGATTTTGATGGGCGACAAGGTGGCTCCGCGTCGTGAATTCATCGAGACCCACAGCGCTGAGCTGGATCTCGCCCAGCTCGACATCTGAGGCCGACCGGGTGATTGCCACCAGCATCCACGCATTGGCCCTGATCGGCTTTGCCATGGTTGGGCCTGTGGCGCTGCCTGCCGGCGGAGCCGACGCCAGGCTGCCCGAGCTGCGCCGCCGTCAGAGCAGTAGCGAACCGCTGACGGCACCGGCGACCACAGCTCTGCGTTGCTCACCCCAGCATCGGGCCCCGGTGATCGCCGAGGCCACCAGCGGCCAACCCTTGCGCCTGTTGCGCCAATGGTGCAGTACCAGCGGGCAACGCTGGCTGCAGGTGGAGCTGCCGCTGCCGATCACGGCCGCCGCCAACGCCGCGCAGACTCCCCGTCGCGGCTGGCTACTTGAAGCCGAGATCTGAAGCGCGCCTGCCCGCCTTGAGATGGTTTGCTTCTTGACCTGGATGGGGTCGCGCCAGGAGGGAGTATGGCGAGTGAGCGCTGCACATCGATGTACAGATGGACATCGATGTGCAGCGCTCTTGAGCCGAGTGCTCTACAGCTCAGGCGGCCAGGGCGGCTTCGATGGCGCCGGTCAGTTCGGCTGAGTCGGGCTCCACGTTGCTCTTGAAGCGCGCCAGCACGGTGCCGTCTTTGCCGATCAGGAATTTTTCGAAATTCCAGGCCACATCGCCCGCCGGCTCCGCCTGGGTGAGGGTGCTGTAGGGCTCGGTCTTGGCCCCTGTGGCATGCACCTTGTCGAACAGTTCAAAGCTGGCGCCGTAGGTGGTGGAGCAGAACTGCTGGATCTCCGGCAGGCTGCCGGGCTCCTGGGCCCCGAAGTCATTGCAGGGGAAGCCCAGCACCGCAAAGCCCTTGGATCCGTAGGTCTCCTGCAGCTGTTGCAGTCCGGCGTACTGACGGGTGAATCCGCAGCGGCTGGCCACGTTCACGATCAGCAGCACCGTGCCGCTCCATTCGCCCAGGCTGCGATCGCTGCCCTTAACGTCGCGCACGCTGACAGCGCTGACGGAGATGGCCATGGTTCTCAAGCGTCCAACAGCCCGCGACCCTAGCCGCAGCAGCCCGCGGCTGGGCTGGCCCATAAAATCGGCCTGAGGCGGGCCGGGCCATGAGCGAGACCAATGGCGTCGTGCTGGCCGATGTGGTGGCCCAGCAGCTCCACTCGATGCTGGAGGCCGGCAACTACGACGGCGCCAAGCTGTTGCTCCAACCGGTGCAGGAGGTGGATGCGGCGGAAGCGATCGGCAGCCTGCCGCGCACGCTTCAGGCCCTGGCGTTTCGGCTGCTGCCCAAGGATGAGGCGATCGAGGTCTATGAATACCTCGACCCGGGCGTGCAGCAGACCCTGCTCGAGCGCCTGCGCTCCGGCGAAGTGCTGGAGCTCGTGGAAGAGATGTCGCCCGATGATCGGGTGCGCCTGTTCGATGAGCTGCCGGCCAAGGTGGTGCGGCGGCTGCTGGCTGAACTGAGCCCTGCCGAACGGCGTGTCACGGCCCAGCTGCTGGGCTACGAGCCCGAAACCGCCGGCCGTCTGATGACGACCGAATACATCGATCTCAAGGAGTTCCACAGCGCGGCCCAAGCGCTGGAGATCGTGCGCCGCCGCGCCCGCGACACCGAAACGGTGTATTCGCTGTATGTCACCGATGGTTCACGTCATCTTACGGGGATCCTGTCGCTGCGGGATCTGGTCACGGCCGACCCGGACGCCCGCATTGGTGATGTGATGACCCGGGAGGTGGTCAGCGTGGCCACCGACACCGATCAGGAGGAGGTGGCCCGGGCGATTCAGCGCTACGACTTCCTGGCGGTTCCCGTGGTGGATCGTGAGCAGCGCCTGGTGGGGATCGTCACCGTCGATGACGTCATCGACGTGATCGAGCAGGAGGCCACCCGCGACCTCTATGCGGCCGGCGCTGTGCAGGCCGGTGATGAAGACGATTACTTCCAGAGCAATCTGTTCACGGTGGCCCGCCGCCGGGTTGTGTGGCTGCTGGTGCTGCTGCTGGCCAACAGCGGTACGGCGGCGGTGATCGCCTCCATGGATGGGGTGCTGCAGCAGGTGGTGGTGCTGGCGGCGTTCATTCCGCTGCTGATCGGCACCGGTGGCAACGTCGGCGCCCAGAGTTCCACCGTGGTGATCCGTGGTCTCAGCACCCAGCGGATCCAGACCATGGGGCCTGGTCTGGTGATCGCCCGCGAAGCGATTGCCGGTGCCCTGCTGGGGCTGCTGATGCTGATGGTGGTGGTGCCCTGGGCGGGCTACGTGTCCCAGGGCAACTGGCTGGTGGCCTGGGCGGCTGGGTTGGCCCTGGTCGCGATCACCACCTTGGCCGCCACCGCAGGGGCTGCCCTGCCGTTGCTGTTTGACCGCCTGGGCCTGGATCCGGCGCTGATGTCGGCGCCCTTCATCGCCACGGCCACGGATGTGGCCGGGGTGTTCATCTATCTGCACATCGCCTCAGCGCTGCTGCGCCACGCAGGCTGAGCTGTTTGCAGGGTCTTGGCTGCGCTTCCCCGTGGGGCTTTATGAGAAGACTTCACACTTCTTCAGGTTAGGCTTTACACAACTTCAAGAGCCCGGCCGTGGTCGTTGCGTCAGTCGCTCCCCTTGGTTTGGATACCGTGGACTCCGCGCCCGGAGAGCCCCGGCCTCATGTGGCGAGTCGTGCCGCCACCGGCGGCAGCGCCCCCGACGGTGACCTGGTGCGCAGCTACCTGCGCGACATCGGTCGCGTGCCCCTGCTCACCCACGAGCAGGAGATCACCCTGGGCCGTCAGGTGCAGGAGCTGGTCGCCCTCGAGGAGCTGGAAGCTGAACTCGAACTGCGCGCCGGCGGCAGCAAGCCCAGCCCCGCTGAGCTGGCCAAGGCTGCCGGGCTCACCCCGGTGCTGCTCAAGCGCCGCCTGCAGGCCGGCCGCCGCGCCAAGGAGCGCATGGTGGCCGCCAACCTGCGCCTGGTGGTGAGCGTCGCCAAGAAATACACCAAGCGGAACATGGAGCTGCTGGATCTGATCCAGGAGGGCACCATCGGCCTGGTGCGCGGCGTCGAGAAGTTCGACCCCACCCGCGGCTACAAGTTCTCGACCTACGCCTACTGGTGGATCCGCCAGGGCATCACACGCGCGATCGCCGAGAAGAGCCGCACGATCCGGCTGCCGATCCACATCACCGAGACGCTCAACAAGCTCAAGAAAGGCCAGCGGGACCTCTCGCAGCTGCTGGGCCGCACCCCCACCCTCACCGAGTTGGCCGAAGCGGTCGAGCTGCCGGAAGAGGAGGTCAAGGACCTGCTCTGCCGTGCCCGCCAGCCCGTCTCCTTGGAGACCAAGGTGGGCGATGGCGACGACACCGAGCTCTTGGACCTGCTGGCCGGTGATGGTGAGCTGCCCGACGAGAAGCTCGATGGCGAGTGCCTCAAGGGCGACCTGCGCAACCTGCTGGAGCAGCTGCCCGAGCTGCAGGGGCGCGTGCTCAAGATGCGCTACGGCATCGGTTCAGCCGATGGCGTTCTGGAGGAGCCGATGAGCCTGAGCGCCATCGCCAAGGAGCTGGGCATAAGCCGCGACAAAACCCGCAACCTCGAGCGCAAGGCGATCGAAGCGATCCGCTCCCGCTCCTGCGAGCTGGAGGGCTACCTGGCAGCCTGAGGCCAGCGGTCAGGCGGCGGCGTGGCGATGGGCGACCCCTCTCAGGCAGCAGCAGCCATCCCTGTGGACACCTTGCAGGCCCTTGGCCTGGCCGGACGGGTGCAACTCGAACTGCTGCGCCAGCACTGGTTGGCCACCCTGGCCGCGGCCAAGGCCCCCATCGATGAGGCCGAGCTCAGCCTGCAGGTGCAGAGCTACCTGGCTGATCAGGGCCTCAGCTCAGCCTCGAGGGTGCAGCACTGGATGCAGCAGGAGGGTCTCAACCAGAGCGAACTCGCCATCCGCGCCCAGCGCCATCACCTCTGGCTGCAGGTGTGCGACCAGCATTGCGGCAAGAAACTGGCCAGCCATTTCCTGCAACGCAAAAACGATCTCGATCAGGTCGTCTACACCGTGCTGCCCATCGCCGAGCAAGAGCTCTGCTCCGAGCTCTACATGCAACTCAAAGAGGGGGAGACGACGTTTGACGCGCTGCTGCAAAACCTGCCCGCGCACCCGGAGCTGGGCCCACGCGGGCAGCAGGGGCCCGTGGCGCTCTCCGACCTGCCCGAGGGTTTGGCCCAGCTGCTGCGGGTGAGCCAGCCGGGGCAGCTGTGGCCCCCCAAACCCATTCAGCAGGGTTGGATTCTGGTGCGCCTCGAGGAAAGCCGGCCCGCGGTGCTCGATCAACCGCTGCGGCGGCGGCTGTTGCTGGAGCTCGGCCAGGAGTTGTTGAACCGGGACCAACCCAACCCAGCGCCTTGACGTGCTGCCTACTGTCGGGTGGACCAGGTTAAAAGCACAGAGCGTGCCGCCCCTTCAGCTGACCCTTGCCCTGCGGGTCTTGAAGGCATGGGCACCGTTCTCCGACTGTGAAGAAGCCACACAGGCCCGCTTGGCTGATGCGCTTCAGGCCCTGAAGCTGCGGCCCGGCCAGAAGCTCTACGACTACACCGCGCTGCCTCCGGGTGTGGCCCTGGTGGCCCAGGGCCAGCTGCGGCTGCTGAGCCTCGATGAACGCAACGAACCGTTCACCCTGCAGCGCCTGGGGCCCGGCGACATGGTGGGCCAGGTGGGGCTGCTGCGCGGCGTCACTGGCCAGGCGGTGGCAGCGGCACTGCCCAGCCAGCTGTGGCTGATGCCCCAGCAAGCCTTTCTGGAGGCCGTGGCGAGTGATGAGGGGCTGCAGCGGGCCCTCGCCCTGCCCAATCTGGAGGAGCTCTACGCGGTGGCGGCAGCCAGCCCCTCGCCGCGCACCCCCGAACGGCTGGTGCTGCGCGACTGGGCCAGCAACCAACTTACCGAAGCGGCAGGCCGCCAACAGGTGCTGCTGGTGCCCCCTGGAGAGCATGGCTTCGGGGCTGATTGGGGGCCTTGGTTGCTGAGCAGCAGCAATGTGGCGGGCTTCAACCCTGGCGATGAACTGCTGGGGCCGCTGAAGCTCAGCGTGCGCGGCAAGCTGCCGGCCCGTCTGATCTCCAAACAAGCCGCCAATCCACCGGCCGCGCGGCCAGCGGCGCTGGTGGTGGCCCCCGAGGCTGGCGCCCTGGAGGCGCAACCTGCCGAGGCCGAGCTGCTCGAGCCCGACTGGCAGGAGAGCTCCACGGCGATCGTGGCGATCGAGCAGCAGCAGCAGGCACTCGAAGACTGGCCGCTCTTTTGGGCGTTGCGCAGCAGCGTGCGAGCTTGATCGAGTAGCTGGGGCTCAGCGGCGCCAATGCACACTACGGTGCTGGTGGGGCGCGCGGCAGTTGTGGGATCGCTGCAGGGCGCCAGCGTCAGCTGGGGTGTGGTGCCAGTGAGGGCAGCCAGTTGCTCCAGCAGCGGAGCCACGGCTCCATCGCCCGTTGGCACCACCATGGTGAGCAGGGCGCCGCTGTGCAGCCCGCCGGCCCAGCCCTTGAGCTGATCGCTGGCGCTCTCGAGCGTGGGCGCGCTGAGCTGGTCGCTGCCCAGGGCGAGCGATCCCTGCCCGGCCGGCAACACCAGCACCAGAGCCCCATAGCCCTGGCCGGGGCCCTGGCGACTGAGCAGATCGCTGAGCTGGCGCAGGCCGCTCTGATCGGGCTGGAGCAGCAGCAGCTCGGTGCGCTCGGGGATGGTTTCGACCAGCTGCTGCCAGTTGGCAATGCGGGTGTCGAGCACCAGCAGGGTGCGGTCGGCTGCCTCGGCAGCGGATGAAACGTTGCCTGAGCCGCCGCTGCCTTGAAGCTGAAGCTCCTCCAGGCTCGAGTGCAGCACCACGCCATCGATGGCGGCGGCCTCGCGCTGGGCCTGCATCCACTGCAGCTGCTGGATGACCCGCTCGAGGCTGCGGCCCAGCTCGGCATCGGCGCCGATGGGCTCATTGGGTTTCCACTCGGCACCCTGGGGCTGGGTGAATCCCTCTAATCCACCGGCAGGAGAATCAGTCCGGCCCTGCACCAGCTCGGAAGCGGGATCCAGCGGTCGGAGGGTGGGGTCGATCGTGGACGGTAAACTATAACGGGTGACTCCAATTTGCCAGAAAAATGGATGGGGAGCATGAGCTTGAACACCCAATCTCACGTTGCCCTGACCGCCTGATCGACGCGTGAATTGTTCAGAAAACTGATCAAACCCATGGATTCACCGTCGCGACACCCGTCGGCTCGAAGTGGCTCAGATTTCGGGTGACCACGGTGAGTCCATGCTCCAGTGCTGTGGCAGCAATCAGCAGGTCGGCGCCGCCATGGCCGATGCAGGCCGATAACTCGCCCCAGCGCCGTGCCACACCCACATCAACAGGCAGCAGGCGATCGCTGTAGAGCCGCAGCAACTGGTCCAACCAGCTGGCCAGTTGAGCCGCAAACACCTGATCGGCAGCCCGCTTGCGGATGATGCCGCGCTCGATCTCGCCGATGCTCACTACGCTCAACAAGCAATCCTGTTGGCGCTGACTGCTGATCCAGGCGACGACGCCTGGATCCCGCTGACGCCGGCGCAATTCCGACAACACCATCGTGTCAAGCAGGAACATCACTCAGCCTGCCTCCAGATCGCGCGCTCTCGCCGATAGGGGTTCAAAGCCTTCGTCGTCCTGGGGCATGGCCAACAGCAACTGGCCCAGCGAGGGGGCGCTGAGCTGATCGAGGCGCATCAGGCGCTCATAGTCGGCAGCCGACATCACCACGCTCACCCACTTGCCGCGGCGTGTGACCTTCTGGGGCACACCCATCGCCGCCGCGTATACCACAGCACTGAAGCGATTTTTAGCGTCTTGAAGGGTCCAGACGGCGTTGGCCATTGATCTGGCTAGATGATCTGTCTAGCCTAGCCTGAGCCGTGAGGTGCAGGCACTGGCTCCATCAGCCCGCTCGAGCCGCACCAGCAGAACTGCGCACCTCAAGCCAGGTTGACTAGAATTATGGTCGGTTCAAAGAACTGGGTGGTCATGGGGCAAGACGTGTCACTCACAGCGGCCAAGGCCCATCTGGCTGGCCTGGTCCAAGCTGCCGAAACAGGTGAGGTCGTTCACATCTCCCGCCATGGCAAGCCTGTGGCCGTGCTGATCTCCGAGCAGTCCTACATGGACCTACAGACTCTGCAGCGCGGGAAGCGTGTGTGGGATGCCATTCAGACCTGGCGCGACGCAGCCCGTGCACGCCACGACGACGCGTGGCCCCTGGCTTCCGGTCCCATGGGTGTGAACGACGTCGAAGCCTGGCGTGATCGCTCCAGCGGCCGCGAGGTGCAGCTGGGGTGAAGGTCCTGCTGGATACCAACGTGCTTTCTGAGCCGTTGCGGGAGCGCCCCGATCCCGCCGTGATGGCCCAGCTCGAGCATGGTCAACACGCCCTGCACACAGCCAGCGTGGTGATCCATGAGATCAGTTATGGCATCCATCGCTTACCACAAGGTCGCCGGAAGCAGCGGCTCAGCAGTTATCTGGACGGGTTACTGCGTTCCGGCCTGAGCGTGCTGCCCTACGACCAAACAGCTGCGCTCTGGCATGGGCAACAACGGGCCAAGCTGGAGGGCCATGGCCGACAGCTGTCCTTTGTCGATGGACAGATCGCGGCCATCGCCGCAACACAGGGGCTGGTGCTGATCACGCATAACCGCGCTGATTTTGAGATCTTCGAGGGCCTTGAGGTGGTCGACTGGTTCTCCGGTCTCTGAGACGCCGGGAGATCAGAAGAACTGATCGAAATTGTCGAAATCGACGGCTTTGAAGTTGCCGGCCTGCACCTGCTCCATCAGCCGCTCGAGCTGCACCCAGAGGGCGCCGGCGGTGCCCAGCGACAACACGAACGACACCAGCAGCGCCGTGCCAGAGGCAAAGCCAAACACCTGCAGGCTGCCGCCGATGAACAGAGTGATGCCCAGGATCACCCCCGCATAGGACAGTCTCAGCTCCCAGGTGCCCAGGGGAAGCAGGGCGAGGCGGTCTTGCTTCCAGCCCTCGAGCTTGTTTTGCACCATGCGGGCAAAGGTGAGGCCGCACAGCACCCCGATCGCCAGGCCCAGCCCTGCCACCAGGTAGGGGGGCTGCTGGATCGGCGCGTACTCCAGAAAAATGTCGTAGGCATCGAAATCGCCATAGTCGCCGGTGGCCAGGTCCTGGGCCGCTTCGCTCAGGTTGATCGGGGCCAGGGCCATGGGCGGACGCGCAGCTGCTTCCGCTGACCCTAGGCGGAAGCCACGACAGCCGAGACCGCCCGATCCACCTAAAGTGATGTCACTGACATTGATGTGAAGTCGAGGTGCCCGGATGGTTCAGGTCACAGCACGCCTTTCCGACGAGCTCAGCGCGGAGCTCGACGCCGCAGCCCAGCATCTCAATCGCTCCAGGGCGGTGATGATCCGTCAAGCGATCGAGTACTACCTCGACGACATCGAAGACCTGGAGCAGGGAGTGGCCTCACTCAAGGACCCTGCCGATCCCGAGCTTGACTGGAGGGAGGTGCGCCATGCGCTGCTCACTGCGGATTAAGCGCTCAGCCGCAAAAGCCCTTGAGGCGATTCCCAAGCACGAACGGCTGCGCCTGATCGAAGCGATTGACAGATTGTGCGAATCGCCAGGAGCAGGCTCAGCGCTCAAGGGTGAATTTGAAGGCTTGCGCAGGCTCAGGGTCGGCCGATACAGGATCGTGTACGAATGGCGGCAACAGGAACTGCTGATCCTGGTGGTGCGGATCGCGCACCGGCGTGAGGCCTATCGCTGATGGTGCTCACGCTTGAACATGGCGTTGCAAGCACTCCGGCGCCAGCAAAGCAATCAACACGCGCTCCTGATCGCTCATCTGCTGTGGATCGAGACCAACGGGGTCGCTCAGAGGTCCTGATCAGTGCCAGACAGCTCCTTCCCAGCTGGGCGGCTGGCACGATTCGGGTTCAAGGCCAGCTCAAGAACGGTCTCGAGGCGGATCACCCGACCGTTGAGGTGATAAATGCGGCGCTGCTGCTCGCGCATGAGCTGGGCCATCTCCTCCACCTTGCCGTTCATCCTGATCACGGTGGTGAGCGCCGACAGGATCCTGTCGGTGACGCTCATCGCTAGCCGTATAGAGAGGCTCGAACCTCAGCCAGGGCCAGATCCAGTGTCTTTTCGGCCTGGGCCGTGCTGGCGACCAATTGGCAAAGGACCGCATTAAGAGCCTCATCAGGCAGGTCTTGGCCCGACGTGCTGGCGGCGTAGGCAGCGCCCGCTTCCCGGAAGAACTGCCCCAGAGACAACCCCATGCTGCTGGCCCGATCGGCATAAGCCGCTTTTTCTGCCGGCGTCATGAGCACAGCCACGCGCTCACTGGCGCGCTGCTCAAGAGGCTTGTGAAGCCTGACCATGCCAAAACCTGCACATGATCAGCACATGTTAAGACGTGGATGTCAAGCCGCCAGCGGGTTGAGGCGCTGCAGCATGCCGCCGGCCAGGCGACGTGGGGAGAAGGTGCGGCGCAGCAAGCCCAGCAGCTGCCGCAGGTCGTCGGTGTGCAGGCGGTCATCGCGCACCAGGGTGAGCAGCAGGCGCTGGCGCAGGCTGGTGCCCTCAGGCCCCAGCAGCAGCCGCAGGCCAGCACCGGCCACCGGGATCAGATCGGTGGGGGCGCCGTCGTTCTCAACCACGGCCAGCAGATTTTCAAGCCGCTCGATCTGCAGCCGGCCCTGCTTGTCAAACAGCACCTCGAGCAGCTTTTCGCGCATCTCGGCGGTGTCGCCGGCCAGCAGCCGCCGCGCCACGTAGGGGTAGGCGACGCGGATGATGCGGAAGCTGGGATCGAGCCGCAGGGCCAGACCCTCCTGGCTCACCACGGCGCGAATGATCAGGGCAAAGCGGGCCGGCACCCGGAACGGGTAGTCGTACATCAACTCGCTGAAGCGATCAGTGATCGCTTTGAAGTTGAACGAGCCGACGTTGTCGCCCAGGGCGCCGCCGAGCACCTCTTCCAGGGCCGGCACGATTGGGGCCAGATCGGTCTTGGGGTTGAGGAAGCCCAACGCCACAAAATCGCGGGCCAGCGCCTCAAAATCGCGGTTGATCAGATGCACCACTGCACCGGTGAGGGTGAGCCGGTCGGCGTCGCTGATCGAATCCATCATGCCGAAATCCACATAGGCCAGATGGCCCATGGGCCCGGTCTTGCCCGGCAGGGCAAACAGGTTGCCGGGGTGGGGATCGGCGTGGAAATAGCCGAACTCCAGCAGCTGCTGCAGCCCGGAGATCACGCCGGTGCGGATCAGGGCCGCCGGATCGAGCCGGCGGGCTTCCAGCTCCTGGCGCTGCTGCAGCTTGGTGCCATTGATCCAGGTGGTGGTGAGCACCCGCCGCGCCGAGAGGTGCCGCTCCACCCGCGGGATCGTCACCTCGGGGTGATCGGCAAACAAGGTCGCAAACCGCTCGGCATTGCTGGCCTCCTGGCGGTAATCGATCTCCTCGAACAGGGTGCGGCCAAACTCGTCGATGATCGTGCCCAGACCAAAGCCCAGGTTCAACGGCAGCAGCGGCGCCGCCGTGATCGCCAGCAGGCGGATCAACACTAGATCGCGCTGCAACACGTAGGACAGGTTCGGCCGCTGCACCTTCACCGCCACCCAGTGACCGTCGGCCAGCTGCGCCTTGTAGACCTGGCCCAGGCTGGCGGCCGCCACCGGGTAATCGGGAAACACCGCAAACAACTGATGGGCCGGCGCCCCCAGCTCGGCCTCGATCGTGGCCAGGGCGATCTGGTGGTCAAAGGCCGGCAGGTCGTCCTGCAGGCGGGTCAGCTGCTCGAGCCAGTCGCGCCGCACCAGGTCGGGGCGGGTCGAGAGGGCCTGGCCCACCTTGATGAAGCAGGGGCCCAGGTTGGTGAGGGTGTGCAGGATGCGGCCCGCCAGCCGCTGCTGCACCTTGGCGTCGGCGCTGTTGCCCTGCACCACCAGGGCAATTACCAGGCTCAGCAGCTGCCACAGCACCACCAGCAACCGCGTGACGCCGATCCAGGGGCGCAGCAGCAACCAGCGCAGGTCGCGGTTGGGGTTGTAGTCGAGGACCGGTTCGGCTGCCAAGGGGTCGGTCCCGCGCGTGGGTGCGACTCTAGAAAGATGGCGCCGCCACTGCATCTGCACCTGCCCGCCCACGGGCGCGGCCGCGGTCTGGCGCCGGCCCTGCGGCAGCTGCTGCGGCAGCCACCCGGCAGCTGGGATCTGCCGGAGCTGCCGGCGATCGGCGGGCCGCTGCTGGCCGCTGGCGCCGTGGCCACAAGCCAACGCCGCTGCGCCGCCCTGCTGGGGGCTGAACGCTGCTGGTTTGGCGTGAATGGCGCCAGCGGGCTGCTGCAGGTGGCCCTGCTGGCCCTGGCGCCGCCTAGCAGCCGCGTGCTGCTGCCGCGCAACCTGCACCGCAGCCTGCTGCACGCCTGCGTGCTGGGCCAGCTCGAGCCGCTGCTGTTTGATCTGCCCTTTGACACCGCCACGGGCCTGTGGCTGCCGCCCAGCCCTGAGCACCTGGCGGCTGTGATCGCCGCGGCCCGCGCCGCTGGGCCCGTGGCGGCGGTGGCGCTGGTGTCGCCCAGCTACCAGGGGCTGGCGGCCGATCTGCCCGCCCTGGCACAGGTGGTGCACGGGGCCGGCCTGCCGCTGCTGGTCGATGGGGCCCACGGCAGGGGCGCCGGCATCGCGGCCGGGGTCGACCTCGAGGTGCTGTCGCTGCAGAAGAGCGCAGGCGGCCTGGCCCAGAGCGCGGCCCTGCTGGCCCAGGGGCCGCGGGTCGATCCCGCCGCGATCGAGCGGGCGCTGCTGTGGCTGTCGACCTCGAGCCCCAGTGGGTTGCTGCTGGCCAGCTGCGAAGCGGCGATTGAGGAGCTGGCGGGGGGCGGCGGCCAGCGCCGGCGAACCCAGGCCCAAGCCGTGGCGGCCCGGCTGCGGCAGCGCTGCAGCGCCTCGGGGCTTCCGCTGGTGCAAACCCACGACCCGCTGCGGCTGGTGCTGCACACCGCTGCGCTCGGCATCAACGGCCTGGAGGCCGACGACTGGCTGCTGCAGCGGGACGTGATCGCCGAGCTGCCCGAACCGGCCACGCTCACCTTCTGCCTGGGGCAACGCCCGCCGCTGGGGGTGAGCTGGCGGCTGCCCCAGGTGCTGCGGCAGGTGCGCAGGGCGCTGGGTGGCCCGCCGCTGGCGCCGCAGGAGCCGCCGCCGCTGCCGCTGGTGGCCGCACTCGCCATGCCGATCGCCATGGCCTGGCGCGCCACCAGCCAGCCGCTGGCCCTGGCCCAGGCCGCCGGAGCCATTGCCGCCGAGCCGCTCTGCCCCTACCCGCCGGGCATCCCGCTGCTGGTGCCCGGCGAGCGCATCGATGCTGCGCGGGCCGCCTGGCTGCAGCGCCAGAGCGCCCTGTGGCCGGGGCAGATCGCTGATACGGTGAGGGTTGTGGCCGCACAGGAGCCGCCCGGGCGCTGATGCCGCAGAGCGATGCCTACCGCTGGGACTTTGTGACCCCGGGCCTGCCCGACGCCGCCTTCCAGCGCGCACCCGGCTTCAACCCCACGCCGATGGAGCTGCGGGTGATGCTGCTTGCCCACCTGCGCCCCACGGCCCAGTCGCTGGTGTGGGACGTGGGCGGCGGCACCGGCGCCCTGGCCCTGGAGATCGCGCGGCTGTTGCCGGGCGGCGCCGTGCACACCCTGGAGCGCGACCCCGAGGCCATTGAGCTGCTGCGCAGCAACCGCGAGCGCTTCGGCATCGCCAATCTGCACATCCACGCCGGCGCGGCGCCGGAGGATCTGGCCCAGCTGCCGCCCCATCCCGACCGGGTGCTGCTCGAGGTGGGCCGGCCCCTGGGTGATGTGCTCAAGCGGGTGTGGGAGGCCCTGGTGCCCGAGGGCCGGTTGGTGATCAGCACCGCCAGCCTCGAGGGGCTGGTGGATGCCACCGACACCCTGGGCCAGCTGCAGGCCAAGGACCTGCAGGTGGTGCAGGCCACCGTGCACCGCATGCAGCGCCGCGGCAGCCAGGCCAAGCTGGCCGCCGCTGAGCCGCTGTTTGTGATCGCCGCCGAGCGCTGATGGCGAGCGCCCCGCCCCCTGCACCCCGCAAGGCCACCTCCCTGGCGCGGCTGCTGAGCGGCTGGGCCGCCGGAGCCTTTGGCTTTGTGGTGGTGCTGCTGGGGGGATGGTGGTTCACCATCGCCGTAGGGGTGATGGTGCACCTGGGCCTGCGGGAGTTTTTCCGCATGGCCCAGTTCAAGGGCATGCGCCCCGCCACCAAGACCACCCTGGTGACCGTGCAGCTGCTGCTGCTGACCACCATGGCCGCCAGCGGGGGGCCGGGTGGCGGCTGGTTTGCCCAGGATCTGGCGGCGGCGGTGCTGCCGGTGTCGGGGGCGGTGATCTGCGGCTGGCTGCTGCTGCAACCCCGCACCGGCACGATCGCCGACGTGGCCGCCTCAATCTTTGGACTCTTTTATCTGGGCTATCTACCCAGCCACTGGATCCGCCTGCGCGAACTGCCGGATGGCCTGGGCCTGGCCCTCACCCTCACCGCCAGCTTCATGGTGGTGGGCACCGACATCGGCTCCTACGTGATCGGCCGGCGGCTGGGACGGCGCCCGCTGTCACCCATCTCGCCCGGCAAAACCGTCGAAGGCGCCCTCGGCGGGCTCGCCTGCTCGATGCTGGTGGGCGTGATCGGCGGTGTGGCGATTGCGGCCACGGCTGGCCCGCGCGCAACGGTCGCGTTCACCCCCGCCCTGGGCCTGCTGGCCGCGGCCGTGGGGGCGGGCCTGGGTGCCGTGGTGGCGCTGATGGCCCTGGTGGGCGATCTCACCGAATCGATGATGAAGCGCGACGCCGGCATCAAGGATTCGGGCGATGCGATCCCGGGCCACGGGGGCATGCTCGATCGCATCGACAGCTTTCTGTTTGCCCCGGCCGTGGTCTACGGCCTGGTGAGCCTGGTGCTGCCCTGGCTCAACGCGGGCTGAGCTCAGGGGGAGACCCGGGCCTGGCCGCTGAGCTGCAGCATGCCGGCATCCACCCAGGCCCGCTCGATCGTGATCCCGGGATCCATCGGCAGCCGCAGCAGGCTTTCCCCGGCAGGGCTGACCAGCTCAATGGTGCCGGCCGCCGCCCGCACCAGCACCCGCAGCTCCAGCTGCTCGCCGGGCTGGCTGCCCCGCAACACAAACACCAGCTGCTGGGCCTCGATGCGCAGCGCGTGCAGGTGCAGCGTGCCGAACAACTGCTCCGTCAGCAGGTCGGCCAACCACTGCCAATGGGAATTGGCAAACAGGCAGCTGAGCCCTTCAGCGTTGAAGCTGAGCTGCCCCTCGACCTGGAAGGGCTGCTCCAGCTGCAGGGGCTGGCCCTTGAGCAGGTTGCCCATGTGCACGCTGATGGCGCTGCTCACCAGCTGCACCTGCTCGATCGGCAGGTGCTGATACACGGCGCGACGCGCCAGCAGCTGCACCCCCTCGAGCCGGCCGCGCAGCAACCCCAGCGCCGAGCCCTGCAGGTCGATGTCGAGGCTGTCGACGCTTTGACACTGCTGTCGCACCCACAGCTGCAGCCCACTGGCCAACAGCTGCATCACCGGTCCCCATGCCTGCTTGTCTGATGCCATCAGGCCGAGTGCTGACAGAGTTCTGCCCAGGCCGCAGCGACCAGGGCTGGTTGATCGAGATGGGGCAGATGGCCGCAGTGCTCGAGCTCCCGCACCCGTTCTCCTAACAGAGCCAGGGCCGCCCGCTTCTGGGGCGGGCGCAGGATGCGGTCATCGCGGCCCCACAGCACCTGCAGCGGCTGCGGCGGCAGCGGCTCGCCGCAACCGGCGAAGCCACCGCTGCGGGCAAAGCGGGCCAGCGCCTCGGCCCAGCCCGGGGTGGCCAGATGCAGCGAGGCGATCTCCAGCTCGGCCGGCCCCACCGACGCCTCAGGGTCGGCAAAGGCGCTGCGGCAAAGCCCCCGGCGCACCCCCGGCAACGCCAGAACCCGCACCCCCAGGCCATCGAGCACGGGCGGCAGCGGCATCGGCCGGCCGGTGAGGCCCGCCGGCGCCAGCAGCAGCAGGCGACTGATGCGCTGCGGGCAACGGCGGGCCAGCTCCACCGCCACCGAACCCCCCATCGAGGCCCCGATCAGGCCCACGCGCCAGGCGCCCGTGGTGCGTTGCAACTGCTCGAGCAGCGCCTCGAGATGGCGCAACACCCCTGCAGGGCAGTACGCGCCGTCGCGCTCGCGGGGGGTGAAGCCGAAGCCGTAGAGATCGGGCACCACCAGGGTGTGGTGCGGGGCCAGCAACGGCACCAGGCGCCTGAACTCCAGGCAGGAGCTGTCGAACCCATGCAGCAGCAGCACGGGATCGGGGGCGGGGGCCGCAACGCCAGCAGCCGATGGCACCAGCGCCACCGGCCACTGGGCCCCCTCGGGCTTCAGCCCCGGCAGCGTCCACCATTGCACCGCTGCGGCCAGAGCGCGGCCGTCGGGGTCGAGCAGGGTGCGGGCCGCCTGCTCGATCAGCGCGCGCCCCGTCATCGCTGGCGCAGGCGTTGCAGGGGTCACCACAGCGTTGTCAACCGGGCCCACTCACGCCGTGGTTTCGCTGGGCACGCCGGCGGTGGTGCTCACCAGGGCCGCTAGCAGATCGGCAGGGCTCACCGCAAAGGGCAGATGGTGCAGATCGGAACCGGGGCGGCAGGCGAACGCGCAGACGTGCTGCAGCTCCGCTAACGAAGCCTGGGCCAGCCCCAGATCGGCCAGTGTGAGCGGCAGCGCCAGAGCGGTAAACAAGGGAATCAGCTGCCGGCGCGCCTGGGCGGCGAGCTGGCTGCCTCCCAGCACCTCTTCGAGGCGCAGCTGCACTAAGATGCCGAATCCCACCTTCTCGCCATGCAAGGGGCCATGGCAGGCCGGCAGCTGGGTGAGCCCGTTGTGCACCGCATGGGCCGCCACCGTGCGGCAGCGGGCACCACCGATGCCACCGATGAGGCCGGCGGTGAGGCCGCAGGCTTCAGCCACCCGCACCCAGGCGTCTGACGCAGGATCGGCCAGGGCCGCTTGGGCATCGAGCAACAGCTGATCGCGCAGCACCCGTGCCATCTGCACCGCCTGCTGGATCAGGCCATCGCCGCTGGCACCGCTGCTCACCGAGGCCTCGTACCACTTGGCCATGGCATCGGCGATGCCGCTGGCCAGGGTGTGCGTTGGGGCCTGGCGCACCAGGCCGTGGTCAAACACCAGCAGATCGGGGCAGCGCTGCAGCGCCACGTCGTAGCGAAAGGCGCCCTCGGGGGAATACACGTTGGCCAGGGCCGTCCAGCCCGCACAGGTGGCGGCGCTGGTGGGCACGGTGACGCAGGGCAGGCCCAGGCGGTCGGCCAGCAGCTTGCCGGCATCAAGCACCTTGCCGCCGCCGATCGGGATCACACCTTCGCAGCCGTTGGCCGCGGCCAGCTCGGCCAGCTCGGCCAGGGCTGGATCGCAACAGTCGGCCCGAAGCAACGCCGCCACAGGCTGCAGCCCTGCCTGCAGCAACTGGCTCGCCAGCTCGGCCCGCAGGCTTGCGGTGGCATCGCTGCGGCCCAGCAGCAGGGGCCGGGTGCAGAGGGCCGGGATCAGTCCCAGCGCCTCATCCCAGGCACCGCACCCGCGCAGCACCCGCTCAGGAGCTATGGCATGGGCCGCAGCGGTCATGCCGTGATCCTCGCTCACACGCTGGCGAGCTGAGGCACAGACGGCGTTTCGACGCCCTGCTTGCGAATCACCACCTGCTTGTCGGCATCGATGTCGACGACCGCGGCATCCCCCTCGCCGATGCGGCCACTGAGGAACTCCTCAGCGAGCGAATCCTCGAGCAGGCGCATCACCGCACGCCGCAGCGGACGGGCGCCATAGCTGGGGTTGTAGCCCTCGTCGACGAGCCGCTCCTTGAAGGCTTCGGTGACGGTCAAGGCGATGCCCTTCTCGAGCATGCGGCCGAAGACCTCCTTGAGCATGATCTCGGAGATCTCCTTGACCTCATCGCGGCTGAGCTGGCGGAAGACGATGATCTCGTCGAGGCGGTTGAGGAACTCGGGCCGGAAGTACTGCTTGAGCTCCTCGTTCACCAGCGAGCGGATGCGGTTGTACTGGGTTTCCTCCGCATCGCCGCCGCCGAACTCGAAGCCGAGGCCGCCACCCCCCTTCTCGATGACCTTCGAACCGATGTTCGAGGTCATGATGATCAGGGTGTTCTTGAAGTCGACGGTGCGGCCCTTCGAATCGGTGAGGCGACCGTCTTCCAGCAGCTGCAGCAGCAGGTTGAACACATCGGGGTGGGCCTTCTCGATCTCGTCAAACAGCACAACGGTGTAGGGGCGGCGGCGCACCGCTTCGGTGAGCTGACCGCCTTCGTTGAAGCCCACGTAGCCCGGGGGCGAGCCGATCAGCTTGCTGACCGTGTGCCGCTCCATGAACTCCGACATGTCGAGGCGGATCATCGCCTCCTCGCTGCCGAAGAAGTAGGCGGCAAGCGCCTTGGTGAGCTCGGTTTTGCCCACGCCAGTGGGGCCGCTGAAGATGAAGCTGGCGATCGGGCGGTTGGGGTTCTTGAGACCCACCCGGGCGCGGCGGATGGCCCGTGACACGGCCTTGACGGCCTCGTCCTGGCCGATCAGGCGCTGGTGCAGGGTCTCCTCCATGTTGAGCAGCTTCACCGACTCGCTCTCGGTGAGCTTCTGCACCGGCACGCCGGTCCAGGAGGCGACGATCTGGGCGATGTCTTCCTCGGTGACCACCGGAGCGCGCTCGCTGTCGCCGGCCAGGAGGGCGGGGGCGGCCGCAGGATCGGCGGGGGCGGCGGCGGCTTCAGCCGACTCGGCTGCAGCCGGCTCCTCATCTTTGCGGGTCGCCAGGATCGTGCGGATCTGCTCGCGCAGCTCCACCTCCTTGTCGCGCAGCTCACCGGCCTTGGTGAAGTCCTGCTCGCGCACCGCGTCTTCCTTCTCCTTCTGCGCCGCACGCAGCTGCTTGTCGATCTCCTTGGCAGCCGGTGGAAGCTTGGAATTGAGCAGGCGCACGCGGCTGCCGGCCTCATCGATCAGGTCGATGGCCTTGTCGGGCAGGAAGCGGTCGGAGATGTAGCGATCCCCCAGGGTTGCCGCCGCCACCAGGGCCTCGTCGGCGATCTTGAGGCGGTGGTGGGCTTCGTAGCGCTCCTTGAGACCGCGCAGGATCTCGATCGTGTCGTCGACCGAGGGCTCACCCACCATCACCGGCTGGAAGCGCCGCTCAAGGGCCGCATCGCGCTCGATGTGCTTGCGGTACTCATCGAGGGTGGTGGCGCCGATGCACTGCAGCTCGCCGCGGGCCAGGGCGGGCTTGAGGATGTTGGCGGCGTCGATGGCGCCTTCAGCGGCACCGGCCCCGATCAGGGTGTGGACTTCGTCGATCACCAGGATCACGTTGCCCGCACCGCGGATCTCCTCCATGATTTTTTTTAGGCGCTCCTCAAACTCACCGCGGTACTTGGTGCCGGCCACCAACAGGCCGATGTCGAGGGTGAGCACCCGTTTGTCTTCGAGGATGTCGGGCACATCGCCGCTGTTGATGCGCTGGGCCAGGCCCTCGGCGATGGCGGTCTTGCCGACGCCGGGCTCACCGATCAGCACAGGGTTGTTCTTGGTGCGGCGGCCCAGGATCTGGATCACCCGCTCGATCTCGGTCTGACGGCCGACCACGGGATCGAGCTTGCCGTCGGAAGCCTGCTGGGTGAGGTTGCTGCCGAACTCGTCGAGGGTGGGGGTCTTGGTGGAGCCCTTGCCGCCGCCGTTGCCGGCTGCCACCTCGGCGGTCTCGCCGAGCATGCGGATCACCTGAATGCGCACCTTGGCCAGGTCGACACCGAGGTTTTCAAGCACGCGCGCGGCCACGCCTTCACCTTCACGGATCAGCCCCAGCAACAGGTGCTCGGTGCCGATGTAGTTGTGGCCGAGCTGGCGCGCCTCCTCCAGCGAGAGCTCCAGCACCCGCTTGGCCCGGGGGGTGAAGGGGATCTCCACAGCCACGAAGCCGGAGCCACGGCCGATGATCTTTTCGACCTCAACGCGGGCGTCCTTGAGGTTGACCCCCATCGACTTGAGCACCTTGGCGGCGACGCCCGTGCCCTCGCCAATCAGGCCCAGCAGGATTTGCTCGGTACCCACAAAGTTGTGTCCGAGACGTCTGGCCTCTTCCTGGGCCAGCATGATCACCTTGATGGCCTTCTCGGTAAATCGCTCGAACATGGCCGGACCAACGCTTGATGACTCCAACCTATCAGGGTTGACCGGGGTGTTGTGATCTGCGGCGGAAAGCTGGCAGAAGCGCTGCTGCCAAAGGACTTATCGAGGTAGTGAGAGATACTTCAACAGCAAAAAGTAGGGGGATTAATCGACAAGAAATGTCGGTTTTCCCTACCTGGGCGGCAGCGGTGATGGGTCAAGCCGCAGCCATTGGATCAGGGCGTCGTCTCCATTGCGGTAGTAACCGCGACGAACACCCGCCACGCTGAAGCCCAACCCGCTGTAGAGGGCAAGCGCCGCCGGATTGGTCGCCGCCACCTCCAGGGTGGCGCGGCTGGCACCCTGCTCCAGGGCCGCTGCCAACAGGGCCGCCAGCACCTGACGACCCAGGCCCTGACGGCGATGGGCCGGATCTGTTGCCACCATGGTGATGTGCAGCTCATCCACCACCAGCCAGCCGCTGGCCATCGCCAGCAAGCGCGCGTGATGCCACAGGCCCAGCCCGGGGCGTCGGGGATCCTCAAGCTCGCGCTGCCACTGCGCCGGGCTCCAGAAGCCGCCGAGGGCACGCTGGTCCAGGGCCAGCACAGCCGCCAGATCAGCGGCCAGCAGCGGCGCCAGCAACGGATTCCGTACATTCATGTTTTGCCGGTGTCGGTGCCGCCCCAGCCATGGTGATCTCCAGCCAGCCCGCTGTGAAGCCGGCACCGTTTGAGCCGGGTCAGGACCTCAGCAGCCCCAACCGCAACCTCACGCCGGTGGGCACCACCCTCGATGGCGCCGGGCGGCTGCAGGTGGGTGGTTGCAGCCTGAGTGATCTGGCCCGCACCTACGGCACACCGCTGTATGTGCTGGATGAGGCCACCCTGCGCGCCACCTGCCGGGCCTACCGCGAAGCGCTGGCGGCGCACTACCCCGGCCCCTCGCTGGCGCTGTACGCCTCCAAGGCCAACAGCTCCCTGGCGATCAGCGCCCTGGTGGCCAGCGAAGGCCTGGGGCTCGATGCGGTCTCGGCGGGTGAGCTGCTCACCGCCCTGCAGGGGGGCATGCCGGCCGAGCGCATCGTGCTGCATGGCAACAACAAGTCGCGCGACGAACTGGCCCTGGCGGCGCGGGCGGGCGTCACCGTGGTGGCCGACAACTGGCGCGATCTGGAGCTGCTGAGCGAGCTGGCCCCCGAGCTCTCAGAACCGGTGCGGCTGATGCTGCGCTTCACCCCCGGCATCGAGTGCCACACGCACGAGTACATCCGCACCGGCCATCTCGACAGCAAGTTCGGCTTTGATCCCGACCAGCTCGAGACCGTGCTGCGGCACCTGCAGGGCTGCAGCTGGGGACGCCTCAGCGGCCTGCATGCCCACATCGGCTCGCAGATCTTCGAGCTGCAGCCCCACCGCGATCTGGCCGGCGTGATGGCCGACGCCCTGGCCCTGGCCCGCAGCCTTGGCCATCCCGTGGTCGACCTCAACGTGGGCGGCGGCCTGGGCATCCGCTACACCGCCAGCGACGACCCGCCGAGCATCCAGGAGTGGGTGCGCACCGTGGCCGAAGCCGTGGTGGCCGCCTGCACGGAGCGGGGCCTGGAGCTGCCGCGGCTGCTCTGCGAACCCGGTCGCTCGCTGGTGGCCACCGCGGGGGTGACCCTCTACACCGTGGGCAGCTGCAAGCCGATTCCCGGCATCCGCACCTACCTCTCGGTCGACGGCGGCATGAGCGACAACCCACGGCCGATCACCTACCAGTCGCGCTACACC
>Ga0194129_10002278_pt1 | contig 29178 bp, 28 predicted proteins | sample TA2KigCa35mmetaG_FD_150862 | JGI IMG/M metagenome (GOLD analysis project Ga0194129, IMG submission 150862) | Freshwater microbial communities from Lake Tanganyika, Tanzania - TA2015038 Kigoma Deep Cast 35m | ecosystem: Environmental > Aquatic > Freshwater > Lake | place: Tanzania: Lake...
ATATCCATATCAACCTAGTAAAATAAAAATACATAATGACCCTCCTGTTAAAGAATTAATTACATATGAGGAAATACAAAATGATAGAAAAAGTCAATTTGATAAAGATTTTTCAAAAAGACAAGAAGAATTCGAAGATTTTATGGCTGTGAAACCTCCACCAGTACCTGAATTTGCTGATCCTGTGGGTAAAACTGATAAACCAATTAAGGAAATGGATAAAATCATAAAAGATATGCAAGCCCAACGTAATTATGAGGTTGAACAAATAAATAAAAGTTATAATCATTATAACACTAATACTAGTAATAGTAATAATAGTAATAGTAATAATAGTAATAATAGTAATAATAGTAATAATAATAAAGTGGATAATTGGTTGAAACCACAAGAAACATCAGTTAAAAGTGAAAAATTTCAAGGTCATACAGAACAACCACAGAATTATAGTAAATTTAAATTTTTAAATGATTTAGACCCTGCATTATCACCAAATAATTCTAAGAAAAATGTGTCATTTAGTAATAATAACCAAATTAAAACATTTATATCAGAACCCTTTATATCAGAACCAATTATATCAGAAGATGATGAAGATAATAAATTATTTTCCAAATTTAAAAAAATTAATAAAAAAGAAGACAATATAACACTTCAAGTTCAAGAGCATACATTTAATGATGAAGACAGACTTGTTAAGCTAGAGAGAAATATGACATATTTAAATGAAAAAATGGATAAAATACTTGCTTTACTATCAAATAAATAAATATAGATATTTTGATAATTCATTACTCAAAATATCTAGTAAAAATTATAACATAATTAGTTTAATAATATTACTATTATTATTTAGTTACTAATTGTTTAAATACCTTCTCTCCGCGTTCATTTGTCTCATATGTTCCAATTTGAACAGGGACAATGGATGGGTCTTTTAATGCAGCTTCATATGATTTAAAGTCATAAATATTTAAAACCTTATCACTAATTCTACGATATACATATTTAACTCCATTAATGGTAACTGGTTTACCTCGCCATTCTATCGCTATTTTATTTGCTTGTACAGTTGTGTCATTTTGCTGCTCTGAATAATCAGGGACATATGAAAATTTATCGATAGATGGATCACCAAAATTGACACATTTTCCATTTGAATAAATATAGCAATCAAATGCAGATTCTTTAATGGCTTCTGTTAATTGGTTTGTTAAATTTGCTTTAATTTCTGAAATTTCAAATAAATATTGGTCGCTTGTGAACGGAATTTTAGGAACCGATTTACTTAAATCCTTTCGCTTTAACTCAATTGCCTCATCTGATTTCAATTGAGCTTCACTAAAAACCATTAGATAAACAAATACTTCAACCGTTTGTAGTGCCGGAGGTAAATCTTTATGACTGCAAATACGTCTAGCACGACCGATGACTTGTTCTGAACGAACAGGATGCCAATAAGGATCCATTAAATGAACATAACGGGTATTTCTCAAATTTATACCTTCTGAACCAGATGATGTAATCATAAAAATTTTTATTACTTCACCTATGTTATTATTTCTATGTTTAGATTTAAGTACTGAACTAATACTGTCAGGAATATCATCCCATTCTCCGTTATATATTTTTCTTACAATTTCTTTTTCCTCAACTGTTTCTGTTCCGGTGTATAAAGCATAAGTGGGTTTACCTAAGTCAGCTTCTGGTATGTCTATTACCCATAACCCAAGTGGGTTCTTTTTAATTTTAAATTGAGTAAAACCATTTTTATTTAAAACAAGTGTAAAAAGTCCGATTCCCTCTGCTGTTCTAAATTGACTATATACCAAGTGAAGTCCTTGATATTCTGGGTCTTGAATATTTTCAAGAATATTTAAGAATTTTGGGCTATATACTTGAAGCGCTTCTGGTGTAAAAAAATCGTTAGAATGTTCTTCCATATCCTTAAGTTTATTTTGAAGACGTTCCATATATGTGGTTCCGCCAATATCTTTTAAAACTTCATCACCCTCAATCTCACCTTCACGATCATCAGCAACGTCTTGTTTTGATTCTATTTTCTTTCCTTGTTTAAGGACAGCCATAATGTCTGTTTCTTCTTCCTCTACTTTTGCTTCTTCCTTTGCTTCCTCTACTTTCGCTTCCTCTTTTGCTTCTGTCTTTTTAGCTCTAATGGGAATTGGTCTTTCCGGAATAATAAAATTACAAAATAAACGAGAAAAAATACGATATGTTGATGCCTTATCTTCATAATCTTCGGAAACTCCTTGCTTAGGTTTTTTCTTTTCAAGTTTTCTTTCTTCTACACGAGCAGCCTCGTATATTTTAAACTGCATATCGCTCATAGGAATTCTAACTATATGGTAATCTACTCCTAACTGTTTATTGAATCTTGGTAACAAGCTTTCTTGAGCACTTCTGAAATAAGAAGATAAACCCAAAATTCTGCGCTTTAACGCATCACTGTTTTTAATTTTTCTGGTTGTTTCGTCTACATATCTTGATACAAATTCATCAAACGAATCAGGTAATGCTTTTCTATATTTTATCTCAATGCCATTAGGTATAATATCAATATCATTTCTTCGAAGAATACTTATTATTTTTCTCTCAAAATCATCGTCAGAAGAGAATTCTTTGTCAAACTCAAATTCTCCGCTTTCAGTTTTCTTTGAATTAGATACACCTTGATAACCAGATTCCTTTTTAATTTTATTTTTAAAACCAAATGGATTTCTGGTTATTGTTAAAATTTTACTTGCTGGCGAATAATCTAAATAATCGAGAGTTTTCTCTCCAAGTAAGAGTTCGTGAAGTGATTCTTTGTCAATTTTCTTTGTAGTTTGGACAACTAATGGTATTTTCCAAGTCTTAATGTATCCTCTTAATATGTTAAAAAGTATAGCGAATTCATTTGGATAATTAATAACTGGTGTTCCTGTTAATAATACTATTCTTGCGTTTTTGGCACTTAAAAGCATTTCGTATAATTTTGGAGCTAAATTTAATGGCAAATGTTCTTTCTCTCCTCGTTTATCCTCTTTAATTGGTTTTTCTCTCTTAAGTTTGTTTACAATTCTACTAATAAAATTATGAGCTTCATCAATTATTGTAACAGTATTATCAAATATATTTTTTGTATATCCTGATGTCATTTCTTCTAAACGTTTCTCACGTAAACCGTTGTAATTTATAAATGTATATTTTTGTCTTATCATTTCGTTTAATTGGTCTTCTAACATTTTTTTATTTGTGTCGCTTAAATCGTCATAATTAGATTTTTTCTTAATATTCACAAAAAATGCTCCTCCTTGTCTACGAATAAATTCTTGAGGTAAATTTAAAACAGCTGACATAGTTTTAAGTGATTCGGGGTTTGTTTCAAGAGATATCCATTCCCAAAATTGATTTTTTTTATATAATAAGTCACCACATTTTTTTAACTCGCCTACATAATTTGCTCTCAACGATGCTGGAGTCATAATAATTACATTTTTAGAATCTTTCATTCCTTCTGCTATCGCTATACTTGTACACGTTTTACCTGAACCTAAACCGTGATATAAAAGTAACCCTCTATAAGGAGTATAAAGGTTCATATAGTCTCTAACAATTTTTTGGTGAGTTAATAGAGAGAAATTAGATGAAGTTTTTCCGATCGTGTCACAAGATATACTCTCTTTATTTTCATCTAATTCACGTTTATATGGCTCGAATAATGAATTAATGAAATTAACAAAAATCTCTCTATTATTCATAATATAACTACCAACTTTTATGTTAACGGGTGGAGACCTTCTCGGAAGTCTTTTAGTTATTTCAGTATCACCCATTTCAACTGCTACTTCAGGACCTAATACAGCTATACCTTTTTCTGGTTTCTCAGTTTTTCTCTTCTTTTCTTTTGGAAGTTTAACTGGAATTACGTCAGTTTCTTCTGGTTTTTTCTTTGGTTTCATCACAAATTCTTCAGGTAAATCTTCTTCTACTATAAAGTTTACCTTTTTCTTAGGTTTCATCACAAATTCTTCAGGTAAATCTTCTTCAGGAATTCTTGCTTGGTCACCTTCTTCCTCTTCTATAATTAGTTTTTTTGTGGCTTCTATTTTTTTTGCCTTTTTTGGTTGAACTGGCTCAGGTAAAACTTCAAATACTTTTTCTTTCTCTCTTTCTCTTTCTTCCATTTCAGCAGCAGGTTTAAAAGTAACTTTAGTCTTTTTACTTTCAGCTAGTTTTTTTAATAATGCTGCTCTATCATATCCTTGTTCAGTTCTATCTATTATTAATGGACGACCAATGGCTTCTTTTTCTTCATCTTCATTAATATCAATACTAACCGGTAAAATTCCCTCCATTTCTTGAATTTCTGATATTTGTTCGCTTAAATCCATTACACCTTCTATCAATTCTTCCCCAACCGTTTTTTCAACTTTCTTTTTTCTTGATGGTTCTGCCTGTGGTTTTCTTGGCTTTTTCTCTCCTTTTATTACAACAGCAACACGTTCTCTTTCTTGTACATTAGGTTTAACCATCATTTGTTGTTTTAATTGTTCTAAATGATTCATCGCTTATATAATTTAAATATATAAATTTTTGTATTTTTACATATCAATAAGTATTTTAAAATAAAAAACTTAAAAATAACTAAACATAACTTAATTATGTATAAATTATAGTTAGTTTGGTTTTATTATTTTTTTACTTATGAATCAATAAATTTACCGTTGGCGTCAAATTCTTACATAACTGAATTATTTTCAATTTATACGTGGGGAGATAAGATAAAAGGGTCTGTCAGAAAATATGAAAAATTTACTGCCACTAAAAATGAATCTACCTGCATTTACAGTTTTAATGATAAGAACTTTACTAGCTTAGATGATATGTTAGATTATATATTGGAATTAAGACGCGAATGATTCAATTGACTTAATGGCTTCATTACATGCTACTTGTTCAGCCTTTCTTTTAATTTTATGTTGGCCTTCACCCATAAATATTAATACCTTATTATTTTCCGCTACATAGTCGTGAATTTCCTTATAACTTTTAAAAAAGGAAATATCTACAGCGTGTTCGTGTGTCAAATGATAAATATGTTGACCTAAACATAGGTAAACACCCATTCTATAACCTGTTTCAATATCGTGTTCAATTTCTAAATAATGTGGTGTAACCTTAAACTCTTTTTGGATCTTAACCTGAAGAATATTTTTGTAATTATCGTCATTTTGAATAAGAGCAACCCAGTCAATATGAGTTTCAAAAATGCGGTTAATAAATTTCTTAGCCATTTTGAAGCCAGGACTTTCGTCGTCTAAATTATTTTCGTCATTTGCTAAATCGCTATGGGTTTCAAAATTAAGGAATAATGCGCCAATAAATGACTCGAATAAGCAGCCAAGTTTCTTTAAATTGGATCTTATTTTCTTTTCCTCAGCGTGTTTAGAGAGAATAAGCCATTTATGTAAGCCCATTTCAAGTGCGATTTTACCGATAGCTTCGTTCTTTACGATTGCGATTTTCTTTTCGGTCATAAATCCTTCATTTTCTTTAGGAAATCGTTTGTATAAATACAATTTAGTTACACATTCAAGAATGCCGTCTCCGAGAAACTCTAATCGCTCATTTGATTTACTGCTTAGAGGAAGACAATCAGATGGTCTTTCAACAATGGTAATATTTTGCTGGACATTTTCGTAACCAGGTCTTTTTGTATAAGATCGATGAACAAATGCGCGTTGATATAATTCTAATTTACGAACAACGGGTGGTAATCCATATTTAGAAAGAATAGATTGAACTTCGCTCAATGTAATCTTAGTGTTTAACGGATTGTAAGGATTAAATACTAATCCCTCGTCGGTTCTAATTAAATCGTCGTCTCGTTCTTGCTTAACTTCTGTCATTTTGTTATAGTATATATGGTATGAATTCTTTAAATTATTTTATAAAATTGAATATTATATATTATTTTCCTAAAATGGCTTAAAGATATTGCGTGGTTTATAGATAATATGGAAGAATGGCGAGAAATCAGAGATTTTCCGAATTACAGTGTAAGTAATTTAGGAAATGTTATGAATAACAAAACGAACAAACTGATGAGGTTAAATTTAAAAGCTGGTTACTACCAAATATGTTTAACTGCCGAAAAAATTAGGAAACAATTTAAGGTTCATCGATTAGTCGCATTAGCATTCATTCCAAACCCCGAAAACAAACCAGAAGTAAACCATAAAGATAAAAATAAGGTAAATAACAATGTTAAAAATTTAGAATGGAATACACGTTTAGAAAATTGTCATCATAAATCAGTTGGTTTGGTTTATAAATCAAATAAAAACAGACCGATTATTCGTTTAGATAAAATAACTGAAGAAATATTAGAAAATTATAATTCAATTGAAGATGCTGGAATATGGGCTTTCAATAATAAATTAACAAGTAATTCTCATAATGGTAGAAATGCTATAGGAAATTGTGTAAATGGTTTAACAAAATCAGCTTATGGATATAAATGGAAATATATTGAAAAAAATAATTTAGAAAATGAAGAGTGGAGAGAAATAGACACAAATAAAATTTTAAATGAAGAAAATATATCGGATAAAAAATACTATGTTTCAAATTTAGGAAGATTTAAGAATAGTTATGGAACAATTATGGAAAATTATAAAATTAACGAAAATGGTTATATTCGTATTTATATTTATAAACAAACATTTGCTTTACATAGATTAGTTGCGTTAACATTTTTAGAAAATCCTGAAAATAAAGAAACAGTTAATCATAAAGACGGTAATAAATTAAATAATAAATTAGACAATTTAGAATTTGTGACAAATAAAGAACAACAAATACACAAATTTGAAATTGGTTTAGGAAATAATTTTACAAGAAAAATTAAACAATATGATTTAGAATTTAATGAAATTAAAACATTTAATTCAATTGTAGAAGCATCTAAAGAATTAAATATAGGAAAGGCTGGAATTAATGCGACATGCTTATATAAACAAAAACATTCAGGAGGATTTGTATTTAGATATTTAGAAGACACTACATTTGATAAATCAGAAAAAGTAAGTGTAAATAAAAATATTGGAAGAAATGTATGTCAATATGACTTAAATATGAATTTAATTAAAATATATAATTCAATAGCAGACGCTTCTAAAAATACAAATATTCATAAAAATAATATATGGGGAGTAATAAATAATTTAAGAAAAACTTCTGGTGGATTTATTTGGAAATATTTAGATTAAATTAAAATAATCATTTAAATAAAAAATAAAATATTAGAGTAAATTATAACAATGGTCTTATATTCAGCCGGTAAAGCAGCTCGTAACGCTGCATCAATAGTTAATCGTACAAATGTGTGTGGTGGCCCAAAAAAGGCCGGCACCGCACCACGTGTCGGTTGGTATTTAACTAACAATACTATGTTAATGGGAGCACCTCAAAGTGTTCCCTTGTTCTGTATTCCTAACAGAACTGTTCAAACCCAAAAGACAGGTTACCGTGCAACAATTGGTGGCAACATGGGTTAAGTTTTTTATCTATAACTTTTTTATTTTACGATAAATTTATATAATTTAGTGTAAAATGATTTAATAACAATTTAATAAGTTATTTAATACAAAATGCTCATTAAAATTGATACAAGGGAAGCCGCTCTTTTACATTTAATTATAAACCAAGTTGCTGTTATACCAACTTTCAAATCGCTTCAAATTAAGTCTGAAACGTTACCTATCGGAGATATTATTATTAATGATGGCACAGAAGATAAGGTTATTATAGAGAGAAAATCAGTAAACGATTTATTGTCTAGCATTAAGGATGGACGTTATGAAGAACAGTCATATAGATTAAATGGGTTATCTCATCATAATCATAATATCATTTATTTAGTAGAAGGCGATGTAAATCGTGCAAATAGATTTAAAGGTGATAGTCATATTGAAAAACTAACGGCGTATTCAGCTATGTTCTCTCTAAACTATTATAAGGGTTTCTCAGTATTTAGAAGTTTTTCTTTAGAAGAGACGGCAAATATTATATGTAATATGGCTTATAAAATGGGCAAAGATTTAACTAAGAAACCTTACTACCAAAATAAACCACAAATTCCAGCTACCGATACCGTGTCTGAGACCATAATTGCTGTTAATGAAACAAATTCTAACGAAAATGAGTGCGATACTGAAGAAGTTCAAGCTTCCGAAAAGGATTACGTAAATGTTATTAAAAAAGTTAAGAAAGATAATATTACTCCAGATAATATTGGAGAGATTATGCTTTGTCAAATTCCGGGTATTAGTTCAGTGACAGCATTAGCAATTATGGAAAGATTTAAAACTATACCAAATTTAATTAAAGAATTAGAAGCAAATAGTGATTCAATGAAAGATTTATCATACACAAATACTAAAGGTCAAGTTAGAAAAATAAATAAAACTTGTATTGCTAATATTGTAAAATTCTTACTGAAAAAATAAAAATATATAATATATGAAAGAGTTATATAATTTGCTTTTATTTATTGCTATTTGTTTTATAATATTTATTTTATTTAGAAGTTTCAATTATAATCCTATGTTAATTGAAGGTATGACAGATGGTTCAGGAAACTCTATAGCTGTATCGTCATCAGGAAACGGAATAGCAGGTAATGCTGCTTCATATGCTGCCTCTTTAAAATCAGCTTCAATTAAAGCACAGGATACATTACTAATTAGTAAATATAGATCAGATTATGAGACAGCTATATTAAATTTAGATGATTTAATTAGTAATTTGATGTTACAGACAGCTTTAAATGTAGACCAAACAAATCCATCGCCAGCTATCAATAAATTGGCACAAATGCAGCAAGCAAAAACAGCATTAAATTCAGTTATGAAATTTGTTGACAGTCAATAAATTCCACCTTTTGAAAAGGTGGAGCCAAAAATAACAATAAATTACCTTCACTCATTATTTTTATTATTTAAATAATAAAAATATAATACTATTTTTGCTCCACTTACCCTTAAGGGTAAAAGGTGGATTAAGGTATATATATAGACACTTCATTTTCCTTGTAATATCCTTTATTAACTAAATTTTGCGTATATTCTGAGCCTCCCCAATTTGGATCCATTGGGTTAGGACTTACTGGTGCTTTTTCTTGTGCTACATCCATCATATCGAGTGGTGTTGTTGTGCCTACATAATATGATGTTTGATCATAGGCAGGATATCCTTTCCAGTTATATGGTGGATCATTATGTGTTGCGTCGACTAAAAGAGTTGGATTTGGATATGCTAAAGATTTATCATCTGGTGTTAAAGAACTTTCCATAATAGGGGGTACTTGAGACGCTATACCAACAGGTGCTGCCGCTGATGGTGGTAATCCAGCTTGTGGTTCAGTTACACTTGGTCTAGCCTTATAAACATTATTACCTTGAGCGTCATAACTGGATTGAAGATATAAAACAGGACATCTTATTCCTTGACTTCGTTGCCAATCTAAAAACTCTGTATAATCTTCTAAATTATTAAATTCAATTGGATTTACTCCAGGGACTTGTGCTAATTTTGAATTATATAGATAAAATTTGGAATCTTTTTGAATAAGTAAATTAGGACATCTGGCTTTAGATGTTATATTTGAAAATCCTTCAGCATATTTAGGGTCAGCACATCTTGCGTAAAAATATAACCCTACCATAAATACCAATATAATTAAAAGCATGTTAAGTGTCATTATATATTTATGTTGATATTATTTTCTGTATATTTTATATAATGGTTTATCTGGATATTAACAGTAAAAATTATAATGGAGGAAAGCCTAGTCGCATTGAAAAATTTAAGGAAATTTTAAAAAATAAAGACACAAAAATATTTGTTTTAATTTATATGGAAGGTTGTGGTCCGTGTAATGCGACGCGTCCAGAATGGTCTAAACTTAAAAATGTTTTATCAAAAAATTTTTTAGATGACCCTAATATCGCAATTGTTTCTATAGATAAAGATTTAGTAGGTAAGGTCGAACATTTAGAAGAAGCAAATAGCTTTCCGACAATGCGTTACGTTGCAAATTCTGGAAAAAAAGTTGAGACTTATGAAGATTCTGACATATCGAATAAAGATAGAACAATTGATTCGTTTGTTGAATGGGTTAAAAGTAAAACAGGCGAAAAAAATATAACAAAAATGTCAGGTGGATATAGACCAAAAACAGTAAAAAAAAGAAATCGCACCAAATATGGCGGTAAATGGTCCGCTAAATATAAGCGAAGTATAAATTGTCGAAGACCAAAAGGTTTCTCTCAAAGACAATATTGTAAATATAGTCGCAAAAAATAAATAAGTCTATAATATATGCTACAATATATTATAGAAGCTATATCTGGATTAGTAACTGGACTTTTTTTAGGAGCAACTGGAATACCAGCTACCGGTATAGCATTATTTATTCTCGATTTTTTTAAAGTTTCCGATTATAAGACTATTTTAGGTGCTATATTATTCTTAAATTTATTTCCAATATCTGCTGGTTCAGTGTGGGAATTTTATAAAGCAGGAAAAATAGATTTGAGTATGGGATGGATATTAGTTATATCCACTATGATTGGCAGTTATATTAGTTCTAAATTAGTTGTAAATGATAAACATAAACTAAGCAATAAAAATATTAAATATATTACAGCTTATTTTAGTTTTTTTACTGGTATATTATTTTTAGGCTCAGCTTATTACGATAAAACATAATTATTACTAGTGATTATGTGACCGTTTTAAAATGTAATAATATAATAATATATAATTAATATATTTTTTATTATATATTATTAATTAATTTAAATAAAATTGATTATTTTTAAATGAAATAAACATAAATCACTAATAAAGAATAAAATGGAACACATTTTTAGAGTTTTTGATTACAACGTGTATAACGCTTATGATTCGTCAAGAGAAAATGACGAAGAAAATTCTTTTAAGGATATGAACGCTTTTATGATTCAAATGTTTGGTGTAGATGAAGAAGGCAAAACATATTCTATTACTGTAGATGGTTTTCGTCCATTCTTTTATGTTTTAGTAAATGATAAATGGTCTATTTCGATGAAAGAACAATTTATAGCTGACCTAAAAAATAAGATGGGCAAGTTTTATTCAGAATCTATTACTGAATCAAAGCTTATTAAAAGAAAGAAATTATATGGATTTGACAATAAAAAAGAACATAAATTTATATTTATTGAATTTTCAAGTTTAGGAGCATTTAATAAGGCCAGAAATATGTGGTATTCTTCTTATCAGTCTGGTCATCAACTGCTAAAAAATGGGTATGAGTATTTAGACACTAAAATAATGTTATATGAAGCTAATATTCCACCGCTACTTCGTTTCTTTCACATTAAAAATATTAGTCCATCAGGATGGGTTGCTATCCCTACAAAAAAGGTTTTAGAAAAGAAAAATGAATCGAAGACAGTTAATTGTGACTATGAATTTAGTGCTAATATTAAGAATATAATGCCATTAAATGATAAGGAAACAAGAGTTCCATATAAAATAATGAGTTTTGATATTGAGGCAAGTAGTAGTCACGGTGATTTTCCGGTGCCAATTAAAACTTATAAGAAGTTAGCAACTAATATTGTTGAGTACTTTGAAAACATCGGTGTAGATAAATTTAATAAAGTAACTATTAAAGAAGAATTAAAAAATATTATATTAACTGCGTTTGGTTATGGTTCTATGAATGAAATTGATTTAGTTTATCCCAAAAGACATCCTGGATCAAAAGAAGGAGTTTTACAATTATTTGATAAATGGATTGAATGTAAAGTAAGAAGTTTACAAAAATCAGTTGAATTTGTGGAGGCTAATTCATTAGAATCTATGTTTGAAAAAATATCAAAAGAAATTGATCAAGAAAATGAAGAAGGTGAATGTGAGGATGGTGATGGAGAAGGGAATCAGGATTTTGAATCTCACGCAAATAAAAGTTATACTAAATATGTCAAAGAATATGCCGATAAAAAAGCAACTATTATTGATATCTTATTGGATAAAAAATATGAACGCGAAGGGAAGTTAAATGAATTAAATATATCATTAGGTTCTATATTTCCAAAGCTTGAAGGTGACAAGGTAACATTTATTGGGTCAACTTTTATGAATTATGGAAATAAAGATCCTTACTTTAATCACTGTATTGTATTAAATACATGTTCAGAAATTCCTATGGAGAATTCTGTTGTAGAATCTTATTCAACAGAAAAAGATGTTTTAATGGCTTGGCAACAGTTAGTTCAAAGAGAAAACCCTGATATTATTATCGGTTATAATATATTTGGGTTTGATTATGAGTTTATGTTTAGACGTTCTGAAGAAAATAATTGTGTTGAAGAATTTTTAAGACTTGGAAGAAATAAAGAAGAAATTTGTGGAACAAAGGATAGGGATACTGGCAAATGGAAAATAGAAGAAAGTAGCATTCAAATCGCAAGTGGTCAACACGATTTAAGATTTATTAAAATGAACGGAAGACTTCAAGTTGACTTATATAACTTTTATAGAAGAACTGAGAATTTAACGAGTTACAAATTGGATTATGTTGCGGGTAATTTTATTGGTGATTATGTTAAAAAAATAGAACATAATGATGATAATAATAATAATACAACTATTTCAACAAGCAATTTAACTGGATTATTAGTTGGCAGTTATATTCATATCGAAGAGATTGGACATACCGTTGACTATTATGATGACGGTTCAAAGTTTATCGTAACAGAAATTAATAAAGAAAAATGTCAATTTACGATTAATAATGTAATAAATCCTGATTTTAATAAGAAAATTAGATGGTGCTTAGCGAAGGATGATGTAACTCCTAAGGATATATTTAGAATGACAAATGGAACAGCAGACGATAGGTCGATAATTGCGAAATACTGTATTCAGGATTGTAACCTAGTTCATTATCTTTTCAATAAGTCAGATATTTTAACTGGGTTTATTGAGATGGCAAAAATTTGTAGCGTTCCAATTAATTTCCTTGTAATGCGTGGTCAGGGAATTAAGCTACAAAGTTTAATTGCGAAAGAGTGTCGTGAAATTAGAACATTAATACCAGTTATTGAGAAAGGTGATGCCGATGAAGGTTATGAGGGGGCTATTGTTTTACCACCAAAATGCGATTTATATCTTGACAATCCAGTTGCTTGTAATGATTATGCGTCATTATATCCGAGTTCTATGATTAGTGAAAATTTATCACACGACAGTAAAGTTTGGACAAGAGAATATGACCTAGCAGGAAATCTTATTGAAGAATATGGAGAAAAAGATATAAATGGAAATTACATATACGATAATTTGCCTGGATATGAATATGTGGATGTGCCTTATGATACATATAGATATTTTAGAAAAAACCCTAAGGCTGCTGCTGAGAAAATAAAATGTGGATATAAAATTTGTAGGTTTGCTCAATTTCCTGACGGAGAATCGGCTATTATGCCGGCTATTTTAAAGAAGTTGCTTAAAGCAAGAAAAGATACAAGAAAAATGATCCCAAACCAAACGGACGAGTTTATGAAAAATGTTTTGGACCAACGTCAATTAGCTTACAAAGTAACCGCTAACTCACTTTATGGAGGTTGTGGCGCAAAAACAAGTTCATTTTATGAAAAAGACATCGCAGCTTGTACAACAGCAATGGGTAGAAAGCTTTTAACTTATGGTAAACGAATTATAGAAGAATGTTATAGTAATAAAATTTGTGAGACGAAAAGACATGGTTTGGTTTTAACAAATGCTGAATACATATATGGTGACACGGATTCAGTATTTTATACATTTAATCTTCAAACGCCAGATGGTCAACCAATTAGAGGAAAAGATGCGCTTGAAATTACAATCGAATTAGCTCAAGAAGCAGGAGAAGTAGCAGCAAAGTTTTTAAAAGGACCACACGATTTTGAGTATGAAAAAACATTTATGCCATTTTGTTTATTATCAAAGAAAAGATATGTAGGTATGCTTTATGAGACAGACGTTAATAAATGTAAAAGAAAGGAAATGGGAATTGTATTAAAAAGACGTGATAATGCTCCAATTGTAAAAGATGTATATGGAGGTATTATTGATATATTAATGAAAAAACAAAGCATACCTGATGCGGTTTCATTTCTTAAATCTTGCTTACAAAATGTAGTAGATGAAAAATATCCTATAGAAAAACTAATTATCACAAAATCTTTACGTTCAGGATATAAAAATCCAAAGGCAATTGCTCATAAAGTATTAGCGGATAGAATTACAGCAAGAGACCCAGGTAATAAACCGAGTTCAGGAGACAGAATACCGTTTGCTTATATTGTAGCTCCAGGTAAGAAAGTTTTACAAGGTAATAAAATAGAAACACCTACATTTATTCAGGAAAATAATCTTAAAATAGACTACTCATTTTATATCACAAATCAAATAATGAAACCTATTCAGCAATTATTCGCATTAGTTTTAGAAAAAATTTGGTTAATGCAGAATAAGAGACCTAAGTTACTTAAGTATAGAAAAGATGTAGATGCTTTAAGGGAAAAATATCCAGATGAAGATAAATTTAAGGAAAAATTAGAAGAATTTAGATGTAAGGAAATAAAAGCATTATTGTTTGATGAGTATTTAAGAGAAACGAATAATGAAAAAGAAGGTAATCAAAGTTTGACAAAATACTTTGTAAAAAAATAAATATGTTTATATAAATTATATAAACATATGAAACATACGCATAAAAATAAGAAAGGTGGTTTTTTTTTCGGTAAAAATTCTTATGTAGCGCCATCTACTGAATGTGATCCAAATAATTTAGCATCTATTTCTGGTTCTAATGCTTTACACGAAAATTATCAAAAATGCTGTCCAAAAGGAATATTTGGCACAAAAAATTCTTCACCTTATTGTAAACAACTTGATTTAAATTTTCAATCATCACTTAAAGGAGAGAATGAAGCCAATGAATATAAAGGGTTTAGTCCTGAAGAAAATTACCAAATGAAAATGGAAACAACTGATGCATATGCTCCTAAGAAGCCGTGGTATAAATTTTGGGGTGGTAAAACAATAAAAACAAGAAGAACAAAAAAAACAAGAAGAATAAGAAAAAATAAGAAGCATTCTTACAGACGTAAATAAGTATTTAAAATACACAAATTATAAATAAAATATTACTTTATTTATAATTTATAATTTATAATTTATTTTACACCATAATATTTAATTGTAATAGCAAATTCATTAATACTTTAATGATGATTTACTTGAAGATTGATTAGAACTAAAAGAAGACATCATTTGTTTAAGCATACTCTTAATCTCACTAATACTATCTTCTAACCCATCAACTCGTTCAGAAAGATTAGTTACTTCGTCATCATCATTATCATCATCACTTTCATCGCTCTCATCATCTCCTCCATCAATATAGTCCTCATCATTATCCTCACAATATTCAGACGCATTATCCTCATCGTCAGAATAAGAATCTAATTCAATCTGATTAACCTTATCGGGAATAGGCGAATTTAAATTATGGTAATTGCTATATAAAACATTATAATCGGCAAAGCCCTCTTCACTAAGCTTATACATAATTGCGTCAGGGGATCTATTATGCTTTGAAGAAATTTCATCAATGCTTAAACCCAACAATTCAAATTCCCTTTGAAGGGAAAGAATTTCATTAACAGACCATCTTAAACCAGCTCTTGAATATGTACTCATTTTGTATTATACTATTATACAAAGTGTTATCTTTAAATAGTTTAACAAAATATTATAAAATATTTAACCCTATTTAGGTGGGTCATTTATACTGGTTATCCATAATATAGAATATATCCAAGCTCCTATAAGTATCCACATATTATTAATTATATTAGCCGCATTATAAACAACCCATCTTAGACCCTGACAGTGTGGTGTTGATATCATAAATGGTGACATAATAAAACCAAGCAGAGTATTTGGAACACAAAATTTAATATATAAATGAGATGAAAAGTAATGTAATAGTATCCATACCAAATAAATACCGAACCCTTTTAAGATTATAATTGCTGTATTAAAAATTTTTACAATTCCATTTTCACATAATATTATCATTTTTTTTATTATTTTTCCCTTTGAATTTTCTTCTAGTTCAGTATCGTTTATTTCATTTATTTCTTCGACAGTTAACTCGTGTTTATATTCGCTTATATTATCTTCTTTATTTTCTTTTAATTTACGTGATACCTTACGCATAATTATTTTTATATAAATATCAATCTTTAAATCATATTTATATAACTTATCTTGAGTTACGATATCTACCTAAAGTTCTGTTTAAATAAGATGTCACAAATTCATCTGACATAGATATGTTATTTCCAGAAGGGTCTACATTTGAATTACTTGTCCTTTGATTGTTCGTAAAAAATTCAGTTGAAGCGTTTGAATTATAATCACGAATATCATATCTACAAACGGGACATCTACAGTTACTTCTAAACCAATTCATTAAATTTTCAGTGTGAAATATATGACCACATTGTCTAATAACAGTAACCATATCATTGTCTGTAAAATCATCCATCGATATTGGGCATTCGGTATTTATGGGTCTAGTAATATCAGAATATCTAACGTGTCTAGTTGCCGTTTCAATTTGTGATTGTGTTGGATACACTTCAATTGGTTGTAAAAAACTTTGAAGTAATTGGGTTAATGTATTATCATTTATATTTTGATTTCCGTTTCTGTTGCTTCTATTGGTAGAACCTGTTTGTCTTAATGGAATAGTGTAAAGAGTTTCGCTTACAGTATAAGGCTGAGTATCAAAAAATAAGCTACTTAAACTACTCAATTGATTATTATTAATATTATTCCACATTCTTCTCTCGCCGCTTCTGTTTCGTCTACCTATATTGTTATTAATATTATTAAGATTACTACCTAAATTAAGATCTAATATTTCAATTAAAATATTTCTAATTAATTCATTTGAATTGTTTAGTCTATTTAACGTATTAGTAATCGAATTTATTTGACTAAGGTTATCGTTATACATAGTATTTAAAATACTGACCAATAAAAGTTGTTCATTGCTTAATCTTAAATTATTTGGATTAGATAAACTCATAATAAATATATAAAAAATATGTTTAAATAGATAATTATATTATTAATTATATGGATTTACAAAAATATAAAAATAAAGGTCTTAGTGGACTAACTAACTTAGGAAACACTTGTTTTATTAATTCGTGTATACAAATTTTATCGCATACTTATGAATTAAATAATTTTTTAGAAAATGAATCGTATAAAAAAAAAGTTAAGGATAAATGCGAATCAGCACTTTTAATAGAATGGGATAATTTAAGGAAGATTTTATGGAATGAAAATTGTATAGTCTCTCCAGGTAAATTTCTAAAAACTATTCAAAAAGTAGCACATATAAAAGGAATAGAATTATTTACGGGGTACTCACAAAATGATGTATCTGAGTTTATGCTTTTTTTGATTGATTGTTTTCATACTTCACTATCAAGAGGAGTTAAAATGACTATAACAGGTAATCCAGAAAATAAAACAGACGAGATAGCTATTAAATGTTTTGAGATGGTAAAAAATATGTATTCAAAAGATTATTCTGAAATTTGGAACTTATTTTATGCTGTTAATGTCTCGGAAATTTCCAGAGTAGACAACGGTAAGGTTTTAAGCATTAAACCAGAACCTTATTTTATGATTGACTTACCTATTCCGCCAAATAATAAAAGTCCAACTTTAACAGATTGTTTTGACCATTATGTAGAAGGAGAAATTATAGAAAATTTTAAGGATGATGATACTGGAGAAAACTTAGATATTAGAAAGCGTATTTTATTCTGGTCACTACCGAATATTTTAACTATTGATTTAAAGAGATTTAATAATAAATCACAAAAAAATCAAATTCATATTTCATTCCCTTTAGATAATTTAGACTTATCAAAATATGTAATAGGATATAAAAAAAATGATTACATTTATGAATTGTATGGTGTATGTAATCACAGTGGGTCAACAATGGGGGGACATTACACATCATATGTTAAAAATGCTAACGGAAAATGGTACCATTATAATGACACAAATGTTTCTGAGATTGGGATAAATGAATCAATCGTAACGCCAAAGGCATATATGCTTTTTTATAGAAAAAAATAAAAAGTTAAATTGGATTTAGAAAGTATAAAAACTTGGTTTATCTTTTCTGATACAGTATTAATTTTTTAACTACTTATATAATATAATGGAAGTAGTTAACACAACATCAACAACAGATCCAGTAAATATGTATAATTATTTAAACAGTTACGTAATGAACCCAACTGTGTTAATAATAATAATTTTAATTATTGTAAGTTATTATGTTTTTTCATCTTCTTTAGGAAGTGGAAATTTGGACGTAACTGATAGTTCCAATGGAGGCCCCAATATATTTATGATAATAATAATTGCTGTTTTAGCTATATTATTTGTAATAAATGCTTTACAATACTTTTTCAGCATAAATGTAACAGCTTATATTCAAGGTTTATTTACCCCAAAAACTACGGTAGACATTGTGGTTGATCAAACAACATATCAACCATCACCTGTTCCCGAAATAAAATTTAGAAAACAAGTGTTCAACATACCCGGTAATTATTACAGTTACGATAACGCAAAAGCATTATGTAGTGCTTATGGTGCTAAGTTAGCTACATATGACCAAATAGAACGAGCATATAATAATGGAGCCGAGTGGTGTAATTATGGGTGGTCTGCTAACCAATTGGCATTATTTCCAACACAAAAAAATACATATGACAATTTACAACATATTAAAGGACACGAAAACGATTGTGGAAGAACAGGAATAAATGGAGGTTACATTGCGAATCCCAACGTTAAATTCGGTGTAAATTGTTACGGATATAAACCAAAAATTACTGAAGACGAAGAAGAATTAATGAAAACAACATCACCTTACCCTGAAACAGCTGAAGATATTGCTTTTCAGAAAAAGGTCGATATGTTAAAAAATAATATTGACCAAATATTAGTTTCTCCATTTAACCACAATACTTGGGGAGAGATATAAATTTACTGTATTTCAACAATATTGTGTGTATGGTCAATATTTTCACTATAGAATTGTTCTGAAAAATTACTCCTATTCTTAATAATTAGAAAATAAAAATCAAGCGATGAATATAAAAATACAATAAAAGCTAAAAATCTCATAATTAAAATTATTATTGAATAATTATTATGTGGATATGATAAATTATATAATAATATTTTCCTTAAAAATAAATCACTTAGGCTATAATCATTATTTATTTCTTGTGTTATTTTTTTCCTACAAATTGGACACGAATAATATCTGTCAACCCATTTTTTTAAACATAATTTATGGACTGAACTGTTACACGTACATTCATTAATATAAAATGTCTGTTCTGTCAATTTTATGGTTATTTCTTCATCTTCTATTTTAAGCTGTAAACAAATAAAACACTCGTCTAATTTTGCGTCCGATTTCACGTAAAAGTCCGGTTTCACGTAAAAAATATCGTTATAAGGTTCATAAACCATAAATATCATAATTACTTATATTACATTAATAATTAAATATAAATAATAAATCTTATTTTTTTGTTCTTTTTGTTTGCCTTTTTTTGACATCAATATTTTTTTTCATTTTTCTGGTCATTTTCTTTTTAGTTAATTTAATTTGTGTATTATGTTGCTTTACGAGTTCTAATAATTTATCATGTAGGTCATCATCAATAGTCTCATCATCTTCGTCATCGTGTTCCTTATGTTCAACTTCCTTATAGTTATTACCTCCAATTATCCTATTATTGTATGATAATGTCCAATTAGGAATAACAAGGTCATTAAATAAATCAGAAACTTTATCGCCACCACCAAATTGTTGAGAATTTATAGTCATAATAGGTGACATACCGGCCTTCATCATTATAGAATTAACACTAAAACCACCTGAATGGATTCCTCCTACTTTATCATTATTAAAAACTAATTCATCTGGTCCAATATAATCCAATTCGCTCATATAAATTATTGATATATAAATTAATTATTAGAAAAGCGCTTAATTTCAGGCACCACTTTTATTTCTCTTTTTTGTTTAATATGTTCCATTATTAATTTTACTTGATTTTCATTTTTAATTATCTCTCCAAGTGTCTTTTCTAAATATCTAAATGTTAATGGTTCTGGAACTCGTGTATTAGCAAATTTTAGTCTACCATCACCTATTTGAACAACTGAATTAGAGAGATTATTAGATAAAGCATAAGACATAATATTTTGTTCAAGAGTATTTCTTTTTTCTCTCATCTCTTTCACCTTATCATTCATCTCCTTAAGTTGATTATCTAGTTGAACCCATTGTTTTATTTGATTTTCAAATCCAATAGATGTCATTATTTTACATTGAATATAAAAAATTAATTGAATATATACTAATTTTTTATTTATTTAACGTCTTCTGTGTCTACGAGTATGTTTTTTACCACCTCTTTTGCGTCTAAATGTTTGTTGCATTCCTAAAAGACCAAATGGAACAACTGCTTGACTAACAACTTCGCCTAAAAATCCACCTCTTCTGTGTCTACGACCCGCCTTTTGAACCAAAGCAAGTTGTGAACTATTTGGCATCTGGGAAGGTGAAACAACATTTTGTCCTTGAGCACCAATAATAACATTTCCGGGCACTTGACCATAAGCACCAGCTTGATCCATAGTTCTAGACCATTGATCACCTCCAGAACCGTTAACATATTGTCCATAAGTTGTGGCGGAACTATAAGAACCACCTCTCATTCTATGACTTCTACGTCTATGACTTCTATGTCTTGCCATTATATAGACTAATGAGAATAAAATTTATAGCAAAACATTTGCCTAAAATCTTCCGCATACCTAAATAAATTTAAATTAAATTAGAATATTTTATTAACAACTTGTTTATTCCTTATAATTAAAATCAACATAATTAAAATTGCTAATATCATAATAAAAATTAAAAACACTAAAGATACTATTATGTAAATATATGGATTTATTTCGTATAATATAAAATCAATTACAGGTTTTAATAACATTTTAAACTCTGTTTTGATATCTTCTCTCTTTAAAATATCTAAACATTGTTGGACAAATGATTCTTTCATACTTATACTTATTTAAAATAGTTTTTTTAGAATAATTTTGCGTGTTTAAAAAAATAAATTTTTCTATGTTTTCACTAATATGGAAAATATTATTGAGCCAAATGAAACATTTGATTTTTCTAAGCTTTCTTTAGCGCATCCTGTAGGAATTCAAGGAGGTGCTTATTTTACGAAAATAGAGTTTAACAAAAAACCGTTGTATATTCAAACTTTAAAAAGTTTAACGAGACAAGGATTTGTTAAGACCGGAAAAAAATATTACTGTGATTTAATGTTCGATAAAAATGCTGAAACATTAATCAATTGGTTTGAAAATTTAGAGGAAAAATGTCACAAGTTAATTTACGAGAAAAAAGATTCATGGTTTCAAGGAAATTTAGAAGAGTCTGATATTGAAACAGCATTTAATCCTCTTATAAGAGTTTATAAATCCGGTAAATTTTATCTACTTAGAAGTAATATTAAAAATAATAAAGAAGATTTACCAGCAGTTAGGATTTATGATGAAAAATTAAATCCACTAGAATTAACAGATGTAACAAATGAAACAGAGATTATGTCTATTTTAGACATACAGGGCATTAAGTTTACATCTAGAAACTTTCAGATTGAAATTGATTTGAAACAAGTAATGGTGCTCGATAAAGAACCTATATTCGAAAATTGTTTATTTAAACCAAATAAAAAAAACCAAACATCTTTAGAAGATTTGCCCAAAGATTTAAATTATGAGCCGGCACAGCAAAATATTAATTTAGAAAATGTAGAACCAATTAAGGAAAAATTAGAAACTCTTGATAGTATTAATAGTAGTGATGGTATTGATACTTTAGAAGAAATTAAGCCAATTGATTTATTGGAAAGTCAAGAAAAACCATTAAAAGACATTTCTCTCGATATTGAATTTGAAGATTTAGCTGAAGACATTGAAGAACCTAGTGATGGGCTTAAAGAGATAATTGGTGGTGATTTAAATTTAGATGAAAACCTAAATACCATTACTCTTAAAAAACCTAATCAAGTTTATTTTGAATTATATAAGGAAGCAAGAAATAAGGCAAAAAAGGCAAAAAAGAACGCAATTTTAGCTTATTTAGAAGCAAAGAATATTAAGAAAACTTATATGATCGATAACATTAATGATAGTGATAGTGATTTCGATAATGAAATTGACGATGTTTCAGAAAGTGAATTGGAAGGACTTTAATTAAATAATTGTTTTAATCTTTAGGATAAATTAATATTAATCATAAAAATTATTTTATCATTAATTTTATATAATGAGTGTCTCTTTAAAGAAACTATGGAATGACTACGGAATTGGAGCTATAATTATTTTACTTGTTGTCGCTTATTGTGTTTATGCCTTCGCCGGTTATTTAGGTGCTAAGGGTATGCCTGGTTCTGAATCTAATGCTCAAATGCAACCCCAATATAAAAATACTAATGCCGGTTATTCTGGCGCTGTTAGCCCTTCTGAACCTTTAGGACAAAATGAAGTTTTCGCATCTGCCAACGGTGTCCAAACCTCTATGCCTGGCATTCCTTCTTCTTGCTCCAAGCCAAATATCCAAAATCCTGCTGAACTTTTACCTAAGGATACTAACTCACAATGGGCTCAATTAAACCCCTCCGGTAAAGGTGAGCTTGCCAACATTAATTTGTTGAAAGCTGGATACCATATCGGCATCGATACTGTCGGACAAACTTTGAGAAATGCTAACCTCCAAATTCGCTCTGAACCACCAAATCCACAGCTTAATGTGGGACCCTGGAATACCAGTACGATACAGCCGGATTTTATGAGACCACCTCTTGAGATAGGTTCTGGATCCCAATAAATATTTTTGTGATGATATTTTTTAATTAATTATCAAAATCTTTATATTCATTATTTTTACAAATATAAATATTTTGGACTCTATTTTCATCTGTGATTTTTTCAATATTTTTACATAATTCAGTTAGCCAATCATATTTATCTTTAAATACATCCTCTTGTAGAATCCTAATTATAGAAAAACCATTTTCATTAGCACATTTCATTTTATATAAATCTCTCTTTCTATTATGTTCAGGTGTTTTCCATTTGGCAACTTGTTTCCAATGCTGAACTCCATCTTGTTCGATAATTATCTTTCTCTCTTCAATTACAAAATCAAAAGGTAAATGTTTCTTATCTTTACACCAATCAACCTTATATTGGGTTTTTAATGATGGATATTTTCCACTCAATATTTTATTTAATTTATCTTCTGTTTTATATCTACAATTCGGACACCAAGAACCATCAGTAATATGACATAATTTACTTGGAAATTCATTGCCACATTTATCACAATCAAATATAAATTGTTCAGCACTGCTTTTAAACATTTCAATAGGGTTCTTTTTATTTTTATTGGACCAATTTTTACTTCTCTCTATTGAAGCAAATGATTTATTGAAACAGTTAATACAATTTTTATCTGTCGAACACATTATTTTATTGGCACAATAATTACAAAGGTTTCCTCTTGTTACATGACTTAATTTTTGTTTAAATGTATGATTACACTTTGGACAATCAAATAAATATTCCTTATGCGATTGTTTAAATACATCTTTTGGTAAATCAAAATTTTTATCCGACCAATTTTCAGAATATTCAACTGACGCAAATGATTTATCAAAACATATTTTACAATTACTTATAAAACTACATAATTTTTTATTAGCACAATATGGACACCATCTACCTAATTTAAGATTGCTTAAAGCAATATCAAACGGATGCCCACATTCACAATCAAACCAAAATTTCTTATGTGAATTCAACGCAACCTCATTCGGTTTAATAGTATTTTTATCAGACCAATATTTGGACTTTGGATGACTATCAAATGTCGTCATTATTTAGATATACAATTTAATTTTAATTGTGTATCTAATTCAATTATTTAATTTATTTAAAAATATTAAATGAATTATAAATTATTTTCTATATCTTCTTGTTTTTTTTACGTTATGTTTTTTTGATTTAGATTTTCTTTGTTTTTTACTTTTTCTATTTCTTTTATTTTTTCTACGTTTTCCTCCATTACTATAAGACGCAAATACATCATTAACTATATCGTGTTTTGAATACTCTCTGCCATTGGAATAAAAAAGATATTCAGCATCTATAGCATCATCTAATGTTTGCCAATTCATATTAAACGGTGGTTGCCTTGCAATTTCAAGATATTTGTTAATTAATTCATCTTCTAATTCATTTTGGTCACCATTAGGTCTTTCTTCAAAAAACATTTCTAATTCATCTTCTTCAAAACCCAGTTCATTTAATACATCAATTTCCTCATCATCATCATCATTGTTGTATTGGTTATAATTTATAAAATTATTGGCATTTTGTTGGGGTGCTCCTCTTCCTCTCATATATTATATAAAAACATATTAAAAATAATATAATAATAAATTATAATGAAATATTCAGTTTTATTTTTTCTTTTTGCTTTTCTCTCCACTTCTTTTGGAGATAATATGTTTTTAGATAAACCTGCGCCTCCAACTGATATGAAAGATATGCTTAATTTAACAACTGGTGGTCCTTATACTTATTCGCAGAGTCAACATCATTTTTATGGTACCGGTTATGATGGAACGTATATAGATACTTATGGGTGCTGTTCCGGTCAATCTGGTTCCTGTCGCAATAATCCTTCTTGTCAATGTAAAGTTTCTGTTGGACCTTTGCCTCAAGGAACCTATACTTTAGGAAATATGATGACATTTAAAGGAATGCCTTATTGTTATGAGTTATATCCTTATTCATCAAATAATATGTGTGGTCGTTCTGGATTCTTAATTCACGGAGGAGGTTGCTCAGGAAATCCATCAGAAGGTTGTATTGTTATTGAAGACCAAAATATAAGATATAAAATTAAAAGCGGAGCAACATTAAAAGTAGTATCATAAATATTTATTTTGTTTTCATTTTAATAATAATAAATATATATGGGAAAACATAACATATTTTTTTATATATTCTTAGGATTTATATTTTTCTTATGCCTTATAATTTACTATCAATCAGACGCTTTTGATTTGAAATGTATAATTGCTACAAGCGATGGTAATCGTTATTGTGTTAGAGAAAGAGAGAAAATGGAATTAGCTGCGAATCTTTTAGCGGATGTTACACAAAAAATGAAAGACACTGTTTTATATTTAAAAGAAAAACAACCACAAGATCCACGCACCAAAAGACTTGTCGAGGGATTTAATCCCAAAAAAATATCAGAAACTTTACCAACAAGCGAATTAACAGCTTATAGTGAAAATAAAGGAGAGAAAATAGCATTTTGTTTGAATCAAAGAAAAAATGGAAGCAAATTAATTGACATAAATACGTTAACATTTGTAGCTCTTCACGAATTATCACATATAGCAACCGAATCAATTGGTCATAAACAAGATTTCTGGCAAAATTTTAAGTGGATATTACAAAATGCAAAAGAAGCAGGAATATATTCACCTATAGATTATAAGAAGTATCCACAAGAATACTGTGGAATGGATATAAATGATAATCCTTATTATGATTTAGTATAAAAGGTGATAAAAAATTGATTTTTTTCTAAATAATATATATAAATGGAAGGTCCTCTTAAGCATCTTTTTCACGCGTTCATCATTACAGTTATTCTTTACTTAGTAATGAGATTTGGATTAAGACAATCACAAACTATGTCTTTAAATAGAAGTTTAGTTGCTGGTGCGATAGCATTAGTTTATATGATATTTTTCGGCCACGGATTACCAACTCACATTAACAGAATTTAATAAAAACATTTGTTTATAAATAAATTTAAAATAATAATTTATTTATATATATGTCACAATCAATATCTTCAATGGAAACAATAAACGACCCTTTAGATAATATAATATATAAGGTAAAAAAATTAGTAAACAATAGGGTTGATACTATTTATGTTTTTTATGGAAAAAAAAAAAGGGAAACTGATAATGAAAAAATAATAAGACAAATATTTACAGATGAAGAATACGACGATATTAAAGAATATAATCCTAAAATTGTTTTTAGTGAACAAAGAATCCATCCTGACGATTCGATAGCAACAATTAAAATTAAAATACTTAATGCGATGTCAAGAGAAGATATTTCACTAGAAGAAATGTATTTATTTTGTAGAAAAGTTGAAACCTTAAATTCTGTAGCGGTTTATCAGTCATTAACACAAAATAAGAAAATTGCTTTAACAAAGATTCGTCTTGAACAATTTATTGATAATATAGTTTCAGATTTAGAAGGTAATAAAATTACGATTTCTGAGGATAAAGATATCTATACATATGACGATATTTTTGAAATGAAATTAGATAACAAAAAATTCATTTTGAATAAAGTATTAGGACAGAAATTTTTCATAGTTGAAAATGAATATCCTTTTGTATGTAACCCATTTGACGTTAAAGAATATGACAAATTTTTTGAACAATACTCCCGTAAATCTCTCTCAACGCTGAATAATCATTTATTGCTCAATATGGGAAATATTGTTAACAATAGCATATACCTTTGTTTAGCAAATGATGTGTTAACTTATGTTGAAAGCAACGATATTTCAGAACAAACTACATTGAAAATTTATTACCCTTTTATATACAATAAAAATGTTAATTCACTTGAAGACTTGGAGAGAGAAAGAGATAAACTGATTCAAGGAAATAAAAAATATAATAACGAAAAAACTATTAATTCATTTAATGCAATCAGTATGTTTTATGACGTTTATGATATGAGAAAAAAAGACTTAAATTATATCAGTAAAGGAATTAAGTTTATAAAGGCTGTTATTAAACCAGAGTTTAATGTTAAAATACCTCTTGAAATTATTTTTAAAGTTGTTCACGCTACGGAATCAAACCCATTAATAAAATACAATCCATCTTCTAGACAGGAAAATATTTATAGGTTATACGCTGATAAAATTTCCACCGATGGTCGAAAAATACCTTACCTTAAAAAAGCAACAATATTTAAACTTATGAAGACAATTGGAAAGTCAAAATCTGTTTCAATTTACGTCGAAACAACTGAATCTCAAACGATTAATTGTGAATTTGATGAAGAAGGGTACATAACAATTACAGCTGACTTTAATTCTACAATTAATATAGTTGAAATCAATAATATATTTAAACAACTAATTAATCCTATAATTCAAGAAATAAAATCTGTTCTTGAACAAAGCGGATATAAATTAAGTTTATTTGATAGTTTAACTGACGATAATGTGGAAATTAAGCAAATGACATATGAAACACAAATTTCCATATCGAAACCATTTGATATTGAGAAAAATAAAGGCTGTATTTATAGTATTTTTGTAAATGAGACAAATACTTTTAAAGGAAAGGGTGATAAATTTAGTTTGCGCTTTAAACGCGTTTCAAACTTTAGTAAATTTACGAGCCAAGAAGCATTTATTCTTGAAAAAGCAAACCAAGGTTTAAGAGGCGAAGAAATAATTCAAGCTTTAATAGAAAATTATCCTGACGAATTAACATTTGAACAAGCGAGAGAAATGGTAAGTAAAATTGCGAATGAATTAGAAGTTGAGAGAGGGGTTCGCAAATCTGATATTAAAATTAAAGAAAATCCTGGATTTAGAACTGATATATCATTAGATTTAGAAACTGCTACACTTAAAATCGTAACTGAAAATATTAATAACTTAAATTATTTATATACTTTGCCTATTTATTTGGATACGATGGTTCGTTTAACTCAAGATAAAAATTCGACACGATATCCGGTAGCCGAAATAAATAGACTTTGTGGTGCTGAAGAAATTGTTGATATAACATTTCCCGAAATTACTTCTTCAACAGAATCATCCGCATTGGAAGGAGAAGATGCCGAAATTGAAGGAGACGAAACTGTTGAATATACTAGCTATGTTGATGTTTCTGATGAAAACAAACCTAAGGGAGCATTTAATTTATTATTTGATGAAGATGACGATGGATCAAAAGATAATATTACTCCTGAAGGTGGTGCTAATTCATCTTCAGAAGAATCGATTACATCCGAGTCATCTAATGGTAGCACGCCTTTTGTAGTTGAAGCTCAAGTGGAAAAACCATCATCGTCAGAAAAATCATTGGAATCTTTAGAATCCATAGCATCAGAAAGGGTTACTAGTCCAGTTGTAGAACCTGTAATAAAAAAAGGAACAACACCAAGTAGTTCTGAAGAATCTTTAGAATCCATAGCATCAGAAAGAGTAACAAGTCCAGTTGTAGAACCTGTAATAAAAAAAGGAACAACACCAAGTAGTTCTAAAGAATCTTTAGAATCTATAGCATCAGAAAGAGTAACAAGTCCAGTTGTAGTTGCTAAGAAAGAAACAACACCAAGTAGTTCTGAAGAATCTTTAGAATCCATAGCATCAGAAAGAGTAACAAGTCCAGTTGTAGTTGCTAAGAAAGAAACAACACCCAGTAGTTCTGAAGAATCTTTAGAATCCATAGCATCAGAAAGAGTAACAAGTCCAGTTGTAGTAGCTAAGAAAGAAACAACACCAAGTAGTTCTGAAGAATCTTTAGAATCCATAGCATCAGAAAGAGTAACAAGTCCAGTTGTAGAACAGGTAATAGAAGAAGAACCAGAAGAAGTAATAGAAGAACCAGAAGAAGTAATAGAAGAACCAAAAGAAGTAATAGAAGAACCAGAAGAAGAATCAGAAGAACCAGAAGAAGAACCAGAAGAAGAACCAGAAGAAGAACCAGAAGAAGAATCAGAAGAACCAGAAGAGGAACAAGCTAGAAATATTGATGGAATGAAACTAAATAAACCTTATTATTTTCA
>Ga0194129_10002279_pt1 | contig 29166 bp, 24 predicted proteins | sample TA2KigCa35mmetaG_FD_150862 | JGI IMG/M metagenome (GOLD analysis project Ga0194129, IMG submission 150862) | Freshwater microbial communities from Lake Tanganyika, Tanzania - TA2015038 Kigoma Deep Cast 35m | ecosystem: Environmental > Aquatic > Freshwater > Lake | place: Tanzania: Lake...
AAGACCCTTTTCACCAATTAATCCTTCGTTGTCTCTTAATATATTTAAACAATTTTTGAATATACTTGTGAGTCTTGATTTATTATCATTTGAAATATCTTTCATTTGAGTAATTTTTTGTATTTCAGTCATTGGAATACAAGGTCTTTTCGCATTTTTATGCTTATCATAATCGCACTTTTGTTTGAATGATTTCTTGCATAATTCGCAAATGAGCATTTTTCCAGAATCTAATTTCTCTGACATTATATATTATAAGATATTATTTCTTTAAACTAAAATAAATCAATTTTTATAATTTTTAATAAAAAAAGCATTTTTTACTTTCCCAACTAAATTATTTTAATCCAAGTCCGGAACTCTTTTTTTTATTTGTGATTATTATTATATTGTTTAATTCTTTCACATTGTAATAATCGACCCATAAATCGTAATGAGGAAACATTCGGTCCATTTTACACAATTCAGAACAAACAATCGATAAATTCATGTAATTTTTCTTCAACTCCGGATTTTTCAATAAATATTCTGTCGCCTTCTTTTTACAAGTCTCTAAATCGTAATATATTCGCGGAATGCTCAAATATTCAATCCAATTTGTGAATTTTCCCTTAAAATGGTTCTCTGGTTCTTTTGGTAAGCGGATATCTCTATCACACAAATCATAATAATCTTTTTTACTTGAAACCGATTTTTCAGAAATAATCTTTCGAGCTTTTTCATATGTTATTCCGAGTGAGCTCCGACTAATTGTTTTCAATCGCAATTTTTGCGTCAATAATTCATCATATTCACCTAAATCATTCGTCGTTTTTTGTTCTTGTTCCGGCTCCGACTCTTTGTCTGATTTTTTCTTTCGCTGTTTTTCAACAATAACCCGATAAACTTTAATCTTTTGCGCGATAGTTTCATCTTCAAGTCCCATTTGATAAATGACCTCTCTGACTTTTTTCAAATCATTATTTTCATTATTTTCTAACCAATCTTCTCGATTCAAAACCGGTAAAATTATTTTCGTTATTTTGTCCGGAACATCTTTATTTTTCCGACTCGCTCGTAAAGCGGACTGAACAATTCGAATGTTTGAGCTCATATTTTCCGAAAATACAACTGCGTCCAACTTTGGAAAATCGTATCCTTCTCCTAAACAATAAACACACGTTATTATTCCGTGTTCGGATTCTTCAAATTGACGGAGTATTTCTTTTTGTTTCTTTGATTTCATGAAACTGTGATAACTTGAAAAATACAGGTCAGGTAAATAAAAATAATTGTTGTCCAATAAGAGCTGTATATATTCCACGAGTTTCAATGAATTCTCTCGATTGTTTGAATATATCAATAAATGATGAGAATGTCCTTCAAATATACTTTTCAACGACGAAAATGCGCTCAAAAATAGTCGTTTATCCGTTTCTTCTGATATTCCAAATTTTTCAAAGTGTTCATCTATTTGGTCCTCATCTGTGATAATGGTTTGAATAAGATAATCGCAAACTACATTGATGTTAATCGCCCATAATAAGCATTTCCTCTCAATTATTTCACCGAAATATTCTTTATTATTATTCGCAATAACTTTATCACTATTTGTATCATTCTCTAATTGTTTAATTGTTGCCGTCAGTGAAAGTTGTCTCATCGACTCAATGTTTAACATTTGAATGTATGACTTTTTGTTATTCGCAATCTCCATATTGTAATTCGTCAAATGATGACATTCATCATTTAATTTCATATCGAACACAAATGCGGTTTGTTGAGTCGCAGTATATACTTTATGAGCGGATGAATATGTTGTTATTACAATACAATTCGAATTATTCATTTGTAAAAACTGGATTATGTCATCAACGTCGATTCCACCAGAAACAACCAAATGTTGAACTCCTTGAAAAAACAAACAAATTATTTTCTCCCATTGCTTCAATAATAGTTTATTTGGAACTCCAACAAGAATCTTATTTGAATTTAATCTTTGTGTTATCCATAGCGATATTAGTGTTTTACCAACACCACAAGGAATAATCAATAGACCTTTATTGTGTTCAGTCTTTTGACTCAACTGGCGAAAAACGGAATCATTTTTCGCCCGTTCAGAAAAATAATGAACTGATGCTTCAATAATCTCAGATTGGTCCGGTCTTGGAACAAAAGAAAAACTGTTCGGTTTTTCTTCTATTTGAACAACATGTGTAGGAGTTTCTTGATTTGTTATTTTCTGAATGAGCCTTTTGAATAATTTTCGAATCCGATATTTTCTATTCATTTTTTCAATTTCCTGTTCGGATAATCTCCTAAATTGAATTCCTACCTTACTCAGATATGGCTCAATAAGTGTAATTATTTTTTTATTGAAAAACTCGGTTCCTGCGTCGAGTTTAACATTTAGATGACTGAATTTTGATTTTAGTAAATTTTCAACCATTCCCATTTGTTTTATAGGAACTTCAAACACTGGCTCAAATTTTCCTCTTTCGATTTCTCCGGTTGCATATTGCGCATCTCGTTCAGGAATACTTTCGGTTTTTCCCATTTTACAAGCATAATGCGCATCATACGCTGGATGACTTCGAATATAAATATATCCAACTGATTGTGTCATTCTTTTATTATTATGAAATTTATAATAATAATAAATCATTTTTTTAGCGGAAACGCTTCGTTCTCTTTTATAACACTGTCTGATATGTGGGTCTTTTTTGGGTCTTTAACGTATGGCTCATCCACAAGTGTATTCCGCTTCTCCTCCGCCTTCGTAAGTTTCGTCTTTTTCAAGGTTTCCTCCAAAAATTCAAGTGTTGGATTGTTAAGATTCGGCTCCGCATATAGCAATTTCCCTCCGGGTTGTAGCAACTTCAACTGAATCTTCTCCGGAAAACACTCTGGATGTCCCTTGATAAGCGCATCTTTATATTTCTTTGGAAAAATATCCGGCGTCATACTCTGCGGTGGTAATACGAACGCCAGTAAAACAAGAGGGCTTACTGGTTCTCCAACTTCCAGTTTCAGCGTTTCAAAATAGTTCGGGCGCTTCGCTAAAAAGGCGAACAGGTCGCTCGGTAATGGTGCGACGAGCCCATTATAATAAGTCCGCCAGTATATTTCCGTTCCGAAATAATACCGGATAGTTGTTATAAGGCTTGTCAAATACTCATCGCATATCTTTTCCACATCATAAACTCCATCCCAGAAATATTCGTAATAAGACTTCTTCAAATTCTTGAATAGAACATCATATTCGCGAACATAGTTCTTATGTAAAATATGCTTCTTATTAGAAAATGGTATGTGTTCCATTCCTTTATTATTTTTTTCATTATTATTCATATTTGGCTTGTCCAAATTGCGAGATATTCTCTCTCTGACTGCTTGAATCCTCTCTGATTCAATATCGCTCAGCCTCTTCAAAATCGCCATCAAGAACCGCTGGTTTATAAATAGATTGTTGTTCTTCCAGTGGATTAGTCGCATTGAGCGGTCTATTCTCCTCTGGTAATTATACGCACTCAACAGCGTTCGCATATTATCCTCCTTGAATTTAAGAAAATAGATTGTTTTAACAAAATCGTTCCCTTCTAAAAATGACATGAAAACATAGTCCAGCAAATAGAGCAACTTCTTATTCATTAAATCATCTGGTTTGGTTTTTATGACTTTCATTTTTGTAAGAAGTGTCTTCTCAGCATCGGAAATTTTCAGCTTCCCTCCGTGATGGCGTTGTCGCGCTTGTTCAAAGCTATCACTATAAATAGAATCCGCCAACTTTTTACAATCAAGATAAACATATCTCTGGTCCTCTGGATATAGTTTGTCGAATACTATTTTATCCGCCCTTGATATCATAATCCACACATTTTTAAATATGAACCGCAATAAAAGAAGAATAACATCCCCGTCCGATGATATAACCACAAAATTGTCATTAGTCCCATCCTCTATCTTCTCAATCATCCTCATATATTTGTGTTCCGCCTCTCCCACTATATCACTCCCATCATAAACAACCGCGATTTTACCGAACTTATTCGCCTTTATCGCTTTTTTGAATTCAGCGTTGAATGATTCCATCAAGGGTGTTCCGGGTGTTATCCGATTCTGGTCATATTTCATCCCAGATATAGTTTTCAGAGGATATGCGTTTTTCTTTAATTTATCCATATATGGATGCTTATAACGGCGCTCACGTTGTTGCTCCATTTTTGAAAGAGGAGGGGGTCCATCAATCGCGATATACAGCAACTTTTGAGGCTTAATTACCTTATTTACGAGATGAATCGTGTTCTCAATAACGAGCGCAACCAACCTCTTTTCATAACTCTCGACGTCTTTTTTTATTGTGAAATCATACACGACGTCAGTTGGAAAAGCATTAATTGTGTCATAAATAAAAGCGTTGAAATCAATGAATAAATAATGGACCGGAACTAATGGATTCGGCGCCGGTAAATGTATAGACGGATATTTTTTTATAACATGTCTCAATAAACCACTCACTCCCATTTTGATTATATATATTATAAAATATATAAAATAATTGCCTCCTTAAAGTGTTATTGATGTAATCGTCTTCATCTCTCCATAATAAAAAAACCATGATGGATACGTCTTACACAGCTTATAAGCCTCTTCATGAGCTTCGCGTAGTCCATTTTTATCCATATATTTTACAATGAATGCGCCATTCTTTCCATCAATGTTGCACATATCTTTTGGGAAAATTGACATTAGACCGGTGTTATATGACTTGACTGGCGCACCATTTTCCCAACCACACACGCGACTATATAAACGCCCTATTTCCATATATTTATAATAGAAAAAATTGATAGTAAATACTATTATGTTTTTTACAACTAAAAATGTCATCTATTAGATTTTCATTTATTAACGGAAAAATTATTTGTAGATTTACAAATACCCAAGAAGAAAAAAAATCATCCAGACCGACGACAATTGTTGTTGTTTTGGATGAATCCGGTTCAATGGGAAGTTTTGGAATTTACGCAATGAATACGTTCAAAGAAGTCCATTTGAAATTTATGGACCCTCAAACACGCGTTTGCGTCATCGCTTTTGAATCATGTTCAAGATTGGTTGAAACAACACTCCGAGATTTAAATCCGAGTGAATTTGGAGGAAAAGGAGGAACTTGTATGTGTCCAACAATTCCATTAATTACACAAGTTTTACAGAAATATCAGGAGACTGATATTATGATGACGATTGTGAGTGATGGAGAAATTGGAGATGCGGTTTCTTTTCCAATTCAATTTGAACAACAGTGTTCTCGTTTTTTCAATTCTCCGAATGTTTCAATGACAATGATTCGCTTAACTACCGGTGGAACCCCAGCGGTCAGAGAATTATGTATGTATGCGAAATTATCCAGAGAAGGAGCAGGAGAATTGATTACTATGAGTCCATATGAATTATCGAAGTTCCATGAACTTTTCAAACCAAATGGCCAAAGTTTCCAAATCTCGTCATCCTCCCCAAATCTGGGGAATGATATGTTCGGAAAACGTTCTGGCGCAATCAGTTTGAGAGACGGACAGACCTTCTTCTTAGATAGTCTCTCAGAGATAACCTGCGAAGACGGTTCCCCAATTGAAATGATTGAGGCCCCACTAACATTTGGGGCTCGATTATACGATGAATATCTTGAAGCATTGGTTGACCGACTCGGACAAGCAAAAATTCGCGGTGATGCTGGAATTGATTCGCAAATTGACCAATTGGCTCAATTGTATGAATTATTACAGCAACAAATTGCGAATTTGTCAAAACCGGCGACGGAAGCCAGTGGCGTAAATGAATCGTCTATGAGCTTTCGCGCGAAGAATCTTCTGCGTGAAAAAACAAAGGAGGCGAAGACAGTTCTTATTGCTTTACAGACTTTAAGAAATAAGCAAGGTATTGCGGGGATGAACTCGCGACAACAAGCTGATTTCCTTCAAGAACTGAAAGATTCGAAGAACTCGAAGGATTTTGCTCGTAGAGCGAAAGGAGCTACTCCGAATGATTTACAGAAGAAAGTTGATTCAGCGATCCAATATTTCATTTCGATGCTTCCACAACTAAAAGAAGCTCTTCGCGCCCAAGAGGAGGCCGGAGGAGATATTCCGGTGGATTTCTTTTCACAGGAAGATTCCTTGACTGCTTTTATTTGCGCGATTGAAGCAATCGAAGAAGGACGCGAAGTATCCGTAGATGAAGCAGTCCAACTTTTTGGACTTCTTGGTCTCGGTATAAGTCATGACGTGGATGTTTATCCGGACGCTTCAATGTTGTTTGGAAAAATAAACAAAGTATTCTATGCCTGTTTCATGAATCAATCAACCCTCTGGGGTTGCCATGGAAAAGCTCAGGGCGATGGTTCGTGGGGAATTATCAAATCCCCCTTTCACAAGAGAGAAGACATTTCCTGCCTTACTGCGGTCGTCCCACTCAAATCATTGAATCATCCCCTTGTTTGGGAATGTATGAGAAAAAGTGGAATGTTCGATATTCAAACATCGATTACAATCCGGCGCCGACCAGAACCCATCCCCAATGATATTCCATTTCTATATGGCGCATTGGTTAAGCACGTTCTCGGGGAACCGCGTTCAGAAGCAAATCGAACATTACTTCGTGATATCTTGGAAACGATGGCTGGAATGATGGCGTCCAAATCATGGACCGATATTATCGCGCAGATTGAGGAAAAGAACGTTTGCGCCTTCGTTGGCGACAATGGTTTTTCCCATTACTGGATTCCTTTGGTATTCATGATGTGTCGGCCCGAATTCGCAAGAATTGCCTCATCGAACGCAGATGTTATGCGCGGGATGTTCGATTTCTGTATTTTTCGCCATTTTCAAACTTTGATGAAAGGACGGGACAGGACGCAAGCGATTGCTGAGTTCCTCGGAATTTCCGATGACAGAAAACAGCCAGTCCTGCCTGACGATGTGGCTGAACCCGCTCTGGAAACAATTGTGTTTTCACGTGCGGTTCGCCCAACCGGCAAGTTCATTGGAACATTCAAATGGATGCTCGAATTAGTTCGCGACACTTGTTCATTGATTTTCGAGTTCAACGGTCTTCCCATTCCAACCACAGAGAGTTTTCAACAAATGTTGGCCGGTGGTTCTGATTTTAGCGCCTATCAGGTGTTTTCAATCTACGTCGGTCTCGCCTGTAATGGAGAGAATGACCGTTTCGACAAATCGAAAGGTGGCGCCTACAAATGGGCGATTGAGTGTTCTCCGGAAGAATTTATTGGCGACGCAGTCGCTAAGATTTACCGCGAGGATTACGAAAATAGTGTCAAAGAAAAAGATGTGCGTATTCAGGCCAAAAAGGAGAGCGACTTTGTTGAAAAGTCTTCCTCAATTTCATTCGATGAATTTGCCGAAGGGTTATCAATGATTCCTCCTCATCATTCACTCATCCCGCGATTGATTGAACTTCTGTGTGATTCATCGTGCGTTGAGCGTAAGAGGAAAATAACTCTGTTCTTCTTGGGAGAATGTGGATGTTCAACTTACAATCAGGGCCTGATTCAAGCAAAATACTACAAACAGTTCATTGATTTGGGTATTTTTGATGAAGAAGAAACTTCGTCTATCAAGAAGAGAATGAGTTCATGGACGCGAATTGATTTGCTCAAAAGAAAAGCAAATGACTCCTCTTTTAGAAATCAGGTGAATTGTCTATCATGGCTCCAAAAGAACATCGGACTAAGACAAGGTCGCGCTAATTTTGGTAGACTCGCAAGAGCAGACCCAGAAAAGTATGACATTCTCGTATTGGGATACGTCGATTCTCCATCTGACCCAGCAACACTCGCCGGTTTTGGTCCTTTAATCAAGGCCGAACAAGTGCGGTCTAAGCTATGCGTTGAAGCGATTGGATTCGTTAGCTTGAAGCGATACAAGCTCCATTTAGTTTCCGAAGGAAACGTTGGAGAGTGGAAATCGTTTCTTAGAAACTTTGACGACCTTGAATCGACGTATCCAGAATTCTATGAAGCGTATCATCTTGAAGCTGGAACCTATTGGAATCAAGAACACAAAAATGGGTCTCTTCACGCGTAATCAGTTTTGTTGAATCAAATTGATTAAATTGATTAAATTTATAATAAAAATAATTTGGATGGTTTCTTGAACTCCCGACATCAACGAAAAACAAACTTTTTAGAAGGTGGTTTCGGTGTTTCCGGTTCCGGAACAACAAACCCTTCATAATCAGTTATCTTTGTATCCTCCATATCATCCTTTTTTGGTTTGAATTGGCGCTCAGTAAGAAGTGATTTATAGCCAACCGACTTATAGAATTGCCACTCGTCATAGAAAATCTTCAAGTGCTCCCGAGCCCAAGTAAACCATTCCCTGTCGCGGAAAACAGGATTAACTTGATAAATCTCAATCCGCCAATAAGTTGGGCCAATGAACTTAATGTTCTTATTTTCGGCCATTCCGGTGATAATGAAATCATTAATCGCATCTCCCTTGATAAAAAACTCGCTATGGATCGTTTTAATAGTGTCCGCATCAATACGAAAATCGATTGATACCCCGCATTCAATATTTTCAGTAGTAAGTCCAGCATCGACCATCTGGATATGCTCCATATACTCTTCGCAAGAACTGAATTCGACCAGCTTACATTCAAGGAAGTCGCATCTCTCCAAGTCGCAAACTTCGAGCTGTCCCTGCATCTGGGCCCAATAATAATCCGTTGGTGTCCCACAGATAACACGCCTCGGAGGACACTTGATTTCCAGCATAACTCCATCATCAGAAATTCCATCTGGGGATGCCCCGAGAAAGAAATTCTCCGGTGCCGGATGACGCATACAACCGAAATCAGTTATCTTTTTACCGGTGCGCCTCTCGTAAATTCGCGTCGCAATCGGTTCATATTTAGTCCCCCACCTCGTAAACTCATTCCCCTTGAATTGGGCCGGTTCATACCCGCATTTTTGGAGTAAAACCTCCTTTCGTGAGCCAATATAACCAAGTATATTACCCCAGCTACTCGCTGTCAATAGATTCTCCCTGAATTTATACCATTCAGGGCTCCTCTGTTCGGGTAATGTCTCATTTATTTGACATAGGGAGCGAAATTGCTCTTGAATTTCTGATAGGGGCCTTCGTAGGGACCGTATAACCTTCCATATCTCTTTGGGGAGCTTGTCTTCATATAAGATACCGAACTCCTTTAATATCGCTTCGGATATTATTTGGTAAAGCGGTATCTCTTTAATATTTGTTATATTATCAAAATCTACTGGATTTTCCATAAGAGCCTCATATATAATTTTATCATAATAGTAAGGTAATAAGCCCATTGTTTTATTCTATAATAATTGTCAATGTTTTAAATCATTTTTTATACCATTCGTAAAAAATGAATTTAATTTTTTATAATATTTACATTATACAAAATGACTCCAAATGTTAAAAATGTGGTTATTGATGGGCTTATTTTCGCCGGAAAAACGACGGCCATATCCAACTTAAAGGCGCGTTTGACTTCATCCGCGGATACAACCTTCAACTTTTTTGAAGAGCCGGTCGAATCTTGGATGAATGAGGGATGGTTAGAGAAATACTACTCGAACATATCTAAGTTCGCGTCGTCATTTCAAATCCGGATTATTTTGTCCCATATTAAACAAAAGAATGAGATTGAGGAAATCAATCGTGGTCAAGAATCGAAAAATATTGTGAATATAAGTGAGAGGAGCGCGATAACAACGTTGAATGTATTTTCGAAAATGTTGGTCGCTGATGGCGTCCTCGATGAGATTGAGTTCAAGCTACATGAACAGATGATTGAAATGTTCAACTATAAGAAGCCAGATGTGTTGGTATATTTGAATATCGACCCAGAAATTGCTCTTAGGAGAAATTTGAAAAGGATGCGCAATGGTGAATCTAACATAAAGATTGAATACTTGCGCAAATTGAATCAGGCTTATCTACAAGAGCTCGGAAACTTAGCGGAAAATATAATCGTTATTGATGGAACTCTGGATGAGACCGAGATTGTTGATAAAATAATGAAGCATCTTGTTTGAATACTATAAAATATGAGCCATTAATACATCAAAAGGCTCCTTGAAATTATAACTCATGTCATTTAAACAAAGAAATTTTGGTTTCTTTTTATATATTCTTAAAAACATATCTTCTCTATATTCTTTATTTCCAAGATAATATACGATTACATCATCATATCTATCTAATATTATATTATCATTCAATATATTATCAATATTTATACAAAAAAATAGATATTGGATATAATTATCTCCTCTTACACGATTCACTCGCAGTTCATGTAATAACTTAGGATACTTTTCTTCTATAAATTTAAGAGTTGATTTTCTTAAAAATTTTGTATGGTGATTATTGATTAATTTAATCGATGGATTCACTTGTTTGAATAGTTGCGATGTTAAATAAATTCTTTTGAGATATTCATTGTAATCTTTATTACGTTCTGTTATATTATAATAATTTCTAAAAATTAACTTATTTCCTTGTATTATATCTGAAATATCAACATTTCTGGTATGCATCATATCATCATTATTATAAAGAAATATCTCGCTTAATTCTGGGATATTATGAATAAATGATTCTATTACATCACTGTTAAATGTCGGTAAATATTTTTTGGGAATAATTTCGGTGTGGTCAATTATTTTAACTTTCGGATTTAATTCTATGGGAGGAATCTGTTTATTTGTTATAATATAAATCATATTTATCCATGGCATAAACTTTAAGACACTTCTGACAGAATATGTTATTTCATTGATATTTATATATCGGATTGGTTTATTATTAATTTTATCTTTTTCTTTAAGAAATCTATTTTTCTCTTCTATAAATTTTGGATCAGTTCCATCGCAATATGTAAATACCATGTCTATTTTCATTATATAATTTATAATAATATAATAATTATGGAAATCTGGATGATTATAAATATTTAAGTTTCTTCGTTTTTATTTTATTGAAGAAACAATTGGTGAACCATATCCTTTACTTGGCTAGAAAGCCGTGGGTGAAGGTTTTGCGCACGAAGAAAATCTTCCACACTTACCCACACGACAGTCCGATTGATCGAAGAACCGTCCTCGGAAGTTCCAAACTGCGAAAGGTCTATCGACTCAAATTCCGGTGGAGCCTGACATATCAGTAGAAGATACTTGGAGTCATTAAGATAAAGGTACTTCAAGCAGTTTCCTAAGAAATCATACTCAGGTGGAAAGACACTATTTGTTTCTTCTGCGACCTCTCTACACAGAGAATTGATGAAGGTTTCGTCTTTGGAATCAACTTTCCCACCGAAGTCGGTGAGTCTGATTTCACCATTTTTGTCTGGGACGGATTGCATGAGAAAACCATGCGTAGGACTGTAAAAGAGAGCTCCTACAGCAGACACTGTTCTTCGATCTGCTGTTTCGAATGCATATCTGGGGGTCAAAACCCCATCAACTTTCACTAAATGCTGGAAAAGCGTCGCGTTTAAGAAATGAAAGATGCTATTCGAAAAAGAACCAACCACAGACGCGAAAAACTCCGGAAATGAGGATAACAGCGACAATGATTCTGGTGCTGACCATGACCCATCGGGGGTTTGGACAAGTCCAATACGCCGGAATGCGTCGTAAAGACATGCTCCGCTCTCTTGAAGAAATCTTTGCATGTCAGATTGAAGCATTAGGTTTTGTTCAGATTGAACCAACTTTTCAAGCGAGACATTCCCTTGTAAAAGACCTTGATGAATCTCTGAAAGTAGCTGATTCAGGACATGTGGTGGTGTATATTCATCACGCTGGCGTTGTTTAGGGCGTGAATGATGACCAGACCGACGATGGCCTCCATCACGTTGGCCGTGTTCAGGGTGTGAATGAGGACCAGACCAATGACGTCTTCCATCACATTGGCCTTGTTCAGGGCGTGAATGATGACCAGACCAATCACGGTCTCCATAACGCGGACCTTGTTGATGATGACCAGTCTGACCGTGGCCTCCATCACATTGGCCTTGTTCAGGGCGTGAATGATGACCAGACCAATGACGTCTTCCATCACAGTGGCCTTGTTGATGATGACCAGACTGACCGTGGCCTCCATCACAGTGGCCTTGTTGATGATGACCAGTCTGACCGTGGCCTCCATCACAGTGGCCTTGTTCAGGGCGTGAATGATGACCAGACCAATGACGTCTTCCATCACAGTGGCCTTGTTGATGATGACCAGACTGACCGTGGCCTCCATCACAGTGGCCTTGTTCAGGGCGTGAATGATGACCAGACCAATCACGTCTTCCATCACGGTGGCCTTGTTGATGATGACCAGTCTGACCGTGGCCTCCATCACAGTGGCCTTGTTCAGGGTGTGAATGATGACCAGACTGACCGTGGCCTCCATCACAGTGGCCTTGTTGATGATGGCCAGACCAACGACGTCCTCCATCACGGCGGCCTTGTCCGGCGCCATTGAGAAAATCGCGAAGGTCAATCGACTGTTGTTGTTGTCGTTCAAGAGTTTCAGAGCTCATTGTAAAGTAATATGATAATCATAATCACATAAATTTTGTATTTTATACCCATCAATTTTTATTTTTATCTATATAAATCCAATGACTTACACTAAAATAAGATTTAAAAAAAGAACAATATACTAATTATGGAAATCTGGATAATAGTTGCTCTAACTTGTGAATACGGTATCGGTTTCCAAAATAAAATCCCTTGGCATTATAAAGAAGACCTCCAACACTTTAAAAGGCTAACAATTGGAAACGCTGTCATAATGGGAAGGAAAACATATGAATCAATTAGGCGTCCACTACCATCGCGACATAATATCGTTGTCGGTTCCGTGGATATAAACGGAGTTAAAACAGTCAGAACGATTGAAGATGGGGTCGCATATGCGCGGTCTCTCAATGTTAAATACTTGTGGGTTTGTGGTGGGGCCGCGATTTATGACTATTTTCTGAATAATTATGCGATCGATGGATTCTCAATAACGGAGATTCCTTATCACGAATGCGACACATTTATAAAAACTGACATATATGAATATTTAACAAATTATAAAAAACAGTTTAAAACCAAAATGAGAGGAAATGATATAATAATAAGGATGTATAGTCGCGAGAATATTACATATCGGACAGTGGATGATGATTATCTGGATTTAATTGCGCGAATAATGGAGAACGGTGAGACACGGGAGACGCGTAATGGCGAAACGCTGTCCATCTTCTCTGAAAAGATAAGTGTCGATTTGCGAAAGGGATTCCCTCTTTTAACCACAAAGAAGATGTTCTATAATGGGATTATCCACGAATTATTATGGTTTATAAAGGGAAATACCGATAGTCGCATATTAGAGGAGAAGGGCGTTAAAATATGGAGCGGGAATACATCTAAGGAATTTTTAGAGGCGAACGGGCTACCATACGAAGAAGGAATCGGGGGTCCAATATACGGCTATATGTGGAGGCGATTCGGCGAAAAGTATAAATACAAGGTTGGTGAAGAAGAAAAAGAGACCGCCGGATTAGAGAAAGGGGTCGACCAGTTGAAAAATATTATAGATGAAATTCGGAAGAACCCGACATCGAGGCGTCTTTTTATGAGTGCGTGGAACCCCTGTCAGCTGGACCAGATGTGTCTCCCTCCTTGTCATGTGTCTTACCAATTTTATGTTCGGAATGGGGAGTTGGAGTGTCAGATGTATCAGAGGAGCGCTGATGTATTCTTGGGCCTACCTTTTAATATTGCGAGTGTCGCGTTGCTCACTCATTTAATCGCGAGTGTGTGTGGGCTCGGAGTCGGAAATATACACATTGTAATCGGGGACGCCCATATTTATAAAGAGCATCTCGACGCAGTTAAAACGCAGTTGGAACGAAGAAATGAGCGCTATCTTTTACCATCGCTCAGATTGAGGCGAAAAGCGCAGGAAGTATGGGATTATAATTTTGAAGATATTGAAATAGTCGATTATGAATCGGCTCCCGCAATCAAGGCGCGGATGTTGTGTTAGTCTTCCGGCGCTTATATTGCTTTGTTGTTGTTTCTTCAAAAGTTCGCTTCTTTTTTGTATTCAATTTTGTTTTGTAAGAATGACAATCAAGACAAAGTAGCTGAAAATTGGAGAGGTCATTTGTTCCGAAGTATTGGAGTTCTCTTATATGGTCCTCATTTGAGCCATGTGTAATATCTCCAAGAGTAGTTCCGCAACAATCACAATGGTTATTGAATTTTGTTGCGAGTTCTATTTTTTCGGACAGTTTCAATGCTTTCCTTTTTTGAATAAAAGCCTCAAAGCAATTTGGACTGCGATATCTTTCTATGAGATAAAACAGATGATGGACAATTTTCCGATTCATTTCTCCACGAATTTGATAGCGGTTATTTATTTTAATTTCCGGAAAAATACTCTGTAAAATGATGAGAATTGAGTAAGAAACATTGTATCTGATATTTATATAATTTAATTTCAGATTTCCTCGCCGATTTGAATGATATAAATATATACGATTGCTGTCGTTATCGTGAGACAAATAATAGTATGTATCTTTATCCGTCTCCATTTCCGAATTGTCAAATATGAGGAGATGTGTCCATAAATCAATCGGAGTAGTTAGATAATAAGGATTAGAAATGATACAATATATAAAATATCTGAGTTTTTGATAAGTATCATCTGAAAGATTGTTATCTTTACAGAATTGTAATATGTTAGAATCGATTGAAATCATTTTTATATTGTGTAAAAATGAAAATGATTGTTTTTCAATTTTTATGGCGGATTTGATGGGATTAAAAGGGCAGAAGTAATAAGCATATTACAATTTGTTGTCGTGATATATCCCCTTGATATAATTGATGTCTGATTATTTAAAACATCTTGAAATCCAACATCATAACAATCCCCATTATTATTAACATTTGCAGTTATGAATGATGAATTAGAGGTTGCGTAATTTGTATCATTAATGAAATCCAAATAATTTACGCGGGGGCTTAGAAGAATATATCTCGCGAATGTTTCTAACCAAGGATTCGCAGTTGAAAGAAGCGTTGCAAAATTAGGAATTGCTAAAATTGCCGAATTTACTGGCGCTAAAAGTGTTTTATTTGTTGTTGTTTGATAGAGCGTAATTAACGCAGGGAACGCATCAACAATCTTTTTTAAAGTAGATAACTCAACCGTATCAGTTAGATGCGTGTATAGGTTTAATTTATTAATCCATGGTATTGGGCGTGGGACTCCTTTTTCAGTCATTAGTATAGAATAGATTATTTATTCGTATTTCCCGTAATTTAAATTTCATAAATTATTCTATGAAATTCAAAAAAAATATAATTAATATTCTTCAATCCCACGATATTTTAAGTGAGTTTAATCAAAAAATAATAGATAATGATTTTGTTAATGATATTTATGGATTCCATAATATAATATCTAATAAAATAGATAAAATAGTGGATTGTGTATTTACAATGGAATCGGAAGTAATGCTGTTTTGGTCAATTGACCGCAAGAAGACCACTAAAACATGTATTGAATCCGATGAAAAAACGCTAATCTGTAAAGTAGAAATTTACCCAAATCAGGAAGTTGAGCTCTTCATTTGGACAGAAGAAAAGAATGAAATGACACTGAAAACAATCCGGAATATAGTAAGAGTTGTGGATAAATTGGAAACATTATTCCTGACAGAAATAGAAAATGATTCATTCGAGGAAATCTTCGGTTTCCGGAAAAGATTCCATTTCGATAATTATCGGTTCCTCTTAATTAAACACTTGTGTACATTAGATGTGGATGATTTTATAAAGGAGATGATTGACAAAATAATAAAACACGCAAAAGTTGAACGAGTAGTCGAGAGTAATACTTCTCTATTTTTTAGAAATGTTTTTCAAAATCTAATACAGGAGAATTGTGGTATGAATGACCCTTTTCGCGATTATCGGGAGAAAATATTGAACCATTTGCGCTTGTCGCAAAAGGAGACTGTTAGCGCAAATATCATTACGGACCGCAATATAATTAAAAGCGCAGATGAAGATAAGCCAATCCGATTAAATATTGCGCACGATGTTTCTATTTTTAAAAAGGGGACTTATAAGACGATTATGGGGGATATCTTCTTTGTTGTTGAGTATAATAAAAAGGAAGTCTATTTTGAGCCGACATATAGTATTATTTTTTTTAATGCGGTAAATGATATTGAGCCGACGATTCGAAGTATAATTGAAACGGACAGAAGCAATTATGAAATGTTAGTTTATACCGAATCAATGGCCTATGTCAGTAATATTGAAAAAAACATTAAAAAATATATGTTTAAGTATCAATTCAAGATAAAATTCGTTATACCCCAGAAGGTCAATTCCTTTTCGGAAATACAGAAAATTCTGATTTTGGCGAGGGTCTCATCTTCATCAAATAATTACATGTTCTTTTGCGGGGCTGGCTGTATCTTTCCGAAAAATTATATTAGCTTCATTGATGAAAAACAATTGGCAGACCCGACTAAAATGTATATTGTTTCAGAATGTAATATGCTGAATCGGGCTAACGGTTCCATCACACAATATGTGGCGAACCATAACCGACTCTATAATTACTATATTGAATGCTTATTCCCGATTCTTCATCGGTCCATTGTCGAAAAAATAAACTATCAGTCGCCTTTGATTGGTAAATTACAAAAATTTAAGGAGTTCAAAAATTTTTTAATGAAGAACGGGACTATCCAAGAGATTGAGATAATAACATCGATTCGAACTAAAGACGCCCTACATATTTTTGAAGGATAGTCGAGCTCTTATTTCTTGAAAAAATTTAACATCATGAATAACATGACGAGCACGAACAGGCAAATAAAAACAATTAATAGAATTTTTACCGTTTCATCCATTTTGTCTTTTTGCTTGTTCTTATCTTCATTGATTACTATCTCAGTTGGCTGTCTATCTTGATAGAGAAGAGGATTATAGTATGTATATGGGGGGAAATAGCCATTCCAGTCGTTGCGATAATGATGGCGGTCATAACCACCTCCGCCGCCGACATTGATAACATTGTTATTATTATTGCGGTCTCTGTCGCGATTGTGGTCTCTATCCCAATTATATCTGTCAAAATGACTGGATGGTTGAATCTGATGCTGGAATCCGGTCGAAGATGGGCGCCCACCTCCAACTCCGGAAAATGAGAGTTGCGATTCATTACCACCACCTCCTCCAATGCTACCGCCTCCACTTGAACCTCTAAAACCTTCGATTACCATTAATTATATCAAAGAATATTTTTTATATTGTTAAAAATTTATTCTTGATAATAAATAAGAATGATTAAAGAATTATTAACGGATTCATTAAAATGCGGGTTGGCTTCAACTAATGAAGGTTTGAACGGGGTCCAAACTCCTAAATGGAAAGATGCTCTGGCAGTTTTCATCGTTTTAATCATTTACGTTATAATTATTTTACTTATTGGCCAGTTCCTTTGGAATTTAGTATTGTGTAAATTGATTACTATCGCAAAACCGGCTGAAAGTATCTGGCAGATTTTAGGACTCGCAATATTACTCAATTTACTCTTTTTTCGTTAAATAAATATTATTATTTTGAATAATCATAATAATGGACAGCTCATCTCTTATACCGAAGTTTATAATTTGTAAAAAAGGAACCAATTTAGATAATTTACCCGTGGCAAACTATTTTAGAATAAATGAATACGATTCTTTGACGAATAATGTGAACGATATCCTTCTGAAAAATGAAGTTTTTATAACAAATACATATGCTGAACAGGGAACCGCCGGAGATTTTAATCGGTTCATAACGCATTTTTTGGTGTGGAAATATATATACGATAATGCGCTTGAATACGCAATCGTTATCGAGGACAACGTTCGCATATTCGCGAGTATGAATAAAAATATTAATTCAATATTAGCGAATGTTCCTGAACAATTTGATTATATCGGCATGTATCTGAATAATCGGGATTTAGAGCAATCGAATGGAGAAGTCGAAATTGCGACGGAAGCTCATCAACCTCACGCGTATCTAATTACATTGAACGGTGCGCGAAGATTGCTGAAATTGACGCGACTTTGGAAAATAAACCGGTCGCTTGATAAACAGATTTTTTATTATATTAAACAGAAGTTTTTGCGAGGTTATAGCGTAAAAAAACAGTTTTTGTATTCCAATAAAATTGATTATAAGCCGGTTTTAATTAAAGGAGTAAAAGAAGAAAATATTCGGCCGGATGGTCTAACCATGAAAGAAGTTCAAGAGATTGAGTCAGAATTGCTAAAATTCAAGCAAATTGGAGTTAGTGTGGATGTTATTGATAAACTATTGGAAGTGGAAAAAAAGGATGAAGCAATTATTCAAAAAATGACGGCGATTGAATCAAATGACGAAGATATTATTATTGAAAAAATATCTGGGCGCTTAAATGATAAAGAAGAAAATGAAGAATTTATCGAGAAACTTTCAAAGAAATTGTATGAAATATTAGAGTTGGAATTATAATGGCGCTGCGCACATCTTCCTTTATAAAAAGAAAAATGTATTTTCCTTCATAAAAGAAACATTTACAGCAATTACCATAAAAATTTTTACTCGAATTTACCATCAATTTTTATTGATGGTAAATTTATAATCTTATTTTTTATTCTTTTTATTCAGTTTATTTTTATTGCGGTTTATATACCAATCGCTGACAATATTATTCAATTTATAAAGTGTATAGGTCGCCGCGCCCACACTGGCCCCCAGTGGATAAATTAACTCATAAATAAATCCACCTTTCTGAGGCTTTTTATTGTGTTTATTACATACAAAACCGTTTCCGTGAATATGGCCCCCACACATTTTACCATTTCTATTTATATAAGAACAATTAGACATATTATTATATAACATAATATTTTTCATCTCCGATTAATAATTTAATATAATGTCCTTCTTTATTCAAGCTCTTTTCATACTGACCACCTATTTTAACATTTGACTGGGCGGATATCTTCCAAGTATTATCGCCTGTATTAATTATCAAAATCTGTCTCCCAACCATTTCTGAGGATGGCTTGGGGAGTGATAATTTACCGACAATATTTGTTCCTAAAAAGACAACTGTTTCATTATTTGCGGATAATGATTCCAAAAATGAATCGTTTTCAAATGTGTCATCGTATTTAAAAACATTTTTGACTAAATTTCCACTGGCGGGGCCCACAGGGCCTTGTGGTCCTTGTTCTCCTTGTGGGCCCTGCTCTCCTTGTGGGCCCTGTTCTCCTTGTGGTCCTTGTTCTCCTTGTGGGCCCTGCTCTCCTTGTGGGCCCTGCTCTCCTTGTGGCCCAGTGGGACCGGCTTCTCCTTGTGGGCCCTGCTCTCCTTGTGGCCCAGTGGGACCGGCTTCTCCTTGTGGACCCTGCTCTCCTTGTGGCCCAGTGGGACCGGCTTCTCCTTGTGGACCCTGCTCTCCTTGTGGCCCAGTGGGACCGGCTTCTCCTTGTGGGCCCTGCTCTCCTTGTGGCCCAGTGGGACCGGCTTCTCCTTGTGGGCCCTGTTCCCCCGCGGAAACATTCAAATTTTCAAGTTTATTTTTAAGAATATCATCTACATTTCTTGAAATATTCGCCGAGAAACTCTTTTTATACTCCTCTAAATCAAGGAACTGTTGAAGAATAAATTTATATAAATCTTGTTCCTTCTTCTTAATTTTTCTTAACTCTTCATCGAGTGTGTGTTTAGAAACATAATCCATATTTTAGAGAAATAATATAATAAAAAAAATTATACGCAAACTATATATGATACATCTTCCAAAACGAAATATAATAACAAATCATAAAATAATAGATATCGAATTGAAATACAAACAATATAAACAATCTCTAAAACCAAATGGACTATGGTATTCATTGTATTCCTCATGGTTTAATCATATCACATTACAAGATATTTCATAAAATTGAGCTAAATGAAAATATTTTTACAAACTTACAAAATCCAGACCCAAATAAAATCCTACAAATAAAAAATCTGGATGATGTCGCAATATTTACAAGAAAATATAAAATCGCAAAAGGAAACAGAAAAAAAATGAATATGGACCCAAATTCCAAAATATATTTCAATTATTCAGTTATCGATTGGGAAAAAGTCGCGAAAGATTATGGAGGAATCGAATTTAATCCTTATATAAAATACTCCGGTTTCTTTTTCAATAAAAAACACCTCGAAATATATATATGGTACAACTATAAATCATGTCGTGATTTATAGTTCTAGAGTTTATATATGACAAAGTCATATATAAACTGTACGAGGCGGTTGATATATCATCCGGATGTATTTGGAATACTAAATCAATCATTCATACAATAAAACTCATGTATAAATTAGACTTAAAGACAAAGCATTATATTCCAATATGAACTATAAATGGATTCTTGTAGCAGTTGGGGTCCTTTTATTATTTATCCTTTATACGAAAAGGGATAAAATTATGGGGTGGTTTTCGGGTAAAAAGAAAATTAAGAATGACGAAGAGCAAGAGCCGGATTCGAACGAACAAATAGAAGAAAATTTTCATGTAGAAAAAGATACAGGAGAAGAAACAGAAAATGAAGAATATATCGTCTTGAATATTGCGTCCAGTCCAGAAGAAAATAAAGAAATTGAAATCGGAAATATTTACATTAAACTATATGAAAATGAATGTCCACGAACCTGCGAAAACTTCAAATCACTCTCCAAAATTGAATACAAGGGCTGTGTCATTCATCGCCTCATCAAAGGATTCATGTTCCAAACCGGCGATTATGAAAATGCCGACGGAACCGGCGGAAAATCCATCTTCGGCCCTAAGTTCCCCGATGAAAATCTGACAATTCCCAACAAGAAATATACTCTATCAATGGCGAACTCCGGCCCCAATACAAACGGGTCCCAATTTTTCATCAACTTCGCAGACAATCACTTCCTCGATGGAAAGCATGTCGTCTTTGGAGAAGTAGTAAAAGGTTTCGATGTAGTAGATATCATCGAAAGATTGCCAACAAAGAGAAATGATGAGCCGGTCCAGCTCCTCTACATTAGGAACACACAGATAACGAACAAATTATAAGCTGTTAATTTAATTGCTCTCCGTAATATTCATTTTCCATATTTTTCTTTAACTGATAAACATGGTCATTTTGAGAAATTAAATCAGATGATAATGAATTCGTCGTAATCAATCCGATTTTATTATTTTTCTCGCAAAAAGTGCGGAAAACATCCACCATCTTTTTTAGCGTTTCTTTTGAAACATTTTCAATGGAAATATCAATCATATAGAATAGAGAATCTTTTTTCAGTGTTAATAAAAATCCCAATACTTGTCGCTTCTCTTCCGGAATATCAACCATCTTCATGTTCAAATATGGATAAAATTCAAACATTCTGTAATTTGTTATTTTCTTCAACTTGATATACTCCTTAAAAAGTATATTCTCATTATTACACTGAACAATTTCTGGCTTGTATGTTATATCATAATTCAAAAAAACAGTGTTCATCGGTTTATCTTGGGGACATTCTAAACCACACAGACTTTTTAAAAATAAGGTCTTTCCTGTTTTCTTTTCTCCAACAATATGACATAACTTCCCGACCTCTAAACATAACCTCTTAAAATAAAATTGAGCCTTGTTATGTTTATAATAAAAAACTGGAAAATCATAATTTTCCAAATTCGTATATTGTTTCGACTCAGAAACCACTTCCTCCTGATATTCCATTAAATTAATAACCATTAATTTTATTAAAATCCGTTTTTTTAATTTGCAAAATATGGATGTTTTAATGCCTCATGAGCAGTTATTCTCTTGCGCGGGTCAATCTCCAACATTTTTCCAATTAAATCAAATGCTTTCTTATTTTCTTCTGTATTATTTCGAATAGAATCAGATGCCTTTCTTTCAAAATAGCTCTCTAAATTAGCTGGTTCAACCTGATTCTTCAAAAAATGATAAACTCCTCCCGTTTTATATTCATTTATAAATTCCGTAAATTTATCAGTTCCTACTAAATTATAGATGTTTTCCAGAATGATAATATCTTCTTCCGGCTTCCAGAAAGGGTATCGGCCAAAATATATTTCTGCGAATAATATTCCACATGCCCAAATATCAATACCATAATCAAATCCTTTAATATTAATTAATTGCTCCGGCGCCTTAAAATTGCGTGTTCCCAATTTTGTATCAAATTTGCGATATGGGACATAGAAATCGCTTATCCCGAAGTCGATGATGTAAAAATCACTACACGATTTAACAAGAATATTTCCGGGCTTTAAATCTCTGTGTATAATCCCTTTCTTATGTAGCTTTTCAAGGGCTTCTAAAAACTTTTTCATAAAGATTTTAATTTCGACTGATGTGAAATTGTAAAAAATAGTTCGACTGGAATTACAATTGTAATATGGAAACAATAGATAATAGCAATCGTCATTGACGAAGAAGTCGAGGAGCTTAATTATATTCGGGATATTTTTACATAGTTTCAGAATATTCACTTCTCTCTTTACCTTGTTGAGATTATTTGTCTTTAATTCTTTGATTATGATTGTCTCATCAGTGTCTTTAATTACTCCTTTATAAACAACAGAAGCTCCTCCTTTTCCAACTTGTTCTTTAATGACATAACCAGAAGAATTGTTGTTAGCGTTCTCAATGAATATTTTATGATAGAGTATCTGAGTTGGTATCTTGGTTGGTTTATAAATTTTTGATACGATATATTTTTCCTTATCTTCAATTTCAAAGGTAAATGATTTATTGTCCATAATAAATATATAATTGAAATATTTTTAAATATAAACGATATAAAAAGATAAGTCTATAATTAGTAAATAACTAAAATGAGTTTAATTGAATTAACTACAAGAAATGAAGTCAAATTCATCCATCCTTTCCCATATCATCTTGATGATTTTCAGATGAACGGATGTTGGGGGATAGAAAATGAGAAAAACGTATTGATAACAGCACACACCGCCGCTGGGAAGACAACGATTGCGGAATATGCCATCGCATTGTCGGTCCACCTCGGTAAAAAAGTCATCTACACAAGTCCTATCAAAACCCTGTCTAATCAGAAGTTCTTTGATTTCAAGAGGACGTTTGCGAATTGTGAAATTGGAATCCTAACAGGCGATATCAAGCTCAATCCAGAAGCGGATATTCTCATCATGACCACTGAAATCCTCCGGAACAAGTTAGATTATGAGTCAGATTCATTTGATGATATACACAGCATCGTCTTTGATGAAGTTCATTATTTCAATGACCCAGAGAGAGGCTTCGTCTGGGAGGAATGTATAACGAAGCTCCCCAAGCACGTCCTCTTAGTCATGCTCTCAGCTACAATTGACAAGGCGAATGAATTTGGCGAATGGGTCGCCCGATGTCGTGAGCGCGATACGCTCCTTATTGGAACAACATGGCGCCCAGTTCCTCTCCACCACTATATTTACACGAATAACGAGATTAAACTTATTCGCCATCATCGAGAGGGCGTCTTCGCGAAAAATATTGACGAGTGTTATTGCTACTACGATAAGCAATCTATCACGACGAATCGTCTTGTATCACTGACCGAATTCCTTCGAAAGAAAGAGCTCTTCCCTTCAATATGCTTCTCTTTCAGTCGCAAAAAATGCTTCGATTACTGCCTGATGATGAAACGCATTAATAGCCTCCTTACGCCGGAGGAGACCAAAGAGATGCGCCTCATCGTCCATAAAATATTCTCCACGAATCTCGCCTATTACCGCGACATACCAAGCACATTACAGCTCCTCGAAATGCTCGAATACGGGACATCAATACATCACAGTGGTCTCCTTCCCATCCAGAAGGAGCTCATTGAGGTCCTGTTCAGTCGTGGTCTTATTAAATTCCTGTTCGCCACGGAAACATTCGCGGTCGGGGTGAATATGCCAACGCGGTCCGTCATATTCACTGAATTGTCGAAGCACGATGGGAAGGGGACACGGGTCCTGCGGTATGATGAGTTCATGCAAATGAGTGGAAGAGCCGGACGGCGCGGGAAGGACCCCGAAGGCTATGTCATTTACTGTCCTCTTCGAGCAATCGAGCCCAAGCACGAAATTCTGAGTTTGCTTAGGGGGAAATCTCTCAAATTAGTGTCGCAGTATAATGAATCCGCGAACACGTTCTTGCGCCTCTTGAACACGACCCCGTATGATGAAATCAGCGCATTTTATAAGAGGACTCTCTATGGCTCCGAGCAAACGATGGGTATAGCCTATTATAAGCGGGAGTATGTGGAGTTGGAGGAAGCACTCCGGATGATTCCCAAAATTGAACTAACGGCCGATGAAAAAGAGGTCGTCCGATTGTATATGAAAATAAAACCGGATATTGAGAATGCACGGGGGAATGCCCGACAGAAATTACAAAAGCAGTTTGATGAAATAAGCGGGAAGATGAATCAAGCGACGTCGGACTATATACAGAATGACCTACATCGGAAGCATTTGATGACGGAAATGAAGAAGGTCGATGAAAACATTGAATATAGCCGGAACGCAATCGAAATAAACTTGGAGAAAATAAGGGATTTCAATGTGGAACTTGGGCTCATTACTCAGGAGCCCGTCATCACGCCTTACGGTAAAATCGTGGCCTCTTTATCGAACTGTTGCGAAGTCGTATTGGGAAAGCTGATTCAAGACCGCTTTTTTGATGGGGTCGATTGGAAGACGATTGGGGTCGTCTTCGCGTGTTTTTCAGAGGATGGTCCCGATGGGGAAGATGATGTCTGGGAGAAGACTCGGGCGCAGTTGGATGAAGGGACTATTGTGGCGCTGGATAGCGTATGGTATACTTATGGAAACATAATGGAGACCTATTATAAATACGAGATGGAACATCGCCTGAATATTAGCTTCGGTTTTGTTATCCCTTTTATAAAATGGATTGAAAAGGAGCCTCTTATTGAAGTTTTGCGGGTGTATAATAATTTTGATGGGAACTTCGTGAAGAGTATATTCAAAATACGCGACATCTGTAATGAAGTGTTGAAAGTGTGCGTGAATTTCAACTTGGGCGAACTTCAAGAAAAGATAAACGTCCTACTTGAAAATCTGATTTACGGGATTGGTTGCTTTAATAGCTTGTATATTCATCATTATGAATTGATTGAGAAATTATAAAAATTGAATAAAATAACAATAGTCAATTCAACAAATCAAAAATGACTTTTTTAGATAAAAAACTTGAAAACATATTTCAGATGATTCTTAAATCATCTGAACCAAGAACAGACGGCCGTCATTTCAGTAGATTCACTTCGCTACCGGACCTTTTGAAAAGTATTCATACTGACCTTAGTTCCGCTTCATCAAATTATCATGAAATGGACCGTATTCACTCCGTGATTTTGCTTATTTGGGACGACTGGTTAATGAGTTATTCAAATGTTCCATCTACATTCAATGAGCGATATGAATATAGTCAAAGACCGTCAGACCGTTCAGAATTTGAGTGGATTATTCGCTCAATTATTCGGTCCTTTTTAATTCGCATTCACGAAATTGTTCCAAGATTGTATGATTTCCAACAAGATACATACAGAGAAAATAGCGAACTCATCAAATCAGTTCTCGATATTGGAGTACAATTACCTCTGGAAGAGATGTTTGAAATATCTCAAACTCGCCAAGATTTTCCTATTAGCATTAGTGTTTATCACGATGAAGTCGATAGATTCATCCAAGTGTATCTCTGGGTGATTCTAATCCTACTGAAAGAAAGATATCAATACAAATTTGAGGATAGTCATACAGAAGAATGTGTTTGTTCAATCTGTTGTGATACATCAGATAAAGACATTGTTCGAATCACCGGTGGATGCGGACATTCCTTTTGTAGGAGCTGTTTCAGTCGAACACTGATTCTTCAAAGAAAGTGTCCAATGTGTCGCTTTGAATATGCGCCAGTCGATATTTTGGATCCATGTAATCAAGCAGTCGCAGTTTTTTTAGAAGAGCGCCGGAAGCGAGATGAAGCATCTGTCCAAATGAAATCCAATGAAAAAACATGTCTCACTAAATTTCTTGAAAAGCGCGGGGTCGATATGTCAAAAATTGATTTATGGCGCGGTAGCGATATACGAGCATTCAGCACTTGCGGTAATCTCTACACTATTGGCTGGAAAGGAACTCACGAATGTGGTCCCACGAGAGAACTTCATCACGCAACCAAAAAAGTTGGGATGGCCTCTTTATGTATATTACACCCGACGAAGTGTTGCTTGAATTGCGAAGGCGTTTTCAATGCTTATTTTGGGTGTGGTCATATTGTATGCGATGAGCACTTGGACAAGGACCAACGTTGCTGTCCAGAATGTTCGAAGCGGTCTTGGATTTTTGAGCTGAATTTACCCGAGCAAAAAATCGGAGAATGACGGCTCCAATAGCTCGATTGCGACCTTGTTCGACCACGCATACTGATCGGTCTTTATAAAAATGCGACAGATAATCTTTTGATATATTTCAAGTTTGAATGTATGATTATCATAGCGCATAAATTGAATATATTTATCAGTGGCGCAATAGTCTGTTCCCTTGTTATACAAGGAAAATATAAAACTCCGGTTCAGTTTTTTGATGTATATTTTTATGGAATCGTCATCAATTCCGATAATAACGCCTTCATACGATGGGTCCAATTGGTCATTCCTCTTTGCTTGAAATATACTGACCAAATTCATCTGCTCATAGGCCCTCTTTATCATAAAACTCCGCCAATTTATGGAATGAATGTGGTCGCGAATGTTGAAGTCGAACGGAATCGCAGTTTTAAGGCAAATCTGGTTCCATAAATCAACGAACCGCCTTATGGGAGAAGTCGCGTGTGTGTAATAGGTTAGACCAAGTGATGAATGAACTGCGTCCTCATGAGCGCAATCTCCGGCCACTCTGTAATATCCCTTATACGATTTCATTCTTTGAATAATCGGAATAATATCTGGATGAAGAGAATCGGCGTTAGTATCCTCTTCATGCGCGTAATGGACGCGAAGAATACTGAGCGGGTTTGTTTGATACAAATATTTCGCGATATGTGTATTATAAAGAATCATCAACTTCGCAACCATCGCGCGACTGATACACTCATCTGGAATATCCCCGTATTCCTGACCGGATGTTGAGTGTGTGTGTTGTTTGTCCATAATCAACCGAATCATATAAAGGTTGCGGTTCTCCGGTAAATCTTCCAGTCTCTTATTTGTAAAAATGCGGTCTGCTTGTTTATATGTCATCTTCCGGCGGTTTATAATCCGCGCTGGAATTAGTTTAGAATCGAGGAGGGCGTATGATTCATCGAACCGGAAGACAATTGATACAACATTCCTCGTGGCCCCTTCGACCAAACTACACTGGTTTTCCCCCACATCCTTCGATATCATATCAATTTTATTAACTCCATCCGGATATATCGATGACGCATTCGAGGCCATCTGCTCTAAAAAAGTCCGGCTGGTCGCTTCATCCATCGAATCAAGAACGCAAGAAACATCCGCAATGTGAATACCGATCCAATGGAAACCATCTGCGTATTCATAATGGACTGCGTCATCCACATCAAGAGTAGAATCCCCATCAATCGAAAATACTGACTTTGTGGTCATATCGATGGAGTTGGCATTTGGGGTTATTTCAATCGGCGACTTCCAGCGCTTGGGGAACGTATCAGTGGCATAAAATGGGGACATTATATCAAGTTGGTCGGCCCCGACATTCCCACAAACAGACACACATTTCAGCATATCGGCGCTCGATTCCTGCTCTGCGAAGGCATAAACATTATGATGAAGGCGGGAGTTTGTTTTTATAAGGAGGATGGTGCTGGTTGAAAATGAGAGGGGCCGGAAACGAGTAATAAACTTATTGTCTTTTTTTCCGTATTGCGTTTTATTCGTGTAATCAATGATTCCGAATATATTTTTTGAAGATGATGGCTTCTTCGTGGCCGTTTTACAACCGGCGAATTTTAAGAAATTGTATTTTTTTAATAAGAGGTCAGCGGGAGGAGTTGATTCAGTTGAATCTCCGGTGATTTCAACTGAATCATACGGCTCCAATTCTGCAGAATCCACATGAGATTCGAGCTTGTAAAAGAGACCGGCCTTTAAATCGACGGCGACCCATTCATTATATTCTTTTAAAGCAAAAATAGTCATATGTTGTGATAATATTATAATATTAAGTTTTTTCTATATTGTTTTTACATTTCATGAAGAGGTTCAGAAGGAACAAGTTCTCATTAGAATCATTGTTCGAGTTCATCTCGTAGTCCAAGAAATAATAACTACACTTTCGAAAGCGGGAGTATATTTTCTTTAAAGATAAACTGATATTCACATTTCGCATGTGCGAATCTATGAACTGAATAAAATCCTCCATTTTAGAATCCGGATTATTGAACAGGCGAACTAAATCCTCGCAATTCTCATCCGAAATTACATTCTCCGCGGGGGAAATGGAATCCGCAGTTATTTCTAAAAGCTCCATCTCGTGGATTTCGCGACCGAAATTGTTGTATGTTTCGCAAATCTCTCTTATTTTCGCGGGAGGAATCGCCGGAAATAGTTGGGCGTATCGGTCTATCCGACTTTTTTGAATGCTCGTATTCAAGTTCAGGTGGATACAGCGGGATAGGAGGGGGTCAATAATGGCGCGCGTGTTTTGCGTAATAAATATGAAGCGCGTTATATTGTTGGAGGTCTCGATGATTCGACGAAGTGCGTTCTGCGCGTCTAATGAGATATACTCCGCTTGGTCGAATATGATGACCTTGACGCTGGGGACATCGCTGTATTCTTTTACTTGGATGTTGGAGAATGCTTTTATTTTGTCGCGGATGGTCGATATACCGCGCTCGTCGTGAATGCTCATATACAGGACTCGCTCCTTAAAATGGGACTTGAATAGCTCGTGTAGGAGATAATTCGTAAGATAGGATTTTCCGGACCCGCTCTCGCCGTGGATGAGGAGGTTCGGGATGTTTTTCGCGACGCATATG
>Ga0194129_10002281_pt1 | contig 29160 bp, 28 predicted proteins | sample TA2KigCa35mmetaG_FD_150862 | JGI IMG/M metagenome (GOLD analysis project Ga0194129, IMG submission 150862) | Freshwater microbial communities from Lake Tanganyika, Tanzania - TA2015038 Kigoma Deep Cast 35m | ecosystem: Environmental > Aquatic > Freshwater > Lake | place: Tanzania: Lake...
AGTGTTCAATAGAACACCCGCTGAGATACCCTAAGGGGTTGGGCTTGGAACAAGTCCAAGCCACTTACAGCGGTGACAGAAAAGAGCTTAAATAACATCATTTTAATCTTAAGCAATTTAAGCTCTTTTCAGTATCAGACTCATTTGCAGAAACTTCTTTTTCAACAAGTCTTTCAATAATTGATGAAACGATTGCGTCTTCTTCAGAAATAGGGTTTTCTTTTGGTTTTTCACTTTTTTGACCATCTGATGATTCTTCATTTGTTTTTTGTTCAGCATTTTCTGCTTGTTGACTTTCAATAACTTCTTCTCTTTTAGTTTCGACTTTTAAATTTTTTTCAACTTGTTTTTCAGATTTTTTTTTATTTTTTTCAATTTCTCGGTCCATTTGTATTAATTCTTCATCACTAAAGCCGGCAACTTTAACATATTTTTGATTAACAATATTTGAATCAACTAATTTTCTGGAATACCAAATATTGCTTTTAAAACTTTCATTATAAATTGCTCTATTTGGCATTATTTCTCCTTGGGTAATAAGGAATGGTTTCTTGACCATATAAGCTTTGAGAAAGTGATGTTGAATGCAAAAATTAATTTGTCTATCAACTGGTGCTTGAATTTTAAGAAGATGAGTAAGTTTGATTAATCTTTTTGCGCCACGAAGACTAATCATGTATGCAACTGTGCCGAAGTTATCTTCAGCTGGGATCACATCACCATCATTACCTTCTAAATATTCTATTTTAAGCTTATCAGGATGAATGAAAAGATGGACATAATCAAATTTTACTGGTAAATTTTCGTAAATTGTGTTTATTGTTCTATTAAAATTTTTATAAATTTTTATATCATCTTCCATTACAATTGCTAATTCAAGATTATTTTCGACTATGTATTTCCAGAGATTAAAGTGAGATAAAAAGCATCCTAATTGGCCAGCATTGCACTTTTCAATAAAGTGGTCAGCAACAAATAATCCATTTTCTTCTAAAATTGGATTAGGGTCTTCAAGTTCTCCATCAAAAGCTTTGCATTTAAAATAGTTAGTTATTTTTGGGTACACTTCGTTTTTTAAATATGTTGCACGATTTTTATCTTTCTCTAAAGAAATTATAAATTTTGGAATAACTTCACACGGAGGTTTCATTATATTCTTGTTCGAGGAAATTTTTTAAAAACGAACACGAGTTTAAAAAATTTATCCAAATAATAAATTGAGTAAAATAAACAATCCTAAAATTTGCCAGATATTATCAGCTGGCTTAGCAACAGTAACTAATTTGCAGACTACAATGTTCCATAAAAATTTACCAATAATTAAAATAATTACGACGAAAATAATAAGAACAATGAAAGCTGCGAGAGCATCAGCGCCAGAGGTATAAGCGGTACCGTTCATTCCTTCGTGAGTTTGACTTTTAAACGCTGCAGAAATTGCATTTTGAAGAGTTTCTTTAATCATATTTTAGATGAAGAATATTTTTTTTAAGGATTTTAAAAATAATATAAAAATAAAAGTATGAAATCAATAAAATTTGACTTTTCCTGTTTTAAACCTGATTTCCAGGAATATGTTCTCCAAAAATTAGGTTGTTCTGATTATTTTGAATTTGTTAATTCTTATAATAATATATTTACACTAAACATTGAAACATATAATCAACAGAAAGATGAAATTCCAGTTATTGATGCTGCAAAAATAGAAGATTCATCTTTGTGTGAATTTAAAAATTATGAACTCACCTTAAATGAAACTTCTGATTCAGAATCAGATGATGAACAAAAAGATGTAAATATTGATTTTACTCATGTTATAGAAAATCAACAAATAATTTTAACTCCAGGTAAGAAATTTATTCCAAAAAAAATGTCAAAATTAATAAAAAAAAATATGGGTGTCTGGCTTAAGCATAAAAATATCTGGACTTTACCGCTAAGTGCTAAAAATTTTGTAGAAACTACATTAAAAAGTACAAATTCTAAAACATTTAACATTAATCAAGAAAAAGATAAAGTAATAATTTTTCCAAAACAGGACCATCCAAAATATGGTGCCAGTGTTATTTATGATAAAACAGGTAATATTGGTATCTGGGATAACAATATAAAAGGTTGGGTTTTCCAGAAAAAGGATTCTAGTTAAATTTTTTCGATTTTTTCATCATCTTTTTTTGAAATCTTTGCCATACACTTATAGCACAAATTCTGTTACAATCACATGCTCCTGGAAATTTTTCTTCACCAGTTAAACAACAAACTGGTAATTTATAAGTTTTTATTTGTTTTTGCATAATTAAAAAAAGAGGTTTACGTGTTTTTGAGAATAGACTATTCATTTTTATTTATATGGGCTAAAAAATTTAAACTGATTTTTTAATTTATCTAAAGTTTGAGAATAAACCCAATCAGCTAATTGAGCACTCACATCATTCGTCTGATAAGTATGTATTCCTCCATAAATTCTGGACATTCCAGCAGCCTCATATACTTCTTTTATTGTTCTATATCTTAATACAACATCTTTTGTCGGGGAAAATCCAGGTTCAATAACACTGCTTCCTTTCGGAAAAATATATTCACCAATACTACAAATTTTTTCACTAAGAATTAATGATGGGCAAATAATTTTTTGATTTGGCATTTCACTTAATGAAAAAGTGTCATATAAAACTGGATAGTTAAACCACCAATCAAGCAACTTTCCAGAAGTTCTAGAAAATACAGTATGTCCACTTGCTACATCTGGAAAAGGAGGAGTAACAAATGTTAAGTCTTGATATGGTAACCATTTCTCTCCTAATATTGTTGTGGCATATTCTGGATTCCAGGAATTTAAAATTTTATTTTTGTAATAATGTCTTATTAAACTTACTGGCCTGGCTTGATTATATGTTGATTTATACCACCAAGCACTTACACATGCATCAAAAAATGATCCGCCTAACATAAAAAGCATTTTTATTTCATTTTCTAATGATTGCTCATATTTTTCTGAAATCTGCAATGCTATAACAATCATTATTCCTGGAGGTGGCAAAACAGTTGGACCAGAACCAGCAAATAACTCAGCAGTCATTTTCTGCTCATCCGTTAATTTTCCATATAAATCTATAATTTTATCCATTTGTTCTTTTAATCCAGTTTCCCAAGTTAAAGATATTTGACTTGAAAGGTCAATAATATTTTTCTTGGGATTTACAGCAAAACCCTCATTTAAATAATATTCCTGGCCCAAAAAGTTTTGAACATTATATGTTGAAGGATTATCCAAATCAATTATTGGTAAGCCATCTTTTTTAAGGGTTCCATTTGGTACAATTAAATTTGCCCAATTATTTGGTGTTTTATTTTTATAATCATAAGAACCAGTAAAATCACAAGGTAGTCCAGTTTTATTATTAGTTATAATTCCAGAACGTTTTAATTCTATGGATTTTCCTGTTAAAAATTGTCCTGCCCACCAGATTACTGTTTTAAGTGTGCTTTCATTAATTGTAAATTTTTTTATGCCATAATCAATTGGTCTCATTTGAAAAGCTGGGTATGTTGGATATAAAGTACTCATAAAAGATTCATGACCGACATAAAGAACATATTCAATTGTTTCTTGATTGGAAGACAAATAGTTTTGTATATCCAAGTAGTTTAAAGGTATTTTAACGCGGTCGGTGCTTAATATCATGTTTTTATTATATAGAGAACCGAAGTCATAAAACATTTGAAAATATGCATATAATAATACTGATATTTTAGTTGGAGTGTTATCTTTTTCTTTGATAACTTCATTGAAAAATACTGTTATGAATTTTGATAAAACTGTCATAATTTATTAGAGAAAAAAAATCTAATAATAGAATAATGAATATTTTTAGTTCAGCTGAAGAAATTGAGAGCTTCCGCGGGTCAAGTGGAGGAGGTGGTAGTGGTTCCGACCAATTCCATGGTGGAGGTGGTGGGGGACATGAAGGTGGAGGAGGTGGTTTTGGTGGTGGAGGAATGGGAGGAGGTGGAGGAGGAAGAATTGGTGGGGGAGGAATGGGAGGAGGAAGTTTTGGTGGGGGTAGAATGGGAGGAGGAAGTTTTGGCGGAGGTGGTATGGGAGGAGGTTCTGTATCTAGAATTGGTAGAAGTGGATTGAATGGAAGTCGAACAGTTGGTGGTGGAGGTAATAGCTTTAGACCAGAAAGACCAAGCATTCCATCAAGACCAAATCGACCTGTAAGTCCATCAAGACCAGACAGACCAGACATACCAGACAGACCAGACAGACCAGACAGACCAGACAGACCAGAAACTCCTGATAGAGATAGAGATGATGACCGAGGACATAGGAAACCATGGAAGCCTCATCATGGAGGGGGTGGTGGAGATAATTGGAATTGGAATTGGATTGGTGGTGGAGGATACAATAATGGTAATGATTGGGGTTGGAATAATGGAGGTTGGGGATGGGGACCAAACTATTATCCTCCAGCAATAGTTTATGATTATGCAAATCAGCCAGTTGATGATTCAAATCTTCCAGATGATAGTCAGCCTGTTACTGAGAGTTCAGGTATGAATAAGACTACGCAAATTGTTTTGATTGTATTGTTAATATTTGTTATTTTAGTTATTTTGTTTACTTTTTATAAAGTGATGCAAAAATAAAATTATTTATATTATATATGGAATCCATATATAATTCCAGATTAGAAAGAATTGCCAGAGAGCTAGGAGATAATAAGATATTTTCAATTTATGCTTGCACATCTGAAAATGATTTTCATCGTTCCAGGATAAATCCTTATTTTCTCTATTTGACAATGCTTCCTATGAATTTTATTGTCTTAAATTCTATTTTAGTTGTAAAAACATTTCCAGATACATGCCAAATAATTATTTATTATAAGCCAGATAATATTTCTGGCCAAACTTATCCTAGAAATTTTGCATTTAAAACAATACCCCTCAAAGATTTTCAAAATATCCCTGAAATGAACGAAGAAATTAAAAATAAAATTGACAATTTAAGAACAATAAAAGACAAATGGGAAATGAAACAAATCAAAGATGCAATAAAAATTACAGATATTGGCTACAAAAATATGATGAAATTAATAAAACATCATAAAGGTCAACTTAATGAAAAAGAATTAGAAGCAGCATTTTATCAAACAATTATTTCTAATGAGGCCAGAGTTGCTTATGCACCAATAATTGCAACTGGAAAAAATGCTGCTTCGATACATTATCATATTAACAACCAAAATATCCCAAAACGTTCGTATATCCTTTTAGATTGTGGAGCTATGAATAAATATGGATATTGTGCTGATATAACAAGAACAGTTCCTTCATCAAAAGGAATAAAAAAATTGCAGAAAAATGTTTATAGAGCTGTTGAAACAGCTTATAAGAATTGTTTAAATCATTTGAATATGTGTTTAAAAAAGAAGATACCTGTTTATTTGATGGATTTGCAAGATGTTTGTTTGAAATCTTTTATGAAGAGTGTGCCTACTTTTAAGATGAAGAAACATAAAATTTGGAATCTTATTCTGGATGCATGTGGAATTGACCAAAATAAAGTAAAGGTATTTTATACGCATTTTATTGGGCATCAGGTTGGTTTGGATGTGCATGATTCACCGACACAATCAGAATTGGTGGAAGGAATGGTAATAACTATAGAGCCAGGATTATATTTTCATGAATATATTCCAGATATTCCAAAAGAGTATCTGGATATAGGGGGAGTAAGGATTGAACATATGATAGAAATAGGAAAAACAAAGGCGAAGGTAATTGGTTAATCTTTTTTGAACATTTTTACTGTTTTTTTTGTTTCAAGAACAAGTTTTCTTATCATTTCATCATCTAAATTGGAAAACTCTGGAGTACTTTTTTTTGTATTAATATAATAACCAACATCTGCATCAGTTTCATCTTCATTATCCATTTGAAAAACTGTTTCAACTTTCTTGGGTTTTTCTATTTCTGATTTAATAAAAGATAAAACATCGTAATTAAAAAAACTATTTTTATATAATATTTTAAACGCTTCAATATGTTTTGATGAAGTATTTTCCTGGATACCTAAAGTTGTTCTATTAATAATTATTTTATCTTCAAATAAATCTTCGTCATGCAAGATAAATTCAAAATCGTCATCTAAATTTTTTTTGATTGGTTCCCATTCTGATGATTTAAGTAAATATTGAGAAATAATTTTAGGTATACCTTCATTTTTGATGTCAAGAGTAACTAAAATATAGTTATTCATATGTATACTAAGATTCAAAAATATGGAGAGATTCCTTGGAATAATTCTCTGGAAAATTATTTAAAATATGAATATCACTAACAGTTCCGTTTTTCATTAAAAAATTCTTAAAATCTTTAAATCTCTCAAATTTTGACAAATAAGGTGATTTAAAATTTAATTTATCACAAATTGTTTTTGGAACAACCGGAAACAAACATTCTATAAAATAATTATACAACTTATTTCTATTTGTTTCATAATAATCAATTTTACCTGTTGATTTATTTAACATATTGCAATTATTTAATAAAAATATGATATTCTCACTATCTCCTCTGGTATTAATTTCACTATTAATATAATTTATATATCTTTTTGGAAAAATACTTCCAATACTAACAAGAAATACATGACTTTTTATCGATGAAATAAAGCTGAATAATATTATTAATTTTTGTATTTCAGAGAATTGTTGAGAAAATCTTCCAATTTTGTTATTTGAGCAAATAATTTTGATTCGGAATAGGTAATCGTAGTTAAAAAATAGATTATCAAAATTTATATAAATTGTTGGATTTTCAACATATAAAATTATTTCAAAACTTTCACCCATTGAATTTATTATGATTTTTTCGATAGTTTGTTCAATTTCTGGCATTCTTGTGTCTTTATATTTAAATAAGATTATTGAATTTTCAGGCTCAAATATAACATTTTTTCTGGAACATTCTAAAATTGTGAACATTTCATTTTGAACTGTTTGATAGCTAGTTTTTTTAAGAACTTGTTTTTTTTCGAAAGGGTTATTTTCAATTTTTTTTTCGAGACTCAATATTTCTTTTTTGTCAGTTTTTTTGATTTTTCCAGAACTGAAATCTAATTTTTTGACAATATTTGGACCATTATCAAAAACTCTTCCTTTTCTATTTGAAACAATTTTTGTTTCACCATTTGCAAATTTATCAATATAACCGAAATCATTTATTTTTGATTTTAATTTATTTATAATTTTTTCTCTATAGTCAGTAAATGGGTCTAATCCGCCGCAATTTTCTTCCAGTAAATTTCTGAAAACAACTCCGTAAAATTTTGCAAATTCTTCTTCCCTTTCACATCCTTGCTCCAACTTTCTTTCCTCTTTTGCATTATAAATTATTTTTTCAACCATTTCTTTCACATATTTATCATTTTCTTTATCAATATTATTACATAAACTAATTACCAGAAACATTCTATATTGGTCAAAATGATATTTCTTTTTGAATCCAAATATTTCTGTAAAATTATTATCATTTGGTTCATTAATTAGAATGGAATCCAGGTTATTAATCGTCAAATTATCTATAAGAGTATTTTTAACTGATTTTAAAGTAAATGTTTTATTTTGTTCTGTCCATAAAAATAAATCAAATTCATCATCTGGAAGAACTTTTAGTCTACAGCGTTGAGAATTATATTCAATATTAATGCATTTACTTTTTGTTTGTTTTTTGTCTATAGACCAATAAATATCATCTTCAGATTGTATTAGGAAGTCACAGTGAAATGTTTTTTCGACTTTATTTTTGAGGACAATATGAAATCCTGCGAGGTCATTTGCGATATCATTTTCAAGAATTTTTTCATTTAATTCATTTATACTATCTAATGGCACCAAAATATTAACAAGAATTTTTTTTAATTTCATAGTATTATATGAAATAAAAATTAAAATTTATAATAACGTAGTATATTGCATAGAAGGTAATGGATAAGATTGGTAGAATTTGAATGGATAGTTATAAGGTTTTCTATATAAATCATTTCTGTAAAAGTTCATTGGATTTGAGCCAGTGGAAATATAATCAAATGGTAATGTGTCATAATTTTGCCAGCTTTCTTTAACGGACATGCAAATTGAATAAGCAAAAATAATAAATATTAAAATGATAACGATTACAAGAGTCCAAAATAAAGGTGTCATTTATTATATTATCATAGAAATAAAATATATATTAAAATATGGTTGCTCCTTTTTTGATGATAATTTTTGTTATAATTTTTTCAATATTAATTGGTTTTGCAGTTTATGCAATAATTGAGGCGGTTCAGCAAAATAAAAGAAACAAACATGTGATAGTTGGAGGATGTTTAGGAACAAGATGGGGATGTTGTCCAGACCAAATAACTCCTAAATATGACCAGGAGGGAACAAATTGTATTCCTAATTTAATGCAAGATGCTGAAAATTATTTAGAGTAATTTTATATTTCTATCAGTAATGATGAATACATCTGGAAATAATATTTCAATCATATCTTTGAATTTACTAAATCCCCACATTCTTAAATCAAAATTATTTATCAGCAATTCTAATTTATCTTTAAATAAATTTAATAATAATTCATTTGTATCAGATAATTCAAAAACTGCTTTGAATTGTTCTTCTAGGGTTTTATGAACATCCGAATTAACAGATGTGATGTCAAATATTTTTTTCTTTTTTGTTTCTGGATGTTCTGCAATTTTAAAATAATCAAAATATTTTGTTTTAATTATTGGTTCAATTTGTGCTGGTGTTATATTTTCTCTTTTTTTCAATCTATTTTTTAATGTTAATAAGTTCAAATGTCTGCTATTATTCATTATAAGAAAGATATTGTCAAGAAAATTATCACCAGTTTTTTTTGTATCTTCGTTATTAGCAAAGACATTATCTAATTCGAGCTGGTTATCTTCATCATCAGATTTTAAGTTTTCAACTGGTTCCTCTTCTTGATTTAATAGGGTTATGTTGATAAATCTATCAGAAATATTTTTCAAGTATTCTGAACAATTATTGTAGCCGAAAGTAAAAATATATTTTCCAAATAATTTTACTTTTCTGGCAACTGTTAAATAATCTATGTCATTTGATACTATTACATAAATATCAATTGTGTTTTTGAAATATAAAATGTCGTAAATATCGTCAATAAGTTTGATATCTACTGAATTTTTTCTTGGTAATTTTGCACAATGAATTGGTTCTAAACCATAATGAATAACATTTTGTTTCCATTTTTCCATGGAAGGGACTGACCAATCAGCATATAATCTGGAAACATTAATTCTTCCGAATTTTTTGCATTCCATCATTATATATGGGAGGTCAGAATGACTAATATTTTCAGCATCTATGAAAATAGCAACATTCATGTTTCTATTTTGTTAGAAAAAATTATAATTAAATTAATCCAAAAAATTGCATTACTCGTTTTAAAAATCCTCTCTTTACAGTCGGCTCATATAAACTTAACAACTCACGATATTCATCATTTTCAAAAACATATTGATGTTCTTTAAAATATACTGTTCCTGCACCATAAGGAATTTTAGTTGTTTTATTTAATGAATAGATTTTCTTTGTGAACCAGATTCTTATATCTTTTAAATCCATTATTTCAAAAAATTTTGCACTAATAATATTCGGTCTATCAATCATTCTATCAATTGCAATACTTCTATACAAATTTACCTTTCCTTGATGCGTGAAATTCGTTTCCTCATTAATATTTTCCAAAGAATAGCCAACACAATATGCATTATTATCTAATAAATCAAATTGAAATTTTTGACCATAAGTTTCACAAACAAAATTTTCCCAGTTAAGAAATTTCATAAATGCGATATGAGCACGAACATTATTACTTAAGTTAACTCTATAATATATTACCTTCTGGTCTTTTTGATAATCCTTTAATTCAAAATCAATCTTTTTTTTTCTATGGATTTTTTCTTTATTAATTCCAAATTGAATGAAATACGCTTTATTAATATCATAATAATAATCCAGAGGAACTCTTTCCTTTTCTTTTCCATAAAACTTTGCTCTTCGTCTCAAGTTTAAAATTATATCAGCGATTGAATTATTAATAGTTATTCTCTTCATTTCTTCACCTTTATATTCATATCCAAAACGAACAAAACTTATTCTTGAGTCATGTTGATTTTTAAATATCTCTATTTTTTCATTTGCATATGACAATTTCATATTTGAATTCTTTTTTGAGGCACAAATTCCCAAATCAGAAAATTTCTGATTGAGTGCGCAATAAAGAAAAAACTTTGAAAGTGCATTCGATTTTTTACACTTTTCTTTATTATCAAATCCATTAAAACGATGATTTTTATCATTTAAATTTTTTTTATATTCTTCATCCGTTCCTAATGAAAAAACAGAGTAAATTGGTTTTTTAATAAGTCTTTCAACAGCTGTTTTTCTTAAAGAAGCTTTATATTCCTTTAAATTTGAAAAATTTCCTTCGTATTTTACTCCAGCGTATAAAACGTTAAATGTTTTAGGGTCTCTTACATAAGCAAAACAATAAGCGGTGCATTTATCATTTTTGATTCTTGGATAAGACCAAGAAATGGAAACGGGTAAATCCTCAGAGTTCATATTATAATTAGATATGAAATCTTTAAATATTTTTTTAGAAAATTCTTGCATTTTCACCGAAATTATAAATTAATAAAAATGATAAACGCTTCTTATTGTGTTCTCCAAAAGCTCTGGAAAACCCTGTATCAACTCTCCATAATTTTCCATTTAAAACACTATTTATTCTACTTTGTACTGTATGTCCAACTACCATATGTTTAACTCCATAAGATTCAAGTGTTTTATTTAATCCAGAAACATTTATGGAATTACTTCCAAATTCTCTATTTGTAAGTATTCCGTTTTCTCCAGAGATTATGTTATAAAAAGTATTTTCTTCTTCTTTTGACATTTTATTGTTAAAGTATTTTTGCATTGAATGGTTTAATTCTGGGATGGAAATATGAGAGAAATTATATGGAATTCCTGCATGACAAAAAAGCCAGTCACCAATTTTAACTGCTAAATAACATTTTTTTGCAAATTCGGTAAATTGATTTTTAAAATATTTTAATCTTCCATCGTTTCCACCCATTTCTTTTATACCTTTTGAACCACTATATGAAAAATTTCCCTTAATATTCATAAATTCATGATTACCTAAAAGTACAATAACATCTCCACCTTTTTCCCTAGCTTTATTCATTAGTATTTCTAATAAACGTACAACAGTTATATCACTATCTCCTTTCCAATTACCTGTTCTAGATTTTCCATCAACTAAATCACCTATAACTAATAAGATTGCTTTTTTTCCTGTCCATTCTATATTTTTATTTATAAGTCCTGCATTTTCAAGAATCGTTATTAAAGATTCAACGTCGGCATGAATATCCCCTATTACAACTAATTTTTCTGGAATTTTAAATATTCCTAAACCATTTGCATTTTTATTTACTGGAGGTTTATGTGGTATAATTATTTTCTTTTTTATTGTTCTTTTTATGTTTTTATTTTTGTTTGTTAATATTATTTTTTTTTCTTGGATTACCATATGTTTTACTTAGAAATAATTGTGATTTAAAAGATTATTAAATATTATATTAAATGGAGAATAAACATAATATTCAAGTTTCGTTTGAAAATGAAACAAGAACAATTACAATTTCTAATAATACGAAATTAGGTTCATTTGCTAAAAGATGTTTGGATATTTATGATTTATCTGTTCAAACCGTATCTGGAATTTATTTTTATTTTATTGATACAAATGTTTACATTGGTGATGCAGAAGAAAATGATTTTCAAAAAACTTACAGTGAATTATGTATAGAATATGAAGATATTAGTCATTTTACAATCGAATTAAAATCACATTCAAATCGTTCGCAGGTTGATATAGAAAAATTTCAGCAAGATTATGAGAATTTTAATAATTATTCATCAGGACATCCTATGATTTATTATAATCGACCGGTATTTAATATAACTAATAATTATTCTGAGCAACCTAGGCAGGATAGAATGTTAAATATGGATTTTATGTATCATTATGACCCAAATACTGGAAGATTTGTTAATAATCAAAGTAGGACTGAACAAAGAACAAGTAGTCCACCTCAAGAATCACCACAGGAATCATATCATCGAGAACAGAATACTGGAAGTAATTCTAGAACGACAAATCCATATACAAATTTGATTGATTTATTGGGATTATTTACAGGAAATGTTAATTCGGAGGCAGATACTCGGGTTTTAACAAGTACAGAAATTAATTATTTGCCTTGTGGTGAGTATAGGACTTTAAGAAATCGGATTTTGCCGGAATGTACAAGTTGTCATATTACTTTGGAGGAATTTAATGATAATACTAGAGTTATGGTTTTACCATGTAGACATGCTTTTACTGAGAATGCGATTGTGAGATGGTTAAGGCAGAGTAGTAATAAGTGTCCGGTGTGTAGAGCGGAGGTTGCTGCAGGAGTAATGAGAAATCCATTGAGATTTTCATGAAAAAAATGAATAAATATTTTATTGTATGAATTATAAGTAAAGATGCAGTCATTTGAGGCAGAGAGGATACCGATTTCAAATTTTAGGGTATATGATATTGAGCCGGATGGGGCATGTTTATTTAGAAGTTTGAGTAATGGATTATTTTTTAATTGTAATCAGAATATAATTATTCTTAAACAGAGATTTAAGGATACTGGATATTTTTCAAATGAGTATAAAGATTTTTTAAAAGATTATGAGGATATTGCAGAATGTTTCGAAGACCAGGATTCGAAGTTAGATGATGATGTTGAGGCTGATATAGCTAGAGGTTTGCAGCAAGTAATATTAAATTTTGTTAAGAAGAATCCAGATTATGAGGTATCTGAAAAAATGCCAATATCACAGTTAATATTTTTATGTCACGATATTGATGTTGAAACTTATTTAAAAAACTATCAGATATTTGCAGGTGATGATGACTTTATTGTGAAATCATCTGTTGATAAAAAGGGAAAAAAGGTTGAGGTTAGGGAGATAATAGAGGATAGGTGGGGAGGGATACCTGAGATAATGGTATTCAGTATTTTATTTCAGATGGATGTTACTGTTTATATTGCGCAAAAAATGAATAAAAAAGGAAAAATTGAAAATGCGATAATTTTAAAGAATTCATTTTTAAAAAAAATTGAGGAAATAAAAACGCCATTTACTTCATTAGGACATATTGAGTTAATATTACAAAGATTACCGAAAGGCGACCATTATGTAATTCTATCATGAATTGAGCGACTGACATCGCTCAATCTCGGACCCGTAAAGGGTCCTCGGTTCGCATGGCCATGCCATGCTCACAATCTAAATTTAATTATAATGATTTTAGCTTGCGAACAAATTAAAATTTTAACTGGCGAACAAATTAAAATTTTAGCTTGCGAACAAATTAAAATTCTAACTTGCGATTTTAACTTGCGAACGAATAAAATTTCGATTGTGAGCGTAGCGAACCGAGGACCCGTAAAGGGTCCGAGTCATTTTTCTTCGCAAAATGATAATTTTAACTTGCGAACGTAGTGAGCCGAGGACCCTTTACGGGTCCGAGTGTTATTTTGACCCAAGGTCAAAATAACATATGGTGAGCGAGCGCAGCAAGCGAACTGAGGGGCTTTTAAGCCCCGAAGTCATTTTACGAAGTAAAATGACAATTCGAAGTCATTTTTTGCTCCGCAAAAAATGATAATTGCTGAAAATTCAGGATTTAAAAATTTCTTGATAAATAGTTATAATGATTACATGAAAAATATACAAGACCCAGAGGTATATTTGACAGATGTTGACAACATATTTCATCAATTAAGAGGACATTTTATAATACAAAATTTGAGAGCACATAATGAATTTGAGTTTTTGGAGGAGCCTGAAAAGCCGTTAAAATTGGAGGATTTAACTTATAAGAAGCCAATACAGGTTTCAATATTAGAGGCGAGGATGCAGAAGTTGCAGTATGTTAGATTAAGGAGGAAGGGAGCGAAGACAGATGAGGAGGAGTTATGTGGTACCGACCGAAATTTGCAGTCAGCAAATGCAGTTGGATATTATTCTTTAGAGCAGTTAATGGGTAAATTAAGTTCAAATGAGGAAAAGGAGATTGATGAGAAGACATGGAAGCAGTTATCAATGTATGAGAAGAAGGAGAAGTTGAAGGAGTTTTTAAAAAAATTTAAGGATTCAATGAATTCGGAGATTTATAATGAGTTGAAGAAGGATGTTTTTATGAAGTTGAAGGAGGGAAGATTTGAGAATTCTGGGCAATTGATATGGCATAAAGGGAGTCAGAAAATTTTAGAAGTAAAGCAATTGATGATAAATCCTTCTTGTTTTTATTGGACAGAGTGAATATTTTTTTCTTATTAAAATTAATGTATAAATTAATCATTGTTTTTATTATAATAATTATTATTTTAATCATTTTTGCAGTTATAAATAGTAAAAAAATGTTTGAAAATTATAAGGCTCCTACGACAACACCGCCAAATTATGAGAAGTATAATACGGAGTTAACACATATTGCGAATGACCCAACAGGAGAACCTTTAGCATTTAATCCAAAAAATAATTTTAATTATACGCAGTTATATTATGCATTTGTAGTACAATTATTTAAATCATTATCATCAAAATCAAAAAAATATGATAAAAAATTAGTAGAAAATTATGCTAAGAATACAATTACTTATAACAATTTGGATAGTTTAAGGTTCATAATGGAGCCATTGTTAAAGGAGATTAATAGGATAGTACCGCAGACAAATTTTCATATAGTTGGATATGAGAGTTGGCGAATTTATCAGGATAAAAATTCTTCAGTTAAAATTAATCAAATAGATTGTTGGATTTATGATAGAACAAATTTAACGCAGTTAAGGGTATTATTAGAAATATGTGAATTACCTTTTAAGGGAGGAGAGGGTAAGTATGAGTGTAGGAAGGTGAATGATAAGGAGTTAAAGACTTGTGCATCGGAGACTACACCAGAATTTCCAACTTATACTATAGGTATACCAAGTAATAATCAGATAATTCCATTGCCTACTGAGGTGATAATAACAGGACATAATGTGCAGAATGCCAAGGGAATTAATTATCCAAGACCATGTCCATATGAGAAGATATGGATAAATTGGGTAGAAATTGTGGGTACAAATTTGGTATTGAATGCATTTGAGAATTTTGGGGATAAGCAGTTGCCAGGATTGAATAGGATACCATTTGATTATACAGTTTGGAAGTCGGATAACAATTCACCCTATCAAGACCCAAATAGAGTGACAAATCAGTGGCCGACATTGAAGGACCAGCCAAAGGATTTGGAGGCATGGCCATGTAGTATGGATAAGTTTGAGTGGGACAGTCAGGGAACTATTATACCGCCATCGAAGCCGAAGGAGTCAAGAAGGTGCCCAGGAAAGAGACATGGATTGGAACAGGAACCACTTACTGCTAGTTTTTATAATAGTTATTTTAACTTTCCACGTGGTATTACACAATACAGGTTTATGTTTGCAAATGAGGTGATTATACCTGCATTGCAGTATATGGGTTATTAAAATAATATTTAAAAATATTTTATAATAATATATTATAAAATGAATGTTATAAATAAAATTTATTCTTATTTTACTCCAGGACAGGAGCCATCAAAAACAAATGAGTGGCAACAATCAGCAACAGATAATTACGAAAATGATTGGTCTATTCAATCAAAACATGGATAAACTATGCATCAACTATTTTCTTTTTTGAAGATTTTTTCTTTGAATCTCCAGATGATTTTTCTGAAGATTTTGATGTGACTGATGATTGTGATGTATCTGTACGTTCATCTGGGACACTTATTTCTTCTGTAATATTTTTTTTTGATAACATATTTGTGAAAAAATTACTAGCCATTTTTTTATTTTGTTCAATTTCTTGTTCTAATTGTTGAATAATTATATCATTTTTTTCACAATAATCAATTATTACTTGTTGTTGTACTAGTGAAGGAATTGGAATTTTTATTGATTTAAATGTTTCAATTTCTAAATTTTTCTGGGCAGTTCCACGTGCGCAACTGTAAATGATATTTTGGTTATTGATAAGGTAATATCCTATAAATTTATGTAAAATGTTATTTTTTTTAGGTTTTATGGTAAGACCACTATCATTCAAAAATATTTTTTCATTAATAAATCGAACACATTCTTGTGATAAAGCAAACCTACCAATTAATATATTAAATTCATCACGATTAAAACTATCTGTAGTGAACATTGCTCTTCCACTACCATAAACAGGATATTGTCCTTCATTATTATTACTTTTAACAATTCTAGTTCCATATTCAATACTACATGTATCTCCAAGTTTTTCAATTATATTTTCACCAAGTATTTTTTGCATTTTTAGTGTATAAGAATTCAATCTTTTCAATTCTACAATTTTTTCTTCACTTGTCTTAACACATTTTTCATAAATGAAATCAAGATATTCAACAATTTCGTTTTGGTCTTCAACTGGAGGAATTGGAATTTTAATTAATTTAAATTTTTCTATATCAATCGCTTTTTGAGCAGTTCCTCTACCACATTCGAAAACTTTTGCCTTATTATTTTCTAAAAAATACCACAAATATTCATTTTTCAAAATATAAGTTTTTGATTTAATTGTAAACGCTTGACTATTCAAATAATATTTTTCATTTAAAATCATTACACAATTATGCAAAGACATTCCTTCTCTGCTAATTTTACAAGTTTTACCTTCCCTAGTATATTCATTTGTGTAAAAAGAAGTGAAACCTCCCCCACCTAAAACAGGATATTCACCAGTCTCAACTTGCTCTTTTACAATTCTTTTTCCATTTTGAATTTCGCAAACTTCTCCTAATGTTTTTACGATTACACCTTCTGCATATTGTTCTATTTCAACTTCATCCTGCAAATATTCAGCGTAATTTAACGAATAAGAATTTGCAGCGATTATTTCAATTGGTACCTCAATTAAAAGATGTTGTTTATTTTCATAAATATTATTATCATAGAATTTAACAATTTTTGTTTGATAAGTTTTGCTGAAAGTAATATTATCATTTTTATCACGATGAATAATATCTTCTCCTTCTCTTTTCTTCACAAAATAAAAAACACATGTTTTAATACCTGTATTCGTAAAAACACCAGATGGCATATAATGAATTTCCTTCAAATCACACGTCTTCATCAAAAATTCTCTTACAGAAACCATTGCTGAATTTGTTTTGTTAAATAATTCTTGACCATCAGGCAAAACAACTGCACAACGACCTCCAATGTTTAACATATAAATGATTAATTGTAAAAATAATAATACAGCATTATTTGTTTCAATTGGTAAGTAATTTTCTTTCAATGGATGTTCAATATCTTTATAGTTTAAACCCTTAATTCCAAAAGGAGGATTTGCTAAAATGACATCAACTTTTCTTATTTCTGGATGAATTACCTTATCTATATTAATACTATCACCTTTTTCAAGAAAATCAAACATATGTCCAGAAGAAATTAACATATTTGAAACTGCAAGTTGAAAAGTATCTGGCTCAGCCTCTCGACCACCTATACCTTCTGACTTGATATATTCCCAGTCAATTTTAACATTATTTTGTTTTGATTGTGTAATTAAACTTCTTATTGCTGAAATTAAAAAACCACCTGTTCCCATTGCTGGGTCATAAATAGTTTCACATCTTCCATTTTTGAATAATACTGGTTTTACCAAATTAATCATAAATTTTTTAATGATAACAGGAGTAAAAAATTGACCAAGAACTTTGCCAGTCATAATATCCTGAATTACTTCTTCATAAGCTTCACCCAAAATATCACTCTCATACTTTGTAAAATCTACTGAATTCAATTTGTTAATTAATTTTCGAAAAGTTGCCTTGTTTTTTATATCAAAACCCTTACCCTCCAAAAATATTTTATCTGTCTTCGGATGCTGTGATAAAATATCATCCCACAAAAACTTCATGTTCACAATAAGATTATCATCCTTCTCCTCAACTAATTTACTAAATTTAACAATCGTCAATAACTTTTCTTTATGCCTCTCTGGATTAATAACATGACTAAAATCATACTCATATGAATCAAAATCAATCTCTTTCCCTATTTGAGGCTCCAATAACTTCAAATCCAATAAATTTGCCAACGTTCGCAAAGCCTTGTCTCCAGTCAAATGCTCAGACCTTAAAACATCCAAACAATACTTAAAACATGTCTTCAACTCTGACTTATTTTCTACTTTTTCCTCACTCTTTTCAATTGTTTTTCTCAATTCATCAATAGTCACGCAAGCATTCTTCTTTGCAGAATGCCTGTCATAAGCAATCTTCTGATTAAAAACCTTCCCACAAATACCACAAGTGTACTCTTTCGGCATCTCTATAATTATAAAAGATAAAAAATCTTTAAATATAAAAAATTCAATTTTTATATTTTATTTTCAAAAAGAGTAAAAATTTCTCTCTACTAAATATTTACTTTGAATTTTCTTTTTTTTGGATTAATTTTTATTATTTCATTAAGATTTTTAACATTTGAGTAATAACTATTCCATAATTCGTGCGGAAGAAAATTATTATCAATATTGCATAAATCAATGCATAATTCATGAATATCAAGATTTTTTTCAATTCTGGATATTTTTCTTGCACATTTTAAATGTGCAAAGGTGTACAATAAGATTCAATTTTTATAATATCTATAATAAAACTCCACATGTCTTTTTCTTGTGATTTATTTTAATAATATCTGTTAAATTTTTTGTACTTGGGTAATAATCAATCCATAAATCAAATGGTGGAAACATATTATCCAAATTGCACAAATCAATACACAAATCTGATAATTCAAGATATTTTTGATTTAATTCTGGGTATTTCAAAATATATTCTGCTACTTTTTTCTTGCATGTTTCCAAATCATAAAAAGTCCTCGGAGTACTTAAATATTCTGCCCAATTCTTCCATTTTTTCTTATACAAAATATCTGGATTTGGGTCTAGATGAATATTCTCCTCACATTTCTTTCTATATGATTCAATAGTTTTTATACCATATTGTTGTACAAGCACTTTCGCCTGTTCATATGTAATTCCAACTCTTTCTCTTGGAATAATATAATCTTTTATTTCATTTATTTCATCATCATTTACAATATCTGAATTATTTCCAGACTCACATTTTTTTTGTTCTTTTGGAAATTCAAAAAATACTTTCTGAATAACTTCTCCATCTTCCTTTGCCAACTGCATCATGATTTCCCTGAACTTAGACTTATCTTCTTCCAAAAAACAAGCCATAACAATATTATTCACCTTTTTCTCTGAAAACTTATATGGCCTTCCTGAACGCAATATCGCCTGAACACAACGTATAGTGGATGTCATAGTCTCTACTGGAATACTACCATTTAACCATTGATTATTATATCCTTCACCTAGGCAATAAGCAACAATAATAATACTTTTGTAATCAGAAAAATTATCTTTTGTTAAATTTTTTTCATAAAAATCCAGAATTCTTTTCTTTTCGCTTTTTGTTGTTTCACAAGTATATACCTCGCATCTTAAATTTTCTAATTTAAAATTATTATTAAATTCATATATAGTATTTCTAAGATTTTCAGTATTTTTTGTATTATTAACAAACATTATTGCATGATTTATTATACTTTCCTTCATTTTTTTTAATAACGTGTAAGCATTCAATTTAATCTTATCTTTTTTAAGTAAAGTATTATTTTCATTTTCAAAACAAACATGTACTCTATAATCTGGCAAAATATTATTCTTTATTGCCCAATATAATGAGCGTGATGCTATCAAATTTCCAAAATATTCTTCATCATTATTTGAAACTGAATCACTATTACCAAAAATATATTTCTCGGTCGCAGTCAAATTTATCACCTTTTTTGCATTAATTTTTAATATCTGGACAAAACTATATTTTTCCTCTTTTGTTGATTCCTTAAAATTAATTGAAGTCAAATGATGAGCCTCATCATTAATTTGAAAATCAAATTCACAATTAATTAACCTTATCTTGTTTGCTGAATTGTAAGTCGTTATTATCACAAAACTATCATTTTTTTCAATGAATTCTCTGATTTTTTGTACATTAATTCCTCCTCCAACACTCAAACAACTAAAATTAAATATTTTCTTTACATCCTCACTCCACTGCCAAATCATCTGTAATCCATTAACTCCTATAAGAATACGTCTGGAATTCAATGCTTTTGCAATCCATAATGATGTAAAAGTTTTACCAAGTGAACATGTATAATTTAAACGCCCTTTATTATTTTCCTGATAGTAATGAAAAGCTCTATTAATATCTTCTTCCTGGTATGGGTAAGGTTTTATTTCTGGCATTTTTTGTTTCAACAAGATTTTTCTAAAAAACTTTTGTATTTTCTTTATTGCTTCTAGTTTTTTCCTCGCAATATCATTTTTATCACGCGAAACCCTTTTAATTTTTTCTATCTCATCTTCTGGAATAACCTCAAAATCAATTGCTGTTTTCTCCAAATATCCAATTATTTTATCCTTTATCTCACTTAAATAAAACTCAGTTCCTCCATCACAATACCTGTGTATTTCCGAAAAATATCTTTTTAAACAAGATTCCACGATTTTTGAAGAACTAACATTTTTTAATAAAATAACCATCACATAATTCCCTCTTTCAAACTCACCTGGAATATATCCTACTTCCCTATCAAACGGAGTTACATCAGTACACCCTAATTTTAAAAGAGGTTCTGATGAATATCTATCAATATATGACCAATGATATCTTAAATAAATAAAATGCATTTTATTTATTAATAATATTGATTTATTAAAATTCATTTTTTATTTTATAGCAATTGATTTCGTTTCTGGAAAATTAGTTTGTGTGAAAAACTCACTTATTTTTACAGTAAATAAATATCTATAATTATTCAATGATGATTGATACTGATAAAAATCAATATATTGTTTTGGATATAATTTACTATTTGTATAAAAACCATAATAATAATCTGCTCCAAGTAAACTAACAAAACAATTTACTCCTGGAACAAATGATAATAAAGGAGTATTAACCATTATATAAACTAAACCTAGAGCTTTGTTAGCAGTTGTTTGTGTGGCTTCATACCAAAAAATTGCTCCTTGATTTAATATAGTTCTTATCGACCCTGTAGAAGGGAAATTATTATACAAATTATAAGTTCTAAAAGAAAATTTTACGATTGTATTATAATTTACTGGACCACATGCTTTAATATTATTTGCTATTGGCACAAACGCATCGATAAAAAATGTCGCATTCTTTACCTCACACATCTTACTTAAAACCTGGATAAGCTTATCCTGGTCATTTATCTCATTTGTTCCTACATTCCAAATTAATTTCCCATTAGTTTTATCAACAGTGTTTATAACAAATGCATACTGACATTTTCCAGTATCCATTATTACTGTTGGACGAAATGGCTGAGAACCATTAAAATATTCAATATACTCATCAATTGTTATATCAATTATTAAACGACTTTTGTTTAATTCAGGGTCTGTTGTTGACCATGTCTGGAACAATGTATTTCTTGAAACTTTATCAAATACTATTTGAAATAGAGTATTTGATTTTTTACTTATTTTTACATCACCAACAGTTATCCCATTAAATGTTGGTACTGATAAATATTTTTCAACTTCCATATAATAAAATAGAAAATAATAATTTTTTTACGCACTTATAACCTGTGTTAAATTAGGTAAAGGAGGAGCCGGTGAATCATCAGATAAAGGAGGAATATTTGAATCATTCGGTAATGATACCCCATCTGGTGGTTTTTGAGATGCATTTAACATTCCTAATGTTCTTGCTTGTATTAATGTAACATCCGCTTCTTTATTATCCTGCATAACTGTCTCCATATCATGCTTCATATAATCACCTAAAATATCCTCAACAGATTCCATAAAAATTACAAACAAACAATTATGCATCAACTTTTCATTATTTTCATTGTTCTTATCATATTTCTTACTCAAAACTATATATGTCCACCCCTCATTCTTTAACTTCTGATATATATTTCGTAATAAAAAATACCTCTGGTCAACCTTAAATATATTATTATACCCAGTCACTAAACCACCAAGTATTGATAAACCCCATGCAGTCCAATATATAGGATTGCCAACTGAACTAACATTAAAATAATACTGGATTGATAATAATGCTGGTATTCCAACACCTAATGTTGTCGCCAAAAATTTATGAATATAAAACCATATAGCATATGCATGCTTAAATCCTCTTAAAGAATATAATTTATTTAAATATCTTCTTCTAAAAAGAATTTTCTGATGCGCTGTTAAATCAGTTGTCTCCAATATCTCACTAGTTTGCGTAAAAAAAGAATTCTTATAATCATTCTGCGGACTATTCCTACATAATAAATTCCCCATTATATTACTTCTAAACATTTTTCTAAAACATAACTCTCATTATTGTTTCCATCTATAACTAATATCTTTTTTGCCAAACTATCTAACTCCTGAATATACATATCATTCAATTTTATTAAATACTCCAACGATATACTACATTCTCCTGTTCTACTTCTCTTCTTCAAACGCTCATATGCCATATCTGGCTTCACATCCAAATAAATCAATAAATCTGGCTTTCCGTACTCAAACATCTCCAGTAATTGCCTATGAATACCTAATTCTAATTTATCCATTGAACCATCATTAATCAACATGTTTGAAAATATATTTACAGTTGTTATAGCACTTCTTTCACATATATTAACAATTGTTTTATGTGATTGGTTTTTATTTATTTCAGTAATTTCTTTCTTTTGTTGAATATGTGACAATAAAACTTTTGTCTGGAATGAAGCTGCATATCTCGGAATATCCGAATAATACTTTTGCAACCACCCTTCTTCCATCCAAGAAGATACATTTTCCTCAAAAAAATTATATACAATATCATCATTTGATTTTAATGAATCCTTAAGATTTTTTATTAATGTTGTTTTACCTGCTCCAATATTTGCATCAATAACAATATTAAATATCATCTATATTGCCTAAATAAGTTAATCGTTTTAAATTTTCAATTTTTTACTTAAACAAAACTTTATTGTTTTATTTATGAAATTAATATTTTCTTACAATATTACAACTGAAATCTTAAAAAATATAAAAAATGGTACTTCTCCAGAAGTAATACTTGATTTATTTGACAAAAATCATGACAATACTAAACCAAAAGTATTACCAGTATCTATTTCATTAAGTGAAAATATAATATCAAATGAAGATATTGAACATGCTAGAGATAATTTAAAATTATTTATTAAAGAAATCCAGGAATTTGTTGTACCATTATTTTTTAAAGATAAAGTATTATTTCTAATGATTGAAATCTTACTGGATAAAAAATTTTGTATTGGTAATAGAAATTATTTCACATCTGATTTAATCAATATGTTAAATAAAAATCAAGAATGTTTTCCAGAAACAATAAAAATATTATCAAAATATCATCCACTTTTACTGGAAGATATAGTTGAAAAAGATATAAACATTTTAGAAAAAGTTCCAGTTGAAGAATTCAAAATAATCATGTGTAACATATATGAAAGAAAAAACATGGGACATTATTTTTTAACAATTATTTTTAAAAAATTATTAAAAATTGACAGAAATGATTTAATTGATGAATTGATTAAAATTTATCATAAATATCTTAAAGAAATTGGTTGCGACTTTTTATTGGAAATAGAAGAATTAATTGAATTACCTGAATTTTCTCCAGAACTCTTTGACAAATCAATGGATTTAAATCCTGAAAATTATATTTTTTATTTTTACTTAAGTAAAACAATCCAGGAATGTTCCAGACTAATCAAAGAATTTGAACGAATAATAAATATACCTACTTTATCTAAAGAAAGATACTATTTCTTTACAAATGATATTATAAGATTAAGAGAAATAAGAAGATTGGCTAACCATTATTTTGAAAGAGAAAAAGGATATAATTTAATTAGAAAAAGAGCAGCTGCAAACAAAATTGTTAATGCTTGGTATGAATATATTCGAAAAATATGTAACCCAGAACACCCAAAAATGAAACAAAAATTCAAAGAATGGTTTGAAAAAAATTGAAAGTAAAATATGTAAAATACAATTATAATTACGTCAACTTTTTAATTTAGTTGATTTTGACAATGGTTTTATCCAAAGGAGGACAACGGCGCATTCTGAAAGAAATCGATGATTTCAAAAAATCAAACGAAAAAAAATACTATGACATAGTATTTGACCCTGAAAACATGCAAATGGTCTATGGAATCATTTTTGACCTTGATTCCTACTACTCCACCGGAGAATACATAATTCAAATAAAACTTCCAGATGACTACCCTCTAGCTCCACCTGTTGTTACATTCAAAACACCAAATGGTAAATTTGAAATAGAAAAGTCAATCTGCTTAACTATCACACATTACCATGCTGAAAGTTGGAGCCCACTCTTAGGATTAGAAAAAATTATCCAGAGCGTTGTTTCTGTCATGTTTGATGAAACACTTACACAAGGTATTGGATTTATTTCAACTACTGATGACCAAAAGAGGAGTTTCGCTTTACTATCAAAAGAATACAACCAAACAAATAATAAAAACATATTGTCGTGGCGTTGTAAATGTTAAAAGGTTTAAAAAAGTGAAAAATTATAATTTAAAACATAATGTTTATATAAGGTAAAAAATGGGATTGTTAAAATTTTATTATGATAGAATTATTTATGAAAAATTCCAGAAATTACTTTCAAAGGATTTTTTGTTAAATGAGTTTAATCCAGAGGTGCACAAAATTGAAGATACTGAATATTATTTTGATGTCCGAGAGGAAATTATCAAACAATTTAAAATCATTTATGAAAATGAATTAAAAGACCAAATATTGAAAGTAATTCATAGTTTACGTCGAATTATTTTATACCCAGATGAAATTTCCAAACAAATGGAAGTTTTGTTAGAAATTAATAAAAGTCTTCCTGAGCAACGTACTCCAGAGTGGTACGCTTTTCGTGAGAATTTAATTACAGCCAGTAGCTGGGGTAATGTTTTTGGTTGGATTGGTAGTCCAAAAGAAGTAATTTTACAAAAATTAGGTCATGAAGCTTCTCAATTCAAAGGAAATGAATTTACCAGATGGGGAACAAAATATGAACCAGTCGCTACCATGATATACGAAAAAAGAACTGGAAAGAAAATTATTGATTTTGGTTGTCTAAGACATCCAGCTGAGGAAAATTTCTTTCTAGGAGCGTCTCCAGATGGTATTGCCATGGATGGTGTCATGTTAGAAATCAAATGTCCTCCCAGAAGAGAAATTGGTCCAATTCCTCCAAATTATTATTGGGCTCAAATGCAGGGACAATTAGAAGTTTGTGACCTGGAACAATGTGATTTTCTGGAATGTAAATTAGAAGAGTATGATGATGAAGATGCATATCTGGAAGATATAGATGAAAATGGTCCAGAAAGTGGTGTTGTTTTAACATTCAAAAATAAAGATGATTTGAAACATTTCTATAGTCCTTTTTACATGAAAGGAAAAGAATTAACCGACTGGATGGTAAAAACTATTAAAGATAATCGAAAATTACGCTTAGATTTTACAGGTGCATCTTATTGGAAAGTTGTAATATATCAAGTCCAGCCAGTTTTTAGAGATAGAGAATGGTTCACCTGGGCTAGAGAACAATTAAAATTATTTCATGACCAATGGCAATTCTATAAACTTCATGGTTATGATTCTTTACTTACTGAACGTCAAATAAAACCAAAACCTAGCAATATTGATGATACAAAATTAACAGATTATGATGGTTTCACTACTGTTTCAGCAACAGGAGAAGAAGTGGAGATTGTTGTTAAAAAGATGACAACTTTTGGGTTTTCTGTTGGTGCTAAGAAAATTACTTTTTCGCAAAGAGAACCAGAAGAAAATACTCCAATATTCCAGGATGACACTCCTCGTAAAAAAACATTTGGATTTTCTTCTGGAAGTGTTAAAAAACAAGAAGATTCAGATGATGATACACCAAAATTAAAAAAATTCGGTTTCTCTGGAAAGTAATTATTCTAATTTCGGATCTGGAAATTCAAAATCTGTTTTCCTATTACTTTCTTCATGCACAATTGATGTTTTTGACCTTTCATATAATATTTTTTGCAATAATAAAACAATTGCAACAATCGCTCCGATAAAAAAGAGAAAAAAAGGCCCATACATACCTTTCATAAAACTTATAACACATAAAATTGAAAATGCCCCTAAAAACATTATTGGTGTAGCTATACTTATATCCTCCGCTGATTTATTTTTAGAAACTTGAATTATTAATGGTACTAAACCAAATACTTTTAAAATAACTGCAAAAAATATGGAAATCTCTATTATTGATACATTTCCAAGAAAATTTGATATTTTATTCATTGAAGAACGTGGGAAATTTGTATTAACTGGTAAAGAATTTCTGCTGGCGATAGGTTCCATATTATAAAATTAGAAATTATTATTACAAAGACTTTATAAAATCATTTGCTATTTTTTTAATATTTTTCTTTTCATCCTGGGATTTCTTTTCCCAGAATTTGGCCTGAATTGGTCCAAATCTTCCCATCTTCTTCATCTTATCCAAATGTATTGAAATAAAATTCCAGTAAAGTGCATCCCACACAATTCGCCACTCTCCTCCCATATAATCACTTTTCCGAATCATCTCATAATTCGATGAAGCCGCATACGCCTTCGAAGTAGTTAATCCTCCATCACTATATAAAGCCATACTATACACATTATTTATCATCACCCAATCATAACTATCCACAGAAAACTCCATAAACCACCTATACACATCATACGGTATTATCCCCATCATCATCATCAACGAACCCATTATCATTAACCTCTCAATATGATGTAAATACCCATACTTAAATGCCTTCTGAATAGTATGATCCATTGGTAATATCCCTGTCGTTCCATTATAAAATTTATCTGTTATTTTTACATTGGCATTAAAATAATTTGTTGTAGTCATCGCATTATATATAAACATGTACGTAAAACGACTAAACTCACGCCAACCTAATATCTGTCTAACAAATCCCTCAATATTATTTAAGCCATTCTTATGTTTCATACCATACTCAATAATCCTATTAATCACATACCTCGGGTCTAAAAGACCAATATTTAATGCAGAACTTATTCCAGAGTGGAATAAAAACAGGTAAGGTTTTTCTGTGATGGCGTCTTGATAGGTGCCGAAATCTTTGAGTCTTTCTTCCAGGAATAATTCCAGCCAATGTTTTGCTTCCTGGAAATTTACTGGACACCAATATCCAGATGATTCTCCGTAATTATCTGGGAATTCTTTTTCTATAAGTTTTATAGCATTTTTTACGAATTTGTCTGGGGAGGGTATTTTTACATCTGGAATTTTAATATTTGGCGGTAAAGGGTTTCTATTTTCGCTGTCATAAGTTAATTTACCTCCCAGAGGTTTTCCGTTATTCATTAATATCTGGAGTCTTTCCCTTTGCCATTTATAAAACCCTGTCTGGAAAAATGGTTTCTTCTTCGTTTTCACAGAATCATAATATTTTATCAAATCCTCTTCACTTGCCAAAAAATTTGGAGTTTCCAATTGTGTAATAGCTAAATTATGCTTTTTTGAAAACTTATCAATTTGTTTCATCAACAAATGGTCAACCGGATTTATAAATGTAATTGGTCCTTTAATATTCTGGAATAAATCATATTCATCTCTGGATTTAATTTTATTAATAGGATGGTATATTATTTTAGTCTTAAGTTTTGATTTGAGGAATGATTCGTAGAATCTCATTGATGCGCAATGCATTATAAGTTTCTTCTTGTTGAAATTCATTTTTTGTTCTCGGTAACCAAAGAAAATAGGGTGTTCAATTAGATAAATAGTTTTAGCATCTTTAAGATAGTCTATATTTTCAAATAATTGGTGAGGAAATATAATGAAGTTCATTATATTAGGTAAGATTATTTTATGAGTAGTCTTTTTTAAGAGAGGTCTGGGTGGCAGTTAGACATCTTCCGCTTTTAAGACTTTGTGTGCCATCTTCCTATAGGTATAGGAAGTGGGTGGCAAAGGTGAATAAGTATTTAAGGTACTTAATCGCTCGTTATGTTAAGGTGAGCTAAACCGAACTTGGAAGCTTTTAGGTTTTCCAACCGCCTTTTGGCTAACAGCTACTTCTCAGCTAAGGTGTTTAAGCTGATGTGTTTGGAATTTTTTCGGGTTTCCAACCGCCTCTGATACATTCGACAGAGGTTTTCTTGGCCTCGGTAATCATCACCCCAGGACTTCAGGTGACATGTTCATTTTTTTATAGCAGTTGAACTCACTGCGTATTGTAATCATTTAGCATGCAAGGACAGTTGGGCCAAAGTTTGACCCAGTGCATCCGTGCAAGAAAGTGTTAAGGAAAAGTAAGTGAGCAGAGGAACAGGTCTCAATTCCTTGGGGTCTTGAAATATTCCTGAAAAGCTCACGTTCTTTGCTGGCTAAAATAATGTCAAAAGCTGTTAATTCCTTGGAAAAATGACGCTTAACCGCGTTGGTTCTTGCATCATTCCTTGGATTGGTATTGACATCATTTGCCGGTTGTTGTGGAGGTGGAAGTTGTTTTTGTTCAGTGATGGTTGTCTTGTCGACCCATATGCCATTGAATAAAACAACTGGAGTTCCATCATCCATGAAAGCCTCGTCTCCATCATCCAGAGGTTGCACTGGTGCAGCCTTTGGTAATGGCACAATTGACAGCTCCACTGGGGGAACAGTCACAAATCCGATGGTGATTTCAGAAGGAACTGGAGGTAAGCAGAAACTCACCAGTTTGTTCTTCTTCTGAAT
>Ga0194129_10002294_pt1 | contig 29032 bp, 31 predicted proteins | sample TA2KigCa35mmetaG_FD_150862 | JGI IMG/M metagenome (GOLD analysis project Ga0194129, IMG submission 150862) | Freshwater microbial communities from Lake Tanganyika, Tanzania - TA2015038 Kigoma Deep Cast 35m | ecosystem: Environmental > Aquatic > Freshwater > Lake | place: Tanzania: Lake...
TCAGTGCTGCCCGGTCGGCGGGGTTGGCAATGCCCGCAAAGGCCATGGTGTTACCCGGCGCCAGCGCACTCGGTTTTTCCAACCAGCGATCCAGCGTCGCCTTGTCCCACACCAGTGTCGCTGACTTGAGCGCCGGCGAATACGCAAACTCCGCGTCCGTACCTGCGCTGCGACCCATGATTCCGGCGAGGTTGGGGCCCACTTTTGCGACTGGGCTCGGCTGCAGGTCGTGACAGGCGCGACACTGGATATACAGCAGTCGCCCGCGCTTGAACTCGGCGCTTTGATCAGCGGGTGCCGTCGCCTGCCCTGTTGCCTGCGCCGTTGCCTGCGCCGTCGCCTGCCCCTGCGCGAGCGCCAGCCCCGGCACGAGACTCGTGGCCAGCACGGCGGTGACCGACACCATCACTTTGACACTCAATGAAATCTTCGCTGTCTGCGTCATCTCTCAACCCCCGAAACTTTTCTCGACAAATGGGCCTTTCGAACCGCGCGTATTTTTGTCTCAAGCCTCGGGTCGGCGCACCCGGATCAGCCCTTCCTGCGCAGCGCTTGCCACCAGTCGGCCATCACGGCTGTAGATGCTGCCGCGCGAGAAGCCCCGCCCCCCCGAGGCGCTGGTGCTCTCCACGTCGTAGAGCAACCACTGATCCGCCCGAAACGGCCGGTGAAACCACAGCGCATGATCGATGCTCGCCATCACGAGATCGCCGATGGAGAAACTCTCTTGATGCGGCCGGGTAGCGGCGGCGAGCAGATTGAAGTCGGACATGTAGGCGAGCAGGCAGCGATGCAATCGATCATCGTCCGCCACAGTCTCGGGGATGCGAAACCACACCCGCTCAAGCGCCGGTCCGGAGCGCCGGTTCAGATAATCGATTGGCTCGATGGGCCGCAACTCGATGGGCCGTTCGCGCATCAGCATGCGACGCAGCAAATCCGGTAGTCGTGCCGCTACCTCGGGCGTCGGCCGACTCCAGTCCGGCAGCGTCTCGGGCGCCGGCACCTCGGGCATGGTCGATTGATGATCGAGCCCCTGCTCGCTGCGTTGGAACGACGCGGCACAAGTGAAGATCTGTTCGCCGTTCTGCAACGCGATCACCCGTCTCGATGAGAACGAGTGCCCATCGCGGCTGCGATCCACCTGATAGACGATGGGTCGATTGAAATCGCCGCGCCGCAAAAAATAGGCGTGCAAAGAATGCACATCGAGGTCATCGATGGTGTGGTAGGCGGCCATCAAGGCCTGACCGAGCACCTGCCCGCCATAGACCTGCGGACTGCCGATGTCGCGACTCTCGCCGCGAAAGAGATTGACCTCGAGTCGTTCGAGCTCGAACTGCCGCAGCAGATCGACGACGCGAACGTTCACGACGCCGTCACCCCCAAACGCTTCTGCATCACCGGGCTCGTGGTCGTGTACTGCAGGAACTGCTTTTTCTCGGGGTAGAGCCAGGACTGAATGCCGAAGGCGGCGAGCGCGGCCTCGTGAAAACCCGACAAAATCAGCTTTTTCTTCCCCGGGTAAGTGTTGATGTCACCCACGGCAAAGATACCCGGCACGCTGGTCTGGAATTTTTCGGTGTCGACTTTGAGCGCCTTGCGCTCGAGATCGAGTCCCCATTCGGCGACGGGGCCAAGCTTCGGGTGCAGACCAAAGAATGCGAACACATGATCGGCCCGCAGATCGTGCATGACGCCATCGGCTGCCTTGACGCGTACACCGGTCATGGCCTCGCCCTCGGTGAGCATCGCTTCGGCGAGACCTTCGATGAACCGCACCTTGCCTTGTGCTTCGAGTTCGTGCATGCGCGCCACCGATGCCGGCGCCGCACGAAACTCGTTGCGTCGATGCACGAGCGTGACCGAGGGCGCCGTCGCTGCGAACTCGATTACCCAATCGAGCGCCGAATCGCCACCGCCAAAGATCACCAAGTGCTTGTTGCGATAGTCGTCGGCACCTTTGACGCGATAGTGCAGCGTTGTGCCCTCGAAGAGGTCGCAGCCCGGCACACCAAGACGACGCGGTTGAAACGAACCCACACCCGCGGCGATGACGATCGCACCCGCATCGAGGCGCGTCCCGGCTGAGGTCACCACATCGAAGCGACGCTCGCGCGGTCGTACCTCGACGACCTCCTCGCCGAGATGGAACACCGGCTCGAAGGGCTTGATCTGCTGCATCAGACGATCGACCAGTTCTTGAGCACCGCAGACCGGCAAGGCTGGGATGTCGTAGATGGGCTTGTCGGGATAGAGCTCGGTGCACTGCCCGCCCGGGGTCTTGAGCGAGTCGAGCAGGTGGGCACGCATGCCAAGCAGGCCGAGTTCGAAGACCTGAAACAGTCCGCACGGCCCCGCGCCGATAATGACAACTTCTGTCTGTATGGTCTCGGACACCTGTTCACTCCGTCTGCAATATCGGAAAACGGTCGGAAAAGAGGTAAATTCTAACAGAGGCGATCTTCGTCGCCGGAGGCGCAATCCGTGATTCAGCTGAACGTCAATGGCCGACCCGTCGAAGTCGATGCAGACCCTGAAACGCCCTTGCTCTGGGTGTTGCGTGACACCATCGGTCTGACCGGCACCAAATACGGTTGCGGCATGGCCCTCTGCGGCGCCTGCACGGTGCATCTCGATGGTCAGCCTGTCCGCTCCTGCGTCACCCCGGTGGCCGCAGTCGGGGCGCAGCGCATCACCACCATCGAGGGTCTCTCGCCTGATCGCAGCCACCCCGTGCAACGCGCCTGGATGGAGATCGACGTGCCGCAGTGCGGTTATTGTCAGTCGGGCCAGATCATGTCGGCGGCGGCGCTGCTCGCCAAGACGCCCAAACCGACCGATGCCGACATCGACTCGGCCATGTCCGGAAATCTTTGTCGTTGCGGCACCTATCAGCGCATCCGCACCGCCATCCATCGCGCCGCCGAACTCGCGAGCGACAAGGGCTGATCATGCCGACCAACGCCGATCTTGCGCGGCGGCGCACGGCGGCGATACCGCGCGGCGTCGGCAACTTGCTGCAGGTCTATGCCGAGCATGCGAGCAATGCAGAGCTTTGGGATGTCGAGGGTCGCCGCTACATCGACTTCGCCAGCGGCATCGCCGTGCTCAACACCGGCCACCTGCACCCGCGCGTGCAGGCTGCCGTCGCTGCGCAACTCGCCAAGCTGTCGCACACTTGCTTTCAGGTCACACCCTACGAAAACTACGTTGCACTCGCCGAGCGCCTCAATGAAATCGTTCCGGGGGTGGGACCAAAGAAAACTATATTTTTGACGACTGGCGCCGAGGCGATCGAAAATGCAGTGAAGATCGCTCGTCATCACACCAAGCGCTCGGCGGTGATCGCCTTCGGCGGTGCCTTCCATGGACGCACCCTCGCCTGCATGAGCCTGACCGGCAAAGTGCAGCCCTACAAAGCGGGCTTCGGCTCGATGCTGCCCGATGTTTTTCACGCGCCCTTCCCGATCGAATACCACGGTATCAGCGTCGCGCAATCGCTGGCCGCGCTCGAACAGCTGTTCAAGGCTGACGTCGATCCGCAGCGCGTGGCGGCGATCCTGGTCGAGCCCGTGCAGGGCGAAGGCGGCTTTTATGTTGCGCCGCCCGAATTCCTGCAGGCGCTGCGCGCGCTCTGCGATCGGCATGGCATCGTGTTCATCATCGATGAAGTGCAAACCGGCTTCGCGCGCACGGGTCGCATGTTCGCCATCGAACACTCAGGGGTCGAACCCGACCTCGTCACGCTCGCCAAAAGTCTTGCTGGCGGCCTGCCGCTCTCGGCCGTGGTCGGCAAGGCCGAAATCATGGACTCGCCCGCGCCAGGCGGCCTCGGCGGAACTTACGCGGGCTCGCCGCTCGGTTGTGCGGCAGGGCTCGCCGTGCTCGAAGTGATCGAGTCGGAACAACTCTGCGCCCGCGCCGAACGCATCGGCGCGGCGGTGCGCGCGAGGCTCATCGATCTGCAATCGCGCTGGCCCTGCATCGGTGAGGTCCGCGGGCTCGGTGCCATGGTGGCGATGGAACTCGTCAAAGATAGACGCCCGGATGCGCCCGACGCCGAACTTACCAAGGCACTCGTGCAAGCGGCAGGTCGGCGCGGCCTCGTGCTGCTCTCCTGCGGCGTGCACGCCAATGTGATTCGCTTTCTGATGCCGCTGACGACGCCCGATGCCATTCTCGCCGAGGGACTCGCCATCCTCGAAGCTGCGCTCGAGGACGTCGCGCGCTGAATCAGGCGCGGCCGACGTTGGTGTCGTTCGGGCTGTGGTAGTACTCGCTCTCTCCGGAGAGCTGGCGAATCAAGCGCTGCAATTCGGCCATGCGCCCTTCGGCGGTGCTCACCGGCATGCAATCGAGGCAACGCGGATCGTTGCAGGGCTGTCGTGAATACAGCCAATACTGGATCGCCCCGGCCAGCAGCCCATCGGCGATGTCCCAGAGGTCTGCCTCCTTGTCGCGATCGGCGAGCTGGTTGCCCAGGTTCACGGCATCGGTGAAGGCCGCATCAAAGCCGTTGGTTGCTTCGGGATAATCCTTTTCCATGGCGGAATCTTAGCTGATAGAACCCCCGCCCAACGCGCGGCCCGATGCGCTTCTCACCGAGCGTCAAGCGCCCGAGCCGGGGCGGAACAAAACTCTGTTGCACGGATATTACTGATATTTAACGGAAAAAAATCTGTGCAGGGTTATCCTCGACACAACCTAAGGTACTAATCTTAAGACCAATTGGTAGTACAGCATCGCCGAAGATGATGCCCGCAGACGACCAGAACGTGGTTCCGCACCCCATCGACCTGCCCAACCCGGCAGCGTCTTTGTCCGACCTGCCCCCGCTGCATGCGGGTGTGGTGAAGGCCGCCGACTTTGTCCGCGATCATTTCCACGAGAAATTCGCGGCGCGCGACATCGCCTCCTACTGCGGACTCAGTCGCTTCCAGTTCAGCCGCAGTTTCCACACGGTTTTCGGCATCACCTTCCGCGAGTATCTGCTGCGGTATCGCATCCGTGCTGCCTGCGAGCGGTTGGTGGCCGCAGATATGCCGGTGACCGAGATCGCCTTCGCGGTGGGCTTTCACGACGGCTCTTATTTCGCGCGCATGTTCCGTCGCTACACCGGGGTCCTGCCCTCGCAGTATGCTCGGGCGCATGCCGCCCCGCCCCGAGCCTGATTACACGCTACGCCGCGCTTGGCGCATCGACCAAGCTGGATCCCTCGCCCGTCTCAAGCTGATCGAAGAGCCGCTACCGCCGCCCGCAACGGGCGAGGTGCAGGTCGAGGTTGAAGCCATCGGCGTCAATTTCGCCGATGTGTTTGCTTGCCTCGGGCTCTACTCCGCGACGCCGAAAGGCAGTTTCGTGCCCGGACTCGAATGTGCGGGGCGTGTCCGTCAAATGGGCAGCGGCGTAACGGGCTGGCGTGAAGGCGACGCCGTGATCGTGCTGACACGCTTCGGCGGTTACACCACGCACCTCAACGTCGATGCCCGCACCCTTTGGCCAATCCCCGCGGGTTGGACCTTCGAAGAGGCCGCGGCCTATCCCGTTCAGGCGCTCACGGCTTGGTATGGGCTGCTGCCCTTGGGAAATGCGCGCGCAGGATCCACGGTGCTGGTGCAATCAGCAGCCGGCGGTGTCGGACTCAACGCCATGGATGCCCTGCAGCGTATGGGTGCGCATCCCGTAGCCGTGGTGGGCTCGGCCAGCAAACGCGACTGGCTGATTGAGCGCTTCGCGCTCGATCCGGCGACGGTGGTGATTCGCGACGCCGGGCTCGCGAAGGGGCTGGACGCCGCGCTCGCCAGACTCGGCAAACGCGGCTTCGATGTCGTCCTCGATGCGGTGTATGGCGAGGGCTTTCGCCTTGCCTTCGAACGCCTCGCACCAGAGGGACGCTATGTGCTCTTCGGCGCCGCCGATTTCATGGATGGGGGTCGTCGCCCCAATTTTCTAAAGCTCGCGTGGCACTATCTGCGTCGCCCGCGACTCGATCCGCTCGCGATGATTCCGCAAAACCGCGGTTTTCTGGCGTTCAACTTGATCTGGCTTTGGGAACAAGCCGACCGCTTGCCCGCGTCGATGCGGGCCACGCTCGAGCTGATTGCCGAACGCCCGCACATCGGCGCGAGCTATGCCTTCGAAGAGGCCCATGCAGCGTTGGCTGCGATACAGTCTGGTCACACCACGGGCAAGCTCATCCTGCGCAGCAAGCTACAATCCACGAATGGCTGATGCTTCCCTGCCGGACCGCCCCAAAAGCAAATCCGTTAAACCGCTGGCCTCGTTGTGGCCGTACCTCAAGCCTCACCGCGGCGTCCTCGCTTGGGCCATGGTGGCCTTGCTGCTCGCCTCGAGCTCCATGCTGGCCTTGCCGGTCGCGCTCTCGAAACTCGTCGATAAAGGCATGACCGCAGGTAGCGCCGAGACGGTGAATATCTACTTCATCGCTTTTCTCGGGGTGGCCGTGCTCTTCGGCGCCTTCGCAGCCATGCGCTTTTATCTCGTCACCTGGCTAGGCGAGCGCGTGGTGGCGGATATCCGTGCCGCGACCTATCGCAATGTCATTCGCATGGATCCGCAATTTTTTGAAGTGACGCGGACCGGCGAGGTGCTCTCGCGCCTGACCACCGACACCACGCTCGTGCAGTCGATCTCGGGCGTCGGCATTTCGATCGCCCTGCGCTCAACCATCAACTTGATCGGCTCCATCGTCATGATGGGGGTCACCAGTTTGAAACTGCTCGGCCTCATGCTGATCGCGATGCCGGCGGTGATCGTCCCGGTCATTTCTTTGGGCCGGAAGCTGCGCAAACTGTCGCGCTCATCACAAGATCGCATCGCCGACACCAGCGGTCTCGCGGGCGAAACACTGAACGCCATCCAGACGGTGCAGGCCTTCACGCTCGAGGCGCTCAATACGCGTCGGTACGATCAGGCCGTCGAAGCCTCCTTCGATATTGCTGTCGTCCGCACGCGCGTCCGCGCCTGGCTCACTGCGCTGTCGACCACGCTGGTCGTCGCCGCGATCACCATCGTGCTCTGGTTCGGCGCCCTTCAGGTGCTCTCCAAAGAAATGTCGGGTGGCGAGCTCGTGCAGTTCCTATTGTTCGCGGTTTACGCGGGCGTCGCCGCCGCCTCGCTCAGCGAAATGTGGAGCGAAGTGCAGCGCGCAGCAGGGGCCATGGAGCGCCTCGTCGAACTGCAGCAGGCGACACCAGCCATTGTCGCGCCCGCTCAGCCGCAGCCCCTGCCCACCGTGCAGCCAGGCGCCAAGGCAGGCCACGTGCGCTTCGAGCACGTGCGCTTTCATTACCCTTCGCGACCCGAGACGCCGGCGCTCGATGATTTCTCGCTCGAGATCGCCCCGGGCGAGACTGTGGCCTTCGTCGGCCCCTCCGGCGCCGGCAAGAGCACCACCTTCCAATTGCTGCTGCGCTTCTACGACCCGCAAACTGGCGAGGTGGTGCTTGATGGCGTCAACATCGCTCGCGCCGATCCGCTCGCCGTTCGTCAAAGAATCGGACTTGTCCCGCAAGACACTGTGCTCTTCGGCACGAGCGCGCGCGAGAACATCCGCTACGGTCGCCCGGAGGCCACCGACGAGGAAGTCGAAGCGGCTGCGCGCGCCGCGGCTGCTCATGACTTCATCACCGCCCTGCCGCAGGGCTACGAGACCTTCCTCGGCGAGCGCGGCACGCGCCTCTCGGGGGGCCAGCGTCAGCGCATCGCGATCGCTCGCGCGATCCTCAAAAATCCGCCACTGCTGCTGCTCGATGAAGCGACGAGCGCGCTCGATGCCGAGAGCGAGCGCGTGGTGCAAGAGGCTCTCGAGCGCCTGATGGCGACCCGCACCACCATCATCATTGCCCACCGTTTGGCGACCGTACTCAAGGCCGACCGCATCATCGTCATGGATCACGGTCGCATCATCGCGAGCGGTCGCCACGAAGAATTGATTGCCGCGAATCCGCTCTACGCGCGGCTCGCCGCGCTGCAGTTCACCGACGGGCCTGCCGCCGCCGCATGACGCTGCGGGCGATTCTGTTCGACTTCGACGGCACGCTGGTGGATTCGGCGCGCAGCATCCTCACGGGTCTCGGCCGCGCGCTGGAGAGCGAAGGGGTGACGCCCGTCGTGCCCCTCGCGCCCGCCCTGATCGGACCGCCGCTACCACGGACCCTGGCGACGCTGACCGGCTCTGGCGAACCGGCCTTGATCGAGCGACTCGCCGCGGCTTTCCGTATGCACTATGACAGCGCGGGTTATCGCGAAACCGAGGTTTATTCGGGCGTCAACGAGATGCTCGCGAGCCTCGCACGCGATCACGTCGCGCTCTACATCGTCACCAACAAGCGCATCAAACCCACGCGGCTCATCGTCGACCATCTCGGATGGAATGCGCATTTTCGCGGCATCCACGCACTCGATGCCCTCGATCCGCCGGCCGTCAATAAAACTGCACTGGTGCGCGAGGTGCTGCAGCGCGAATCTTTGACGAGCACGCAAACCTGGATGGTCGGCGACTCGGCCGAGGATCGTCAGGCGGCCGCGGGCAACGGACTGCATTTTTTGGCGGCCACTTGGGGCTATGGCGCAGCAGCAGATCAGCAAAATCTCGCCTCACTGCTCACCACTCCCCTCGAGCTGCTGCAGCGTGTGCAGGCCTATTCGGCGGGGCGCACGCCCTGACTGACGCGCGGCGCAGCGCCGCGACGCAGGTAATACTCGAATGATTCGCCGCGCGGTCCTTTGAGATAAGGGACCATGTAGATGAGGGCCATGCCCTCGAGTTGGCGCGAGTGACGCAGCGGGCCTGCATCCATCGTCTCGAAACCCAAGTCGCGCGCCAGTTGCATCACGCGCTGTTTGGCCGCGACGTCATCTGCCGCGACCGGTATCGTCACCGCCCCCCCTGCGGCCGCAGGGTCTGCCATGACATGCGCGCCGACGGTATTGAACGCTTTGACCACCGTGGCCTTGGGCGCGAGTGCCTGAATGCGCTCGCCCGCGGAGGTGTCGACCACAGGCTCCATCAAGCCATCGTGCCCCATGCGCATGGCATTGGTGGGATCGATGATGAGTTTGCCGTCGAGCTGCAGCTCGCGCAGCGTCGCCTCCGTGGCATTCCAAGGCAAGGCCACAATCACGACAGAGGCTGTGGCCACCGCCGCGGCAGGCGTACTCGCGCTCGCGCCCTTGCCGCTACGCTCGACGAGCGCCTTGATCTCGGTGCGAGCCGGATCCCGAGATCCGTACACCACCCGATAGCCGAGCGCGCCCAAGCGCGGCCCCAAGGCCGCGCCGACGCGCCCCGTGCCGAGCACGGCAATCACCTCGCGCGGGGGTGCGGACCCTGAGGCAACGGTCGCAGCCAGCACCGACATCGAGAGCAGCAGGATGCGCGCCAGCATGCCGGATCAGAGCCTCATGCCGCCGTCGACATCGACACAGCGACCCGTGAAGAAATCGTTCTCGACGATAAACACGGCCGTCGCAGCAATCTCAGCCGCATCGCCCAAGCGACGCAGCGGCACCTGGGCCGTCATCTTCTCAAGAATCTCCGGACGCATGGACGAGAGGATGTCGGTACGTGTGTAGCCCGGGGCGATGGCGCCAGTGCGGATGCCATAGCGCGCGAGCTCCTTGGCCCACACTTCGGCCATGGCCGCGACGCCCGCTTTGGTCGCGCTGTAATTGGTCTGGCCTGCATTGCCGTACCGCGACACGCTCGAGATGTTGATGATCACGCCGCCTTTGCCGCGCTTGATCATGCGCTCGGCCGCCTCGCGACCACAAAGAAATACGCCGGTGAGATTGATGTCGATGACCGCCTGCCATTGATCGAGGGTCATCTTGCCGGTGACGGCGCCATCTTTGACCTTGATCAATAGCCCATCTTTGACAATGCCGGCGTTGTTGACGAGCACGTCGACACCCCCGAAATCGGCGGCCACAGCATCCATGCCGGCCACCACCGCAGCCTCTTGCGTGACGTTGACGACGTAGCCACGCGCTTTCACGCCCTTGGCTTCGCAGAGTCGCACGGTCTCATCGAGATCCGCCTGATTGAGATCGAACAGCGCGACGTTCGCGCCGCGCGCTGCAAACGCGCGTGCCATGTCTCGACCGATACCGCGGCCACCGCCCGTCACCACTACCGTGCTGCCCTGAATCTGCATATCGAACTCCGTGAAAGATCGGTTACGGCCAAGTCAGCCGTTGCGGCATCATTATAGGCCGCGCGATCTGCCGCGCGCCCCGCCAGACCCGCCAGACCGCCTGCATCACGGAGGCCCCATGCTCAACCTGCGACCCGCGCGCAAAGACGACGCTGCCATCCTGCTCGAACTCATTCGCGAACTGGCCGATTACGAAAAACTGCTCGATCAGGTGGATGCCACGGTACCCGCGCTCGAGCAGGCCCTATTCGGCGCGACGCCGCGGGTATTCAGCGATGTGGCCGAATGGACCGATCAAGGCCAAACCAAAGTCGCGGGATTCGCGCTCTGGTTCTACAACTTCTCCACCTTCCGCGGACGCCACGGCATTTATCTCGAAGATCTATTCGTGCGCCCGGAATTTCGCGGACACGGCATCGGCAAGGCGCTGCTGTCCAATCTCGCCAAGCGCTGCGTCGATGAGCAGCTGACGCGTCTCGAATGGGCCGTGCTCGACTGGAATACCCCGGCGCGAAAGTTCTATGAATCACTCGGCGCGCAGGCGCTCACCGAGTGGGTACCGCATCGCGTCACGGGTGCGGCGCTGCCAAAGCTCGCCTATCCAGCGACTCACGCAGGGCAAGCGCCGCCTCAACGGTGAACTCGCCGCCCGCGAGCGCCACTTCGACCTCGGCAACCGACAGACAAAGAAATTCGCTGACTTCGCCGTCGCGACCGATGGGTTCGAAGGCAATCGGCAACTCGAGATCGGCCACGATCACGAGTTCATCGTGCATGCCAAAAGTGGTCTCGCGAAGACTGCGGATGATCATCCCCGGAAAATCGACGCGGCGCGCGAGTCCGGCCGGCACGCCCGCCTCTTCCCAGGCTTCGCGCAGCGCTGTGCGCCGGGCTGACTCTCCGGCCGACACACCCCCTGCCGCGAGGTTGTCGAGCTTGCCGGGGTCGGCCCGCTTCAGTTCACTGCGACGAGCCACCCACACTCGACCATCGGCGCGATAGCCATTCACGTGCACCGCGCGGTTTTGCAGACCCAAGGTGCGAAAGGCCCCGCGCTCGCAACGCGCAATTTCAGCGCCTTGCTCATCGAGCACGGCTGACAGCTCGTTTCGCCAGTCTGCAATCAAGCCTTTGCGGTGCAAACCCTGCGCAACCTGCTGCAAGGCACGGCTGCGCGCCGAGCGCGAGACGCCGGGTTCACTCAATCGAAATCCGAGGTCGGCCGCTTCGATGCCGGGCAAGTCAGCAAGCACTCGCGCGACATCGCGACGGATTCGTCCGCGAATGGCGCCGCCCAACCAGAACGGAACGTAGGACGATGGTGCTGGGTCGGCCATCAGTGGCGGAGCATCAGTCGCGAAGAAAGTCGACCACTGTGCGCGTGAAATCTTCAGCCTGCTCGACGTTCGGCAAATGCCCTGCATCAAGCACCACGAGATCGGCGCCCGAAATACCGTCCGCCAATTCTTCGGCGCGCTCGATCGGGATCGAAGGATCGTGCGCGCCAGCAATCACGAGTGTCGGCGCCTGCACCTCGCCGAGCTGCGTCAACACATCAGCATCGCGCACGGCAATCTCGCGCACGGGGCTCTCGCGGTCGGTCGCGGACGACGGCAAGCTCGATGCCGTGCTCGCCAACACCAGCCGCAGCACCCGCCGCGGCGCCACGATCGCCACCTGCAGCGCGGTGATGCCACCGATCGACAGCCCACACCAATGAGCGCGCTCGATATGCAGCGCATCGAGAACGGCGAGCGCATCGAGCGCAGGGTCTTGCAGACTGCTGCGCAGATCGATGCGGATCACGCGAAAAAAACGCTCGAACTCGACGAGCTGCAAGTCCCAGCTGTCAAGGCCCGCCTCTTGCGGAGGCAATAAAACAAGTGCCGGGGCGTGGTTGCGCCCCGACACGATGTAGTGGATGTCGCCGCCCGGGCGCGGCAACGTCGTCGGCAGAATGTCGGTCATCAAAGATTAATCGTGATTCAGTCAGCTTTGTACTTGTCGTGGCAGGCCTTGCAGCTCGCACCCGTCGCACCAAAGGCGGGCTTGATGGCCTCGAGGTCGCCACCCCGTGCGGTGGTGGCGAGCGCCGTCACTTTGCCTTGCATGTCTTTCATCAAGCGCTGGAACTCGGCCTGTTGCTGCCAGAGCTCGGGCTTCGCCTTGCTGTTCGGGGTGATCGAGCCCGCCGGAAACAACTCGGGCACATAGTTGCCCATGGCGGCTGCGCGCTCGGCGGCGGCACGAAACGCATTGGCGTCATACGGCGCACGACCCGAAGCCATCGCACCCATCAGACCCATCTGCGCGCCGAGTACGGTGTATGCCGATTGGCGCAGCTTCACCTGCTGTGCGGCGCGCGCATCCTGTGCACTGGCAATCGGCAGCAAAGTCGTCGCAGCGACAACGCTCGCCGCGAGACAAACGAGAAGCGATTTGCGGATCTGGAACATGAGCCACTCCTTGGGGTGATGCGACAGGGAAGAGGAAACCGAGACGGATTGTATGCCGAAGGCGACGGCAGGTCGCAACCAAGCGCCGGCTCTGCTACGCTCCGCGGCCTTTTTGGCCCTGCATGGGTCGTCCCGGAAACTTGCATGGCCACCGCCCGCCCCATTCGCAATATCGCGATCATCGCTCACGTCGATCACGGCAAGACCACGTTGGTCGATTGCCTGCTGAAGCAGTCAGGCACTTTTGCCGCACACGAACGCGTCGGCGAGCGTGTGATGGATTCCAACGATCTCGAGCGCGAGCGTGGCATCACCATCCTCGCCAAAAACTGCGCGATCGAATATCACGGCACGCGCATCAACATCGTCGACACACCAGGCCACGCCGACTTCGGTGGCGAAGTGGAGCGCGTGCTGTCGATGGTCGACGCGGTGCTGCTGCTGGTCGATGCAGTCGAGGGGCCGATGCCGCAGACGCGCTTCGTGACCCGCAAAGCGCTGGCGCTTGGCCACAAGGCCATCGTCGTCATCAACAAAGTGGATCGTCCGGGCTCGCGCCCGAACTGGGTGATCGATCGCACCTTCGAACTCTTCGACAAACTCGGCGCGAGTGACGCGCAGCTCGACTTTCCGATCGTCTATGCCTCGGCGCTGCAGGGCTGGGCCACCACCGATCTCGCTCGCCCGGCGAGCGACATGACCGCGCTCTTTGATGCAATCCTGGCGCATGCGCCGGCGCCGCCGACCGAGGTCAACGCGCCGCTGCAGCTGCAAATCTCGCAGCTCGACTACAACCCCTATGTGGGTCGCATCGGCATCGGCCGTATTCGTCGCGGCACCCTGCTCGCCGGTCGCAACGTTGCGGTGCGCTGGGGCACTGAGGATCGCGGCAGCGGCAAGATCGGCCAAATTTTGAGCTTCCGCGGTCTTGAGCGCTTTCCGGTCGAAAGCGCCACGGCGGGTGACATCGTCGCCGTCACCGGCATCGATGAAGTGAATATCGGCGTCACGCTCTGCGACCCCGAGCAGGCCGACGCCCTGCCCCCCATCAAGGTGGACGAACCTACGCTCTCGATGACCTTTCAGGTCAATACCTCGCCGCTCGCCGGGCGCGAAGGCAAGTTCGTCACCAGTCGACAAATTCGCGAGCGCCTGGCGCGTGAACTGCAGAGCAACGTCGCCCTGCGGGTCGAAGACACGGTCGATGCCGATGTGTTTCGAGTCTCGGGTCGTGGCGAGCTGCACCTGACCATTCTGGTCGAGAACATGCGGCGCGAAGGCTACGAACTCGCCGTCGGCAAGCCGCAGGTTTTGAAGCGCGTGGTCGATGGCGTGGTGCAGGAGCCCTTCGAGGCACTCACCATCGATATCGACGAAGGCTATCAGGGCGCGATCATGTCCGAGCTTGGTACTCGGCGCGGCGAGCTGCTCGACATGACGGTCGAGGGCGATCCGACCGGTCGCGGCGGTGGTCGGGTACGACTCGAATACCGCATCCCGGCCCGTGGTCTGATCGGCTTTCAGGGCGAGTTCATGACCATGACCCGCGGCACCGGACTCATGAGCCATATCTTTGATGGCTACGATGTGGTCAAAGGCGAGATCCCCGAGCGCCACAACGGCGTGCTGATCAGCAACGAAAATGGCGAAGCCGTCGCCTATTCCTTGTTCACGCTGCAGGAGCGCGGCCGTCTGTTCGTGGAACACGGCTCCAAGGTCTATGAGGGCATGATCATCGGCATCCACAGCCGTGATAACGACCTCGTCGTCAATCCGATCAAGGAAAAAAAGCTCACCAACATTCGGGCCGCCGGCAAGGACGACGCCTTGCTGCTCACCCCGCCGATCGCACTCACGCTCGAATATGCGGTCGAGTTCATCAATGAAGACGAGCTCGTCGAGGTGACGCCGCGATCGATCCGCCTGCGCAAGCGCTCTCTGAAAGAGCATGAGCGCAAGCGTGCCGCGCGTGACGCCGAGGCGCCGGTCGGCTGAGAGCCCCTGCTGCGCGGTCGCCGCGCCGCTATTTTTTGCGGGGTCCCGGTATGAACGCGTTGGTACGCCGAATGTATTCGGCGTACTCGGGGCGACGTTGCCCGATGTCACGCTCCAGCAGCTTCACGCCCGACACCCGCAGCAAAAGCAGCGTCATCAGCACGGGCCCGAGGATGCTCCACCAAGCCCCGCCCGACAGCGCGATCAGATAAAACGCCCACCACTGTGCGCAATCGCCAAAGTAATTGGGATGCCGGGTATAGCGCCAAAAACCTTTGTCCATGACTTTGCCGGCGTTGGCCGGATCGCGCTTGAAGCGCGCGAGTTGCCAGTCACCCCCAGCCTCGAAGGTAAAGCCCACCAGCCACAGCGCCAGTCCGAGGTAGTCGAGCACGCCGAGCGGCGCCTCGCTGCCGATGGCACCGTGCAAGGGCAGCGAAATCACCCAGGCCAAAACGGCCTGAAAGGCGAAGACACGATACAGGCTGCTGAACGCAAAGCCCGGTTCGTTGCGCTGGCGGATCGCCTGATAGCGACGATCTTCCTCGTGGCCCCAATTACGGGCGGTGATGTACACCGAAAGCCGGATCGCCCACAGGGCCACCAGCACGAATAGCAACCGACCACGCACCGTCTCTGGCGGGAATCCGGCGTAGACCAAAATCGCCACCAGAAACATCAGCGACCAAAGAGAATCGACCACATCGACATTGCGACGAGGCAAAGAAACCAGCCACCCGAAGGCAGCGAGACCTAGCATCCATGGGAGGGCCTGAAGATATTCAAAAAATTGAAACATGCGGTAACTCCTGAGGTCGCAGTTTGAACTGCGACGAAGCCATGGACAACTGTCGCACCTAGTCTATGATTATCTCCATAGTTGCGTTGATCGGTTCCATCGTCGTACTCGCCTCTGTGATTGTCGGCTTCCTGATGGCGGGCGGCAGTTTGTGGTTGCTGTGGCACCCCTCTGAATACGTAGTCATCCTCGGTGCCGCATTCGGCGCCTTCATCACCGGCAACTCCCTGAAGGTTGTCAAAGCTTCCTTTGCCGGTGCGCTCGGCCTCATCAAGCCACTGCGCTACAACCGCGAAACTTACGTCGAACTGCTCAAGCTGGCGTTCGACCTGCTGGTCAAATCGCGCAAGGAAGGCCTGCTCACGATCGAGAATGACATCGCCGATCCCCAGAAAAGTCCCGTGTTTTCGAAGTACCCGAAGGTGCTCGAAGATCACCACATGATCGAATTCATCACCGACTGCATGCGCCTCATGGTCGGTGGCAACCTCGACCCCAACGAGCTCGAAGCCCTGCTCGACTACGAACTCGAAACCCACCACAAAGAAGCCCATGAACCCTCGCACGCCGTACAAGGCGTAGCCGATGCCCTGCCGGGCTTTGGCATCGTGGCTGCCGTGCTCGGCATCGTGAACACCATGGCCTCGGTCGCCGACTCCACCAGCGCCGAACTCGGCGCAAAGGTCGGTGCCGCGCTCGTCGGTACCTTCCTGGGCATTCTGGTGGACTATGGCTTCGTTGGACCCATCGCCTCGGCCATGAAGGCGCGAGCCGAAGAAGAGGGCAAGGCCTTCGAAGTGGTGAAGATGGCTTTGGTAGCCAGCGTTCGCGGTTATCCGCCGCAGGTGGCGGTCGAATTTGCCCGCAAACTGCTCTTCAGCGACGTTCGCCCGACCTTCTCGGACCTCGAGGGCTCGCTGAAGAACAAGCCCAAGGCCGACGCGCCAAAGGCCTGAGGCAGGCGCGTGGCGCAAAAAGGCAAGGGTGGCGCCGACAAACGCCCCATCATCATCCGCAAGAAAAAGGTCATTGCGGGCGGGCACCATGGTGGTGCCTGGAAAGTGGCCTACGCCGACTTCGTCACCGCCCTGATGGCGTTTTTTTTGGTGATGTGGCTAGTGGCCTCGGCCAACGATCAACAAAAAACTGCCATCTTCGATTACTTCAAGAACCCGAGCATGGCGCGAGGCTCGGCGCCGATGCCTGCGCCGGGTCAAAGCGGCCCCGGCGGTGCGAGCACGAGCCCGATCGACATGCGCGGCGGTCTCACGGCTTCGGCGCCCTCACCCATCGCCGAATCGGGTGCGGGCACCCCGAGCTCATCGGCGCCTGCCGATGAGATGCGCAAGCCGCGTTCACTCACCGGCGAGATGAGCGAGACCAAGCGCTTCGAGGAACTGCGCAAAGAATTGCTCGAAGCCATCGAAAAAAGCGAAGCACTGCAGAAGTTCAAAAATCAGCTGTTGATCGATATCACGAGCGAAGGCCTGCGCATCCAAATCGTCGATGCGCAAAATCGACCGATGTTCGACTTGAGCGGCACCGCCATGAAGCCTTATGCCCGCGAGCTGCTGCTCGAAGTCGGCAAATCTTTAAATGGCCTGCCGAATCGACTCAGTATTTCGGGGCATACCGACGACACACCCTTCTTCGGCGGCGAGCGCACCCGCTATACCAACTGGGAACTCTCGGCAGATCGCGCCAATGCTGCTCGAAGGGTTTTGGTCGAGGGTGGGGTAGGCATCGACAAGGTCGCCCGCGTCGTCGGCATGTCGTCTTACGTCAGGCTCGACCCCAAGAACCCGATGAATCGGCGCATCAGCATCGTGGTGCTCAACAAGGCCACCGAAGAGGCGCTCGCGCGCACCGACGCTTTCAACGTCAGCGGCGGTCCGGCGGCGAATCGAGTGCCGCCAACAGCTGGCCGATGAATCGCTGACGTTCGGCGTCGATCGCCGCGCGGGTCGCCGCATCAGGCTGATGGCGATCGACCCGCTCGCTCAAAGATTTACCTTCGGCAGACAGTGCTGCCTCCAGCACCATCAACCTGTCTTTGACCACCCAGAGCTCTTGAGCCAGCGTCAAGGCAAGCTGCGTCGCCCGATCGCGACGCACGGCAGCATCGTGCGGCGTCAGCTGCTCGGTGAGATCCCACCGCGGTGCAGTGGTCATGCGGGTTTCTTGCCGTACACGAACCAAGGATAGACGGCACCTCGAAAGCCTTCGGAACGCACGTCGGTAAACCCGGCGGCACGGGCCGCAGCCCCGAGATCGAGACTGGCGGCCTCGCGCCAGAACGGCTCACCGCCATGGACCGCGTTGTACTCGGCCCAGCGCACGCCGCGTTTGTCGAGCGCAGCGTAACGGGTGACATCGGTGAAGAGCAGCTCACCGCCCGGGCGCAACAAGCGGAAAGCCTCGGCCATCTGCGCATGCGTCGCGGTCACCGGAATCTCGTGCAGCACGATATAGGACGTGACCAGATCAAAACTCTCGGCAGGCAGACCCGTCGCCTCACCCGATCCCATGAACAGCCGCCAGTGCAAGCCGCGCTCATTGGCCGCACGCTGCGCCTGCTCGAGCATGCGCTGCGAGGTGTCGCAACCCCAGATCTCGGCCTGCGGAAATTCTTCGGCGATCTGCAGCGTGTAATGACCGCTGCTGGTGCCGATCTCGAAAATACGGGCGTAGTCACGGCGCGACAACACCGAGAGAATCTGCCGTCGTTGAGCAAAGATATTGCCCGGGTAGGTGCGCGCCACGTACTCACGGTGGATGAGTTCACCGTGGATGAACCCCTGATATTCGTGCCCGTCCCAGCCCCCCGTAGTGCGGTGGATCCAGGCGGCGTCGGCATAGTCTGGCCGCTCTGCCGTCGGCAAGGCCTCGATTTGCGTCGGACCCGTCATCAGCGCCTGCAAGCGCGGTTCCAGATCGGCACGCACCTCATCGAAAGCCGCTGCAGCGACTCGCCCGTGATGGGTCGCACTGAATTCCGTGAGGGTCGCGAGCGCCGCAGCCGAGGGTGAGCCTGCAAGGGCATCATCGACCTGCCTGAGGCGCTGATCGAGATCATCCGCGAGGGTCGAGTTATCGAGTCCGTGGGCGGCGATTTCGGCATCGATGCGCGGCTTGAACCGCGCGGTGGCGACGGCAAGATCGGACAGAAAATGCATCGACGCGCGGCCGCGCTGCTTGAGTTGAAAATCCATCGTCGCTCCTCGAATTCGGTCACCTGAGCTTCGGTGACACAGGCTTTAGCCGCCCGAATGATACCGCCTATTCCCGCAGTGTAGACTCGGCCCGCGTTCAGGAGGCCGTCCGTGATGACCGAAACCCTGCCGACCCGCAACCCCCTTACGGGCCTTACCGACTGCGAACTGCAGGTCACCTCGCGTGCCGAGGTCGCCGAGTCGTGTGCGGCCGTACGCGCCGCTCAGCCCGCTTGGGCCGCGCTCGGCGTCGAAGGTCGTTCGCAGGCCATCCGCCTTCTTGGCGAGGTCTTCGCGAGCCGCGGCGCCGCACTGCTGGCAGCGCTGATGACCGACACCGGGCGCGAACGCATTGCGCATATCGAACTCGGCGCCGTGCAGGGCATGGTGGCGCTCGGTCTCGTGCATGCACAGCAAGCGCTGGTCCAGGACGACTGGCGACCCGCCTCGATTCCCGGAATCTTTGGACGCGTCGAGCGCGTCCCTTACCCCGTGGTCGGCGTCATTGCGCCGTGGAACTTTCCGGTGGTGCTGTCGATGATCGACACCCTCCCGGCGCTACTCGCTGGCTGCGGCGTGGTCCTCAAACCGAGTGAAATCACACCGCGCCATGCAGCACCCCTCGCTCAAATCTTTGCTGCCGTGCCGGAGATCGCCGCCGTCACCCGCATTGTCTGCGGCCCAGGTCGCACTGGCGCCGATCTTGTCGATCATGCCGATGCCATCGTCCTCACAGGCAGCGTGCGCACCGGGCGCATGGTCGCCGAACACGCTGCGCGTCGCTTCATTCCCGCATTCCTCGAACTCGGCGGCAAAGATGCCGTGATCGTCACCGCGACCGCCGACCTCGAGCGGGCCGCGACCACCGTACTGCGTGCCTCGGTACTCGCGACCGGTCAGGCCTGTCAGTCGCTGGAGCGCGTTTATGTCGATCGTCGAATCTTTGAGGAGCTTCGCGCCAAACTGCTCGCAAGACTGCCTGCAGTGCGCCTCACTTGCGATGATCCGCGGGGACACATCGGACCCTTCATCATGGCGCAACAGGCCACTGTGGTTCGCGAGCACATCGAAGATGCGCTGGCACGCGGTGCGCGACTGGAATTTGGCGGCAAGATCATCGAACGCGGCGGCCTATGGTGCGAACCCACCCTCCTGACGCAGGTCGATCACACCATGCGCGTCATGCGAGAGGAGACTTTCGGTCCCGTCATACCGCTCATGCCCTTCGACTCGATCGACGAGGCGATCGCCCTCGCTAACGACGGCGACTACGGACTCTCCGCCAACGTGCTGGCGGCCGATGAGCATGAAGCGCTTGCGATCGCACACCGACTTGATGCCGGCTTCATCAGCCTCAATGATATTTCGATGTCCAGCATGATCAGCGACTTCGAATGGGAGGGCTTTCGTTTCAGCGGACTCGGTCGCTCACGCATGGGCCCGGCCGGCATTGCGCGCTACCTGCGCAGCAAGGCCATGGTGGTGAACCGCGGACCCACCGGCGATCTGACCACCATGGGTAATCGCTGAGCGAAATCTTTGGGCTGACGCCCCTGCGCCGATGAGCCTCAGCGGCGCTGCAGATCGCGCGCGAGCGCCTCGATCAAATCACGGTGTTCGGCCAGTCGCTGCTGTACTTCTTCGGTGGAGGGAGCAAAAGACTCCACGGCAGCTTCCGGCCATACACCCTGCTGCACCAGCAGCGCTTCGTGCGTACGCAGGCGCTCGCGCAGAGCGCCGACTTCCATCGCCAGCCGTAGCGTGACGGCGACGAGCTGCGACACATCGACGGCGGAGAGCAGCTGGTCTTGCCCCGAGGTCGCCGCATTGATGGGCCGCGGCACCGCGCCACTCGGGTCGCGGCCACTCGGGTCGCCGCCCGTCATGTCGCAGCCTCATCGGTCGCAACTTCACGGCGACCACCAAAGAAAAAATAGTGACCTGCACCCAGCGGCTCGTAGTCGGCGACCACATGGTCTGCTTTGAAACCGGCACCGCGCAGCAAAGCCGCGACGTCGGTATCGGCGAAACCAGTCCAGAAGGGCTCGCCGTTGTTGCGGACCTGCCAGTCGTTCGTGACCTGTTTGGGGATCGGCATGCGCGCGGGCTGGTAGGGCACATCGGCATTGAGGAAGACGCCGCCCGGCGCGAGGATCCGTCGTACTTCGGCGAAAATTCGCGGCACCAGATCGTGCCAAGTTTCGTGGAAAAGAATATGCGAGACCACGAGATCGAAGTGACCGTCCGGGTATCCCGTCGATTGCGCGTCTGCCTGTCGAAAATGCAGCGCCATCCCCCGCCCCTCGGCCCAAGCATGTGCGAAGCGCAGAAAAGGCGCGGAGAGGTCGAGGCCATGCACCTCGGCTTCGGGGAAAGCCTCTTGGTAAGCGATGGTGTCGATGCCCGGGCCGCAACCGAGATCGAGAATGCGGCGCGGCACAAGCGTCGGATAACGTTTTTTGACGATGCTCGCGATATAGCGCCCGATACCGGGCTCGCCCACCGGCGCATTCGGGGTCAAGCCTTTCGCCGCGCGATAAAGCTCGAGGGTGCCGAAGTACTGCATCGCCGCGTGCAGATCACCGTGGCCCGCATCGAAAAAATAGCCCCCCGGTTGTCGGTGGATTTCGACATCGGCGATGGGCTTCGGGATCGGCAAGTTGGGCTGCACGCTGAGCGAACCCCGGGGCGTCTGCGTGAGCTCACGCGCCCGCGTCTCGAAGGCGGGCCCGAGTCGACGGCAGGTTTCGCCAACGCTCTGCCACATCAGCCCCTGCGAGGCATAGACCATCGAACCCCAAAGCTGAAACAGCGGATCGGCTTCGAACAAGGGTCGCGCCTCATCCCGCGTCGCGGGCGCTGCGCAACCCGTGGCCGCGCAGAAACTTTCGCGCAGCACACTTTCGTAACGGCCTGCCAGCTGCTGCTCCAGCGGCCCATTCGCAAAGCCTTTGAGCGCACCGACAAAGCGTTGCCGCGCCGCCTCGTCGTGCGAGGGTCGATAGAGTTCACCCAGCTTGTTTTGCACACTCATGGGGCAATCATAGCGCCCGCGCCGCACCGACGGTTACCATACGGCCCATGGGTCGCATATTCGAAGTTCGCAAACACGCGATGTTCGCGCGGTGGAACCGCATGGCGAAGCAGTTCGCCCGCATCGCCAAAGACATCAACATGTCGGTCAAGTCGGGCGGACCAGACCCGCAATCGAACCCGCAATTGCGGCGCATCCTGCAGAACGCGCGCGCCGTCAACATGCCGAAGGACAAGGTCGAAGCCGCCATCAAGCGTGCCTCGGGTCGCGACGCCACCAATTACGAAACCGTGATCTACGAAGGCTATGCGCCGCACGGCGTCGCGCTGCTGGTCGAAACCGCAACCGACAACCCCACTCGTACCGTCGCCACCGTGCGCAACGTGTTCCAGAAGCATGGCGGCAACCTCGGCACCAGCGGCAGTGTCAGCTTCATGTTCAAGAAAATGGGTGTGTTTCGACTCGACCCCGCCGGCATCGACCAAGATGATCTCGAGCTTTATCTGATCGATCACGGTCTCGAAGAAATGGGCGAGAGCGTCGGCGAAAAAGGCGAACCGGAACTCGTGGTGCGCTGCGCCTTCGAAGATTTCGGCAAGGTTCAAGAGGCGCTCGAAGCGCGCAAGATCTCGCCGCTCAAGGCCGAGCACGAATACATCCCGAATGCCCCGACCGAACTCGGCGAGACCGACGCCGCCGAAGTGCTCGCGCTGATCGACAAACTCGAACAGGACGACGACGTGCAGAGCGTGTTTCACACGCTGGCCTGAGGGTAGCTCAGCGAACCCAGTTCTCGACTCGAAGACCTCTTACTCGTCGAGGTACCGAGGGACGCGACGCAGCACGATGTCATCGCTATTGCGAAGGATTTCGAGGTGTGACTCGGCCACCTGAAAATCTTTGGGCAGACGGACCGCCTGCGAATCGCCGGAGACGAACACCGTAGTGAGCTTGACGGGGTAATCAGCCCTCGATTACGGCTTGGCGCGCCGCAGCCGCCACGAACGCCCGCCGTGCCCTCGCCAGCCACCAGAGCCCCGGGATCCCGGCGAGCAGGCAAACGGCACCGAGCGCCGCGCCGACGGGGGCAACGAACGACAGTCCGGAGTCAGTGAGCAGTCCCACGCCCGGCGGGCCCAACGCCAGACCAAAGAAATTAGCGAGCAGCAGATAGAGCGCGACCACCTGCCCGCGCATGCGTGGCGGAGTGACCTCGACGAATGACAGCGAAGCGATGCTGAAGGTCACCGAAGTTGCACAAAATAGCGCACCGGCAAACGCGAGCGCCCAGAACGGCGAGTCGAAGAGCCCCGTGACCACGGCGAGCGGAACCATGGCGATCGCACCACCCTGAATGGTTCGCAGCGTGGCATCCGCGATGCCGCGTGCAACCAGTGCACGCGAAACGAAGCCTGCGATCAAGTTGCCGACGAGGGCGCAGCCGAGTATCACTGGCCCGAGACGCGCACCGACCTCGACCGGCGTCCAGCCGTGATCGCGAATGAATACCGAGGGCAGCCAAGCCGAGACCGACGTGCTGATCACGAATAGCGCCGCCATCGAAGCCAGCATCGGCCAAAAGAAATCGCGCTCGCTCACCAGATGCCGCCAGGCTGCACCGAGCGCGCGCCATTCCTGATCGGCGCCGGCACTCGGTGTTGCAGTCGAAGCCGTCCTCGCGGCCCGCGGCTCGACCACCGCCAGTATCACCAAAGAAATCGGCAATCCGGCGAGCCCTGCCAGCATGAATACGACCTGCCAAGGCTCGCGACCCAAGAACCACGAGCCGATCAACGGCAGCGTGCTGGCCCCGGTGCTCGCAAAAGAAATCAGCGCCCCGCCCACGATCAGGCTCAAACCCGCACCGACCGCAAGGCCTGCGGTAAAGATGCTGACTGGCAGGGCGCGCTGCCGCGGCTCGAACAAATCGGCGAGCAGCGACACTGCTGCGGGAACCAACGCGGCCTCGCCGAAACCGACGCCGAAGCGGCAGAGCAGCAACATCCAGTATTCGCTCGCGTAGCCCGACAGAAACGTCATCAGCGACCAGAAGACGATGGCGATCGCCATCAAGCGCACGCGGTGAACACGATCGGCAAGCCAGCCGAGTGGCAGACCCATCGTGGCGTAGAAGAGCCCGAAAGCCGGGCCCTGCAGCAGGCCCATTTGGGTATCGGTGATGCCGAGATCGAGCTTGATCGGCTGTACGAGCAGCGTGATCAGCTGACGATCGAGAAACGACAGCGCATAGGCCGCCAGCAGCACACCCACCGCAAACCAGCCGATCGCCGCCCTCACGCCCTGCTGCGGTGTTGCGTCAGTCAAGGCTTGTCGCCTTGCGCGGGTAAATCTTTGATGCTGGCCGACTGCTCGGGCGAGGCCGGCTCCGTGGGCAGCAAGGTGACGCCACGCTTTTTGAGTGCGTCACGCAAGATGTATTCGATCTGACCATTGACGCTGCGCAAATCGTCGGCCGCCCAGCGCTCGAGCTCACGCCAGAGCGCTGGGTCGATCCGCATCAAAAATGACTTTCGCTCAGCCACGATGTGTCCCGGGAATGCTGATCGCGATCAGCCGTAGAGCGTTCCGGTGTTGATGACGGGCTTCGCCTCCGAGTCGCCGCAGAGCACGACCATGAGGTTGCTCACCATCGCAGCCTTGCGCTCGGCGTCGAGCTCGACCACGTTGCGCTGCGCGAGCGCAGCGAGCGCGGTCTCGACCATGCTGACGGCGCCTTGCACGATCTTTTGCCGCGCGGCGAGCACCGCTTCGGCCTGCTGGCGGCGCAGCATGGCCTGTGCCACTTCCGGCGCGTAGGCGAGATGCGTGAGACGAGCCTCTTCGACCACCACGCCCGCGGGCGCGAGTCGCGTCTGCAACTCGACCTGCAGCGCTTGCGAGACTTCATCGACGCCGCTGCGCAGCGTGATCTCGTGCTCTTCACCGTGATCGTAGGCGTATTGACTACCGAGGTGACGGACCGCCGACTCCGACTGGATACGGACATATTCTTCGTAGTCATCGACATCGAACATGGCTTGCGCGGTGTCCTGCACTTGCCACACCACCACCGCCGCGATCTCGATCGGGTTGCCTTGCTTGTCGTTGACCTTAAGGCGCTCGCCGTTCAAGTTGCGTGAGCGCAGCGAGATCTTGTTGCGCGGATTTTTCTTGATCGTGATGTTCGCCCCATCTTTGCCGAGGGGCCTCTGTATGCCACTGCCGTTCGAATAGAACGGATTGCCGAAATGAAAGCCGTCCTTGCGCACCGTGCCCTTATAGTCACCGAAGAGCACGATTACCCGCGCCTCATTCGGCTGCAGCGTGAAGAACCCGGACAATGAGACGAAAAACAGGGTCAGGAAGGTAATGCCGATCGCAGCCGATGAGCCCGCATCGGTGATGGCCGCATGAACCATTCCGGCGATGCCACCGGCCAGCAAGGCGAGAACGATCGGCAGCGCTACCCAACCGCTGCCTAGGGAAATTTCGCGCTCACGACTCGCGGCGCGGGAGGGGGCCATTGAGGCTGATGACATGATCGACGCTCCTGACTAAGAAGGGACCCACAGCGGGACCCGACAGCGTCGATATTATAGTGATATCACTTCAGTATCAAGTGTAGCGAAGCCAAGCGGAGTGAACGGACAACGCACGGCAAGTTCACCCACGCGATGGCGGTCGGCGCGACGCGTGAAAGACCCGCAGGATCTCCACCACTTCGCCGCGGACTCGGTACGGAACCAGGTAGCGCGTTCGTCCCACCACGAGCTCGCGCGTCCCCGGCACACGACCCGGGCGTCCGATGGCGGGATCGTCGGCGAGTCGAGCGACGGCCGTCAGAATCCTCTCGACAACTATTCGCGCGGCAGCCGGATCGTCGGCGCTGATGAACTCGGCTTCCTCGTCGAGGTTGGCGAGCGCCCGCCGCAGCCAGCGGATGCGCGCTTACTTACGTCTCCACTTACGCGCACGGGCGGCCACTTCCTTCTCGGTTGCGAAGTCCCCGGCGTCGGCTTCCTTGAGCGCCTTGCGGACTTCGCTGATCTGCCACTCGTTGATGTCGATGAACCCGCGAACGGCTTCCGCGGCGAGAAACGACCTGCTGCGCTGCGTAGCCTCTGCTAGCCGATCGAGGCGGTCCTTCATTTCCGTATCGATGCGGATGGTGATCGTGGTGGACATGGTCGATGCCTGTTGCGGAGTCAGTCCCGATCCGAAGGTTTCTCGGTCGGCTCTTCTTGGGGCAACGCAGTTCTCTGGTGACGACTTGTCAGGCGCGGTGCTGCCGCGTCGTGAGCTATTGAGTCGTGAGCTACTGAATAGAGGGGTCTTTTATGGCGCGCCCGGAGAGATTCGAACTCCCGACCTCATGGTTCGTAGCCATGCGCTCTATCCAACTGAGCTACGGGCGCGTACCCCGAAAAAGGGCGCGAATCGTACCACAACACCCCGTGGGCGCGAGGCCCCGCGGCGGTGGGGGCCATCAGACGTTCGGCGGGGAAACTAATAGCCCTCCAAGCTCGCCACGCGGTCGAGGTGGTAGCTCTGGTCACCAAAGGCCTGCTCGAGCGTGCGGGCCCGCTTGATGAAGAGCCCGATGTCGTGGGCATCGGTCATGCCGATCCCGCCGTGCATTTGGATGGCCTCGTTAGTCGCGAGCTCCGCCACCTGTGAGGCCTTTGCCTTCGCCATGCTGGCGAGCGCGGGTCCCTGTTTCGCGAGCGACGAGCCCGGTTCGGCATCGAGCGCGAGCAGGGCCTCTTGGACCAGCGATCGCGCGAGCTGCAGCTCGACGAACCAGTTCGCCGCACGATGCTGCAGCGCCTGATAGCTGCCGATCAGTTTGCCGAACTGCGAGCGTTCTTTGAGGTAGCGCAGCGTACGCGCGGACGCCTCCTCGCTGATCCCCAGCAGTTCTGCAGCCAGCCCGGCGTTGATGATGTCGGCGAGCTGCTCGAGCGCAGTGGCTGACGCGGCGGCACCGCCGAGCAGCGCCTCGGCGCCAAGCTCGACACCGTCGAGCACGATCTCGCCGCAATTGCGACCATCGACCATGGGTGTGACCTCGATGCGCAAGCCTGCTGCATCCTGCGGCACGATGAACACACCGAGCCCCGCGCGATCGCCGGCCTCGCCACTCAGCCGACACACCACGAGAAACCGATCGACCGAGGACACATCGGCAATCCCACGCTTGCAGCCGTTCAGCAGCCAGCCGTTCGCCGTGGATCGGGCGGTGGTCTCCACGCGGAAAAGGTCGAAATGCGGACGCTCGTCCCAGGCCAAAGAAAGCGTGAGCGAACCCGCGATGATCTGCGGCAATAGCGCTGCCTGTTCCTCCGCGCGACCCAATAATTGAATTGCCGTGGCCCCACCGAGCACCGTCGAATTCATGGGTGTGACACTGAGGTGTCGCCCCAACTGTTCGAGCACGACACCGAGCCCGGCGAGACCCAAGCCCGCACCGCCCAATGATTCGCTGATGGCGATACCGGGCCAGCCCATGAGGGCGATCTCGCGCCAAAGTTCCGCCTCGAAGGCGCACTCGCGGCTGCGTTCGCGCCAAACGCGAAACTGTGCGATGGATGCTCGATCAGCGAGAAACTCGGCCGCCGAGCGGCTGAGCATGTCCTGTTCTTCGGTCAATGTCAGTGGCATGGCAACCTCAGAGACCGAGCACGCGCTTGGCGATGATATTGAGTTGGATCTCGGAGGTGCCACCCTCGATCGAGTTGCCCTTGGAGCGCAACCAGTCCGACGCCCAGGCCTCGCCCGCGGGTCCGCGTGCCTCCCACTGCAGAGCCGTGGCCCCTTCGATATCGAGATGCAGCTCGTTCCGCCGCTTGTTGAGTTCGGTACCGAAATATTTGACGGCCGAGGCCATGGCGCCCATACCGGCCGCATTGCGCGTGCGCGCGGCTTGCGCGAGCGTGATGCGAAACGCGGCCGAGTCCAGCTCGAAACGCGCAAGCGAATGACGCAGCGCAGCATTGCGCAATTTACCGTCGGCATCGGTACCGAATATTTTGAGTGCACGTTGCGCCAAGGCCGTACCGTTGATGAGACTGCCGAGCCCGGAAATCATCTCGCGCTCGTGCGAGAGCAAATACGTGGCAATCGCCCAGCCCTGCCCTTCTTCACCCACCCGATGCGACTTTTCGACACGCACGTTCTCGAAGAACACTTCGCAAAATGGCGAGGCGCCGCTGATCAGCTTGATCGGTCGCGGCGTGACGCCGGGCGAGCGCATGTCGAACAGCACGAAGCTGATCCCTTCGTGCTTCGGCACACTCGTGTTGGTGCGCACGAGACAGAACATCCAGTCCGCCTCGTCGCCATGCGAGGTCCATATTTTTTGGCCGTTGACGAGATAGTGATCGCCACGGTCTTCGGCGCGCGTCATGAGACTCGCCAGATCCGAACCCGAGTTCGGTTCAGAGTAACCCTGACACCAGCGAATTTCGCCGCGAACGATCTCCGGCAAAAATCTTCGCTTTTGCGCCTCGCTGCCGAACTTGAGCAGCACAGGCCCCAACATGCTGATGCCGAAGCTGAAGAGCGGCGACGGCGCACCAAAGCGTCGCATCTCTTGGTGCAGCACGGCTGACTGCTCGCGTGATAATCCCCCGCCGCCGTATTCGGCCGGCCACTCGGGGACCGTCCAGCCCCGCGAGGCCATTGCGGCGCACCACGCTGGCTGATCGGGGTGCAGGGGCTTTGGATTGCGCCCACCCGTGTAGAGGTCACCGATCGGCATCGCAGCGCCGCGCAGCGAGGGCGGGCAATGGACTTCGAGCCAATGACGAACGTCGCGACGAAAAGCATCAAGTTCTTGCATCGGTCGATTATGGTGCCATTCGCGGCGGGATGGCAGACTGCGATGACCGGTCGCGATCATCAAAGCAGAGACCATCAAGGCAGAGCCCAGCATGACGAGCGTTAAATTCAGCACCACCAGCGACATCGTTTTTGGTGCCGGTAGCCTCAACGAAATCGGCGCCATGGCGAAACAAAGCGGAATGCGTCATGCCTTGCTGGTGACCGACGGCGGCATCGCTGCACGACACATGCATGCCCCCGCAATGGCGAGTCTTGAGTCGGCGGGTATCGCCGTGAGCGTTTATGCAGACGTCGTTGCTGACCCACCGACCGAGATCGTGCTCGCCGCCGCAGCGGCGGCCCAACGAGCAGGCTGCGACGGGGTCATCGGTTTTGGCGGCGGCAGCAGCATGGACACGGCAAAACTGGTTGCCGTGCTGATTTGCGGCGAGCAGTCGCTCGAGACCATGTTCGGGGTCGACAAAGTGACTTCGCGCCGCCTGCCGCTCATTCAGGTGCCGACCACCGCGGGC
>Ga0194129_10002296_pt1 | contig 29019 bp, 24 predicted proteins | sample TA2KigCa35mmetaG_FD_150862 | JGI IMG/M metagenome (GOLD analysis project Ga0194129, IMG submission 150862) | Freshwater microbial communities from Lake Tanganyika, Tanzania - TA2015038 Kigoma Deep Cast 35m | ecosystem: Environmental > Aquatic > Freshwater > Lake | place: Tanzania: Lake...
AATCGAAACAAATATTTCTATTCACCGTCGTCGGAGTTATATTTCACGTATCATAATCAAGTCCGGTATTCGTTAATCAACGAAGACGAGATTCATCACCGGATTCTCGCCGACATTACAGCAAACGCCGCCAACGTGAATACGAATAGCGCAGTCACCGCATGGAAATACAAAATCAAAAATCGTATTATCAAGAGTATCCAATCCCGCGATATTCTCTCATCCATCCCTGAATCCCGCACCATCCAAAATGTCATCGGGCTGCTTTACCCGGCACTCTTCCGGACGCGCGATCATGCCAAGTATTTTCTCACAATTCTCGGCGATGTTCTTCTTAAAAAAACCGCGCCCCTCATCTATTTTGTCCCTCTTATCGCAAAAGATGTCATTAAGGATCTCGGCAGCGAATGTTATGGTTTATTCGGGTCTTTTGCAACTACATATACTACCGCATTCAAATTCAAATATTATGAACATAATTATAAAGACTGTCGGATTGTTGATATTCACGTGCCTATCGTGGCAGCGACAGCGACGGCGACAGCGACGGCGACGACAACGGCGACATTTTCACGAAACTCCGGTGTGCGTCTCTCGCATATGCCCGAACTAAAATCGGCCATCATCGACTTATTATGTGTCGCCGCCCATTACTCACACCGGTTTGGTAGTGCAGACGACTTCTTACGCCTCCACTGTAAAACACCCGAGGTGAGCGCACACGCATGGTTTTTGCGCGACCGAACCGACCAGCAAATCATTAAAGAGTTCATAGATTATACGACCGAACCAGCGTCATCAGACCATGAAATATCTATGACGAATATGCTCTATCTCTGGAAAATATATCTCTCGGAGTTTCGTTTACCAAGTATGTTTTTTGCTGCGACGTTGCGTGCGAAGTTGGCGGAGTATACTACCACTACCACTACCAGTGGCGCAGGGACGGCCGCGATAGACGTAATCCCGAATCGCACCAGCAAGTATCTTCCCGTCGTAAGCCAGTTTCGCCAATTTTGGACCGAGAATTGTTTCACCGATGACCGAGAAATCGAGCTGGAAATCGACGAGATTTCAACCCTATTTAATGAATACTCGACATCAGGCGCAGAAGTGGCGCCCGTAAACGATGCAATCCTCCTAGGTATGCTCCGCCATTTTTACCCTGACGTCATTATCGAAGACGATAAATATATACTGAATGTCGGTTGTAAATTATGGAATAAAGCCGCCGAAATAAATGCTTACCTAGAACAATTTAAAGAGCTGTGCGTGGCGAACCATCATTCATTTCCGCAACCGTTATATAACGCATATGAGTTTTACTGTGGAAAGTGTTACTCTACCGCGAAGCGACGTATTATCAGCAAACGGTATTTTGAGAAGTATTTCATGGAAGAATACGCAGATTACATCGATGAAAATGGAATGATTACGATGAAGTGGTGGTCAGCCGACTACGACGCCGATCACGCCGATGACGCCGATGACGCCGACGCAGAGACAGCAATCATGTCATAAAAGTTATACAAAATATCCCGCGTCGCGTCTAATGCTTCCGGGTGAAACATCACGCCATACACGCAGTTTTTTGCGAATTCGAAAGCACACGCATGGCGGCGTCCATCACGAAACTTCGTAATCCACGCAATCTCTCGAACACACACCGACGACGACGACGACGACGGCGGAGCTACCGGAAGTTCATGAAAATAAAAATATGCGTTTATGCCACGCTCATGCCCTTTGAAAATACGATGTCTCGAGAGATTGACGCTATGCGGCCCCGTCCATAATGTATTATAGGATGTAAGTGAACCACCGTAATATAACATCAAAACCTGACACCCATGACATATACCGAGCACAGGTGTTTTCGGAAAATGATACAAGTAATAAAGCTCAAGTGTGAGTTCGGGCTGCTGTGTATGTGACTTAACGCGAAAACGTGCTCCTGGTATGATCAACCCGCGTATGTCGGTGCGCTCAACTACCGCAGGGTCGCATCGACGCGTAACGATATACGGAATCTCTCGTTGTTTGAGAGATTGATATAACTCCCGTAGTTTATTGGCATGGTTCGGTATTTCGCGTGTAACAATAAGAAGCATTACAACAACGACACAACGACACAACGACACAACGACACAACGACTAATATAATCATATATAATAATTACGATTATATCGATTATATCGATTATATCGATTATATCGATTATGACTACAAAGAAGAACCATAATGCGCCGCGACTGTCCGGTTGATGCCTCGCATGCCGCCGGCACCTCCTTCCAGTTTCACAATTCGCCCACTCTCAATAAAGATTTTCACAGGAAATGTCGCCGCAAATTCGGAGTCATGCGTGACAACAATCATCGTCGTCTTCTTCGACATCTCTTGAATCATCTGAGTAACATATTTCTTATGAAACGCATCCACCGCAGCCGTCGGCTCGTCCATAATTGTAACTGGTTTGTTGCTCAAGTAGCTTCGCAATAAGTAAATAATCTGCCGCTGACCGCCGCTGAGATTTTCACCTCTCGAACCCGCCATCGTATCAAGCCCCTGCGGTAGTTTCTTAAATACGTTCATGATTTTCAAACGGTCTAGAATATCGATGACATCTTCCTTTGGCGTATCTGTCCCGTAACATATATTATCGATGACAGACCGATTGAACAATACCACTTTTTGAGAGACGATCGATAATTTGCTTCGCAGGTATTCGCGGTCGATATTACGAATATCCTCCCCATCGAATAGAATTTGACCCTCGATTGGCTTAAAAAATCCAGACAAGAGTTTGATAATCGTGGATTTACCGCTTCCGTTTGTTCCGATGATTGCGACACGGTCGAGCGGTTTGATTTTAAAAGAGACATTATCGAGAGTTTTCTTACGGTCTTCGGCGGTTTTGACCTCACTCGAATTGGGGTATTGAAACGATACATTTCTGAATTCAATATGTCCGGTGATAGGAACGTTTGTAAGTGCTTTCGCACCCGCCGCCGCCCCCGACGCTCCTGACGTCGCGTCATCAACCAATAACTGACGTATATTGTTTTCATTTTCTGCGAGCTTACCATACTCCGCGATCACGAGAATACTTTGCTGTGAAGCAGTCTTGATATATCGAACAAAAAACAACATGATAATGATGATTTTGATCGTGGATATACTATCGATGGATTTGGACTTATACAACCGAAGGATGACATATACATAAGCAACAAGTATGAGTGTCACGATAATCGACATGGCATATCCGCCCTTGGATGTGCTCCATAATTGCGTTTCGTGTGCGTCGTCATAGACACTATGCTGTTGTGTGAGGTATTCCTTCTCATCTTTGACTTTTTTACTACATATAATACTAATCGAATTACTCAGGACATCATCGATATTCGACATCAGATTCTTCTCTTCGTTCTCTCGTTGTTCTGACGTATTTTTCGTATCTAAAAGAATATAATAATACAAAATGAAAAATGCGATGAATACGAGCAACGTCATACCGCCTATCGGCGGATTCAAATAAATGACATACCCGATTATCACCACGCTAGTAAGGACGAATGTGATGACCCAATACATAAATTGCCCAGTAATTGATGTGACGGTATTCGGTATCTTTAGTGCTTTAATCATATGGTTAGAAATGTCCTCCTTTTCATAATTCACCTCAATATTTTTGAAGATGAGGTCGATGAGTTTGAATCGGATGAATTTCTCCATCATCGGATAATAGATTTTGTCGAAGTAGTTGCTAATCATATACACGGTATCCACAAAGATGCTTAAACCCGCGATTTTCAGAAGAATCGTGATGGATTTACTGTATTCAAGGCCGTTGATCGCACCTGTAAAATTGGAAAATAGGTCTGACAACACAATCATTTCGATTGGATTACATATGAGTGTCGTAATGATCGTAATAAATACCCATATTTGATTTTCTTTCAAGAACTCGAATATATATCCTGTAATGATTTGGTTGTCCATCGTGTCGATGATGGACGGGGTGTCTAATGTGATATATTTTGAATTACAATACTATTATTATAATGAAATATAATAGTAATATACAAACTGATGACGAATAATCGTCAGTAGCGGATTTAACTCCTGCTAGGCGTCTTCACGAGACGAGAACGACGGCCTGTCTTGGAATTAATCTTGACCGCACCGAACTTCCCCTTGCGGGCGGTGTAGCCATACTTGCGCAGACGGTTCTCCTTCTTTGCGGTAGCGTGCTTCTTGGCGCTCACAATACGGCCGTGCTTGTTGAACACGAGTTCGCTCTTGGTAAGACCACCGGGGGTCTTGTATGCGGTATCATGCCACACTTGGGCGCGAGAACCCTCTAACATTTCATACTTCTTGCCTTTGACGTGGTAAAATCCATCATCGTGGCGGTCTAGTCGTTTCACCATTTTACTAAATCTTTCGTTATAACTTATCATTAGAAAAAATCTAAAATCTGAATCTAAAATGAATTCGTTATGGGTGCGCCAAAGCCACCTGGCGCGCCATTCCAGCGTCCAAAACGGTTGATATTATTTACGGCATACACCTTTTTCACATTCTTTGTTTCGGTTGCGACGCGGATATTTTGTGCATAACGCATCTTCTTCGTAATATTTGTGTTATTGGTAGAAGTCGCCATTCCCGCCGTTGGATTTGTAATCGTCGGGCATTTAAAATATGGAACCCGAATATCGTTATTTTGATTGTTAATGACAACTGGGTTTCCAGATGCGTCAAATTGAACGAGTGCGTCGTTGATACGGTAGATATCGCTACATGTGAGACCCATGCCGAACGTTGTCCGGTATCGTGGTGCGGTCATGATATGTCTCTAAAGATACATACCCAATCCAAAATAAAATTGAACATGAGTTAAACATATTGTCTGAATATACTATACCCATCTCTTACACAAGAATCGAGTTCATGCCTCCTAAATCTGTTGTTGCTGCCGGTGCTGCTGTTACCGACCTCACCAAGTATCAGAAAATGACAGATATTGAGCATATTCTCAAGAAGCCAGACACTTATATCGGAACGATCGAACCGACGGACACGATGGAATACGTAATGGACACGGTGATGTCGTCGGGCTCTGATGATGATGATGTTAAAGAAGGTGTCGCCACCGCCGCGCCGATGCTCACCCGACGCAACATCACGTATATCCCCGGTCTCTACAAGCTTTTCGACGAAGGAATGGTGAATATGCGCGACCATGTCGTGCGCCAAGCCCAAGCTGTCGCCGATGGTAAACCCGACACACTTCCCGTCACCACTCTCGAAGTCGAAATCGACCCTGCCGACGGAACCATTCACATGACAAATGACGGTAATGGTATCGACGTCGCACAGCACCCTGAACATAAACTCTGGATTCCCGAGATGATTTTCGGCCATCTTCGCACATCAACAAACTACGACCAGAACAAGAAGGAGAAAATCGTCGGCGGGAAGAACGGGTTCGGATTCAAACTTGTCCTCATTTGGTCGGTCTGGGGACGCGTGGAGACCGTCGATCACATCCGCGGACTAAAATACGTCCAAGAATTCAAGAACAATCTCTCGGAAATCATGCCGCCAATCGTGACCAAGTCCAAAGTGAAGCCTTATACTCGTGTCAGTTTCCGCCCAGATTACGCGCGATTCGGTCTAGCAGCCAACAACCTCACCGCAGACATGGCCGCGCTTTTCCTAAAACGCACCTACGATATTGCGGCCGTGACGGACAAGACTGTGAAAGTGAAATACAACGGTGCGCTTGTTCCGGTGCGTCATTTTCAGCAGTATGTCGATTTGTATATTGGCGCGAAGGGGGGCTCGGGTGCGGGTGCGGATGGTGGCGGTGGTGGCAGCGTGAAACGCATCTACGAGAACCCCGACCCTCGTTGGGAGTATGTTGTCTGCTTAACAACCACCGATGAATTCGCACACATCTCATTCGTCAACGGAATCTACACTCCGAGAGGAGGAAAACATGTTGAATACATTACCAACCAAATTGTCCGTAAGCTCGCCGAAGTCATCAAGAAAAAGAAGAAAGTCGATGTCAAGCCGAATACCATCAAAGAACAACTCATGCTTTTCCTGCGTTGTGATATCGAGAACCCGTCATTCTCCAGCCAGACCAAAGACGAGCTCGGCACCGCTGTCGCGAATTTCGGGTCATCATGTAAAGTGAGCGACGAGTTCATCGAGAAACTCGCGAAAATGGGCGTGATGGATGCCGCGTGTGCGCTGACCGAAGTCAAAGACACGAAAGCCGCGAAGAAAACCGATGGCGCGAAAACCCGCACAATCCGCGGAATCCCCAAACTCATCGACGCGAATTATGCTGGCTCGCCTGACAAATCCGCGCAATGCACCATTATCCTTTGTGAGGGTGATTCAGCCAAAGCCGGTATTATCAGCGGATTGAGTAAAGAAGACCGGAATTATATCGGTGTGTATCCGATGAAAGGCAAGCTCTTCAACGTTCATGGTGAGACGACGAAACGCATCTCGGAGAATCGTGAGATTGCGGAAATCAAACAGATTCTCGGCCTTGAAACCGGAAAGACCTACACTCCTGCCGATGTCGCCACGCGGCTGCGTTATGGAAAGGTGCTCTTCATGACTGATCAGGATTTAGATGGTGCGCATATTCAAGGTCTTGGTATCAACCTTTTCCAGACGGAGTGGCCATCGCTTACAAAGATACCGGGTTTCATCGGGTTCATGAATACACCGATTCTGAAAGCACGTCGCGGGGCGCAAGAAGTCCTCTTTTACAACGACGGCGAGTTTGAAGCATGGAAGAAGCAATTCCCCGACGCGGTCGTCCCCGCAAGTTGGCATACGAAATATTATAAAGGTTTAGGCACGAGCACCGGGAAGGAGTTCAAGGAATATTTCGAACAGAAGAAGACCGTAGCGTTTGTTCATACAGGAAAGGAAAGCGACGACCATCTTGATATGGCATTCAACAAGAAACGCGCGGATGACCGAAAGGAGTGGTTGGCGAATTATTCGCGCGAAGCGTTTCTCGATACTTCGAAGCCGGAAATCCCTTATGAAGAGTTCATCGACCGCGGCCTGATTCACTTTTCGATTTACGACAACGAGCGTTCGATTCCGAATTTGATGGATGGACTGAAAATCTCGCTGCGTAAGATTCTGTATGCGGCGTTCAAGAAGGGCGGCCTCAAAACGGAAATCAAGGTTGCGCAGTTCAGCGGGTATGTATCAGAGCATTCGGCGTATCATCATGGTGAGGCGAGTTTGAATGATGCGATTGTGGGAATGGCGCAGAACTTTGTAGGGAGCAATAATATTAACCTACTCGAACCGAATGGTCAGTTTGGGACCAGAGGTTCGGGGGGGCGAGACAGCGCGAGTGAAAGATACATCTTCACACAACTCAACAAGCTGACGCGACTCATCTTTCGCCAAGAAGACGACGCCATCTTGTCGTATATCAACGACGACGGTCAAATGGTAGAGCCGACGTATTACGCACCAGCGATTCCGATGATTCTCGTGAATGGAAGTAAAGGAATCGGAACCGGATTTAGCACGGATGTCATGCCGCATCATCCGCTTCAAATCATCGCTTATATTCGGGCGATGCTCGCAGCAACACCAGCGACCGACCGCCCTGTCATCGAGCCCTACTTCAAAGGATTCAAAGGAACCATCAAGAATATCGCGGCTCCGGCTTCCGCCTCCGCCTCCGCCTCCGCGACCTCTGGTGCTCCGGCTTCCGCCTCCGCGACCTCCGCGACCTCTGGTGCTCCGGCTTCCGCCTCCGCGACCTCCGCGACCTCTGGTGCTCCGGCTTCCGCCTCCGCGAAATATCTCATCAAGGGCACCTACGAAATCATCGCCGACCGTAAAGTCCGTATTACCGAGCTCCCGATTGGAACATGGACGGATGATTATAAAGTATTCTTGGAGAAGTTGATGGACACGCCCGCGGCGGCGTCGGACAAAGACAAAGGCACTGACAAGTCAGCAGCTGCGACTACCCCCGTCCTCAAAGAATACATCGACATGTCAACCGACACCGTTGTAGATATTACTGTAACGTTTCATCCATCGTATCCACATACACCGAAGGAACTTCAAGCCGCGGTCATCGATCCCGACGCTGGAACGAACAAACTGGAGAAACTTCTCGCTCTATTCACGACGCAAAGCACGACGAATATGAATCTCTTCGATGCGCATGAGAAACTCCGGAAATACGCGACCATCTACGACATCATCGAGGATTATTACACCGAACGTCTCGCACTTTACGCCAAGAGAAAGGCGGCGATGCTGGCACAACTTGCGAATGAACTGCGCGTCCTTACCAACCGTGCGCGATACATCCAAGAAATCTTAGACGACAAACTGGAACTGCGTCGTCAAACCAAAGAGGCGATTTACGCGAAGATGACCGACCATGGCTACGAACACATCGATGGCGACGTCGAATTCAAGTATCTGCTGAAAATGCCGATGGATAGTGTGACAGATGAGAATGTAAAGAGCCTTCTCGCAGAGCGTGACGCGAAACGTTCGCAACATCAGGGACTCGCGGATACATCGATTCAAGCATTATGGACCAAGGACATGGATGAATTAGAACAGGAGTATAAGAAGTGGATCGCGGCAGGAGAGGCGGCGACGACGACGTCGTCAAGCAAGACTACAGGAGCAGGCGGCGGCGGTGGCGCTGCGGCACCAGCAAAAAAGAAGATGGTTGTGAAGAAAGTGTAATATATAATCGAATCGAAAAGGTGCGCTGCGTATTCTCCGTAATAAAATAATAAAAATAATAAAATAATTGTAATAATTACATTATTGAAAATTATTGTAAATGATTATTTTATTATTGTTTTTTTTACTTCCGTTGTTTCTATATATAATACTAGTGATATGTTCATGGACAGCAGAAATACTTTATAATAAAAGTTCATCATCATTATCATCATCATTATCGACAACAATGACAAGTCTAGTGAAACAATATAATTTTCGTGAAGAAGTTGTAGATATTTCTGGTATCATGATACACAGCGTAATAAAAGAACCAACCGGTGTTATCTCCAGTCATCGCGATGATGTATTTGTATTTATTCACGGAACAGGGAGTTCGTCGGTAATATTTTTCGACCAAATGAACCAACTTCCAAGTCACGTCAAATGCGTTGCCATCGATTTACCATCATTTGGTATAAGTGGCGATATCGATATATACATGTATCCAACAAATAAAGAATTGTTTATTCATTATGCGAATGTTATTGGACAAACACTACAAAAAATGGACATACTTCATAAGACAACTCTTGTCGGTTATTCACTCGGCGGATTTCTATCTGTTCATGTTGCCGCGAGGTACGCAATCAAAAACTTATTCTTAATATCTCCAGCCGGTATTCTTCCCACCCTCGGCGTATGGGGATATTATTGGGCTATATTTTTCAAACTTGGATTACCCAGCACTATATTTAACCTTCCACTCATATCACGTATCGGTATTGATAATATTATTAGCAAATTTTTTAATGATGATTCATTATTAACAACACAATTTTGGTTATATTATTATTCGAATCCACGTAATAAGGGGCATCAAATATTACAAAGGGCAATTACAATTACCCCGTGTTATTCGTATTGGAATACACCAACATTTCCATTACTTATAGAACTATGTAAAAAGATACCTACGACTGTGTGTTTTGGCCTAAAAGACACGATTTGTCCATCACATATTGGTTCTTTTTTGAAGTATGTTTCGTGTGGTAAGATTATGATACATAACATTCGTGATGCGAATCATAATCAGTGTGTAAATACGGCAGAGATGACCAAACTGTTGAATTCGATTTTAGATAATCAAGACAATCAACACAAAGGAACAACCAGTTTAACAATACACAAACCGAATAATACGACGTTTCATAGAGGTTGTAAAGGTTATTCATATCCATCACTCACAAAAACACAAAACTCAATAGACCAAATATACAAATATTTACTGACAAATACTACATAATATTAGATTTATTTATGAACCGTTTTATCCATCTATGAATCTAAAACCACGGCTTCAACTCTAGCGTCTTATGCTTGTAATCCGAGAAATTAGGGTGAGCCATCGGCGTATACATGTTGCTGACATCACGCTTATACTGAATATATCCCTCTGCTTCGCCATGAACACGAGGCACACAATATTCAAATACTAACTCATTCAACTCGATAATCTGCTCACGGATATCGGTGGGAGCGTTGGCGGCGTTCTGAAGGTAAATCGTGCGCATGATGATGCGCAGAGTATCACAATCCTGTTCGCCAATCACATACTTGCCACGCGACCGCTGATATACACCAGCACGAATACCGTTTTGAATAATCTGCATATTCTCTTTACTGAAGAATGCGTTCGAGAGAGGTGTGTTTTCCCATATACCATTCAGCGCATCACGGTAAGTCACGCACTGATGAACGGGGTTTTTATCATACAGAGCGAATTGGTCTTGGATAGGGGGAGTCAAGATATCCAGCCGGCCATTTTTAGGTTGTCCGATAAATGTTTCTTCAGGGAAAGCACGATAATCAAAACGATTCATATGAACGAACGAATATACGCTAAATAACGTTGTTGTATAATGTATAGATATTATATCATTACTATATATAGCGTATTCGTATATTCTGTAATATTATGGATTTTACTTCAAGTTCAAAAAATGTTGGTTCATCCGCATTCGGAAGTTCCGGTAATGGTTCTGCTAGCAGCACACCAGGCAACAGTGTGTTTAGCAACTTTTCCAGTCTTTCAATACAAAAAATGGTATTATTACTCGCAGTCATCGCATTTATAATATCGATTGGCACGGTCGCGATTCTACTCTGGAAGTCAAAGAGTAGTCAAAAATGGCCACCTGAGGTCGCAAAATGCCCTGATCGTATGGAATTTGACGGTTCAAAGTGTGTAGATAACTACGGGTTATTAGGAAGCACTGTTGTTCAAGCCCCAAGTGAAGACAACTGCACTAATTTTACAAATAGTATGAACCTGAAATATAGCGGTCCAGGGCTAAATGCGGTGGATGACGGTGGTTATATTCCATGGGAAGGTGTCATCGATGGTCAAAAGTCACGTGCTAGTTCTTTGAAATGTTTAATGTAACACACACACACACCACACACGCCAACTATGACAAAATATATTGTAATGTATTATGTCATACTATATGTCATACTATGACGCGATATTTACATACGGTAAGCACCGGGTGCGGCACCAGAAGCCTGCTTGGCAACCGCTGGCAGAGAGTCAGAAGGAGCACCCAAACCATAAGTTCCTGCCTTCATGTTGCTCGTCACACACATCGAGTAGAACAGACGTGTCTGGAAATACATAAGGGCATATACCAAAATCATCAAGAATGAATAAACTCCACTCATTAGCGTGATTTTCCCCCTAAATAAGAGCACCAGCGACGAAACAAAGCCTAACGCAGCAACTGCCAAGAAAATAAAATTCACGACAGTAAGCCAATAAAACAACAGACAATAGTCCTTGTCAAGAGGAGCAAATAGTTCTTGGATTGCGTTCATTCTCTCAATAATGGTCGTTATAACATATAAACATAAAAAATATATTTACATAAGACATACATGGATAATTATACCACGTTTTTGGGTCGCGAAACCATCTATAACAATATACGAGATTTCCTAGCATCTTTCCAAAAAAACAAATCCGATCTTACATTCAAACGAGGTATTTATATCTATGGCGATCCCGGTTCAGGCAAAACCGAATTCGTGGTTCGACTACTAAAAGAACTCGATTATGATATGGTGAAATATGACGCGGGCGATATTCGAAATAAGTCGATCATCGAATCGATTACACAACATAATATCTCGGATAAAAACATCATGTCGATATTTCAACGTAAGGTTAAAAAAATCGTTGTAGTTATGGATGAGCTTGACGGAATGAATAACGGTGATAAGGGCGGAATTACGTCACTTATTAAACTCATTCGTCCTAAAAAGACGAAAAAACAGAAACTAGAAGAAGTAACGATGAACCCAATCATTTGTATTGGAAATTACCATATCGACAAGAAAATCAAAGAACTGATGAAAGTGTGTTATGTCTACGAGTTGAAAACACCGACAGTTACGCAAATGTCGAATATTATCGACATGAAGTTGCCAGCGATTGACGCGGTGATGCGAAAAAACATCATCACATTCGTTCAAGGTAATCTTCGTAAGCTTAATGCTGTAATTGAAATGAGTAAAAAATCAAATACGATACTCGCGAATAATATTCTTCATGCGATATTTCAGCCGAAAACCTATAACGAAGACATCAAAAAAATAACCGAAAAATTAATGAATACCGAATATCCGATTTCCGAACATAATATTCTAATCAACGAAACAGACCGCACCACAATTGGTCTTCTCTGGCATGAAAATATCATCGATTTATTTGAAAAGATGCCAGTTCATGTGTCGGCGCCTTTTTATAAAATCGTATTAGATAACATATGTCAAGCGGATTATTTTGACCGTATCACATTTCAAAATCAGATTTGGTTATTTAATGAGCTGTCGTCCCTTATCAAAACATTCTACAATCATCATTTGTTTCACAAATCATTCCCCAAAAAGGCGCGGTTTCATCCTACCGAAGTGCGATTTACGAAGGTTTTAACAAAATATAGCACCGAATACAATAATCAGCTTTTCATACAGAATTTGTGTATTCAACTGTCGATGGACCAAGACGATTTATTCACATTTTTCATGACACTAAAAAAACAGTATGCTGAAGAGGATATTCCGCGCATTTTAGAAATGTATGAAATCACGAAATTGGACATCAATCGTATGTATCGGTATTTAGACAAATATATGGAAAAATCTATAGTAGTTGACAACGAAGAAGATGATATATATGGCGGCGAAGTTGATAATCAATATGATTCTGTCTTACTAGAATGAAACATCGGAACGGAACGGAACAGAACGTATTATGCGTTTGAATAATACGTAAAAGATATAATCAGTATTTAGAAATAATTATTATTGATGGGTGCGTCTATTTCATTTGATTCGAAATACCGTTTAGTATTAGATACGGAGGTTGAGTGTATTTCGGTGAATCCGCCTGGAACTGTGAAAGAAAAACACGAACGAGCAAGCGACAGCGAGAGCGGTAGCGGTAGTGAAAGCAACAGCAACAGCGACAGTGGAAGCGACAGTGACAGCGGAAGTGATAGAGAAAACAAAATATATACTGTAAAGATAACTCCTGAAATTATTAGCTACATCCGCAGTTATCTGCGAAAGACCGATTTTCTCGACGAATTTGATTTGATTACTGAAATCGAACTTGATAATTATGACCACGCCCCTGGAACGGCGCTTGTATTTAATTCCGACTCCATCGTGTATATAACAAACAATCAAACGATAGAGGCTGTTGGTGATTGGGAATACCTTCCATCTGAGAAAGTAGAAACCAAACATAAATCCTCGAAATCGAAGTCAAAATCGAAGTCGAATGACGAGGACACATACGATGACTCGCGTAATAAATACAAAACAAAGGATGATGAACTTCCTGTAAGTGAAATCGAGCATATTCTTACAGCTAAATTTGAAGAATACAATAAAGGTCACGAATTTGTAATTCACGAATCTAAGAATAATCTTCTTTGTTTAAAGATTAACTCGGTTGAAATCGTGAAAGCTTAATCACATGACAATATCATAATCATTCACAGTAACAGTCAATTATGATATTGAATAAAATATTATTAAACGTAGATAGTTTCAGGGATAGGAACGGTGGTATTCGACGCATCTTCCGCTGCTGCCTCTGCTGCTGCCTCTGCTGCTGCCTCTGCTGCTGCCTCTGCTGCTGCCTCTGCTGCTGCCTCTGCTGCTGCCTCTGTCGCCTCCGCTGCCACTTCCGTCGCCTGTGCTTTTTGTAACGCTTGATATTTTTCATGAAGCATATGATACTCATGGTTCAATCGTGCTATTTCTTGATCACGTGACGCAACATCGCGTTGTAATGCTTGAAGAATATCAACAATCTGTTTGTTATTCAACGTAACCGGTGGTTGACCATCTTGTTGTAACACAATATTACCGCCCCCTCCGGCCGCCGCCGCATCTTGTGCCATCTTTTCACGTTCTTTCTCAAGCTGTAATGTTTGCGCGATCACATCCGGTTTCATTTCGGGTCGTCCGGGTTCATAATTCGCCAATACACCTTCTAATTCATTCATATAAAAACGACGAAGTTCGTTGTCTTTGATAAAATCCATCACCTTCTTCGGTGAATCTCTCACCACATCCGGATTGGCATTTACAAGCAGCTTACGTTTATCGAATGTATTATGTTCATGCGAAAATACGAGAATCACTTTCATCGGATCAAGTTGGACAAACGGAACCGTGTAATCTTTCAAGAATGCGCGTTCTTCCGCCAAACATGCGTCATCATTATACCGGTTGTTCTTTATCAGCTTTCTCTTAAATGCGAATGTTCCTGCGGTGGCATGATTGGGTCCATACGGTCCAAACCGCTTCATCTGTTTGATATGTTTGAAATAAATGTAAATTTCGCTCGACCCAGCACATAATGCCTCAGGATGAGATACCAACATTTCAACCGCGTGAGAGACGCGTTTTGGTGGATAATAGTCATCGTCGTCCATATAGACCAGTATTTCGCCACGTGACTTCTCGTGGAGCAAATTACGCTTTCGACCCAACGTCATTTTTGTATCATATTTAAAATACTTAACTCGAGGATGCGATGCTACGAGGTCTTCGATCGGGTCGGTTCCGTCATCAATAATAATCCATTCCATGCGATCTTGTGGATAGTCTTGTTCATTAAAACAACGAATCATAGCGTTAATAAAAGGCCTGCGATTAAATGTAGGCGTGCATACACTCACAAATGGATATTTTTTAAAATATTCTGGAGTTGATTTTTCGATACCGGACGCCGCCGAGGCCGAGGCCGTCGATGCTGCCGACGCCGCCGATGCTGCCGATGCCGATGCTTTCTTTCCACCCATATCGTATAAATTTGGATATAATAGTTCTTATACGATATTATTTATGTTGTTTACTCGCGGCTTCGCTCGGCTCCGCTTCGCTCGGCTCCGCTTCGCTCGGCTCCGCTTCGCTCGGCTCCGCTTCGCTCCGCTATCCGCTCCAATTCTTAATCGAGTTAATAAAATCCATGATTCCTTGCCAGTAATGTGTAAGATACAAGACAAGTAACATCAGAATCACAATCGCCGCAACATTAATATCTAAATACTCAAAGGCGTAATACATTAAGGTCAAGTTAAAGAAGAAGAATATAATAGGAACATACCGAGCGTATAATTCGCGATACTGCTCCCAGTGAAGAAGAGGGTAAATAAATAAAGTTCCGATGAACTGAACCAATTGAACAAAATACGAAACCACCGGAAATATACCTAGACCAAAACCTGTAAATATAGACCATAATGAACCGCCAATAAATTCTTTACGATGGTCGGTCGGATTCAGAATCATTCCTATCACTGTTGTAAAAAATGGACCACCCATCAACATAAACCCGACAATTAGTAAAAATACAAACGGGATTAATATAATAATCAGCGGCGATACAGCGTCATATAATTCAACAGGAATCGCGTTTGAAATACGTGTGATTTGTTCAAATATATAGGACAACATCGCACGGTCCGATGAAAATGAAAATATGAATGCGTTATTGATCCATTGCTTAAAGCGGGCTTTAATAAATGCCCAATTCAAAAGATTTACTTTTGTTACCCCCTCGTCGACACTGTCATTCACCATATCCAAATCTTCTTTGGTCAAACAGAACCATTTAAAGACGTAGGTATCAAGAAGAATCGCGGCTTTCAAGTATATTTTTTTGGCGGTTTCAATCTTTGGATCATCCGCAATACCTCCAAACTTATCATCACAATCGGCGTCACAAGTCGTGTATTCATTCGTATAACAATATGGCCATTCGTGGCGGTCAGTCGGAAATAGTTTATTTAAGTTAAGGTTATTATTTTTGATACTTTCGGGTGCCGCAAAAAACATGATATTCACACATATCACCGAAATGATCACCGTTTCAATAAATAGCGTTAAAACACTCAGCCCGAATTCTTTCAGTGCTTCTAGGTCGAATAACGATTTTGGGTTCGCTTTCGCCACTCCCCCTGCGATGTTTGACGCTTGTTCCTTGGCTTCGCTTCCATCTCCTCCGCCTCCAAACATACTGCCTACTTTGCTAAACGTTCCTTCTTCTTCTTCTTCTTCTTCTTCTTCACCGTCGGCGTCTTCTTCGACGTCATCGGGTCGTTGTTCTTTTTCGTCGTCCGCCATTTTTGGTAAGTTATATATACCATAGATTATTATAACGTGGTTGAAACATCGAAATTTATCGCGCATACATTAGACCACAATTTCCAGATACAAATGTGAGAACATTATACCGCTCTTCAAGTATATGTAGGTCATAATTATACAAGTAAATATTCACATTCGGTTTATTCATTCCGATAATCTCTCGCGTGTTCGGATTACAAATCACTTTCACTTCGGCGGCAGAGTCCAACGGGGGATAAATCGTCGTCAGTTCGAGTTCGATCTGATTGAACTTGCTCATATTAATTGCCCCGCTTGGTTGTAGGTCAAACGGGTCCGAATTCAGACAGAAATTGTAGCAGTAGATACCCGGTTTTGCGCTTCCGCGGGTGCGTGTGTATTTCTCAACGTAGTTATAGACCCCCGCGTCAAGTAAATTCTCTCGGTATTTGCCGTTCAACGAAATCCCCAACATCTGTAAAATATCGCGTTCATTTTCGGATTGAAAATCGCCGGTAATATGGAGCCCGGTGAGTCGTTTGTCGCGCGGGTTGATGCCTGGTCCTATCCCGTTCTTCGGACCGTTCTTATCGAAGAAGTAGCGGTCATTCCCAAACGCCGGATTCAGATTTGTAAGCAGATCCGTTGTTTGGCGGATATCTTCAGTAAACGCCACCGGGCGCCAGTCATCATCGATGGGTGCGGGAATAATATCATACGGGAGGTAGTTATACGGCCAGTTGGTATAATTGCTCCATTCATTCCGGAGATTCACGTCGCTGCGTTGAAAAAACATCGTCCATGACGCCACCATCCCCATCGAATTTTCGATCTTGAGTTTCTTATTCCCGGTTACATCGTTGAACACCCAATCATAATACGATTTAATCAAGTATTTCTGCTGATTTGCGGCAAACACTTTCGATTCTTCATCCGAGAGAAAACAATACGTCGCCATCAAATGAACGTCCGCGTTCCAGTCTGTGCGAATACTCGGATATAAATTCAACGATAAATCAATACTGGGTGGTGGGTATAAAAATCGCCACATTTGGTGAAGTGGATTCGTAAAGTCGGGTTGAACAACTGGCCAGAAATTCTCTGGATCACCTACATCACGAATCGTGAATAACTCCTTCACAGGTCGCAGCGTTACATCGATCTGGAGCTGATTATACTGAAGACACACAAGTGGAAACGCCATTTTCGATGAGAGCGTGAACCATGCGTTAATCGGGATGTATATTTTACGCCCACGAATCGACGGTTCTGCGCCAGCGACATTCGACGTGCGATACGCATTTGGATATTGATTCAGTCGTGCGCCAGAACAACCGGGATTATATAATTCCGGAACATGACCGGTCATTTGATTGTATAATTCGCGCTTTGTTGCGTCAAGGTCGCGTTCTAGAATCGCCATCAGATTATTGCCGGTGAAACGCTGGAGGGTCATGCCGCCAACCGAAATCACGATCTCCTTCACCATCTGTGTGCCGATATTTTCGATCCAACGAAACTCATATGGTGCCCACATATCTCCAACTCGGGCGGGAGGATGAATCGGACTCCAAATCGTCGGCAGCGTTACACATATATACGTGTCCATCAATAATTCCGCATATCTGGGTATATAAAACGTGAATTTGGACTCTTCGGTCATACGTAACTTCTTCTGACCATCGAAATCAACTCTAAACTTTTGAAGACCGAAATTCGTATATTTAAGGTATGTGCTTTTGAAAAACGACTTTTTGGGGTTACCGTTGAGAATAACATTCTGATTGCCTGTAGCAACCAAATTCAATAAACCACCGGTCATTTAGTATGTTATTTTGTTATGTTATAATAACTTTATATAAAAATCTTATTCTAATATTTTATTATATATAGTAAGAGGAATGAAAGAGAATCAAGTAGAATTCGTATTCATAGGTATTATTATTATCGTTTTCGCAACATGGAAGATATCAGAAATGATTAAAACAAGATGCTATGAAACGAAAGCTCTTGGAAAACGAGGGGTAGCATCATCGGCCGCACCATATCGCGAAGGCTTCGGCGTTGATGACGGTCATCTCATGGAAAAAATTGCGAATTTATTCAAAACGCCCCAACCGCCGGTATTATCCACAGAGAATTTTACTGTTGACACACCCGAGGGAGAAATGACGGTTCATCAGCGAAAAAAAGCGGCAACCAATCTGGATACATTCGAGATGAAAACGACACCTTCCCAGCCACCGGTCACCACACCTCCGCAGCCACCGGTCACCACACCTCCGCAGCCACCGGTCACCACACCTCCCCAGCCACCGGTCACCATAGTAAAAGAAGGCCTCGAAAATCCGGATGAAAATACGAAGACATCCATCGAAAAAAATATTACATCGATAAATCCGCAAGACAATCAAAGTAAGTTTAAATTGCGTGATTACTATATCAAATCCGCTTATAATGCGTTCAACCCAGACAAATTCAAGAACTCTACTGTAAGTATGGATGCGTTTCTTTACGTGGTCGCACGTGGTTGTCGCTTTATCGACTTCGAGGTCTTTTCAGTTGATAATCAGCCGGTGATCGCGTCTTCATCGGTGAATTCCTATAATTACAAAGAGACATACAATCATATTCCGGTTAGTGAGGCTTTTGAAGTCCTAGGAAGTTACGTTTTTTCTGGAGCAAAATGCCCCAATCCAGGCGACCCTTTTATTATTCATATGCGTATCATGTCTCGTAACGTCACGATGTATGACAACCTCGCGAAAATAATCTCTCAAAGCAAAACGGTTGCGCGGAATCTATTGGGTCCGAAATATGGTCGCGAATACCAGACAAAGGATTTAGGAAACGAAAATTTGCTTGATTTTAAGGGCAAAATTATACTCATGGTAGATGGAACCAATCCGACGTATCGAAACACAAAACTCTTTGAATTGATAAATATGAGTTCGAATTCATTATTTCTCTCGAAGTATACTTATTTTGGTGTGAAAAATGTTGGCGATCCACAAGCGTTCAAAGATGCGAATAAGAAAAATATGTGTCTGGTAGTTCCGGATAAGGGTGGTCGTCCGTTCAACGATGGACACAACGGTCCATTCACGTGGGGTTGTCAAATCGCAACGATGTGTTTTCAAGAAGAGGCACGTGATGAAAAGCTCAAAGCGTATGAAGACAAGTTTGCGTCGGTGGGGTATGCGTTTATCTTGAAGCCGGAAGATTTGCGGTATGTCCCGATTACGATTGCGCCACCAGCACCGCCGAACCCGAAGGCATCGATGGAGGCGCGACCCGCAGAAGCCGCAGGTGGTGTCAAGATTACGCTTTAATCATATTATCACCACCGGCAGGCGGATGCTACGCTACGCTACACTACCGCTGAATTATATTCTAATGATAATGTAGTAGAATATAATGTCGGATTTATTACTACGCGGTGGTGCTCGTCATGATGACAACGCCAATAAAAAAATGTCCTTTGAAGAAAAAGAACTCGAAATCCTGCGTGAAGCCGTCGATTTAGTTGAAAAGCGGAAAGGCGCCGCTGTCATTAAAGACCCCAAAGTCCAAGAAATCATCTCCATCGTGGAGAAATTCATCGCAGATAAGAAACTTGTATGTTATGGTGGGACAGCGATCAACAATATTCTCCCAGAAGATGCGCAGTTTTACAATAAGGATATTGAACTTCCCGATTATGATTTTTACTCTGACAAAGCGCTTGACCACGCAAAAGAGCTCGCAGATATTTATTATAAGGCGGGTTATGAAGACGTCGAAGCAAAATCCGGTGTTCATCATGGAACTTATAAAGTGTTCGTCAATTTCACAGGAATCGCCGATATTACGCAAATGGAACCCGCGTTATTCAAGGCAATCTCTCGAGATGCCATTATTAAAAAGGGAATATCTTATGCTCCACCCGACTTTCTTCGTATGGCGATGTATCTCGAACTCTCGCGTCCGGATGGCGATGTCTCTCGATGGGAGAAGGTTCAGAAACGTCTTACGTTGTTGAATACACATTATCCGCTTAAAGGGTATAACTGCGATAAAATCGAATACCAACGAGGATTTCAAGGTGCGACTTCTTCGAATACCGGTGAAATTAGTATTTCAAGAAAAAGGGGTGCGACTGCGACTGCGACACGGACTCGCTCTCGCTCACGGACGGTAAAACGCGGCGGCGCAAACAACGGAAGCGCAAAAGCACGAAAACGTGAAGCAATACGAGAGATTATGAAAAAATACAAGGGGTTGGACGCCTATATGAAACATCTGTATTACGGGGTTCGTTCGCATGAAGAATCGATGGGTGATTTTAAATACACTGTCGAAGAAGATAAACTAAGCAGGCGTTATCGTTTAATTGCGACATATGAAAGATTGTTTGGTGATGACGATGAGTATGTATTATATTCGATGAAAGCGAGAGATTTGGACGCGGAGGCAACGCCGACGCCGACGCCGAAACCAAGTCGGTCTCGGTCTCGGTCTCGGTCTCGTGACCCAGAGTATTCCGTAAATAAGTCACAACTTTCTTACAGTAGTCACAGAGAGAAAGAACTCGCAGAAACCGATATTTATAATATTGTCCGCGGCGTCTTCATAAAAAACCGCGCGGTTTTCTTCGGTGGTTACGCCAATATCCTGTATTCACGATATATGCCGAAACACCAACGTCGCATCATCCAAAAAATCCCCGACTTCGATATTCTCTCGGAAAACCCGCGCGACCTCTGTGATGAAGTTGTCCGAGAGCTTACCGCGCATAAATATACCGGCGTCAAATATACGAAACACGCTGGTGTCGGCGAAGTGATTTCCGAGCATTATGATATTCGCGTTGGTGACGAGGTCATCGCGTTTTTATATAAACCTCTCGCATGTCATAGTTATAATACGATCCGGATAAACGGCGAGGGCGATAGTCAACGGGGGGGACATGGCGAATCAATTCGTATTGCGACGATCGATACGATGTTGAGCTTTTATCTCGCGTTCATCTATGCCGACCGCGTTTATTATGACATCAATCGCATTCTTTGTATGTCGCAGTTTCTTTTTGATGTCCAACAACATAATCGACTCAAACAGACAGGTTTATTACGACGTTTTAGTATTAACTGTTATGGCAAACAACCCACGTTGGAGTCGATGCGATTTGAGAAAACGGCGAAATACGAGGAGTTGAAAGGAAAGCGAGGGTCGCGTGAATTCGAGGAATGGTTTCTTCGTTATGTTCCGTATGAGAATACGAGTGCGAAGAAGACACGGAAGAAAGCGCGAAAGTAAGGAGTAGTCGCCTTAGCGGAGTCCCTCTCCCAACTTCTTGAAAATCAAGGTAATCACGAAGAATGTCCCCGCAAACATCGCGCTAGTCGCGGTCAACCCCATGATTTTGAAGTTGCCATCTTCGCCAAATAATGACGGTAGAAAATGGAGCAGTTGTGCGCGAAATACTGGCATCTGAAATATGAAATAGAGGACGCCGATGAGAATGGGCATTTGAAGATCATAATAAATCGCTTCGATCGTGTCGATTTGATTGGACTGACGCGTATTCGCGCGAACGATGTTTTCGAATGATGTATGGTCTTTGATATAGTCGGCGTTACCGCCACCGCCACCCCCCATACCCGAGTGCGACGACTGCGGCTGCGGCTGCGGCACATAATTCGGTCTCGCCTGTTCATCGTGTGTATACACATTAGGAGTCATCGGAATATCTCTCGTTGGTATCATCGTCATACCGTTTGCGCTGGCCCGCTGGACACCTTGGAGGACTTCATTCATCATGTTGTTCGGGATTTGTTGCTCTTGCTGTTGGTGTGGCTGTTGTCCGTCTATCATCGGCGAGTAGATGAGAGGTGCCCCACCACCACCTGCGTATCCAGAGCTTGGTGTTTGACTACTTAAAGGCAAGTCATCGATACTGGTTGTGTCGCTCATCGAATCGAAATAATATGTCTAAATAAGAAAAAATAAGAATATACATATGTAAAGAACGAAGACTTATAAACTGGACGCAGCACACAATCTGCCTAAAACATCAACATGTCGTTTGCGGATGGTGCCGCCGTCATAATCTTTGTAAGCTCTTGCGTTAAATAATTGACGGTCATAGTTTTACTCGCAAGTTCCAGTTCCATCTTTCCGATCATGATTTTCTGGGCATGAACAACATCGCGGAGTTTTTGATTTTCTGTGAAGAAGTTTGACTTGTTAGTATTCAAATCTTGAAGCCATTTCTCGTGCGTTTTTGTTTTACAGTGTGCGGCAAATAATGGACCGGAAAGATACACTTTGTCTTTACGAGTGCCGCATGGGCATCGCAATCCATTTGCGAGGGCGTTTGTATTGAATGACGGGACTTTGTCGATGTAGTTGCCTTTATCATCGAGATTGGGTGAGTAAACATCGGGTTCGGTTGCGAGTTCCATCCTGTCGTGTCGTGTCGTGTCGTGTCGTGTGTATTTCGTTATAGTTCGTATTACAATAATGAAATAGTTTACATTAAATTTTTATTTGAGACGCACTTCCTTCTTCCCCGCCTCGCATTTCACCGACTTCGTTTTATATTCATAACACTTGTCGTCCAACTTATACGTATCTTTTTCTAAATCCTTAAGTGGCGGTGCGCGAAATTGGATACATGACCGATCCTTACACACTTTACGAAAAAGCGAGGCGATGCCTAGACCAAGAACAATCGATATAATAATACGCCCTGTTTCGGTATGAAGCAGACGTTGAAAACCCATTATAACTACTCTTTTACTCTAATATATACGGATATAAATTCGGCTCGACTCGGCTCCACCGGCTCCACCGGCTCGGCTCCACTTCGTTCGCTCGGCTCCACCGGCTCCACCGGCTCCACTTCGTTCCGCTATTGAACCGGTATTTTCTTCACTTGACCCTTCGCCTTCGCGCAGCTCACCTCTTTCGCATCAAACGAAAAGCAGTTATCGGCGTTGTCTTTAAATTGAAAATTGCGGATATTATCAGGGGTCGGGTAAACATAAATAATCTTCGGGTTCGGAACCGAAATGTATACATAAAATAAACCCACAGCGAGGCTTACGATGAAAATCGGAAGAGAAATAAATTTAAATATGTCGAGCATTCGTATCGTGTCGTGTCCGTATCGTATCGTATCGTATCGTATTATATTATACTACGATAATTATTGTCTCACCGATGATGGATTTCGTGCCCCTGCCGGCACAGCCACAGCCCCTACCGGCTTACTCACAATTCGATTATCCGCAATCCACTTCGGCATAATGACCGGCATATAAAGCTCGTTGTAACTATACCGTTTTTGCGAGAGATTGAATTCTTTGTCATTATACATTTGAACGAGCGCACCATCCGCGTTTTCGGTGGTTTCTACTTGAGAATAAATATACTTCGTCTCTCGCAACTTCATAAATGCCGGCTCGATATCCTGCTGATAAAGAACAAGAATATCGTCGATGATACTCCGGTTCTTCCATTCCGTATCACGAAACTCCGTCATATATTCCTTAATCAGCGCGATCTTCTCGGTAATTACGCGAGTATGGGTTTCCGTATCCTTACGCCGGTCATCATTATCCGTAACACTCAAATAATACGTGCGAAATTCAGAATACATCTTCATTTGTTCTTGTAATTTATGTTGAACCGCGTCAAACTGTTCTAATAGTTCATCCTCGCTAATAAACTGGAATAAGAGGTCGAGTTTCATGCGGATGATTTCATCCTTCGTTGCGCGGACTTCTTCGAGAGATTCATTCATCAACGTTTCTAAACTAATGTATTTGCCGCGGGAGACTTCAATATGAAATCCGCATGGTTGAGAGATATTTCCGCAGATCGCCTTCAACTTACCATCGGTCTCGGTAAATACCGACCCTCCCTCTTGCTTACACACAATACATGCCGGTTTAATGAGTGCGAGGCGGCGAGCTTTTTGTTGTGCGGAGAGAGATTTCCAGTTGATGACCGGGTCGTTAATTAGACGCTGTCGGCGTTTTTCAAGCGCCGTATTATATTTATCTTTCATCGAATAATACCCGTGGGTTGCGTCGTTGATCCGCGTGCGCTCTTCTTCTGGAATAAGTTGGTATGGATAAATCATACCGCGAAATTCGTTAGGGTCAGCCGCTCGTTGAAGATGTTTTTTAAGCGCGTCTTCTTGTTTTTTTGTGACTTCTAAAAGGACGCGAGTTGCTTTCTTTAAGTTGTCGCGTGTATCCTGAGCTCGTTTTTGTTCCGCAATACGAGATACGGCCATTCCGCCATACTGTGTTCGTTCTTGGATTGCTGCGTGTAGGTCTTGATACACCGAAGATGTTGTCATGTTATTACTACATTTAGTATAGATAAATCTATTTACGCCGCTACGTGTAGCTACGTGTCCAATACTCTTCATCCGGACTCTTCCAAAGCGGTAAGTTCGTCAGCATCCCCATTCCATTCCCCGCCGGATGTATTCGCGCATCCATCGGTATCCCTTTACTTTGCGCATAATGTGTCGCGTTGACCATCTTCAACTTCGAGAGAATATATTCCTGTTGCTTTCGTTGTTTTGCTTCCACTTCCTCAGGAGTTGGTTTGCCTTTATATCGAAAATATAAAAACACGCCTAAACATATGAAAAATGCGACACCCGCAACGAAATTAAAGTGTCGCGTATGATAATATTCTTTAACTTTATGACATTGCTCGAGAGATTTACTCAAAAAGTAACGAACACCTGGTTCAATAAGGGTGGGAGCTGGCGCGTTATCATTCATTACTAGTATAATATGGAATAATAATGAATTTATAAAAACGCATCATCTGCTCATGTATCCGGCGGTTCAAAAACACAATAAATAATACCGGTATATTGTAACACGAACGACGCGAACCGTAATGGCGGAATTAAGTTCATCTGTCGCAATTTTCTTTTTTTTGGCCGTATTTGGGGCTTATTCGTATTACAAACATACCAAAAAGGGTGTGCTCAGTGGCGGGATTACAATCCTCTTTTTTTTAGTGCTTATCATCGGCGAGTATTTCATTAATCTGGCGATGTCGAAGGATATTTGTGGATTCGACCAAGAGAAAACCGCGTTAATCGCAACTGTATTACCGTGGTTCTTAGTATTAGGTGTCTTGAAAGCTGCGCTAGTGGTGTTTCCTGGTTGGCTGACGCCATTTAGCAACACATTCGGTTATATCTTTGTTTCTGTGGTAACAGACTTGAAGGATGTTTTTAATAACATTTTAACACCGCAGTTTGATTTAGCACCGGAATCACAAAAAAGCGCCGGTGCTGGACAAAGTGGCGGATCTGGAGGCGGAGATAGCTCGGGCAGTCTTCAAGACAGCGCAGATATACCTGCGGATGAAATCAAAAACAAGCGTGATATCGGGCGGGCTTTAGAACAAATTTATACTGACCAGTCGATTCTTCTTAACGAGCTCAACCTTGATAACCTAGACAGGTTCTGGGACAGTTTCAAAGAATCCCGGTTGATTCGCCCGTCAGCCAAGGTGGAAGACCTGGAAAAAATCCGGACATTCTTAATCATGAAATCGATTGTCGGAGAGTTTATTTGGCTGGTATTATGCGGGTTGTTAGTTGTAAGTATCAGTTATAATTATATACTGAATATGGGTTGCTCATTCACACCCGAACAGCAAAAGATACGTGCTCAGGTGCTGAAAGAGAAGCAAGAAGATGCGAAGAAGAAGGCGGATGCGGAGAAGAATAAAGTGCTGACGATTACAGGTTAGATAAACACCCGTGTAGCCGGCCGTGAAATATAATACATCGCGACATACGAGAGAATTCCAAGCACGATTGCGACAAGCCATATCGGAAGGATGGTCTTACTCGAGTATCCGATCCCAAATTCGCGCAAGCTACCGTCTTCGTTATAAATAAATGCGGGATTCATGTATTGAACCAGCATAAATACGATGACATATAACAAAATCGCAGAACCTGCTAAATTATTTCGGATAAGATTTTTGATTGCGTTCATGTTTTTCTGTATTGTAATAGCCAGCCTACTAGTATATTACAATATAACATTCTATGTTATTATAACATTTATGATGTTATTATTATTATTATATATATGATGTTATTATTACATTTATCTACTCTTCATCCTCGTCATCCTCGTCATCTTCGTCTTTTTTCTTCGACTTCTTTTTCTTTGTTGCTTTCTTTTTCTTCTTTTTCGGTTTCTCTTCTTCTTCGTCACCGCCGCCTTCGCCCTCGTCTGCGTCGGCATCATCACCCCCGCGGCCATTTGCCTTTTGTATCTGTTTCCAAATAGAAAGCCACTGTGAGCATAGACACACCAAATACTGAGATAATTTTAAAACACCCTTATCATCTACGCCAGCGGTTTTATATTCTTTTTTCAAAAACGCATGGTTCTTATTCAGAAGTGATAAATATTCGTTTCCTCCTTTGATTCCATTTGCCACTTTATCTTTTATTTTTGTGATAGATTCGTCTATTTTTTCATTTTTTTTGAATGCTTCATATAGTTCGATAGAAAGAAGTAGAAATGTATATACATTTTCTTGGCTAACTTTATTCTCTTCTATTTTACGTGATCTGGACTTGAACTCCGCATTATTTTTGATAGTTGAATAAATATTTTTTGCGTTATCTTTTGTTGGTTTCTCGCCCAAATAATCTTCGAACGGCCAGTATTTATCGGCAACTTTTTGTATATTTTTCATCGCATTCGTAATACTACCTTTCATTTTACTCTTGTCAATCTTTGGCGCTGTGAATCCCAACTTCGCGCATTCTTTATTACCACCTCCCTTTTTCCCATCCATCCCTTCTCTCGCCACTGCGTCTGCGAAAAGCGTCCCCGCGACCACCACCACGAACGCCACGAATAACGCGATGCCGCCTCGTTTATAATACAAGTAAAGCAGTATCGCCGAAAGAATAATATAAATCACCGTCTTTTGATTCAACATCGTATACGGCGTTCGGTTCTTTATATTATTCAAATACTTTTTTTGTATCACGAACGGTAATTTGTTCAGTCCCAGTCGGCGGCGGCGGCGCCTCCACCTCCTCCCACGCCTTCATACGGTTCGCCTTCGTCATCGTGTCGGTGGATAAACGCATAATCGTCATCTCCCGCGTCATCGTCTTCCGGAATACCTGATGACATATCCAGTTCATGCGCCTCGATTTCGGCGGCGGTGCGATCGGCTTCCAACGCATCCATCACGTAAATCTCTCGGTTCATATCTGTGACATAGTCTCGGCGACCAAGTTGGCGCTCCTTCTGTGCGATCTTCTCCATCTCTTCGCGCTCTTCATCATAATAATCTTGGTCGTAGATGACAACACCGGTTTGCGACGTTCCGCGGCTCCATATTCCCATCTTGTGCGTTTTCATCATGTTCTCCAGTTGACGTTCACCCACCGACATCGCTCCGATTCTCTCGACAACGCCATCTTTCTCCTTGTCCTTCACACGCGTAAGTTTCTCCTTAATATTTGCCAGATTAAAGTTGATCGCCGCCTTGTCTTTCTCGATCATGCGTAAATATGCAACCATGAGTTCACTCACACGTTGGCCAAGCGCCTTTTTATCACCGAGTAGAGTATCCATCTCCGAGAGAAGTTGACCTTTATCTGCGGCGGCAACATCGGCAGAGTAGAGACGCGAGTGTGGGTCAATATCATCACGTTCGGCGTCTTCTTCTTCGCGGTAACTAGCGGTTCGGGTGATTGCGCCTGCGGTGGAAGCAGTCTCAGTCATCGTTTTTCGTCCCTTCATACTGGTTTTACTGGTCTTGCCCGCTGCCGCACCCGCACCCGCACCCGCACCATTTCGTCGAATGACGCGTGTTGGTTCCGCCTGATAAATCGTAACCGGCGTTTCAACAACAAGTTGAACGAATGTTCGCATAAACGAGAGAAAGTAGAAGAGATACAAATTACGCACGATATTACGGTCGAATATAGAATACATCGTAAATATATTCTTGCGCGTAGAATGCGGGACCTTCTCTCCGAGTTCTTTCTCAATATCTACCTCACGCGGGACCATCGCGCTAAGGCCACCACCACCACCTACCCCTTGAACCGCTATCGCCGCTGCTGCTGCCGCAATCTTCGCGTCCTTCTCTTCATCGAAGAAGATTTCCGCCATAAACGGCGTATTTTCCATCATCACCTTCAAATCACGAACATGATGTTCCGCATGACGCAATACCTCTTTAATAACATAATCGTTGTAGAATGTTTTGAGAGATGTATAATGCGACGAAATAATTCCTTTGATGTCTTTCATGTGTGTTTGAGAGAACCCCCAGTGCTTGGGTATATTTGTATCGTCGAAATCCACGCCGTATTGAATAATCGACGGAATTACATCGATAAGACGTGTGAGCGTATTCTTCATGAACTGAATACTCTTTACGGTGGTTTCATCAGTGGCGGACATAAGGACGGTGCTACTCTTGTTGATTTCAAATTCGAGGATTGTATCCACGATACGCTCAATCTCTCGAAATTTGGATTTCGTTTGTTTCGCATACTGTTGAATAAA
>Ga0194129_10002297_pt1 | contig 29017 bp, 32 predicted proteins | sample TA2KigCa35mmetaG_FD_150862 | JGI IMG/M metagenome (GOLD analysis project Ga0194129, IMG submission 150862) | Freshwater microbial communities from Lake Tanganyika, Tanzania - TA2015038 Kigoma Deep Cast 35m | ecosystem: Environmental > Aquatic > Freshwater > Lake | place: Tanzania: Lake...
GTATCTATCTCTTGCCAAGGGCACAACCGACTCTGAGCGCTACTTTCTCTACCTACTTACCCAAATCGAAAAACATGGCTTTATCGATGGGGTTAAGGCAGGACTTACCTACATCAAAAACAATTGCGCATTCTCAGCCATAAATATGATGATTATTAATGACACTACCTTTATGGCAGCTTGTATATATAACCAGGATAAAATCCCAAATAAGTTTAAAGATTCACCTGATTACTACCACCTTAAATACACCACCCATAATGGCCAGGTGGTTGTGGCCTCCTCAGGCTGGAATCAAGATGGCTGGCAAGAGATCCCTAATGGGAGTGTGTTGGTGGTGGATAGGGTTGGGCAGGAACATAAGTTGGAGAGAATTGCCTAACTAACTGATCTAGTAATCAGAAGTCATATGCCTAGTTGGTCTGTCTCTTAATTAGCAAGGCTAGGCGACAAGGGGACGCTGACTAGCTTTAATAAACCAAATTTCTTCTCAAATTCATAGTGTTTATCAAATGCATCGTCATAGTATTCTTGAGTTATTTCTCCTAGACTCACCCTTCGAGACAACTCCTCTAAGTGGTTACGGCGTTGAATTAATTCCTCTTCGTTCACATCAGTATTATCTCTTAATCGCCTGACAGCCACTAGGTCTATACTCATGTTTAGGTCAAGAACTAAGTGATAAGCCCTTTAGCTCACTTAGTACCAACCGCGCCTACTGCGCACGGTGGTTCTAAAGGAGGACCTGCTGATGATGAAGGACACCATCAGAAGAAGCAGGAGGTTACAAGTATGAGTGCAATTATTCTTACCGGTATTAGGTATGGAGAACACCAATTCACTTTAGATTACCCAGAAGTTGATGGGCAGATGATCTGTATGGCCCATTGTGAGTGTGGTTATGAGGTAGAGATTCTTTACTTTAAAAATTATGGTGGAGTTAAGTACCTACAAAAGATGTGGGAGATGCATATTGGAACCTGGCAGGGGTGGATTTAGGAGTTCGCTGGCCGATCCTTGTATTTCTCTTCAGCCTCTTTGATTATCAACCTCTGCCAATATAAGGCATTTTTGTTGCCATCACTGTAATAAACTGAACATTGGCATTTAAAGGAAGAGATGCCATATGTAATACTGAATCTGCGACTATTTGCGCATCAATCACTGGTTCGGCAAGCACATCTCCATTGGCCTGTGGTGCCCCTGCTCGTTGCATACTTGCCATTGCAGTATCAGCATTACCAATATCAATTTGCCCACAAGCAATATTGTATTTTCGGCCATCTAATGAGGTGGAACGGGTCAACCCTGTGATCGCATGCTTGGATGATGTGTAGGGCGCGGAATTGGGTCTAGGTGAATGCGCAGATAGGGAGCCATTATTTATTATCCGACCACCTTGCGGCTGCTGCTGGCGCATCAATAAAAAAGCTTCTTGAGTACAAAAAAACACCCCACTTACATTGATATCAAAGACTCGCTTCCAGTCAGCTGCATCTACATCTTCCAGTAATGACCCTGGGATAACTACACCGGCGTTATTGAAAAGCAAATCTAGGCGCGGAAATTTTTCTTTGATAATTGCGAAAGCATTTGCAACTGAGGCTCGATCGCTCACCTCACACTCAACCGCGAGCGCAGCGCTACCGATTTCATTTTCAACACTTTTCAAAGCTGTTAGATTGCGACCTAATAATGCTACCTGCCAACCATTTTTTGCCAAAGTGATACTTGTAGCTCTGCCTATTCCTTTATTTGCACCGGTCACTACCGCATACTTATTCATAATTTAATACCTAATATCTCTCCACCCAGTTCGTTGTTTATATGTTTAATTATTATTTCCTCAAAACTCTGCTCACAAGTAAACCCTAGCCCCTTAGCTCGATCTGCGGTAAATGGGGAGAAATTCCAATTTTCAACAAATTTCTGAGCTCTTGGATCTATTGATTCCTTGATTAGAGCCACGATTTTGTCTCCGGCAACCCTGCGTAAGGCTTGAATTTCCTCTTCGATCGTGGCGGTAATTCCCGGCATCATTAGTGTTCTCCTATTACCTAGAAGTGTTGTGTCCACATTCAAAGCATGAATCAAATTATCAACTGCAGATTGTGGTGAAGCAAATACCATCCGAGTATCTTTTGAGACTGTGAGTATCGCCTCCTGTCCGGCGAGCGGTTCACGAATAATATTTGAAAAAACTCCTGAGGCTGCAGCATTAGGTTTACCAGGTCGAACACAGATCGTGGGCAGCCGTAATCCGATTCCATTGAAAAATCCTAGTCGGCTGTAATCATTAACTAGCAACTCACCAATCACTTTTTGGATTCCATAACTAGTTGTCGGTTGCAGGATATATTCATCATCGATTAACTCTGGGAAAGGCCCGCCATAGACAGCAGCAGAGGAGGTGAATATAACCCGTGGGTAATAATGATTTGATTCTGCTCGAATGGCTTCAAATATGTTTCGGGTGGCATCTAAATTAACTCTGTATCCGATTTCAAAATTTGATTCCGCCTCTCCCGAAACCACGGCAGCTAGGTGAAAAATAACATCTGGCTTATTGCTTATTAATTGCTGACATACCTTAAAATTAGTAATATCAGCTGTAACAAATTTTACCTGGATTGGAATTTTATTTATTTCACTTTGATTAGAGCCGACATCAACGGAAGTAATCGTTTCTATATCAATCGTTTCATCTATCGAATTTTGGATAAGTTTGGCAATCAGTTTCTGCCCGAGCATTCCATTACCACCAACTACCAAAATCTTCATACCAACATCCTACTTATCTGATAGTTAATTAGTAATGGTGCAAGCAAAATAATTAGACTGCTAGTTGATACTTTAGCAACCCATTCTCATCTTTACTGGCTTGAATTCTTTTATATCCAAGTAAAATTTCTAAGTGCCCAAGTACAGGATAAGCAAGGTACTTATAGGCAGGATCAGGCCACGGTCCCATACGTTCATGAGCCGATTCAATTAATTCCATCATGCCAACCGGTCTTTTAGCAGCCGAAATAACCTCTAGACATATTTTTTCAACTAGATCCGTGTAATTTAGTGACAAATCGAGAAAATCTATTGCTGCTTGACCGACATACCTTGGGTAATGCGAAGTCAAAATTTCACTTGGTTGATAACCCTTGAGTAATCTAATAGTAGAACGATAAGCCTCAACAAATCTATAAGTGGGTGGAAATGCTGGGTCACCATTTGCCAACAACACACTGTTTCCTAACACAGCATCGCCAATAATCAATGCATTAGTTTGTTCATCTAAAACTGAGATATGGCCCCAAGAGTGGCCCGGGGTATGCAAAATTTCTACATACCTATCACCTAGATCAATACGTTCATTACCAGAAAATCCAATGTCAATATTGCTCTCAAAGGCAACACTCATCATAAAATCTTTGGCTGCCATAGATTCTGCAAATCCATGTTCTTTTTCAAATTCGTTATAGCGGTCATAGAACATGCGGTCTAAGCTTTCAATCATTGGTCGATCACGCTCGCCTGCACAAATTAATGCATGAGGCATTAACTCACGCACAGCTTTATTTCCACCAGTGTGGTCATAATCTGAATGGGTATTTATTACATATCCAACCTTGCTCAGGGATAGATTATGGCTTTTGAAGTAATTGACAACGGTTGTTCTAATTGAATCATCAAAACCCGTATCTACCATCAACATGGATCTACTACCGACCACCACATATATTGCTACGTAGCGCTCCCCAATAGGACACTCGATTCGATGTAGCCCTGGCTTGATCTCCATGATTTCTCCTATCTAGATTTTAGAATTACTTACCGGTGAAGTTTGGCACTCTTTTTTCAGCAAATGCTTTACGTCCTTCAACACTATCATTTGTAGTGAAACAGTAGGCAAAAGTATCGTTTTCATATTGCAGGCCAATATCCACAGCTGTCGATTGTGAAACTCGTACCAAATGTTTAGCCAGCTGGGCTGCGATCGGGGCATTGGCACTAATTCGCTGTGCTAAATCATCAACTGCTCCATCCAACTCACTGGTAGTAAATAATTGATCCACCAATCCATACTTTTCTGCTTGCTCAGCTGAAATTAAATCTCCGGTGAGCAACATTTCTAAAGCTTTGCCGATTGGGACAACTCGAGGGAGTAATTGGGTGTTGCCCGCACCGCCGTGCCAACCTAATTTAATTTCTCCTGCACCAAATTGAGCATTTTTGCTGGCATAACGAATATCACTCATTAATGCCATTTCTAAACCGCCACCAATACAATAGCCACGGATTTTAGAAATTACTGGTTTCTTAATTGCCCAAATACCGCGGGCATAATCAACTCGATTCCTTAATTGCCAGTTGGATCCGTATTGATCGAGCACTTTAATATCACTGCCAGCCGAAAAGGCTTTTTCTCCTGTACCAGTTAGTATCACGACTCTAATCTCATCACTGGCATTTATATACGGCACCAGCTCTAATAGTGCTTTACCCATCGCCGGAGTCATAGTATTCAACTTACTTTCTCGATTAAGGGTAATTGTTGCTACATAATTCTTCACCGAAAAGAGAAATTCTTCAGGTAAATTGGGAGTCTTCACAATTATTTATCTCGCTTTCTAGCAACTGAGGACATTTGAGCGGCGGTTTCAAGAAGTACTTTCATAGCCAATTCCGCAGAATCTGGATCTTCATCAATTATCGCATCTAAAATCGCTTGATGTTGGATTAGGAAATCTGCCTCAAGTAGCTCATGTCCAACTAGATCATCTCTGATCTTAAGTAACGGCAAAATTAATTTACCCATTTTCTTGATTAATTCATTTTGAGTTGCAATCTGAAGAGCCTCATGAAACTCCACATCGGCTTGTGCGATTAATGCAGAGTTAGGTCCATCGGCATAGAAGGCATCAGTCATATTTTTTAGGGCTTTTTTAAGCTGAGTAATATCTCGACTACCCCGCCGCTTTGCTGCAATTCGCACTACACCAGGCTCATAGGTTGATCTGAGTTCTTCTAAATCAGCAATCAGATCCATGCTCAAACCTGAAGCTTGCAGCCAATTCAGTACATCCTCATCCAGCAGATTCCACTCTGATCGTTCTAAAACTATGGTGCCAGTTTTGGTTCGTGGTCGAGTCAAACCTTTATCATGCAAAACTTTTAGGGCTTCCCGTACGACAGTTCGGCTGACCTGATACTTAATCTCTAAGAAATCCGAGGTCAATATCGTGCCCGGTGCAACCTGGCCATGCACAATTTTGCTGCCCAAATCGATAACTATTTGGGTGGGCAGGTTTCGTGAGATCTTAGTTTTCATTTCAACTTATACCAGATCAAATGTCTCAAAGATTGCTAATGCCAACGGGCCTTGACCCCAGGGAACTGAAAAACCTCGAGGCGTAAACTCATAGTGAGATTTTCTGGTTGAGGCCATAACGGCCGCAGTAACATTTTGAAGTTCTCCCTGACTGTTGGTGTCGGCAATAACACCATTTAGAGCATTAATCATGGCGGGTTCCACTTTTGATTTATCAACGATCCCAAGCTTTATTGCTCTAGCAAAACCAGTTGCCATGAAACCAGCTGTTGAACCTTCCTCCCCAGATCTTTCACTATCTATCACACACCACCAACGACCATCTTCACGCTGTAAATTGATCATCCCATCAATTAGTTTTTGAGCCGCCCCCGCCAATTTCTGATATCCAGAATGCGATTTGGGGATTTGGTGCAAAACATCCATCAACCCCAGTAATGCCCAGCCTTGGCCACGACCCCAGCCTTGGCCCCAAGTACCCTCTACGCCATTTAAAAAGAAATGATCAAAAATCCCGCTAGGCATTTGCAATGCATCAACATAAGCAATTGCCTGCTCCACACCGATCTCAGTGTATACCGAATTATTTAATGCCTTGCCAAGTCCTGTGAAAAATGGTGGATCAAAGTGCAAACAATCAATACAGGTTCCACCTGGCGGTGAGGCTAGCAGTTGCGCCTCAAATGGCGGAAGCTCCTCACCACCATAGGGCGGAATTAAACAAAGTGATTCCCAGGTGTCATATATGCCACGGTCCTTACTTCTTGAACTCAAGTACTTGGCAAGTTGTTCAAGAGCGTTAAAGATTGCTTTATTTTTAGTTACCTGCGCAACCTCAATTATTGCTACCCCCGGTGCTGTGCAATCTAATCTACGAAATGGCTCTGGCCTGCTTGCCCAAGCAGCAAACCAACCATGAGTGAAAGAAAAGTATTTAGGATTATTTAGAAGCTTGCCAGTTGCCAAGATTGCTTCAAAACCAGTTGAATCACCAAAGTTCCAAGATTGGTATGACTGATTAAGTAAAGTTTCGCCAACTTTTTCTAGTAACTGCAATCTCTCCGCTTTGGAGGTGGCAACCTTGACCATTACGTACTCTTACTTTCCCTTAAATTGCGGCTTACGTTTTTCAGCAAAGGCACGCTGTCCCTCTGCAGCATCCTCTGTGGTCATACAATAAGAAAATGAATCGTTCTCGTAAAGCAAGCCAACATCCAGTGGAATATTTTGTGCCATGCGCACCATATGCTTGGTCATTTGTGCCGCAATCGGAGCCTTATCTGCAATAGATTTTGCAATTTCAATTGCTCGATCAACAACATTATCTTTTGCCACGATCTCTTGAATTAATCCCATTCGCAATGCGGCGTTAGCTTCAACCTTTTCACCATGCAACAACAGTAAACTCGCATTACCAGGCCCAACCGTGTGAGTTAATAATTGGGTTTGACCAGATCCACCATGCCAACCCCATCTAATCTCGCCCGCTTGGAATTTTGCATCGGGGGAACCAATTCGCACATCTGAGGCACAGGCCATTTCCAAACCCCCGCCCACAATCCAGCCATGCAGAGCTGCTACAACTGGTTTTTTTATCAACCAAATTGCACGAGCGTAATCTAAATTACGGTCAAATCTATTTCGGTATTGCCAATTGCTTCCATATTCATCTAACTCAGTTAGATCGCTACCGGCACAAAAGCCCTTCTCACCTTTTCCGTATAACACCACTGCGCGTATATCAAGATTATTATTGAGCTCATAAATATAGGAATTAAGTTGCTCATCCATCTTGACCGTCATTGCATTTATTTTCTCAGGTCGATTAAGAATTAAATGGGCAACATTTCCATTAATTTCTAAATCTACAGAACCACTTAATGGATTGCTCATCCTTGCTCCTTTACTCGAGCAACTGCGCCCGAATTGATTAATTGAGAAATTGTCTCTGGATCCATCCCTAGCAGATTATTCAAAATCTCCTCGGTGTGTTCACCTAGCGCTGGCGCGCCCCGCCGAACACTTGGCGGAGTTTGGTCCATTTTGATTGGGGGCCGAACCGTCTTTGCAGAACCACCCCAATACTGTGGCTGTTCCACGATGTATTTGGTCTCCTTAATATGTTTATCTTTCATCAGTTCTTCATAGTTATAGACTGGTCCACACCAAGCTCCAGCTTTATCACCTATTTCAATCCACTCTTGAGTTGTTTTATCTAGAAATGCCTTGCGAATTCTCTTGTAAACCTGGTTTCGATATTTATGGCCATCGTTATATTCACTTAAACTCTTTAGCCAATCATCATTTAGAATCTCACCTAGAATAGGTAGTGGAACCATGGCTAGCGTCAACCAAGCATCCTTGGTTTTATACACACCATATGGCGCAGGAATTGATCCATGTGCTGATCGTTCCTCTAATCTTCGTGGCATTGGGCCTGCATTCAGGTATGTCACAATCTCCTGAAGCTGGCAATCCATTACCACTGACAACATATCTACTTCAACATGTTGGCCAACACCAGTCTGATGTCTAGATTCAACTGCCGCTAAAATACCAATCACAGCTTGATAACCAGTCATTACATCTGCGCCCCATAATGCACTGGGGGTTGGATCATCCCCTGCGGCACCAACGCTAAACATAGAGCCGCTATAACCCTGAACAATTAGATCCTGCCCAGGTCGATCACGGTATGGACCGCTAGATCCATAGCCAGAGATAGAGCAGTAAATAATTCGAGGGTTTATTTCCTTCAGCGCTTGGTAGCCAATTCCTAAGCGATCGGCTGTGCCATTTCTAAAGTTTTGTAGAAATACATCAGATTGTTTAACCAGTTGATGAATCACAGCTAAACCACCAGAACTCTTAATATCAACCGCAAGGGATCTCTTATTTCGATTAACTGCAAGAAAGGTGGTCATTTCGCCATTACTCATCTGATCTTCAAAACCGCGAGTTCGATTAAACTCACCATTGGCTGGTGGCTCGACCTTAATAACATCAGCGCCAAGATCACCTAGACGAGTTCCTGCGATGGGACCAGCTAACATCTGGGTTGCATCGATAACCCGAAGCCCAGCTAGAGCGCCTTTGCTGGTTGCGTTTGACGCTTTCATATATTCATACTTTCGTATGAAGAATAGATTGTCAAGGTTAAATAGCGCTCAAATAAGCCTGGGGATACTTAAATTTTACGCAAAACGTGCGTGTAGTCCACCATCTACTATCCAATCAGCGCCATTTACAAATGAGGCATCGGTTGAGAGTAAGAAGGTGACCACCTTGGCAATTTCAGAGGTTTGGGCCATCCGTCCCAATGGTTGAACAGCCATCGACTCCTTACGTTTTTCCGGAACTGACTGAAACCAAGACTCAAGTAATGGCGTCAAGGTGTAACCGGGCGAGACCGCGTTGGTTCGAATGTTGTGTAGACCCTCATCTAACGCAAGGTTTCTAGTCAAACCAATAACTCCAGATTTTGCCGCGGCATATGGGAAAAATTTTGGAAAACTCATTCGGGCATGGATGGATGCAATATTTACGATTGACCCTTTTTTCGCTCTGCGCATCTCTGGTAACACAAGCTTTGCAGTATGCCAAACACTTTTCAGATCAACATCAAAAAACCGATTCCACTGATCATTTGTCATCTCAACTGGATCTGCATTTGAGTTCACCCCAGCGTTATTTACAACACCAGTGACCATGCCAAACTTAGCAACCATCGCAGTGTGGGCTACTTTTAGATTATCAAAATTCGCCACATCACCTTGATGAAAAAATACTTGAAATCCTTTTCCAGTTAACTCTTTTTCATACTCCTTACCTGCCTCTTCTGCTAAATCACAGAAAGAAACCTTGGCACCACTTTGAGCTGCATCCAACACAATCGCTGCTCCAATGCCATTTGCACCACCAGTCACCAAGACATGTTCATTTTGTAACTTCATTTTCTCCCTTTCGATTACCAGTCAGCAACTGAACCATCGGCGTGGAACCATTGGACCGGTTCGCCACCTGTGAACGGGTGCTTCTGGGCTTGCTTTTCATCAATCTCCACGCCGATGCCAGGTTTTTCAGGTGGGTAGATATATCCATCCTTGATATTTGGTACGCCGTGAAAAACCTCATTGCGCCAACTTACATCTGATCTCATCAGCTCTTGAATTAAAAAGTTTGGCGTAGTCAATCCCAGATGCACATTAACCATAGTTGCAATTGGTCCTAGGGGATTATGTGGTGCCATCGATACACCATAGCTTTCACAAAGTGCTGAGATTCTTCTTATTTCAGTCACGCCACCGGCATGACAGACATCAGGTTGAGCGACATCAATTAATCCTTCCTGTAAATATGGCAAAAACTCAGTGCGATGCAGCCACCGCTCACCAGCAGCAATCGGCACATTTATTCCAGCCCGTGCCACCTTTAAGGATTCAATCTGATCAGGGGGAACGACCTCTTCTAGGAACAATGGCTTAAATGGTTCTAGAACTTGTGCATATTTAATCGCCATCGCAGCAGTAGTGCGACCATGAAAATCAATCATGATATCTACATCTGGACCGGCAGCCATTCGAGCTGACGCCATTAAATCATGTGCGTGCTTTAACTTACTACTGTCACCGAGTGCAGTACTTTGTGGCACTGCCAATATTTTTACCGCGGTAAATCCATCTTTGATACTTTGTTTTATTTTCTCTGAAAATGATGAGACGGTATCTGAGTTATAAACAGCATCAAAGTTGCCACCACCTAGGTGGTCATACATTCTGATTCGATCTCTAGCCAGACCGCCAAGCAGGCGCCATAACGGCACATTCAAATCCTTAGCTGAGATATCCCAAAGTGCTTGATCAATTCCACTTAAGGCTGACATCATGGTTACCCCACCTTTAAAAAATGGGTGGCGATACATAATCTGCCAGTTCCGCTCAATATCTCGCGGATCTCGCCCTACTAATGTAACCGCAAGATCTCCTACAGCGCCCACTACTGCTCTGGCTTGGTACTCAACGGTTGCTTCACCAATTCCGATCAACCCAGGTACATCGGTAAAGACTTGCACAACTACCCAATTACGCATCTTGGCATTTACAACTAAGGTCGTAATCTTTGTTATCTTCATATCGCTACTTTTTCCCAACTGTCGAAGTTGATTGTGCTAACTCAATTAAGGAAAAAGCCTGTGCCTTGATCTTCTCTGTTAAAACGACAGTTGGCGCTCTGCAATAATCACTTTCAATAATCCCACGTTTAGCTAAAACAAACTTCTCAGCAGCAACTAACTCCTCTACTGTATTGATCCATTCGCTTATTACAGGTAAAAACTTTTCTAGCCGTTGATCAAACTCAGGCAGATTTTGATCAAGTAATGATTGTTCTGCCCATAAGTAAAGATCGGTTAAGCTGCAACCAGGTTGAATCCCCTTAGCTCCAGCTGCTGTGCCACTAACCCAGTGAATTCCACCCCAACCGATTAATGTTTCAACCTTATTATTACTTAATTGATGAACCCGCTTAATAGAATCTGTTGGTGGGTTTGCCTCACATTTAACCATCTTTAAATTATCATATTTTTTGCTAAGCGTTATTAAATCACCAACATCATTTACGCCCCCACCTTGGGGTAGGTGTTGCACAATTACCGGCAACTTAATGCTGGCTAGAATAGATGAAATATGATGATTTATTTGCGCAGTTGTTGGGTTAAAAAAAGTTGGCGGTAGAATATTTATGTAATCTACGCCCATACTTTCATAATCCCTAGCACGACGAACTGCTAAATCTGCTGAATGATCAGCAACACTTGCTATGACCTGCAGCTGCGATCCTTCTCGAGTGCGTAATAGAATTTCAAGAAGTTCGTATCGCTCATTATCGGAAAGCTTTATATTTTCACTTGCCACGCCAAAAAAGAGAACTGATTTAGTTCCAAGCGAGATGATCCACTCAACTATACTGTTAAAACTGGCGTAATCTACCTCACCATTTTTATGGAATGGTACTGATAAAACAGGGCAAACTCCTTGAATGCTCACCCTGCTTTATCCTTTATAACTAACTAGCGCTTAATTCTCTTGGAGATAACCGCTTGCATAACTACTGAAATAATAATCACTAATCCGAAAAAGACCTGGGTATAAAAAGCATTAATACCAGAGGCAACAATTCCGGCGTTGATGGCACCAATGATAAATGCGCCAACAAATGTACCAGTAACTGTACCGATGCCACCGAATACTGAGGTGCCGCCAAGGAAGACAGAGGCAATTGAGTTCATCAGTAAACCTTCGCCTAATGTTGGCCAGAAGTAGGAGACCTCAAAGGATGCAACTAGGCCAGCGAAGGCGGCAAAGAAGCCCATGATTGCAAAGGTTCTACGTTTTACCCTGTTTATATCAACGCCCATTAACTGCGCCGAAATTTTATTATCACCAGTTAGAAAAACATGAGCACCAAATTTAGTGCGATTTAATATAAACCATAACACCAGGGTAGCAAGTATCGTCCACCAAAATTGATTTGCAATTCCAAAAAATGATCTGCCGACCAATACATTTGCCACACTTGCTAGCTCCTCATCAGTAAGACCAACGCCAGAGCCATTCATCCAAGCTAATTCAATACCGCGAAATAGGAAGCCTGTACCAATCGTGATAACCAGTGATGGGATAGCAAAGAAGGTAACCACCCAACCATTGAAATAACCGCAGAGAGTGCCTACGAATAATGCAACCGCCAAGCCCAACCAAATGTTTCCAGTGCCAGAGTAGATCTTGGTAAAGGAGGCGGTAGAAAGCGCCATTACAGAGGGAAATGAAAGATCGATCTCACCGGTAATTACAATTAAGGTAAGTGGAATGGCCATCAAGGCGAATAGTGGTGTACTGGAAGCAAAGGCAAGGTATATGTCGGCGGATGTAAAGGCTTCTGATGCAGTAAATACAAAGATCAGCCACATTCCGATGCCTACACCCCAAATACCAAACTGCATGCCGAAGCGACGCCAAAATGATGGTGGTCGCGCAGCGTTACTCTGTGCCTGTACTTCACCTGCTTTAGACATCATTTAATTACTCCTTCATTGAGCCTGTACGGGCAACGCGATACATGCTTTCGATTAATTCATCCATGGTGATCTCACTCTTTTTGTAATTACCGGCAATTTTGCCTCGATCCAAAACAATCATTCGATCTACGGCAGGGTAGATGTGAAAAATATTGTGGTCGATGAAAATGGCAGAACGACCAGATTTTTTTATATTTTGAATGAAATCTAGAGTTTTCTTAGTCTCTGATAATGAGAGCCCAACAGTTGGCTCATCCAAAATCACCAACTCAGCGTCGAAATAGAGTGCTCGCGTTATCGCTACTCCTTGTTTCTCACCACCTGACATTGTTTGAACCGAATTGTCTGGATGGACTGCAATTGAGGTGAAGCCCATATGCTCACTCATTAAACGAGTAGCCTCACTCCTCATCTTAGCCACATCTAACTTGCCATACCTATTTTTAATCTCTCGACCCATAAACATATTGCGCCAAATTGGCTGCAGCTCACACAGAGCACGCTCTTGATAGATAGTTTCGATTCCTAAATCGCGAGCTTTTTCCACACTCCACTCGGTGATCTTTTCACCCTTAAACCAAATCTCACCACCCTCATCTGGTTTATGAAATCCCATGATGGTTTTAACCAAGGTTGATTTGCCAGCACCATTATCGCCAAGCAATCCCACAATCTCACCGGGATAAATTTCTAAATTTATTCCAGAAAGTGAACGCACCTCACCAAAGGTCTTTGACACATTCTTTAATTCAACTACTGGAATTGTACTACCCACTATTTCCTCCCCATCGAATTAGTGAGTTCCGGCTGGAGGGAATTCCCTCCAGCCGGAACTTAACTTTATCAGCTAATTTAATTAGCGGATTTCCACCTTTGCCAATGGTTCAACTGCCTTCACATTTGAAGCATCTACAAATCCACCAGCTGTATTGATATCAAGTCCGGACATGCCGTACTTTTTGGTCATACAGATCTGCAGAATTGGTAGGTAGCCTTGCAAGAATGGTTGTTGATCAATCACAAGGTTTAAGAAACCGCTCTTAATGGCTTCAGTTGTGGCTGGTGATACATCAAATCCACCGAAGTACACTGAGCCTGCCTTTAGATTTGCAGCCTTCATGTATGTGGCGGCAGTAGATGTCAACCCGCCATGGTCTGTGACAACTGCTTTCACGTTTGGATTCTTCGCCATGATTCCAGCAAATGTTGGTCCACCTGCAGCGGGAGTTGTGTTGGTTGCTTGATCAATTTCTTGGTAAACAACCTTCAGGCCAGATTTTTCAAATCCCTCGATTACACCAACTGTGCGTTGACCGCGATCGCCACCTTGTCCCTTAAGTCCCCACACAAATGCAGAGTCCCCCGACTTAAGGTTTCCGCGCTTGATCATCTCCTTAGCAAGATCAACTCCTGCCTTGTAGTTAACAGCGCCAACATATCCAAAACCTTTCGAGCCGTATTGGGCTTGAAGGTCAACTAGGGATGTGTTTAATGTGGTGACAATTATCCCTTTTTTAAAGGATTCATCTACTAATGGTTTGGCAGCCTCAGGACCCATAAATCCATACATTGCAATTCCATTTGGCTTGGTTGCAATTGCTTCTTTCCACTGGGTAACCATTTTAGCTGGATCCCAATCAGAGAAGTAGTACTTTACAGTTGGGCCAAGATCTTTAGCGGCTTGACGATAACCGTTGTAAACATTGTTTGCGAAGACTCCACCTTGTGGTCCACCTGGGAATGCAGCGATCTTTACACCCTTGCACCATTTGCCAGTTGGATTTGCGTTGGCGGTTGTTACACCAGTAATTGCAACCACGGAAGTGCATGCAAGTACCAGTGAAACAAAGCTAACCTTAGCTTTCTTTAATGACATTTTTATCCTCCTAGGATTAGTCGAATTTCGACCACTTCAAGCATAGACTTCAAAACCTTAGTGCGCACCCCTCGAAAAACTAACGTTTTTGTTACATTTAAAACAGGTGGTGGAGGGGCGAAAATAATAATTACCCACCATTAAAAGAATTAATCAGCACCATTAAAAGAATTAATCAGGGAGTATCTTGTCATTCTCCCGCAAAGATCTACAAATTCTCCGGAAGTAGACGCTACCCCTTTGTTGGTGAGGCTAGTAAGATTATGTTATAGATTGGGAAAAGTAAATACCAACCACTTTTACCGGCATCATGCAGCCGCCTTACCCCGGCAGATAGGTTGGGAAGTATGAAGTATATTGACAGCACATTACCCACCAGCGCCCCCCCGATTAGCGCTGCCAGAAAGGTGGCCAGGTTAGCTCCCAGAAAAAATAGCCAATACTGGGAGCGGGTTGAAGTGCCTGAAAAATCAGCGTATCTACTTATCGCATCCCGATTAGCCAAGAAAAATGGGTTGGTGGATTGACTCATTATTACCCTTCGTTATCTGATTAAAACCTTTTTGGCTTATTATAAAGTTGGGGTGTAGTAAAGCAGCTTTCCCTCAACCTTTATTTCAACATCAACTAAATACTTCTTAATCTCCGCCAGATTAATCTCAACTCCCAGCCCTGGTTTATCTGGAGCGTAAATCATCCCAGCTTTATCTACTTCAATTTTATCAACTGTTAACTCTTGACATAGAGCCTTTGGCTCCATTGGGTACTCAGAGATATTTGATTCTTTTATTCCAGCGTAAGCCTGAAGTGATGAGGATAAGGCAGACTGTGAGGTGAAGGTGTGGTTGACATACTTTATATTTTTACCTTTGGCATACTGTGCCACCTCATAAGCATTTCCGATACCACCGATATAGCCAGCATCAATTTGAATAAATTCCACATGACCGTAATCAATTAATTGCTTTGCTTGATATGGATTGTGAGCACCTTCACCACCTGCTAATGCAACCTTTGGTTGATAAGCTGATAACTCACCATAATTTGAGATGGCGTACCCATCAAATGGCTCCTCAAACCAATGCACATTTGCCTCTTTTAAAGCTGGTAACCGCTTGGCCGCCTCCGCCACATTATCTTTAAAGACAGTTCCAGCATCAATCATCAGCATTCCATCCTGGCCTATCCCCTCACGCGCAGCGAAGATATGTGCCTCATCATCACCTAGGCAGGTAGTGCCAAATGCTCCCCACCCAAATTTGATCGCTTTAAACCCAGCCCGATTTATCAAGACCGCTTTACTCCTAGTTTCTTCAGCTGTATCACCAAACAAAACTGAGGCGTATGGCAACTTAGGCTCAGATTTTTTGTATCCAAGCAGTTGCCAAATCGGTACCTCAAGAGATCTCGCAAGGCAATCCCACATTGCAATCTCAATCCCAGAGATTAAAAGATCGCTTTGAAGTAACCCATAAAAGGAGTTTTTTCTAACCAAATTGTAAATTCGCTTAATATCGGTTGGGTTATTTAGGTTTTGGCCAAGTACTGAATCAATTACTGGATGGCAGCCACTATGTGACATTGGCGTAATCCAGGCAGCAATCCCAGCAGTTGGGGAACAGACCGCCTCGCCCCACCCCACATGACCATTCGCCGTAACTCGACAAAGTAATGAATCTTGACTGCCATCTCCGATATCTTCAACAACTGGCATTCGTAAATAAAATAAATCTACTGAATCGATCTTCACTTTTGCCTCTCATGACAATCTTGAGCCCTGCCAAGTAATCTATCAAAGGAAACCTAGATTTCGGTAGACAAGTAAATATACTTATTATATGAAATATAAGTACCTGCAGATCCTGCTGATCACCGCCATCGGGGCATACTTCATTGGGGCAACTGATGTGAATGATCTATTTGTGATTCCATTTGCGGCAGTTTTGATGTTTGTGTTGGTAAATACCAGTAGAAGAGGTAAAAGGTAGATTGGTTATCTAAGGAGAGCTCTTGGTTAATTCGCTAGCAGCAACGCATCATTAAGATTCCAACTTAGGTTACAGATCGCCCCTACCTTCGGAGCCTGATCTAATGAGGATGCTACTTTAACTAATTGGCCAAGGCCACAATCGATAAATAATAGGGTTGAGCCACCGTAGAAGTTAGAGCTAATCAACTTACCTGATAATAAGCCATTAGTTACCAAGCTAATCTGCTCTGGTCGAACCACCAAAAGTGCATTGGCATCTTTTGGCAGATGGGTAGTTGGGATTGGTAATAAGTGATCGGCAACCAGTAGTGAGTTGCCAGATACTCTGCCAGCAAAGATATTATTTTCGCCAATAAAATCTGCCACAAACTTACTTTTAGGTGCTCGATACAGCTCAACTGGTGTTGCCACCTGAATCACCTCACCCTGATCCATTAAAGCAATACGATCTGCGATTGACATCGCCTCTTCTTGATCATGGGTAACTAAAATAAAGGTAATTCCAGCCTCTGCTTGTAATCGCTTTAACTCAAGTTGCATCTCAGCTCTGACCTTTTTATCAAGGGCTGATAAGGGTTCATCTAGAAGTAAGATCTTAGGGCGTTTAACTATTGCTCTAGCCAAGGCCACCCGCTGCTTTTGACCACCAGAGAGCTGGGATGGTGAGCGATCTTTTTGAGCAAGTAAGGCGACAGTTTTTAAGACCTGATCAGTGCGTTGCGCAATCTCATCTTTAGGTAATCGCTCTCGGCGCAAGCCATACGCCACATTCTCATAAACGCTAAGGTGAGAAAAGAGGGCATAGGATTGAAACATTAGATTTACCGGTCTTTTATTAGCTGGTAGTGGTAGTAGATCTTGATTTGCTAATTTAATTTGGCCACTATCGACAGATTCCAAGCCAGCAAGTGCTCGTAGCAGAGTGGTTTTGCCACAACCAGAGGGGCCAAGGAGGGCAAAAAACTCATTTTCGGCAATCTCTAGTGAGAGATTTTTAATTGCCACCTGGTGGCCATAACTTTTACTCAGATTTTGAATACTTAAAAAGGAGCTCATATTTGATCCTTCACCTTAAGATTTCGTTGGGCAATGATGATAATTAATGCACTAGTAAGTAGGACTAGGGTGGCAAGTGCGTTAATCTCAGGTGAGACACCAAACCGCACCATGGAGTAGATCACGATGGGCAGAGTGGGGGTGCTTGGGCCATTGGTAAAAAAAGCAATCACAAACTCATCTAAGGAAAGGGTAAATGAAAGTAGGGCGCCAGCAATTACCGCTGGCTTAATACTTGGCAGAGTAATTCTAAAAAAGGTGCCAACTGTGGTATCCCCTAGATCGGCCGCGGCCTGCTCTAAGGATGAATCTAATTGATGTAATCTTCCCCGAACGATGGCGGTAACAAATGCTGCGCAAAATAAGGCGTGGCTAATAATTACTGAATCTAACCCTAAGGCGTAATTTAAATTGGTAAATAAAGTTAGTAAGCCAATGGCCAATGCCAAATCTGGAAAGATCGCTGGGGTTAAGGCGATCGCCTCCAAGGCTGCTGATCTTTGATATCTAGCTAAACCAACCGCTAATAGGGTGCCTAAAATTACAGCTAGTAAGGTGGCCACAATTGCCACCAGTAAGGTATTTTTAAAGCCAATTAAAATCTCCGGGCTAGCAAGTAACTCACCATACCATCTGGTACTAAAGCCACTCCAGGTAAATGGGGCATCTGATTGATTAAAGGACATAAAGATTAAAACGGCAATTGGTAGATATAAAAATAACAGCACACCATAAAGTGGCAATTTAAGCCAGCCTAATTTACTACCCATTTTTTTCACCTAAGACCGATTTATTTACCCGAGCTTGAATAAAAAATAGCAGCAGCAACATAACTACCATACAGATGGCAAGTACGGAGCCAAATGGCCAATCCCGTGCTTTTAAGAATTGATCCCGGATTAAATTTCCGACCATCACCGTTTTGCCACCACCTAACAGCTCTGGCACAATAAAATTTCCCACACTTGGCACAAATACAAAAATGCTGCCCACTAATACGCCCGGCAACGCCAAGGGCAGGGTTACTTGGCGAAAAGCTTGAGCTGGGCTAGCCCCCAGATTTATCGCCGCCTCCCTCATAGCTGGATCAATTCGGACTAAAGCTGAGTAGATGGGCAAGATCATTAATGGCAGATATGCATAGAGTAAACCTAGGATCACCGCTCCAGGTTTATATAACAACTCAAGTGGTTGATCAATTACTCCGATATTTATTAAACCTTTGTTAAGAAAACCTTGGGTATTAAGCAGGACGATCCAGGCATAGGTGCGGATTAAAAAGTTAGTCCAAAATGGCAAAACAATTAATAGTAAGAAGATATTTTGCCAATTGCTAGATAATTTCGTAATTGCATAGGCCGCAGGAAAGCCAATTAGTAATGCTAATAGGGTGGCGCTGGCCGCAATAAGTATTGATTCAATTAAAATTTGGATGTATAAGGAATCTAACGCCCGGGTGTAATTTTCAAGGGTAAAAATGTACTCCACGCCACCATATGTGCCTCGGGTTAGAAAAGTATAGAAAAAGATAAATCCCAATGGGATCAACATGAAGATCGTAATGTAGGAAAGACCAGGTAGTAAAAAGATAGTACGCGCAAGCAGAGCGCGACGCTTAACTGCGTCGCGCTCTGCTCGGACTAGCACCTGCGCCATCTACTAAGTTTTTTAATTACTTAGCGGTGACTTCTGTTGCGATTCGGGTATATAGCGATGAGGCTTTGCCTAGATCTACTAAGCCCTCTTGCTGCAGTAACTCATTTGGTGAGATACCCATATTTGGGAAATCACCCACTAAAGCTGGCAAAGATTTTGCCATCGCAGCGGTGTTTGGCACTTTGTAGAGAATATTATCAACTACCCAAGAGTGCACATCGGCATCGTAGATGTAGTTTAAAAAGGCATGAGCTGCCTCTTTATTCTTGGAGGTCTTTAATACCACCATGGTGTCAGCCCAAAGATCTGAGCCCTCACTTGGTACCACAAATTTAATATTCTTATTTTTTGCAGTTCCATAATTACACCAACCATCCCAGGATTCAACCATTACCGCTTCACCTGAGACTAAGCGCTCATAAAATGTGGTGTCATCATAAGCCAGCAGATTTGCTTTAGCTTTAATCAACAAATCCTTCACCTTGGCCATCTCAGCTTCATCTTGAGTATTGGCGGAGTAACCCAATGCCTTTTGCGCAGGCAACATCAACCATCGCTCAGTTGCCAACATGGTTACCTTACCTTTGTACTTAGCTTTAGGAGTCAAAAGATCATTCCAGCTAGTGGGCTCATCCCCCTTCATTAAATCGGAGCGATAGCAAATTCCAGTTGTGCCCCAGGCATAAGGTAGTGAGTACTTGGCACCAGGATCGTAGGAGAGTTGCTCAGCCTCTTTAATTAAATTACTGGAGTTTGGAATTAATGATTTATCTAGATTCTCCAATAATCCCTGTGCGGCCAAAGCTTGCGCAAATTGACCAGAGACAAATGCCACATCAATACCAGAGTCGCCACCAGCAGTTAATTTAGCCATTACCTCTTCATTGGTGGCATGGTTTGTAATAGTTACTTTAGTACCAAACTTTTCCTCAAACTTAGCTGCAATATCCTCGGGATAGTAAGCTGCCCAAATACTTACGGTAAGTTTTTGTTGGGAAAGATCAGCATTTGGATCTAACGCCGATGATCCAGAGCCTGCACCCCCGCAAGCTGATAATCCGATTAGTAGTAGTGCAGCGACGCTACCGACAGTTGCCTTTCGTACCATTCTCATTTCGCTCTCCTAAATAACGCCCCTAAAAGTAGGGGCCACATTAGCCTCACAATAGAGAAGAAATTGTGGTTTTGCTAGAGGTAGAAAGTTGGAATCCACTAAATATTTACATATTTTCCTAGATACTGTTTGATAATGCCATGGCCCAGCAAAAATTAACTATCTTATTTATGCCCGAATCGGCATATGGGCCAACAAATCAATGTATTGGCATTGGTTACCGATTACTAAAGGCTGGTCACCGAGTGGTTTTCGCAGCTGAGGCATCTTGGGCAGGTAAATTAACCGCTCTTGGCTTTGAGGAGGATTTAGTTAATTTAGCACCCCCGGCGCCAGCTGATGCTAATGCAGATCCTGGACAATTCTGGACTGATTTTATTCGTGATACCTCACCTGAGTTTAGAAAACCAACTATCGCCCAATTAGAAACCTTTATCAAACCAACTTGGCAAGCGCTAATTGACGGGGCGATTTACTGTGAGCCGCAATTAAAGGCGATTATCAACCGGGTAGATCCGGATGTAATTGTTGAGGATAATGTGGTGACATTTCCAGCGCTGATGACTGCTGGTAAACCATTTATTCGAATTGTTTCCTGTAATCCGCTGGAGATGAAGGGTGAGAATGTGGCGCCAACATTTTCCGGCTACCCGGCCAATAATCGTAAGGATTGGCCAGAGTTTAAAACTGAGTATCGACGAACCCATTATCAGATGTGGCAGGAGTTTAATAATTGGGTGCAAGCTCAAGGTGCACCAGCTCTAAATGAATTGGAGTTTATTCATGAATCCAAAGATGCCAATCTCTACCTATTTCCCGAGGTAGTTGATTACACAAAAGATAGACCACTTCCGGCAACTTGGACCCGTATGGAATCAAGTGTGCGTGAGACTGATGGCAAGTATGAAATCCCAGCAGAGATAGCCCAACGAGGTGTGGACTCTAAATTAATTTACCTCTCACTTGGCTCACTCGGATCAGCTGATGTGGGGTTAATGAACCGATTGACTGAGGTGTTAGGCAAAACTAAACATCGTTACATAGTAAGTATGGGTCCGCAACATACACAGATTAACTTAGCGCCAAATATGGTGGGCGCACAATTTTTGCCGCAAACTAAAATCATTCCGCAGGTAGATTTAGTGATTACTCATGGCGGTAATAACACCACTACTGAAGCCTTACATTTTGGTAAACCAATGATCTTGCTGCCCCTATTTTGGGATCAATATGACAATGCCCAACGAATCCATGAAATGGGCTTTGGTATCAGACTTGCTACCTATAGTTTTACCGATGATCAAATGCACTCCGCGATATCAGCCTTACTTACTGATGTTGTTTTACAGAAAAAAATGCAAGAAAATGCCAAGGTAATTCAAAATCGTGATGGACTCGCGGTAGGCGCAGCCGTAATTGAAAAAGTAGCAATCAAATATAAATCTTGATCATGCACTTGAGCGTAGTTCAGTGCCAACAGCTGCTGCCTGCATCCCGGCGCGAGTTAATTCAAAGTGGTGCCGATGAGGTGTACGAATTTAAAATTGATAATAAGAGTGGGGTAATAATTTTTAACTCCGCTGGTCAATTTTTTATTGCTCCTTTTGTAATTGATTTAGATTATCGCAGAGCCCAAGCTGCCGATTGCATTAGCGCAAAAATGCTGAGTAACCCACTACCATCTGGCTTATCCTCTACTTTTCAAATGGGGAATTTCAAAAATGAGCGAATAATTACCGCAGATCAAAGTAATCAATCAATTGTTATTGATGAATCGGTCGTAATTAAATGGCAATTAATTGCAAAAATCTCACCAGATGCCAAAAAACAAGAGTTACTGAGTAAGAATAATTTTAAATATCTGCCTGAGTTACTGGGTAATATCTATTGGAATGATTACTTGGTTGCCAGTGTTAATCGATATATTCAGGCAGCTGAAGATGGCTGGAGTTGGTGCGTAGAGTATGCCAAACAAGCCGATTGCGGCACTTGGGTAAATGATCTGGCGGAATTAACCACCCAGATGCATTTGGCATTGGCTGGCCAAACACATGGTGATTTTCATGTTGGTCAAATTTTAAAGAGTAAAGATTCTCAAAAGTTGTGGGTAATTGATTTTGAAGGAGATCCATTGGGTAGTAACAATGAGCACCCTAATCAGTTACGAGATATCGCCAGTATGTGTGTTTCATTTTTCCACGTTGGGGCGGTAGCAGTAAAGTATGGTGCTGCCACTGCCACTATTAAGAAATGGATTGTTGATACCCAAGAAAAGTTTTTATTAAAGTATTTTGGCAGTAAATCCTTTGATTTAAATCAATTACAGCAACAAATGAGAGCGTTGGAGGATAGAGAGTTGGAGTATGCTGATAAATTCTTAAATTATTGGCGGTATGCACCAGAGTTTGCGATCAGCTATATGGAAGAGTTAGGTTATGGATCCAATTAAGTTTGGGGAGGATTTGGCAAGAAAAGCTGAATTGGCTCATAAATTGGCGGATAAAAATTTTCAGTGGCCTGATTTATCAGCCAGCCCCCTAGTTTTTACGGCGATGGGCTCATCAGCCTTTGCTGCCTCTGCCATAGTTTCTAGATTACAAAATTTTGGACATAATGCTACTTTTTATTTGGCAAGTGCGCCCAAGCCACCAAAAGCAGGTGATGATAAAGTTTTAATTGCCATTTCGGCAACTGGTACTTCAGCTGAGACTAAATATGCCTTTGATAACGCAGTTGGCTTTAAAGCCAAGCTTTGGCTGACAAATTCAACAAATGTGGCGGGCAATTCAATACAGATGCAGGCTGGTGCTGAACTTGGCGAAGTGGCCTGCTTAACATATTTAGCGACCCAGATTGCCTTACTTAAGTTGTGTGAGCAGCTGGGGTATATGAAAGATATCGAAAGTTCTATCTTGCTGGCTGCGCAGGCAATTGACGAGATTTCCTCAAGTAAACAAAGGTGGCTACCTGAATTAATAAATCATGTTAAATCACCTAATGGAACTTACTTTATAGCACCAAATGATCGATTTTGTAATGCGCAACAAAGTGCATTAATGATGCGAGAGTGTCCTAGGTTGCCAGCGGTAGCCTGTGAAACTGGTGATTGGTCACATATTGATGTTTACCTAACCAAAAGTATCGATTATCGCGCAATCCTATTTCCCGGCTCTATTTGGGAGGAGCAGCTGTTTAAGTGGACCACTGAGCGTAATTCAAAAGTTGCTACTATTGGATTTGAACACAAGTCCGCTTACCTACCTTTGCGCTATCAGCACGATTTAGACCCAATTGTTAGATTATTATCTGAAATAACCTTTATTGAATTACTCGCTCAAAAAATTTGGTTAGATACTTAATAAGATTATCTAAAGTCTAATTGACTATCTTTAAATTCGGATGCTTATTACTTTGTTTAACTTCAGCACCCTGTACAACAACTTTTAATGGTGTTATTGAGCTCGCTCCTCAGCTATTGAGTTTCCACCATCGACAATTATTGCCTGCCCAGTTAGATAGGCAGCAGAGGTTGAGGAAAGATATAACGCTAAGGATGCGATTTCCTCTGGTGTGCCAGATCTTTTAAGTGGGGTTTTTTCTCCTTGCCTTGCTTCATGATCACTTTGAGTGTCAGTTTTTATCCAACCAGGCAGGATGGCATTTGCCGTGATTTGATACTTGGCCTCATCTAAAGCGAGTGATTTTGTCAGACCAATAAGCGCAGCTTTTGCTGCGGCATAAACTGGTTGATTAGACATCACCATCTGTGGGCCGGTGACGGAAGAGATCATAATAATTCGACCACTCTTTGATTTTCTAAGTAATGGCAGAGCTGCTTTAATTAGATTAAATGCAGTATCTAAGTTTCTGGCGATGCCCTCCTGCCAAGCAGAGCTGGTGACATTAACCAGATCTGTTGCCTCATCCTTTGATAAGGGGTTATTTACTGAGCTCATCCCAGCGTTATTAATTAAGATATCAAGGGATGGGACCCGTGAGATTATTTTTTGGCATTGAGCCGCATCAGTTAGATCTGCGACAAATCCAGTTACAGATAACTCACTGGCCCGGTCAAAAATACGATCTGTAGTTGAGGTAATAAAAACTTGAGCCCCTGATTGTTTAAGAGCTTTTGCGATGGCATAACCAATCCCACCCTTTGCTCCACACCCGGAGATAAGTGCGGTTTTATTTGCTAATTGATTGGATAAATTATTAGATATTGTGCTCAAGTTCGCCCTTTGCCGCCTTGGTTGAGGCGGTTAATACTAACTTTGGTTTTTCCCTATTACGTTTAGTGATCTCAGCCTTTATCTCTTTAACTGTCTCTGGAATGCCATTTTCATAGGCATAGAGGGCTAGTGCGAATAATCGAGCAAATACTTTGCCATCACTATCTGTGAACTTAAGTCCACTAGTTTTTTTACGATTTGATACTCCGATAATAAAATCATTTCCTGCCTCATTTCGGGCAGCGGATAACAGCTTGGCAAAGCTCCACTCCACTGTGTTATAGGCGCCAGTAAAAATAAGTCGTTGATTTGTCAACTTTACTAAGCTCTGTTCCTTATCTATCTGTGTATCAACTCCTGGCGTAATACTTCCTTTAAATTGACCAACTCTCACTCTAATGCCAGCAACTACAGGTATTGAGATACCAGATGAGCCACCAGAGTAGGTAGATGGGGTTCTACCAGCCTCATGATAAGTAGCTTGGCCAGTCCATAAAACTAACTCACCTTTCTTTTGAACTAATTGGTGGTCCTCTGGCTCATCTCCCTTAGCTGCATTAGTAAAGATATCTAATGCTGAATTTAAAATATCTATCTCAGATTGCCATTCATGCATCTCTAATTCAAAGAGTGCTTCCGCTCTTTTAACGCTACGGCGGGCCTTGAAATCTGCAATAAATCCCATGGGGGCAATAGTAATCAAATGATTTTGTCTTGAGTGTGGCTCTGGTTGCGAGGGCTTTCCTACTATACTCATAGTCATTATGCGGCGCCTTTTAGGGATAACTAGATATGCGGTGGTTATTCCCGCTTTAGCCTCGATTTTGGGTGCTTTGCTGCTCATGGCACAGGGATCAATTTCCATGGTGATGGTTTTAATAGAGGCCGTTTCAAATGACTCTACTTTAAAGCAATCAATCGTGGATGTATTGACCGCAGTGGATGCCATTTTATTGGGCACGGTTCTGCTCGTAATTGGTTACGGCATATACGAGTTATTTATTGATGCCGATTTAAATGTCCCGAACTGGCTACGAGTAGATGATTTAGATGATTTAAAATCGAAGTTAATTGGGGTGGTTGTAGCCATTATTGCAGTGGTATTTGTCGGTGTATTTGTTGACACAGATCGAGCGGATCGCGTGGTCTCATATGGTTTAGCAGCTGGCTCTATTGTGGCAGGCCTTGCCCTTTTCACCTTCGCCACAAAGAAGGAGCGGGGCGGCGGACGAGTCTCAAAATCAAGGGAGTAGGCACATAGGGGAAGTTTTTATAAATTACCGGTCAATAATTTTTTGTGGAATATGGAAATAATCGAGGTAATAACGCATTCGCCGTAATCTTCGGGTAAGAGTTAAGTATCAAGTAAGAGTTGAGGAAATAGTTTTATAAACTACTTGACAGGTTTTTCTCTGTGGGTGTTTAGTACTTCCACTACTAAAATTTCTACATGGAAATCTTCGGTAGGACGTTTGAGAGCAGTACTGGTGAATAGTTAGAAATAACTGTTAGTGCTAATCGCAACTGAGCCAACCAGGAAATACTCGAACGGTTTGATAGGCCGCTTGGTGGTAAGTCGGGAAACTGACTAGACCAATAGACTTGATAAGAGTGGACAGTTGGACACTACAAGGTGCGGGAAAATCCCGCCATGCGTGAGCTCAATAAAAAGAGGCCCCTCGATCTAATACATCGAGGGGTCTCTTACTTATAAGGGTACTATCCCGACCAGTAAATAATTGGGATATCAATTGGTTTCACAAAAAATTATTAGACTGTCAAGCACCTTCATTTCTGCTCCCTACGCAGGTAAATCCGTTTACCCTTTAATTATTTCAACACTCAATGAATTTAAGTCGCAATATCTAGAATGATCCAATTTAGCCCCAAATAGATAGTAATAGTTATGACCTTTGTAAATGTGATAGTGGGTAGGGGGTACCCTTACCTATTTTTAATTGGGGCCAATTTGCCCCCTACCACCATTGCGGCACCAATAAGGACTAAGTTTTTGACAATGTACTGCCCCTCCAGAGTGAGATTAAATGGAAAATCAATAAAGCAGATCTCAGGACGTAGCACTAATGGTAAAAAAGTGCCTGGCATCTGCAAGGCAAGAAGAAATAAGCCAAACCGAATTAACGGGGTGTAAAGCAGGCACATACCAATTAGAATCTCCCAGTAACCGAGGATTGGGATAAAGATATCTGGATCAAACCAGTAGATAGTTTTAGTAATAACCTCATTAGCTGGTGAATCACCAAAGGGCTTGAGAGCACCAAACCAGATAAAAACAACTCCCAATGAGACCCTAAGTACTGGCAGAGACCAACCGTTTAATCTTTCAATTAGAAGTGAGTCAAACTCCTTCAAATTAAAGTTTTTGAAATCCCGTAAGTTGTTCAAGGTTACTTAGCTGGCTCAAGCTCTGGAGTTGGGGCTGGGATCACGGGTGTAATTACCGGATCTCGCTCCCGTCTTACAACCCGATCTGGCTCACCGATCTCAGCCATTTAATCCCCTTACCTTGATAACTCGAGAACTCTACCTTATTACTCAAAATCTGATAAGTCACTCGCTGAAGGTATTTATTGTCACACACCTCCATCAAAGTCATATCCACGAAAAGTAGCTCTTTAAATTTATGCTATTAGGTCTAACCTTTAGTTATGGGCACAAGTACAAATCGGCAACGATTAATCAAATGGGTGAGGAGATACCCCTTAATTGCCCTTTTAGTTCTTACCCTGGGCTACTTATTAGGTGGCTTTTCGGAAATGGATAACGGCTTTATCCCACAACAAATAGTAATTAACGCACTTTACCTATTTATAGCTCTTGTGCCGCTGGGGTTTATTATTGCATTTTTAATAGTTGGCAAATTAGGTGATTTAGAAAGTGCTGCCAATAAACGAAAACAAGCTAATTTTACCTATCAAGACGTTTTTGATCTGCCCTCGCAAATTATGCATGGTTATAAGTTGGCGATGGTAACTGGCAGATCACCCACCTTGACTGGCTTAACCGGGGATAGATATCTATCGGATGCCCAGGCGGTTTGTGAGGAGAATCCAGAACATATTCCACCGGTGGCAGAGTGTGAATGTGGTTTTTATGCTTATAAAGAGTTAGCTGATGCCCAATTTGAGTTAACAATTAATCCAGGTGCATTTTTATTAGATGTAGATTTATTTGGCCTAGGTTTTACCTATAAAAATGGATTCAGAGCAGAGAGCCAGGTAGTAAATCGGCTAATTACACCTAGTAGATGTATGCGATGTCGATTACTGCCAGCAAAAGTATTTGTTACTACCTATAGATTAGGTTATGAAGATACCGCTTGGTGGCAGTGGCAATTGCGGTGCGTAATTTGTAGTAGTAGTTTTAAGATAGAAGATAAATTAACGATCGAACAGATGGCACAACGTTTGGCTGTGAAAATTAACTAGCTTTTTTCCTAAATTTAGCGAAATATTTAACCCCACCACTAGCCCATAGCCCCCAAATAACCAATAATGGCTGGAAAAGTAATCTAATAAACCGCTTTTGATCATTATCCAAGCCAAAGGCATCTATGCCATTTACATATTGATTTATATTTCCTGGAAATATCAGTATAAAAAATATAGTGGTAATCAAACCAATTAAGGCTCGGTATTTTTTAAATTTAAATACAGTAATAAAAAGTAGAAAGCCTAATGCCATTTCTACTAAACCAGATACCACCACTACAAACTCTGGGTCCAATGGCAACCAAGTAGGAACCTGGGCTTCAAACTCTTTTCGATTTGAGCCAAGATGGCTAGTGCCTGCGAAAAAAAGAAAAGCACCTAGTCCAAGTTGAGCTATATTTTTTAGTGACACCATGGTGTAAGTAAAGCCGATTTTTAGCTATTCAAGCTACCTTTGGAATATGAGTAAATCATTGAACGTCGAATGATAGCAAATTATCAAGGGGCGTTAAGTATTTACACAGCACTTATATGACAAAATAAGGGGCGTGGCTACTAAAAAATCTGCAAGTAAGTTAATCACCGCCCCAAATCCTAAAGTTATTGATTTAAGTATTAATCAAAAATTAGCTCTTGGTATAGCAGTAATATTGGTAGTTTTATTTGCCTTAAGCGCTACAATATTTAGTAAGGTCGATAATAAGTATCCAAATACCATCTCATTTTCAACAACTGGCAGCGCTGAGGTGGTGCCAGATGCGATAAAGATAAATGCCACCGCTACCATCTTGGCTAATCGCTCAAGTAGTGCGATAGCGCAGCTCGCACAGGTAGCAGATCAAATCCGAGCAGTATTAAGTGAAAACTCGATTGATGCCAAAAACATATCTTCAGCAAATCTCTCCCTCTTTCCTGAGTACTCATACCTGCCAAATGGTGGCAGATCCCTACTTGGCTACCGCGCATCGCAAAACTTTGAAATTAATATCCTAGATAGCAAGAAAGCGGCGGCGGTAATTGATCAAATGGTGGCTAGATCAGGAGATGATCTACAAATTAACTCGATCTACTCATACATATCAGATCCAACAGCTGCTACCGAAAAAGCTAGAACAGATGCGATGGCCAAGGCCAAGGCAAAAGGTGAGGCGTATGCAAAGTTAGCAGATGAGGATTTAGGGGATGTTATTTCGATAAATGAAGATAACTCTCAAGGTCAACCAGTTCCAATGCAAATGGC
>Ga0194129_10002298_pt1 | contig 29006 bp, 26 predicted proteins | sample TA2KigCa35mmetaG_FD_150862 | JGI IMG/M metagenome (GOLD analysis project Ga0194129, IMG submission 150862) | Freshwater microbial communities from Lake Tanganyika, Tanzania - TA2015038 Kigoma Deep Cast 35m | ecosystem: Environmental > Aquatic > Freshwater > Lake | place: Tanzania: Lake...
ATTGCATTTGGGTTGTTTAGAACTCGCTGGGGGCTTCGAACCAGATCTGTTGGTGAGAACCCCAAGGCCGCAGACACCGTTGGTATCAGCGTGAACCGCACTCGTTACATAGCCGTCACTTTGGGTGGGCTGGTTGGCGGCTTTGCAGGTGCGTGGTTCACCATCGGCACGGTTGGCCGTTTTGACGAGAACATGACAGGCGGCAGAGGCTTCATCGCGCTAGCCGCGATGATCTTTGCTCGCTGGAACCCAATAGGTGCCCTAGCGGCCGCGACAGTGTTTGGGTTTTCTGATTCTTTGCAGCAAAAGCTTGCAGTTTTGCAAGTGCCGATTCCGTCAGAGTTTCTAGCTATGGCCCCTTATCTCGTAACGATCGTGGTGGTTGCTGGCTTGGTTGGGCGGGCTCGGGCACCCGCCGCAGACGGGCAGCCTTACGTCAAAGAGTGAGCAACCTCGTCCATCAAGCGGGCATAGCCGGGCTTGATTTGATCGTTGATGATGCTGAGGCGTTCGTCGAAAGGTAAGAACGCGCTCTTCATCGCGTTGATGGTGAACCATTGCATGTCCTTTAGGTCGTAACCAAAAGCCTGGTTTAGCAGCATGAACTCTTTTGTCATTGAGGTGCCTGACATGAGGCGGTTGTCGGTGTTGACCGTGACTCGAAACCCGAGCTTTCGAAGCATTCCGATCGGGTGTTTCTCGATAGAAGGTGCCGCGCCAGTTTGAACATTCGAAGACGGGCACATCTCGAGGGGGATTCGTTTGTTGCGAACATACGCAGCTAAACGCCCGAGCTCTGGCTCGCCATTTACTTCGGTTATGTCGTCGACTATGCGAACCCCGTGCCCAAGTCTGTCTGCGCCGCACCACTGGATTGCCTCCCAAATGCTGGGCAAGCCGAAGGCCTCACCGGCGTGAATCGTGTACTGGGTGTTCTCTTTTCTTAGGTATTCGAACGCGTCCATGTGTCTAGTGGGTGGAAATCCAGCTTCGGCCCCAGCAATATCGAAGCCGACCACTCCCTCATCACGAAACCGGACGGCCAGTTCTGCGATTTCGGCCGAACGCGCTGCCGTTCGCATAGCCGTAACCAATAACCGTGCCGTGATTTTCTTGCCTCGGTTGGCGGCTTCGGCTTCGCCATTTTTTAGGCCCGTCAAGACCGCCTCAACGATTTCTTCTAGTCGTAACCCACGTTCTTGGTGAAGCTCTGGTGCGTACCGAAATTCGACGTAGACGACCCCGTCCTCGGCTACGTCAATGACAGCCTCTTTTGCCACGCGGATCAAAGCTTCTTTGGTTTGCATTACGGCCACCGTTTGAGCAAAGGTTTCTAAGTACTTCTCTAGCGAGCCCGAATCAGCCTGATCGCGAAACCACTTACCTAGCGATTCGGGGTCAGGTGCGGGTAGCTGGTAGCCAACAGCCTGACTAAGTTCAATGATGGTTTCCGGGCGAAGGCCGCCGTCTAGGTGATCGTGCAAAAGCACCTTCGGCGCCTCGCGAACTATCTTCTCGCTGAGAATCTTGGTCACTTAACCCTTTCTAAAACTAAAGGTAGTCGCTTTTCGACTTCGGCGGCGTCGCCCACTTCTACGGCGGGGGTGATCGCTTTTAAGGCCGCGCCAATTCGAGATTCGTCTTCGGTGTAGAGGGTTGCCAGCACGTCACCTGAAGTGACTTTGTCACCCAGGTCAAAATGCCAACGCACCCCGGCTGATTCTGAGACAGAATCCTCTTTTCGCGCTCGACCTGCACCTAGTCGCCAGGCAGCCACGCCGATGCCCATTGCATCGAGTTTTATGACTACGCCATCGCTTGTGGCTTTAAACTCGTGTGCTACTGGTGCAACTGCAAGCGGGGCATCTGGGTCACCGCCTTGGGCGCGGATCATTTCCTTCCACGTGTGTAAGGCCTGACCCGAATCAAGCACTTGAGCAGGGTCTACATGGCCCAGGCCTACCAACTCGAGCATCTCTTTAGCCAGTATCAAAGTGAGTTCACGCACATCGCTTGGCCCCGCACCGTTTAGCACGTCAACGGCTTCGGTGACTTCGAGTGCGTTACCGGCAGTGCGACCAAGGGGCACGTCCATCGCACTCAAGACTGCCATCGTCTTGACACCTGACTTGTTGCCAATGTCGACCATGGTGCGTGCCAACTCACGTGCTTGGTCTTGTGTTTTCATGAAGGCCCCCGAGCCGACTTTCACGTCTAATACCAATGCGCCAGTGCCTTCGGCGACCTTCTTGCTCATGATCGAGCTAGCAATAAGCGGAATAGATTCAACTGTCGCTGTGACGTCGCGTAATGAATAGAGCAATCGATCTGCGGGTGCGAGATCTACACCAGCTGCGCAGATCACCCCGCCTACGGACTTAAGAATTTCGAACATGCGCTCGGGCGAGATGCTCGCCTGCCAGTTAGGAATCGCCTCGAGTTTGTCGAGAGTCCCGCCGGTGTGCCCGAGCCCCCGTCCAGAAAGTTGTGGAACAGCCGCACCACAAGCGGCGACTAAGGGGGTGAGAATCAAAGTGATCTTGTCGCCAACGCCACCAGTGGAGTGTTTGTCCACCGTCGGCTTGCCTAGGCCAGACCAGCTCATCCGAGTGCCTGAGTCGGCCATCACTTGAGTCCATTTGGTGATCTCAGGTATCGACATTCCATTTAGCAAGATGGCCATGCTGAGAGCCGACATCTGTTCATGGGCTACGTCGCCGGCTACGTATGAATCAAGCACCCATTGAATCTGCTCATCGCTTAAAGGCTTACCGTCACGCTTGGCTGCGATGATTTCTACTGCTGAATGCACACTCGGTGCGCTCACGAGAGGTACTTAACCTCGTTCGACCAAGTCATCAGGGCCAAAAGCTTGAGGCAATATCTCGTGCAGTTTCTTGATTCCTTCAGGGGTATCAATCAACATGTCTCGTCCACCGTGTTCGTAGAGAAGTTGTCTACAACGCCCACACGGCATAAGTGCATTACCGTGCTTATCAACGCAGCTAACTGCCGTAAGACGCCCACCGCCGCTTGCATGCAGCTCGCTCACTAATCCGCATTCAGCACAAAGACCGACCCCGTACGAGGCATTCTCGACATTGCAGCCCACGATCGTGCGGCCGTCGTCACACAAGGCAGCGACCCCGACTGGGAATTGTGAATATGGTGCATACGCTCGCTTCATCACCGCCCGGGCATCTTTTTTAAGTTGTGCCCAATCGATTGGCGTCTCGTTCAATTGATGTCTGGCGAAATCTCGTATCGGTGGGCGTAGGTATCTATCAACGAGACGACGGCGGCAGCTATGGGTATTCCGATCAGTGCACCTATCGGCCCGAACAACAACGCCCCGATAATCACCGCGGCAAAGGCGACGGCGGGGTGAATGTCCATGGTTAGTGAGCTGATGCGAGGTTGCAGCAAGTAGTTCTCGATTTGTTGGTAAACCAGCACGAATGCAACCACTAACACGCCGGTGACCCAGCTTTCGGTCAGGCCAATAAGGGCCGGAACCGCACCACCAATGTATGTACCAATCGTGGGAATGAATTGGCTTACTAGCCCGGTGAAAATGCCCAGCGGTAACCAATAGGGGAGACCTATCAAGAGAAAGAAGACACTAGACGCGGCAGCACACACAACTGCCAGAATCAAGCGAGATATAACGAACCCGCCCGTCTTAGATGCTGCAGTTGTCCAAACCGTGTAGAAGATTTTTTGTTTATCAGCCGGAAGCCAGCCTGCCACCGTCGCACGAATCTTTGGGCCTTCGGCGGTGAAATAGAAAGTAAAGAGCAGGGCCGTCAAGATGCTAAAGACAATGCCAACGGTTGAAACCACGACGCCAAATAGCCCACCTGCCACGGCAGATGCGAGTTGCGGTATTTGTTCAGAGCTAAGGCTTAAGTATTCGGCGATCTGCGTTGAGGTGAGCCCTAGGTCGAACAGGTTGTTTAACCACTCAGCTATCGAGTCGAAGATATTCGGTAAACCTAATATCAAATCTGCTAGCTGCACCACTAGTAGTTGCCCGAATGTCACTGCGAAGACAAGGGCAAGCACCACCAGAAGTGCTAGCGAGGTAAGCGTGCCCAGATTGCGACTCCAGCCCTTTCGCTGCAAGTACCCGACTACCGGCTCTAGAGCCAGGCTTGCCAACCACGAGACGAAGATCAAGAACAACAGCCCGCGAATTCGAAAGAAAGCCCATTCTGAGATTTGCAGCAGTACCACCAGAAGCAGTGCGGTGATGATCGTTCGGCGAATAAGGCGCGGTGGAATAGTCGCGCGCCAAGTCTTTCGACCGTCTTGCGTTGTGTTGCTTTCTAACGAAATCGCATTGGTATCGCTCGCGTCACTGGCGCCGATAGACATAGCGAGACGATACCCTCGGCCGCTCATGACTCAAATCGGCAAGCCAAGCTAATCACCCCATGAGTAATCGGGGCAAATGGGTGCCAATGCCGTTTATCGCCCTAGGCGTGGCTTTGATAATCGTCGATTCGACCATCGTCAATGTCGCCATTCCATCGATCATCAAAGACATCGGTATCACCACCACCGATGCTGAGTGGGTCAATAGCGTCTACGCGCTGGTCTTCGCATCGTTGGTTTTGCTAACGGGGCGCTTGGGCGACTTGTATGGGCGTAAACGACTTTTCCTCATCGGCACCGTGGTATTCGTTATTGCGAGCCTGGCCGCAGCCACCGCAGAAAGTGCAGGTTGGCTAATTGGCGCGCGAGTTATTCAAGGCGTTGGTGGTGCGATGGTGCTGCCAGCCTCGCTCTCTACCGTTAACGCGATCTATCGCGGGCGCGATCGAGCCGTCGCATTTGGTATCTGGGGTGCGACCATCGGGGGTACTGCAGCTGTGGGGCCGCTCTTGGGTGGGTGGCTTACTGAAAGTTTCTCTTGGCGTTGGGCATTCTTGATAAACGTTCCTATTGGCGCGGTGATCGTGTTCGGGCTCTTGAAGTTCGTGCCCGAGACCCGAGATCTAAACGCAAAGCGCGGGCTTGATTGGCTCGGCGCGCTTCTCTCAGCTCTTGGTTTGGGTGCTTTGGTGTTCGCATTGATCGAGGGCCAAAACTACGGGTGGTGGGTGCCAACGGCCACGTTTGAAATCTTTGGCGTTGAATGGCCGTTTGATTCGGTTTCACCGAGTGGTCTGGCGTTCGTCATTTCGATAGTCGCTCTAATCGTGTTCTTGCTTCACCAAAAGTCTGCGGCCCAAAAGGGCAAACCAACACTGATAGATCTAAAACTTTTCAAGATCCGAAGCTTTAGTTTCGGCAACATCGCTGCCCTGATAATCAATTTGGGTGAATTCGGCCTCTTGTTTGCATTGCCGCTCTTCTTACAGTCGGTCACTGGCTTAACAGCACTCGGGACGGGGGCAGTGCTCTTTGCGCTGGCAGCCGGTGCGTTCTTAGCCGGCCCGCTAGCTGGCCAATTAGCCACCCGTATCGGCAGCGTCATAGTGGTGCGCGTAGGTCTTGTCTTAGAGATGGTTGGCATAGTCGGAATCGCCCTCGTCGTCTCACCTGAAATAGGGGGTTGGGGCTTTGTGCCGTGGTTGTTTGTTTACGGTCTTGGTGTCGGATTCGCCACTGCGCAAATAACGAACGTCATCTTGATCGATATCCCGGTCTCAGAGTCTGGCCAGGGATCTGCCGTCCAAAGCACCGCACGCCAAATTGGTGCCGCCCTTGGTACTGCAGTGCTTGGGGCCGTTTTGGTGAGCACTTTGCGCAACCAGACCAGCACGAATCTCGAAGGTGCCGGCTTCGCCTCAACAGAGGCCGACCAGCTGGCTCGCGAGATAACTTCTCAGCCCTCACAGGCCATACCTGCACTTACGGCTCAGCCAGGCGGCCTAGACGCCTTGGGCGCGGCGGCTGATGCCTTTGCGCTCGCAACTTCTTACGTCGGTTTTGTGGCCGCTGCCTTCTTGTTGGCGGGGTTCATAGCCACGTTCATGTTGCCAAAGCGAGCCAATAGGGTCTACCCAGACAGATCTTCGTAACCGACCTTTAAGGACTTTCCTATGTGTTGTTTTCTAGCTCTTGGAGCCTTCGTCCCACGAATCGCAATCGCGCTAATTGCACTCTTAACGAATTGGTTTGACGGGGTCTTTGCGAACTGGGTGATACCCGTTCTTGGTTTCTTGCTCTTGCCCTTTACTACTTTGATGTACCTCGCCATGTGGCGCTGGACCAACGGTGACTTAGGTGTCGTCCCCTGGTTGTTGGTAGCTGCAGCCTTCGTAATCGATTTGTTGAACTTGGTCGGCGGCTGGCAGAAGCGTCAAGACATCCCGGTAGTTGGCGGCGCGAAGAGCTAAACCCCTATTGGGTGCCAGACAGTCCGTGCTTCTGCATAGAAGTTAAGGCGCTCAAGACCCGGGTCTTTGAACCAATCGGGCTCAACTGTTGGACGTGGCAGCACTCTTTTTATGGTGCCTGCCGCACTCTGGGTCAGCTCAATCGCTAACGCGGGGTTGGTCACCCCCGCTAAGTCAAGACCATTGACGTCGGCGTGAGATGCGAGCCATGGCGTTATCTCGCCTGTGTTGCCGGTCAAAATGTTTATTACACCGCCGGGAAGATCAGAAGTGGCAAGTGCCTCACTTAGCGTTATTGCCGGCAGAGGGCGATTTTCTGATGCAATCACGACGGCAGTGCATCCAACAACTATCGCGGGTGCTACGACAGAGACCAGACCAAGCAACGACGACTTAGCCGGCGCCACCAATGCCACTACGCCAATCGGCACCGGTGTCGAGAAGTTGTAATAGGGGCCTGCTACCGGGTTCGTGCTGCCTGCAACAGTGGCGAACTTGTCTGCCCAGCCGGCGTACCAAACCCAGCGATCGATTGCGGCGGTGACGATCTTGTTGGCTACGGGTTTGGTACAGCCCTCACTTGACATCACTTCTGAGACGAATTGCTCTTTTCGACCTTCCATCATTTCTGCGATTCGGTAGAGAATCTGGCCTCGGTTGTATGCGGATGCATTCGACCATTTTTCGTAAGCAGTTCTTGCAGCCCTAACTGCATCTCTTGCGTCTTTGCGCGAGCCCATTGCCGCATTGGCTAGAAATCGGTTTTTTGAGTCAGTTACTTCGTAAGACCGCCCTGATTCAGAGCGAGGGAATTCACCGCCGATGAATAGTTTGTAAGTCTTTCGAATCTCCAAGCGCCCGGTCGACATCTATTTACCCCTGGGGCGTAGGTAGCCCAGCATTCCTTGGCGGCCACCCTCGCGCCCGTAGCCAGACTCTTTAAACCCGCCAAAAGGACTTGCCGGGTCAAAGCGATTGAACGTGTTGGCCCAAATAACACCGGCCTTAAGTTGACTGGCGATTTGCAAGATGCGCGACCCCTTTTCAGTCCAGATACCGGCTGACAGGCCAAAGGGTGTGTTGTTCGCTTTCTCGACAGCTTCGCTCGGAGTTCTAAATGTCAAAGTCGAGAGGACGGGGCCGAATATCTCTTCTCGCGCGATTCGATGCGATTGGGTCACGTTCGTAAAGACGGTGGGGGCGAACCAGTAGCCCTTTTCAGGAATCTGGCATGGCGCCTGCCACTTATTCGCGCCGTCTAGTTCACCACTTTTCGCCAATTCGACGATTTTGGCCAACTGCGGTGCCGAATTTATGGCGCCGATGTCAGTGTTTTTGTCAAGTGGGTCACCAAGTCGAAGAGTGCTTAGGCGCCGCTTGAGCGAGTCGATAACGGCGTCGGCGATCGACTCTTGTACTAAGAGTCGCGACCCTGCGCAACAGACGTGTCCTTGATTAAAGAAGATTCCATTGACTATGCCTTCTACTGCTTGATCAATAGGAGCGTCATCAAAGACGATGTTCGCGGCCTTACCACCTAATTCGAGTGTCAAAGATTTCTTGGTACCAGCGATTGAAATCGCGATTTGTCGCCCGACTTCGGTAGACCCAGTGAATGCAACTTTGTCGACGTCTGGGTGTGACACCAGTGCAGCCCCGGTCGCGCCGTCACCGGTGATGATGTTGACCACCCCGTTGGGCAACTCAGCTTGCTGACAGATCTCCGCGAACCACAGCGCGCTCAGTGGTGTTGTTTCTGCGGGCTTTAGCACCACGGTGTTCCCGGCAGCCAGTGCTGGGGCGACCTTCCAAGCGAGCATTAGCAGCGGGAAGTTCCAAGGAATCACCTGCGCTGCCACCCCATAGGCAGAAGGCGACGAGCCCAAACCGACGTAGTCAAGCTTGTCAGCCCAGCCGGCATGATAAAAAAAGTGAGCAGCTACCAGCGGGATGTCTACGTCTCGCGACTCTCGAATCGGTTTGCCGTTGTCTAGAGATTCCAAAACCGCTAACTCGCGCGACCTTTCTTGAATTATGCGAGCAATGCGATATAGGTACTTGCCTCTTTCTCGCCCGCTGGTTTTTCGCCAGGTTTGGTTGTAGGCCTTGCGCGCCGCGGTAACGGCACGGTTTACGTCTTTTGGCCCTGCACCCCAAACTTCAGCTAGCACTTCTTCGGTCGCGGGATCGATGGTTTTGAAGGGGGCCCCGTCCTGACCTTGAGCGAACTTGCCGTCTATGAATAACCCGTAAGAGGTTGCAAGATTTACGATCGCACGAGATTCCGGCGCCGGTGAGTATTCGAAACTTTGATTCATTAGTCGATGGTCACGTAGTCAGGGCCCGAGTAGTGGCCAGTGATCATTTTTTGCCGTTGTTGCAGTAGATCATTGAGCAAGATCGAAGCACCGAGTCGAAAATACTGAGGTGTCAGCCAGTCTGGGCCACAGGTTTCGTTTACTAGAACCAGGTATTTGATGGCGTCCTTTGCTGTTCTGATACCCCCAGCTGCCTTCACGCCCACCATTCGGCCGGTTTGCTCGCGAAAGTCGCGCACCGCTTCAAGCATTATTAATGTGACGGGCAACGTCGCCGCAGGTGTGACCTTGCCAGTTGAAGTCTTGATGAAATCCGCACCCGCAATCATTGCCAACCACGACGCTCGGCGCACGTTGTCATAGGTTGCTAGCTCACCGGTTTCTAAGATCACTTTCAAATGTGCATCACCGCAAGCACTTTTCGTGGCGACGATTTCGCTATAAACCTTGAGATAGTCCCCAGACAAGAACGCACCTCGATCGATCACCATGTCAATCTCGGTGGCGCCTTGACTCACTGCAAAACGCGTGTCACTTAGCTTGGTTTGAAGGTCGGCCCTGCCCGAGGGGAATGCCGTTGCGACCGAAGCGACTGCAACGCCTGAGCCAACCAACTCTTTAGACGCGATAGCGACTAAGTCTGGGTAGACGCAGACGGCAGCCACATGGGGCACTTCGCTGTTTAAAGGGTCAGGATGTCGAGCCTTAGCGCACATCGCTTTGACTTTGCCTTTCGTGTCAGCGCCCTCAAGAGTTGTGAGATCGATCATCGATATGGCGAGGTCGATGGCGCGACGCTTCGACTCGGTCTTTATCGAACGGGTTGCCAGCGACGCTGCTCGTTGATCAGCACCAACGGCGTCTACGCCGGGTAGGCCACGCAAGAATTCAGCCAAGGCGTTCGGAGTCTCAGTCACTTGAGTCAGTGTCGCCACCTGATTCATGGTGTTGGGCACGACATCGATTCTCTCAGGGCGGCGTGCACGCGATCAGATAGTTCTGCTGCGGCCGCTTTGTCCGCTGTCAGTGACGCCTGCCGGGGCGGGTAGACGACCTCTAAATACGTCTTCACTTTTGGTTCCGTGCCACTTGGTCTGATGATCACTCGAACACTCTCACCCAAGTAGAACAAAACGCCAGAGGTAGGCGGTAAGTGATGCCACCCACGTGTCAAGTCCGTGAAGTCTCTAACCGGCAGAGAAGCTACGACTTTGGGTGGGTTTAGTGCGAGGCTCGCGATTATTTCTGTCGCTTGGTCAACCGATTCGAAGCGCGTTGAGCGAGTGCTGGTGTAGTGCAGGCCATATTGCAAATAGATCTCGTCAAGTAAGTCAATGAGGTCTTTGCCTGTCGCAAACGCTTCACTATTTATTTGTATGGCCAGCAACGCAGCGGTGATGCCATCTTTGTCTTTGACGTTTACAGGGTCTCCGCAATAGCCCAGGGCCTCTTCGTAGCCGTACACAAGCCCAGGGATTCTGCCTATCCATTTAAAACCCGTGAGTGTGGTTGCCGTCGTGAAATCATGTGATGCGGCCATCTTGCTTGTGAGCGTTGAACTAACCAAAGTGGTTGCCAATACTTTGGCAGGGCTTGAACCCGAAGATTCTTTGGATATTTCGATGATCTTTTGTGCAAGTAGCGCGCCGACCTCGTCACCAGTGAGTTGTCGCCAGGTTTCGCCACGGCGGACGGCGATTGCGCAGCGATCGGCATCTGGGTCATTGGCAACGATCAAGCTCACGTCATTGGTTTGCGCGGTTTTAATCGCCTCGCTTAATGCGCCCTCTTCCTCAGGGTTCGGGAAGGGCAGGGTCGGGAATTGACCATCGGGGGTGGCCTGGGTTTTAACTACCAAAGGTTGTGGCCAAGAAATCTCTTTAATCACGGCTTGCAAGGTGGCCGCACCGACCCCGTGCATCGGTGTGTAGACCCATTTAGGCGCTGAATTTGTCTCAGGCGAGTTTTCGGCTTGGGCTTTTGTTATGAAAGCGGCAGCGTCTTTTATGTAGCTAAGCCAAACCTCATTAGGCCAACTTCGAATAAGGCTGCTATTTCGAGCGATTCGATTCGCATTCGGCGCTTGTTCGATCAGTACTGCTATCTCAGAGTCAACTGGGGGTGCAATTTGACATCCGTCTTGTAGGTAAACCTTGTAGCCATTGTCATCTCGAGGGTTATGCGAAGCTGTAATCATTACCCCGGCGCCTGCGCCTAAGTGCGGCACTGCATATGCCAGCACCGGGGTCGGCAGAGCCTGTGGTGACAAATACGTGATCAAACCTTGGGCGCTAAATACCTCTGCTGTCACCTGGGCGAAGACATCACTTTTCTTCCTGGCGTCGTAGCAGACCACCACGCTCTTGGCTTTGGCGTTTACCAACCACGTGCCAAGGCCCCAAGTCGCCCTAGCCACCACACTCGTATTCATCTGACTTTCACCAGCACCTATTCGGGCGCGCAAACCGGCCGTTCCGAATTTCAGTGGGCCGCTAAACATCGCCTCGAGTTCTTGCGTGAAGGCAAGTTCTTGTGCCCGCGCGCCCTCGATTGCTTGCAAGACGACTTGTGCGTCACTTTCATCAATGGCTGCCGCAGCCCAGTGGCGTGCCTTTTCGATACTCATTGACTGGGCGAGTTGACCATGCCGTGAGCTGCCATCTCGAAATAGCTCTGCATTTGTTTCTGGGTTTTTTCGCTGGCACCAGAGTTACTAACAGCTAGAGAAAGTGCTGACTTCATGTGCTTTAGCCACGCATCTCGAGCAGATTCATCTATCGCAAAGGGCATATGTCTCATACGCAAGCGAGGGTGACCGCGAGTTTGAGAGTAGGTCGCAGGGCCACCCCAGTACTGAATCAAGAACAGCATTAACTTTTCTTTCGCCTCTGTCAGGTCACCTTCGGGGTACATGGGGCGCAAAATCGGGTCTTGACTAACACCTTGGTAGAAGTGTTCAACCAGGTCACGAAAGAAGTCTTCGCCGCCCACTTCGTCAAAGACACTCAAAGAATCGCTCAACTGACGACGTTAGCTAGCAACCTGCCCATTCGGTCTGCGGCAGCTTCGCCGGCTGCTAGCACTTCTTTGTGACTTAGTGGCTCACCTGTCATTCCGGCTGCAAGGTTGGTTACTAAAGAGATGCCCAAAATCTCGATGTTTAGAGCCTTAGCAGCAATGGCCTCTAGCACCGTAGACATTCCGACAAGATCGCCCCCCAACCTTCTAACCATCTCGATCTCTGCCGGTGTTTCGTATTGGGGGCCACGAAATTGGGTGTAGACGCCCTCGTCCAGGCTTGAGTCGTAGCGCTTACATGCCTCACGCAGTGTTGGCGAGTAAGTCTGAGTCAAATCTATGAACTCGGGCCCAGTTAGCGGTGAGGTAGCCGTGAGGTTTATGTGATCACGGATCAAGACTGGCTGACCAACTTGCCAGGTCGACTTCAAGCCACCGGCTGCGTTAGTAAGAATCAATGTCTTGGCCCCCAGTGCGCCTGCAGTTCTGACACCGTGCACGACTGGGGCGACCCCGTGCCCTTCGTAAAGATGAGTTCTACCTAATTGCACGAGTGCCAGCGAGCCGTTTTGGTCGACAAGCCTGAGCTTTCCGTGATGGCCTGCAACGGCGGGTGCGAGAAAACCAGGAACTTCGTCCTTATCAACCTCGTGGAGGGTCTTTCCAAGCAGATCGGCCGCTTTACCCCAGCCTGAACCCATTACGTAACTTCGATCTACCTCGGTGATACCCCATTTGGCACGCAGCCAATCAGCAGCTTGCGCCGCTTTCGTCAAGTCTGAACTTTGCTGCTCGCTCATTAGTCGAGTACGCGCATAAGCAGCGCGCCAGCGGCCACTGAGTCACCAGCGCCAACACTAAGTTCTGCAATTTGTCCGTTTCGTGGGGCGTAAAGAGGCTGCTCCATTTTCATGGCTTCTACCACCGCTACCACTTCACCTTTGGTGACTTGCTGGCCGTCTTGCACGTTGACTCGAATTACCGTGCCTTTCATTGGCGCGAGAACTCCACCGGATTTCGAAGCATCTTCGTCATTACGACGGCTGCGAGTTCGCTGTTGAGTAGCTTTTGGTCGCACACCTTCTACCAATTCGGCTGGCACCGAAACCTCAAGGCGTTTGCCGTCAACTTCGACTACAAGGTCACGCCTTCTTTCGACGGGCTCACTCTCGTTTGTCAACACTTGTTCGGGTTCTAAGACCTCGATTGCCGATTCGGCCCAACCTGTGTGCGCTCTAAATTCGCCGCCTTGTGCCAGGAAGTCAGGTGAATTCAGGGCAGCCTTGTGAAACCCCAAGAGTGTTGGCAGGCCCTTTATTTGCGTCTCGTTCAAAGCTCGGCGGGCACGCCTGATGGCTTCGTCACGGTCGGCACCCGTGACTATCAACTTGGCGATCAACGAATCGAACGAGCCAGTCACTACATCGCCCGCAACTACTCCTGAGTCAACTCTTATTCCTGGGCCAGTAGGCAGTTCTAAGAGTTCCACCCGTCCTGGCGTTGGCAAAAAACCACGCGTTGCGTCTTCGGCGTTGATGCGAAATTCGATCGAATGAGCCTTTGGCGTTGGGTCGGGGTAGTCGATCACCCCACCTTGGGCGATTCGAAACTGTTCGGCCACGACATCAATGCCGGTGACTTGCTCTGTAACTGGGTGCTCTACCTGAAGGCGAGCATTGACCTCTAAGAATGCGATTGATCCGTCGGTGGCAACCAAGAACTCGCACGTGCCAGCATTTTGATAACCAACTTCACGCAAGATCGCTTTCGAGGCATCGTTGAGAGTCTGGCGTTGTTCGGCCGACAAGAACGGGGCAGGGGCCTCTTCGATAAGTTTTTGATGTCTGCGCTGTACCGAACAGTCTCGAGTAGAAAGTACGACCACATTTCCGTGAGAATCAGCCAAACACTGCGTCTCTACATGTCGAGGTTTCTCTAGAAATCTTTCGACGAAACACTCGGCTGAACCGAATGCCGCTTTGGCCTCTCTGCTGGCTGACTCGTAGGCCTGAGAGATCTCGTTTGCGTCATAAACGACCCTCATGCCGCGACCGCCGCCCCCGTGGGCTGCTTTGATTGCGACCGGGAATCCGTGATGCTGTGCGAATTCACGAATCTCTTCAGCAGAGTGGACGGGGTCAGGCGTGCCTGCGGCAACCGGAGCGCCGACTTTAAGTGCTACGTGTCGAGCTTTCACTTTGTCGCCTAGTTGGCGCATGGCATTCGGCGGGGGGCCAACCCAAATCAGACCCGCATCGATGAACGCTTGAGCTGCGTCAGGATTTTCTGCGATGAAGCCGTAACCGGGGTGCACTGCGTCTGCACCAGCTCGCTTGGCTACCCCGATTAGGCCATCAACATCGAGGTAGGCCTCAACTGGTGTAGCCCCCTGCAAGCGAAAGGCATCGTCGGCCATTCGCACGTGAAGAGCCCCTCGGTCTTCACTTGCGTAAACCGCGACGGTGGCTAGGCCTAGGTCTTGGCAGGCGCGAATGATTCGAACCGCAATTTCACCTCGGTTCGCAACGAGAACACGACTAATCGGCCGGCTATTCACTAGTGAATCCTAAGTTGCAGGCTCAATTGGTCTGTTGCCAAAGACTTATCCACTCGATGCCGAGTTCACGCGTTAGCAGACGAAGAAGTGGCAGTGATAGCCCTTGCACATTCGAGGCACTGCCTTCGATCTTTGACACGAATGCTGATCCGAGACCTTCTAGAGTGAAAGATCCCGCCGCCATCAAGGGTTCAGCAGTCTGGGCATAAGCACGTATTTCGTCCTCGCTTACTTCGGCAAAATCCACCCTCGAGTTTTCTACGCCGGTGGCAATGAGTTCTTCTGGTAACAGACGCAGAACATGTGCGGTTATCAACTCACCAGAGTTACCACTCAAGCGAGTCCATCTGCTAAAGACATCTTCGCGATTTAAGGGTTTACCCATTACTTCCCCGTCAAAACGCAAGTTTGAATCCCCGGCAATGACTATTTTCGGCGTGCCATCTTCGGGCACCGTCATTGCCTTCGCGGTGGCTATTGCAATGAGCGCGTCTTCGAGTGTTAAGCCCCGAGATAACGCCTCGTTCATGATGGCGTCTTCGTCAACATCTGGCCTATGAGTTTTTATAGCTAGCCCGGCGTCTATCAACAAGCGCGCTCGCGCTTTAGAGCTAGAGGCCAGAACTACTTCAAGACTGGGGCTCAGGGCAACCTAAATTGTGAGGCCCACCAAGCATCTAAGCCCGGGCTTGGGCAGGTTCGCAGTGTTGCTGGGGCGGGCGACCATGTTTCTGATTCGCCAGCCCGACGTTGCTTTATTTCTTCACCGATCGCATGAAGTGCCACCGCGACTGCTGCGATTTCTGACTCGTCTGGTCTGCCTTTGAGAAAGTAGATGCCCTCTGTCACAGTGGGATGTTTCCGTGCTTCTTAGGCGGTTGTGTCGCTCGTTTATCCCTCAGCATGCGAAGAGCGCGGGTTATCTGCGACCTAGTCTCGCTGGGCTTTATCACTGCATCAACCCAGCCCCTCTCTGCGGCAATGTAAGGGTTGTCCAAAGTCTCTTCGTACTCGGTGATGCGTTTCTTTGCCTCGGCAGCCGAGTCTTTGGCTTGAGCAATCTGTTTACGAAAGAGAATGTTTATTGCACCTTGTGCGCCCATAACAGCAATCTGAGCGGTTGGCCAAGCCAAATTCAGATCAGCACCTAGGTGCTTTGAGCCCATTACTACGTAAGCACCGCCGTAAGCCTTGCGAGTTATCACTGTTATCAAGGGCACCGTCGCTTCGGAATACGCGTAGATCAGTTTTGCCCCGTGCCGAATGATGCCGCCGTACTCTTGATCGACCCCCGGAAGAAAACCCGGGACGTCAACGAAGGTCAGAATCGGCACGTTGAACGCGTCGCAGGTTCGCACGAACCTCGAAGCCTTTTCTGAGGCTTCGATATCTAGGGTTCCTGCCAAGTGCATCGGCTGGTTCGCGATGATGCCAACCGGGTGCCCTTCAACCCGCCCGAATCCAACCATCACATTAGGCGCCCAATTCGCGTGGACCTCTAAGAATTGGTCGTCGTCTAAGACGTGCGCGACCAACACGTGCATGTCATAAGGCTGACTCGGCGAATCAGGTATCAATGAATCCATCTCGAGGTCGTGCGACCCAACTTCGAGGTCTGCCTGATTGGGGTAAGACGGCGCCCTTTGCAGGTTGTTAGAAGGCAAATAAGAAAGCAAGTCCCTCACGTAGTCGAAAGCTGACTGTTCGTCGGGTGCGCGATGGTGAGCAACACCAGACTTAGTGGTGTGTGTTCTAGAACCGCCTAACTCTTCTGCGGCGACATCTTCGCCGGTAACGGTCTTGATGACATCTGGCCCGGTTATGAACATGTACGAGGTGTCGTCAACCATGACTGTGAAATCGGTCAACGCGGGCGAGTAGACAGAACCCCCAGCGCACGGCCCTAAAATCAAAGATATCTGCGGCACGACCCCTGAGAGCTCAGTGTTTCGGCGGAAAATCTCACCAAACATTGCAAGTGATGCGACACCTTCTTGAATGCGAGCCCCACCCGAGTCGTGGATTCCGATGATGGGACAACCGGTCGAGGCAGCAAGATCCATGATCTTGGTGATTTTGTTTCCGGCAGACTCACCCAGACTGCCCCCCATGATTGCGAAATCTTGTGAAAACACGACCACTTGTCGGCCGTCGATGGTTGCGTAACCGGTCACGACCCCGTCCGTGTAAGGGCGGTCGTCGAACATGTCGAAGTGGTGCGACTGATGGCGAACCAGCTCATCTAGTTCGACGAATGAGCCCAAATCACATAGCAACTCGATGCGCTCACGAGCGGTGAGCTTGCCTTTTGGGTGTTGCCTGGCAGCTGCTTTCTCAGACAGACCAACGCTCGCGGAATCACGCCTGGAATCAAGCGATTCGATCTTTCCCGCAGTCGACGCAGATTCCTTTGACATCGTTAGCCCCCTTAAGGCTGCCGCACTCGCGCTTCGAACCGTCGCGCATTGCGTAACGTGACGCCGTGATGGCGAGTTCAGGTCGCGTCGATACCGACCTATTGGTACCGCAACTAAAGGCTAATGGTTGGCAGTGGGGCGCCCCAAAGTTCGTGCCATCAATCGACTCAACCAATCAGGCACTACTAGCTGCGTTGCCCGACGAAGGGGCTTGTCTGATTGCCGGTGAGCAAACGAGTGGACGGGGTCGCGGCGCAAACACGTGGTTGGCCCCAGCTGACAGCGCCCTTTTGTTATCTGTCGCATTGCGCCCTAAAACACCCCCAGAGTCTTGGCCATGGGCAGGCGTTTTATTAGCCCTTGCCACAAGAGATGCCGTGCAGGGCCTCCTTAACGGTGGCTTTGAGGCCGCATTGAAGTGGCCAAACGACATCATGGTTCGAGAGCCGAATCTCGATGGTAAGAGTTCACGCAAAATAGGCGGGGTATTGAGTCAAAGTGCCCAACAAGTTTGCGTCGTAGGCGTGGGGTTAAACGTCTATCAAAGCCTCGATGAAATGAACAAGATTGAATCTGCTGTCTCGTTATCGATGGTAACCCGTAAGAAAGTGCCAATAACTGACTTAGCAGCTCACCTACTATCGAACTTTCATGATGCCTACTTTCAGTGGCAAAGCCAGTGGTTGACGGTCGGAAACGAAGAGGTTCGCCAGCGGTATCTCAAATCTTGCGAAACCCTCGGAATCAACGTGAACTTCAAGCGCGGCGGTGAGCTTCTGAGTGGCTACGCGCGAGATGTTGACCCACAGGGCCAGTTACTTGTTGAACTACCAAATGGCGAGATCATGGAACTCAATTCAGATACCGCGATCGAGGTCAGAAGTGCTTAAGAGACACCAACCGGAAAAGATTGCATTAGGTGATTAGCCGCAAGGTTCTCATCATCGGTGGTGGGCAACTCGCGCGCATGATGGCGCAGGTGGCGCCGTCATTAGGCATCGAAATACGGGTTCTAGCGTCACCGAGTGATACCAGCGTTTTGAATCTCGCCGAAGTCGTGGTGGGTGACTATCGCAATGTGAATGATGTGTTACAGGCCGCCAAGGGTGTCGACGTCATTACTTTTGATCACGAGCACGTACCGCGTGGCGTACTTGAAGAGTTGCTTTCGGCAGGTCATGTGTTGCGTCCTTCGCCCAAAAGCCTAGAGCTAGTTCAAGACAAGCTGCACCTTCGAGAGCAGCTCGCAAAATGGGGCGTGCCCCAACCGAAATGGCATGGGGGCCCAGGCAACGTAAAAGACATGGTTCGAGATTTCTTGCGAACCGGTGTTGCTTGGCCGCTAGTAGTTAAACGTTCGGTGGGGGGCTATGACGGTAAGGGTGTTTGGGTTCTACGAGACGACAGCGATCTGAGTTCACTAGATGGTGTCGAATCACCCGGCTGGGTAGTTGAAGAATTCTGTGAATTCAGGCAAGAACTTTCAGCTCAGGTTGCTCGTAGTCCACACGGGCAAGGGCTGGCCTATCAGGTCGTGCAAACAACTCAAGTTGACGGAATCTGCACCAATGTGATCGCGCCAGCCCCTGACATCGACGAAGCGACGGGCATAGCAGCTCAGCGCTTGGCGATGGAGCTTGCCTCGAAGTCCGAGGTCACGGGCATGTTGGCGGTTGAGTTGTTCTGTATGCCAGACGGGCAGCTCTTGGTAAATGAATTGGCGATGCGCCCTCACAACTCAGGACACTGGAGCATCGACGGGGCAGTCACCAGCCAATTCGAGAATCACTTGCGAGCGGTTCTTGACTTACCTCTTGGCTCGGTGAAGCCAACCTGGCCTTACACGGTGATGGTGAATGTGCTCGGGGTGAATCCTGTTGACGAATCTGTCTTGAACCACGTGTTAGCCCACGACCCGGGCGCCCGCGTCCATATATATGGCAAAGAATTCAAGCTAGGCCGCAAGCTTGCCCACGTGAATGTGAGTGACTCAGACCCAAGTCGGGCACTAGCACGGGCCCAACACGCAGCCGACCGACTTTCAGGCACGATTCGCTAATGGCAGAACCCATCTCAGGTGCTAAACCTCTAGTAGGGGTTGTGATGGGCAGTAAATCCGACCTTTCGGTGATGCAGCCTGCCGCGGATGTTCTTGCCGACTTCGCTGTGCCCCACGAAGTCCTTGTTGTCTCAGCCCATCGCACCCCACATGACATGGTCGAGTACGGGGTCACTTCGATTATGCGCGGCTTGAAAGTAGTTATTGCCGGTGCCGGGGGGGCGGCTCACCTACCGGGCATGCTTGCCTCGATCACTGCGTTGCCCGTAATTGGTGTGCCAGTGCCTAGCGCAAATCTTGATGGCATCGACTCATTACTTTCGATAGCTCAAATGCCTGCTGGCGTACCCGTAGCGACTGTTGGTGTGGGTAACGCAAAGAATGCCGGCCTCTTGGCGGTGCGCATTCTCGCAGCGGCCGATACCGCGTTAGCTGAGCGTTACCAGCAGTTCATGCGAGATCAGGCAAAAGCCTCGCGGGCTCAAGGTTCACCCAACACAGCACGAACGAGTTGATCGGCCTCGTCACTCAAATCACCATCGCCTCGCAGCACCAGCTCGGGCGCACTCGGCTCTTCGTAGCCTTGCCCCACACCCGTGAGGTTAGGTAGAGAACCGGCTGCTGCTTTCTTATAAAGGCCTTTGGGGTCTCGCTGTTGGCAAACCTCTACCGGTGTAGATACGTAGATCTCGACGAAATCGCCTGGTTCAAACAATGTTCGAACCTTCTCTCGATCTGCCCTAAAAGGGCTAACCAGCGCCACTAGAACTATCAGGCCCGCATCAAAGAGCAGACGGGCAACCTCACCGACCCGTCTGACGTTTTCGGCACGGTCTTCCGGCGTGAAGCCAAGGTCTTTGTTTAACCCCGTGCGTAGGTTGTCACCGTCTAGCACGTAGGTATGAAGGCCTAACGAGTGGAGCTTTCGTTCTGCTTCATTCGCGATCGTCGATTTACCTGAGCCAGGAAGTCCAGTAAGCCATATCACTTTGGCTTTTTGCGCCTTCTGCTGTGCTCTGGCACCACGATCAATTTGATAAATGTGTGGCACCACGTTGAAAGACCGCCGCATCGCGTGTTTGACCATGCCTGCTGCCACCGTGTCTGCCGTTAAACGATCTACCAAAACGAAGCCCCCGGTGTCACGCGATAAGTCGTAGGGGTCAAGTGCTACGGGTCTATCGGTAGCAAGTTCAACCGCGCCTACGTCGTTCATGTGAAGTACGCGAGCTGCCTCGTGGGCACCGGTTTCAACATCTAGTTTGTGGCGCAAAGTCAGAATGGTCGCTGGCACCTGAAGTGGCCCACTAATCAGTAAATATGAGCGGCCATGAACCAAGGGGCTTTCGCCCAGCCAAACCACGTCAGCGGCAAATCGATCGGCTGGTTTTGCCGGGTACTTGACGGGGGTTAGTAAGTCACCACGCGTGACATCGACTTGATCTTTTAGCTCAAGCCCGATGGCAGTGCCCGCGTAGGCGTTTTCGGCAATTCCTTGAGGGGTATGGATCTTGATTACTCGAGATTTCGCACCCGAGCTGGCAACCATGATTTCGTCATCGAGGTGCACTGCGCCACTAACCAGGGTTCCTGCGTAAACGCGAGATTGCTCGGTGCGAAGAACCATTTGCACGGGCAAGCGCGTCTCGACATTTGCTGTTACCGGTTCAAAAGCCACTAGCGCCTCTAGCACTGTCGGGCCGAGGTACCAGGGCGTTTGCGAACTTCGAGCGGTGACGTTTACGCCATTTAGTGCCGAAACCGGCACGGCAGTGATTCGCTCGACACCCATTCGATTCGCAGTCACAGTCGCCTGATCGACGATTCGATCGAAGGCGTCTTTGTCATAACCCAACACGTCCAATTTGTTGATTGCGAAGACGACATCTTTGACACCCATTAGCGCGCAGACGGTTAGATGACGGTGCGTCTGTTTCGATACGCCTCGGGCGGCGTCTATCAACAGAATTGCTAAATCAGAACGTGAAGCTGCCACTGCCATATTGCGGGTGTATTGCTCGTGGCCTGGTGCGTCTGCAACGATCACCCGCTTGCCAGAGGGAAGTTCGAACTGCCTGTAGGCGACGTCAATAGTGATTCCTTGTTCGCGTTCTGCTTGCAGACCGTCGGTGAGCAACGAGTAGTCGATCTCACCTAGAGGAATCGTTGAACCGGCTTCTCTTGAAAACTTGGCTTGTTCCAAAGTGTCTAGGGGCACTGAATCGGTTTCGACTAGTAAACGTCCGATCAGTGTGGACTTGCCGTCATCTACTGACCCGCAGGCAACCACTCGTAGCAGAACGCTCACCCTAGAAGTAACCCTCTTGCTTTTTTGTTTCCATTGACTCTGACCGAGACCCGTCAATGAGCCTTCCGGCTCGCTCACTTAATTTGGTTTGTTCCATTTCGGCTATCAGTTCATCCAATGTTGAAGCAGTTGACTCGATTGCGGCGGTGAGAGGGTAGCAACCAAGGGTTCTAAATCGCACACTTTTCGTTTGAATTACGTCGCCTTTGGCTATCGGCATTCGGTCGTCGTCGACCATAAGCAACGCACCATCTTTTTCAACGACGGGACGCCGGCGAGCGAAGTAAAGGTCAACTATTTCGATTTTTTCTCGCCTGATGTAGCGCCATATGTCTATTTCAGTCCAGTCTGAGAGTGGAAAGACTCGCATGGTTTGCCCCTCGACCAATTTGGTGTTTGGTGAGCGCCATAACTCGGGCCGCTGATTTCTCGGTTCCCAACGGTGCCCTTCTTCACGCAGACTAAAAATTCTTTCTTTCGCACGGCTGCGCTCTTCGTCTCGACGCGCGCCGCCTATGGCCGCATCGAACCCTCCTTTATCGAGAGTGTTTCTAAGCGGCAACGTCTTTAGCAGGCGAGTGTGTTCTTGGGCGCCGTGGGTGAAGGGGTTAACACCCTCTGCAATAGCCGCCTCGTTTTGACCGACGATCAACTCAAGGCCCAAGGTGCTGGCTATGCGATCGCGAAACGTGATCATTTCGCGAAACTTCCAGCCAGTATCGATGTGCAAGATCGGAAAAGGCAACGGGGCTGGCGCGAAAGCCTTCAAGGCGACGTGTAGCAGTACTGAAGAATCTTTTCCGATCGAATAAAGCAGCACCGGCGAGCGAAAGGCGGCTGCCGCCTCACGAAAGATTGCGATTGCCTCTGATTCCAGGGCGTCTAGCACTTGATCATGGCTGGCCTGTTTTACCGAGATAGAGACTCCTGGGTCGAGTTGCTTTCGTGAAAAACCGGGCAGTTTTGTGCGATTCTACGCGGGCTGTGGCAAATCGAATCGTTCTACACATCGGCACTCAGAAATCAGGCTCTACTTTTTTGCAGCAAGCTATGCGAACTCAGGTGAACCGACTCGAATCGGCTGGGTGGTTGTACCCGATGCGTTGGGCACGACGGGAGCGTTCTTACAACCAAGAGGCACCCATGTACGGCGGAGCGCCGGGCGGATTCTCTTGGGTTAGTGAACCAAGAACTGAGCGACTCAAAGTCGCTTGGAACCGTATGTCGCGCGAAGTTCAATCTTGGGATGGCCCCGTACTTCTTTCGGCCGAAGCCCTCTCTACGTTGCGCACCAAAGACGCACGTAAGATCGTTGATTCGTTGCAGGCGCCAATTGAAGTCGTGATAACTGCTCGATCTCTAGAGCGCATCATCCCTTCGTCTTGGCAGCAGCATGTGCGAAATGGACGCGGCGAGAGTTATCAGCGCTACCTGCGACGGATCGCAGATGAATTCGTAAAGGGCGAGGGCGAGGCAGGGGCCGCTGAGGGCTACGAGGGCGATTTGATGCGCGGGTTCTGGCGTGCGTATTTGATCAGCGGTCTGGTTCGTCGCTGGCAAAAACTGACCGGAGGCTCGATAACTGTGGTGACCGTCGCTGCAGGTGGTTCACCAAATCTGTTATGGCAGAGGTTCGCCGAGGCTTGCGGGCTTAGCGAGGTGCTGCCAACTGAGGCACCGAAGCTTTCTCAGGCTGAGGCCAACATCGGAATCACGGCGCCTGAAGCCTTTGCGTTAGCGGCTGTAAATCGCGCCATGCTCTCGACCAAGATGCCAGATTTGGCTCGGCGCCGGCTTCGATTCATGATCGTTCGAGAGGGTTTTCACACGCGACCTGAACGAGGCCCCAACCTGGCCGTGCCCGAACAAGATCGGTCATCTGTGTCGGGCTGGTCAAAGTTCGACGTAGATGAGCTCTCGAATACGGGCGCTTCAATCGTTGGGTCGTTGGACGAATTACTTAGCGAATTCACGAAGGCCCCGAAGGATCCGACAGCAAGTGAAGTGTCAGACGCGACGTATTTGGCCTTACAAAAAGTTTTCGAGTTTGCGCCCCCTGAGTCTTACCTAACAGTGCGACGAATGCAGCGAAAACTCAAAAAGTTATTGAGGTCGTCCTAGCGATTTAGTGGCCCACCCGGCCGACTGCCACTGCTTGAGATCTAGCTCGTTTCGACCGTCGAATATTCGCTTGTGGCGAACCAACTTAGAAATCTCAGTTGGATTCAAATTTCGGTACTCGGCCCATTCGGTCATGTGCAAGACGATGTCCGCACCAACCACAGTCTCTTCGACGCTAGGGGGGTATTCGAGCTGGGGGTAATTGCGCTTCGCGTTGTGTTGAGCCCTGGGGTCGTGAACGCGAACGGTCGCGCCCATCGCTCTTAGTTTGTCAGCCACAAATAGCGCGGGTGAATCACGCACGTCGTCGCTGTCGGGTTTGAAGGCTGCACCCAGGACTGCCACGACCGAACCCTCAACCCTGTTTTCAAGCATGTCGGTCACGTACTTGGTGGCGGTGTCGCGCCTTCTTTGATTGATTGCGTCCACTTCGGTCAAGAAAGCCAGTGACTCGGCTAGTCCTAACTCTTCGGCTCGAGCCATGAAGGCACGTATGTCTTTAGGCAGACAGCCACCACCAAAACCGATCCCTGCGCGCAAGAATCGTGACCCTATTCGGGGATCTTGACCGATTGCGTTTGCTAATTCGGTGACGTTGGCTCCAGTGACCTCGCATATTTCGGCCATGGCGTTGATGAAAGAGATTTTGGTAGCCAAGAAGGCGTTTGCGGCTACTTTGACCAATTCAGCCGTTGCAAAGTCCGTTACAACCATTGGCGTTCCTTTTTCAAGGATCACCCGGTAAACCTCTCGCAGACGTTTTTCTGCCTCGGTGCTTCGCACGCCGATAACTAATCGATCGGGGCTAACGGTGTCTGCGATCGCAAAGCCCTCGCGTAAGAACTCGGGGTTCCAGGCGACTTCTACGTTCGTGCCTGGTGGCGACAACTGTGCGACTCGTTTGGCAACCTCTTCTGCAGTACCTACGGGTACGGTCGACTTACCCACCACCAAAGCACCATCGCTTAGGTGGGGGCTCAGGTGTTCCACCGCCGACCAGACGTAAGTGAGGTCGGCGGCATTCGACCCTTCTTTTTGAGGGGTTCCTACACAAATGAAGTGAATGTCGGCACCTTTGGCCGTCTCTACTACGTCAGAAGTGAATCTCAATCGCCCGGTCGCGAGAGTTTTCTTGAGTAGGTCGTCTAGCCCAGGCTCATAAATGGGCGCTACTCCGCGATTCAAACTGTTTACGCGCTCTTGGTCGGTGTCTAACCCGATGACCTCGTGACCAAGATCTGCCATACAAGCCGCGTGTACTGCGCCTAAGTAGCCGGTTCCAATGACCCCGAGTCGCAAAGACGCACCCTTAACGGTGGAGTTCACCCGGCCAACCATAGGGGCCTGACTAGGTAACGTCGGTGATTGATGGTGACCCCGTTAGTTAGCGATACATCGGTCGAACCTACGTCGAACGTGACCGTCATCATGCCTGTTTTGAATGAAGAGCGTCACTTAGCTGCGGCAGTCACGTCAGTGTTGAGCCAAGTCCATGACGGGGAAATCGAAGTGATCTTGGGCTTGGGGCCCTCGAGTGACCGCACCAACGCAATTGCCAAACAGTTGCGCGATCAGGACTCACGCATCGTGCTAGTGGAAAACCCGACCGGTCAGACCGCGGACGCGCTGAATGCGGCACTACAAGCGAGCTCTCACCCGATAGTTATTCGGGTTGATGCCCATGGTGAGTTAGCACCCGATTACATTCGCAATGCAGTCCTTGAACTTCATCGAACAGGTGCCGACAACGTTGGTGGCGTAATGGCAGCGTCAGGTGTCACCACTTGGGAAAAGGCGACTGCACTGGCTATGACTTCACCAATCGGGGTTGGCAACGCGGCGTATCACATAGGGGGTGGTGCAGGCCCATCTTCATCGGTTTATCTCGGTTGCTTTAGAAGAAGCGCACTTGAGCGCGTCGGAGGATTCGATTCCAAATTCAAGCGAGCGCAAGACTGGGAGCTCAACCACCGATTGAGAACAACCGGGGGGCTTGTTTGGTTTACACCTAAGTTAGAAGTCAAATACCGCCCTAGACCCAACGTGCTCGCCTTGGCACGCCAATACTTTGAATACGGCACATGGCGTCGGGCGCTAATGCGCAGATACCCTGAAACCCGATCGTTGCGCTACCTAACAGCCCCTCTGTTGGTAGGCGCCCTTATTTCGGCAACGGCTCTTATGTTGGCCGGTTTGTGGGTACGCCCGCTTTTATGGCTCGGGCTCATGTGCTGGGCGTTTTATTTAATTAGTGAGGTCTTTGCTGGCCTTTATATCTCTCGCAAAGTCGCCTGGCGAGTGAAGTTGGCAACCCCATTGGCCCTGCTAACGATGCACCTGGCTTGGGGGGTTGGTTTCATTACCAGCCCGAGGCGGCTTTCTCGAGAGTCTTAACAAACTTGACAGAGTCATGCTGCCAGTTAAGCGAACTCATCGCATAAGCGTGCCCGCTCTTGCCGCATCGCTCGCGCCAAGATTTGTCATCGCGAAGTCGGGTAATCGCCTTGACCACGGCAACAGGGTCGTCAAACGGCACAACCTCGCCTGCTCCAGCCTTGGTCACCACATCACGGGCAACAGGTAGTGGGGTGGTGATAACAGGAACTCCATGCGCCATGTACTCAACGATTTTCGTAGGTAATGAATATCGATAGTTTGCCTCATCTCGTAACAAGGACAGGCCGGCTAAGGCACCCTCAAGCATGAGTAGCGCCTCGTCATTAGGTACAAAATCGTGCCAAGTGAGATCACCTCGTTTGGCGGCTTTTTGCAAAAGCGCGGCGGTGCGCGCGTCAGCGCTGCCGATCACGTCTACCTCAATCGAGAGGCCCTTCAATGAGCCGGCAACTGCGATCAACGTGCTAGCCCCGCGGGCGTATGTGAGCGAGCCTAAGTAGACGACCTTCTTTACGCCAGGTTTAGATACTTTTTTGGGCACCCAGGTGGAATTTGGAACCACGACTGAATCTGGCGAGAAGCGGCTTTGATACGAGGTTTCAGCCAGAATCACCGTGGCTCGTTCGTCTGCTCTCTTCTCAAGACGATCGACTAGCGAACGGGCCGCATCGCCTAGATAGTCGGGCAGCCACGGTTTCATTGAAAGCGCTGCCCGAGTGTCTTCATGAACGTCGAAGACCACGGGTGTTTCACCAATTTGGTTGATGGCACTTAGCAATTCCGGGTCATGTAGCAAGACGACGTCATTTTCGGGGGCATGTGACTTCAACAGGGCGCGCACTTGCAATAGAGACTTGACGCGATGGCGCCCCGTACTTCGTGCGACGTTGATGCCACGAACCCCCTTGGGCGGGTTCGCCTTAAAGTCTTTGAAGGGCGCGATCAGTGTTACTTCGTGACCTGCCTGTAGCAGAGCCTCAATTTGGCGCTTGGTTATGCGAGCGTCGTAGGGGTTGTGAACCGTGGTGACGACTAACACCTTCAAGCTTTACAGACCTCTAATCGAGTGCTGCGCGATCTCGCCGAGCCTTACCAACACCGTGGGCCTTGGCCCACTCGTCGTATTTGGTAACGACTTCTTTGGTTGGCCCGTCCATTTGAATTTGTCCTTTGTCGATCCAGATCGTGCGATCACAGGTTTGCAAAATTGACCCTAATGAGTGACTCACCAAAATCACGGTTCCTGCTTGCTCTCGCAATTGTTGGATCCTTTCTTCACTTCGGGCACGAAACTCGGCGTCACCAGTCGCTAGCGCCTCATCTATCAGCAGTATGTCGTGCGAGATTGAAGCGGCGATGGCGAATCTGAGCCTCGCACCCATACCAGACGAGTAAGCATTCATTGGCATGTCTATGAACTCACCTAGCCCGCTGAACTGCACGATTGAATCGAATCTTTTTGCGACCTCTTTCTTGGACATGCCTAAGGCCAGGCATCCAAGTTCTATGTTGCGTGTGCCTGTCAAACCACCAACCAACGCGGCGTTGACGCCAAGTAAAGACGGCTGAGCGTCGGTGAAGACTGTGCCTCGGGTGGGGGGCAGCAGCCCGGCGATCACCCGCAGCAAGGTTGACTTACCAGAACCGTTGCGCCCGACCAAGCCGATCGCCTCACCGTGATTCGCGGTGAAAGAGATCCCTCGCACAGCATGCACCTCTTTGATTGATTTGCCTTTGCCAAGAAGTCGACGAAGAGAAGCGCTGCGGCCCGAACCACGAACGCGGTAAGTCACATGAACGTCGTCGACTACGACGGTGGGGTTTAAGTCCACTTTGGTTACAACGCTCGCCTTAGCTTTGGCCATAAGCAGCCTCGTCTGACCAAAACACCAAGAAGCCGATAACGAAAGACCCGACAGCCCACCCGGCAGCCCAGACCCACACGATTGCTGGGGCGGAATACGACTCGAGTAGCGCATCACGGGTAATCTGAAGAAAGATCGCACCGGGGTTGAGGTTTAGCACCGTCGTTACCCACTCTGGAAATCCAGCGGTGAAGCGGTCGACGCTATAGAACACGCCACTGGCGTACATCCAGGCGCGAAGGCCGAACGGCAAGATCTGTGAAACGTCTTTGGTGTTGGCCGCTAGGCGTGCAAACAAAAGCGAAGCCCCCATGCAGAAGGTCACCACGATCAACACGGCCGGGAAGAAAAGCAGCCAAGACCACGTGATCGGTTCACCCGTCAACAGCAAGACCGGAATCATTATGAATAAAGAAGCTCCAAAAGCGATCAACTGTTCAAGCACTGCCGAAATCGGGAGTATCGCTCGTGGAAAGTGCAATGCACGTACCAAACCGATGTTGGTTCGAATCGATGATGCACCCGCTGATATCGAGCGCTGAATCAGCGTGAATAAGAAGACCCCCACCACGAGGTAAGCGACGAAGTTCTCGATACCGCGGCTGGTTTGTAGTAACACCCCGAAAATGAAGTAGTAGATGGCGGCGCTGAATAAAGGGTTGATCAGTTGCCAAAACTGACCCAGTCTTGATTCTGCGTTGGCGCTTTCGACTTTGGCCCAGGCGAATGCGGAAATGAACGAACGTCGCTGCCAGATCCCTTTTAGGTAATGCCAAAAAGAGGGGCGTAAGCCCGTGGGCTTTAGCCCGTGAGCGACCGCGTATTCAGCAGCAGTCGAACTAGAGCCGCTGCGAGTCATCTGATGTGGTGACGCCGCGGGTGTCTAAGAAGGCTTGACTGTGGGCAGCAAGGTCGTCGGCCAGGTAGGTGGAATGATTCTGTAACAGAACGACGATGTCGGCACTTTTGACGGCATTTGCAACATCATGCACGCGTGCACGGGTCTCGCCTTCTACTAACCATTTCTCAACTAAGGGGTCATGAAAACTCACCTCGGCACCCAATTGATCGAGGCCAATAGCAATCGGCACGGCTGGGGATTCACGTTGATCTGCAATATCAGGCTTGTAGGTGACGCCGAGCAACAAGACCTTGGCGCCCTTTAGGGGCTTCCCACTGGCATTTAGTAGATCTTGGATTCGACCTACTACGTAATTTGGCATGCTGGCGTTGATTTCTTGTGCGAGTTCGACAAAGCGGAATGGGTACCCGAGTGATGCTTTGACGCGGTAACCCAAATAGCTTGGGTCAATCGGGATGCAGTGCCCACCCACACCGGGCCCCGGGTAAAAGGCTTGGAATCCAAAAGGTTTCGTCGCAGCAAGCCGAATCACATCCCACAAATCGATGCCAAGGTCGTGACAGAACTTCGCCATCTCATTGACGAGAGCGATGTTCACGTGCCGGTAAGTGTTTTCTAAGAGTTTGGCGGTCTCAGCCTCACGGGTTCCCTTAGCTATGACGATGGTGTCGATGAACTTGCCATAAAGAGCGCCCGCGGCGATGGTGCTTCGTTCATTGACGCCGCCGACGATCTTT